>Ga0066637_10002636_pt1 | contig 11969 bp, 8 predicted proteins | sample CryGeyCG2014_020_FD_62737 | JGI IMG/M metagenome (GOLD analysis project Ga0066637, IMG submission 62737) | Groundwater microbial communities from aquifer - Crystal Geyser CG08_land_8/20/14_0.20 | ecosystem: Environmental > Aquatic > Deep subsurface > Groundwater | place: USA: Utah: Grand County...
TCCTCGTGGCAAGCTCACAATTGCTAATATCTTACAATGCTTAGCAACATATTTTCTCAGTATCTCATCTTGCGAATTAGAGAAAAAACCCTCTGGCAATATTAAACATATCTTGCCACCCACTTTGGCTGAACGAACTGCTTGCTGAATTGAAAAATTATATTCTGAAAAACTATCACGTCTCCCATTCAAATCTAAATCTTCTTCCAAAAAATCTAACACATCTTCTAAATCATCTTTTTCATATTTATCACTTCCGGCAGGATTACTAATGACCAAATCCCAGTCATTACCATAATCAAATAGACCGTTTCTACAATATACATGAATAGAATCGATATTATCTTTACCAAACTTTCCAGAGTAAATTGCTAAATATGTCTTAGCAACCACAAAAGGAAGGGAATCTATATCAATACCCATAATATTCTCTAAAGGAACTTTGCCTTTCTCTATGGCAGCAGCTAAAAAGCCCCCGCTACCACATTCAAAATCTAAAACTTTCCAATCTGACCTTATATCCAGTAAATCCAGCATAAAAGCAATAACGCATCCTTCGGTCATATATTGATTTAACTTGGTGCCTTGGAAGGAACGAAGGACAAACTGTCTGAATACTTTTGCATTATCAGGACTTAAAGAATTAATTACATCATATTGATTAAAAAGCTGGCGTATTTGAGCTTGCCTATCTTTATATTTATCAAGTAAAACATAAGGCTGTCTACTTGTATAGTTTTTTGGGTCTTCTAAACAACTAAGTATCTGAGATGCTACATTAAAAATGACGTCTCTTGTAATCAGCCTTCCTAATTTGTGTATTGCCATAAGTTCGTTAAGAAAATCCCGTTGAAAGTCTTGAGGTGTAAGAATCTTGGGTCTATAACCTGGAGATAGACCGTATTCGGAAAGAATCTCTGCGAAAGAAGGAATAGTATCCAATCTTTCAAGCCAATCTCTGAATTCTTGTTTTTTTATTTCATATCTATGAATATAAAAAATTATATCTTTCCCAACAGTTGTGGCAATAAAACGAGATCTGCGTCCATCTTCAGAATAGTGCTTATCAGAAACCGGAAAGTTTCTCACATAGGACAAAGCCTGGTCTTTTGCGTCTTTTTCGGATTTACCTTCTTTTTTTGCTTCAACAAGTAGAACAGGAACTCCATCCCAATAATAGACAACATCTGGCTTTTTAATACTTGAGCCAATTCTTACCGGTATTTCATCTATTTTTATATGCTCATAATCATCTGGGTTTGGGTAATTATAATGCGTAGATAAAATCGGCAGAATATGCTGGACTAAAAAAGAAATCTCTGGTCTACGACTTTTAGGATTCATAAAATATCCTCTCTTTCGCCACGGATGATGGCTTCGGTGCGGGCAATTAAATCCTTTAGCATCTTTTCAGCTGTTGCAATATTCTTCTTATAACTTGCCTCATCGCCTTTTGCCTTGGCTTTCATTGCCTTGTCGTGGTAGCCCAATAAGCTATTGTAATTTTTCTCTATATGGGCAAGGATATGCTTTGGCATAATTAGTATTCTTAAAGACAATGCTTGATCTGTATTAATATTTTCTGTACCGACTCCGCTTCTATTTCTCATAATTTGGTCCTTGCAAACTTTAGAGTTTAATAAGACATAAACAAAAAATGGGCTTAACTTTTTCAATCTGATTATAAAAACATCTCCAGTGCAAGATTTCATTTTGGGTCTATGCGTTATTAAACAACTACGTGCTTTACCTACTCCACCAACACCGGCACAAGAAATTAGAATATCGTGCTGACTTACAGCAGTATATTTCAGTCTGTCGTAGGCATTTTTTGAGCATTCTTTAATTTTTGAGTAATCATATCCTGTGACTAAAAAATTCTTAGTCTCGTAATATTCGATTCCGGTATTAAGGTTGTATCCTTTGCTTTCTCCTCTAGATGGTCTTACATGATCACCAGATATAATACAACCTTCGCCCTCAATCTCTTCTAATGTTTTTGCATTCCACTTATTCAATAGAGGCATTAGAGCATCATACTTAGGATCCCAATATAGTGGATCCCACCGTGTCATGGGCTTTTGTTCAAACATTTTTCTAGGAGTTACATCCACTCTGATTGTTACTGCCTCATTTCCGTCAGAGTCTTTTACCACTAATACCTTTTCAGGAATTGGATTCATAAGATTTCCCTCCTTCTGATATTTAGAATAAAGTTCATAAACCTTGGTTAGACCTTCTAAATTCTGCACTGTAGCAAGAAAAACTGGATAGTCTAAAGACTCTATTTTACCATCAAGTGGCTTGGTCATAAATAAGATGCTGGTTTTGGCTGAAGTGCCAACATTCTTAAATGTGTCTCGCGGAAGTGAAACTATCGCATCTACTTTCACATTGTCAGCAATAAATTCTCTTACATAGTGCAAATTAGCATTACTTAAGATGCCATCAGGGATAATAATAGCAATATGACCACCAGGTTTGGTAAGTTGGATAAATCTATCTATAAATAAAATCTCTATAGGAAATTTCTCCAGTCTCTCCTTTCTTTTATCGCCAAGGCCAAGTATTTCAATCTGCGATTTATCAAATAATTCTGGTTGGTCTTTGTCGTTTCGCCAGACATCAAATCTCAGCAAAGCCTTCTCAAGTTCTGGGGTTATCTCCTTCAATCCTACTCCGCCATAGGGAGGATTTCCCACCACTAAATCAAATTCCTTTAAGGCATTTTTCTTAACCCCGCGATATTTATATTTTGAATCGCACTTAATTGGCAATAGACCATTTTGATGAAAAAACTTACTTTCAAGTCTTGCCTCTGAACCAAATTTAGTAAGAAGATTTATCCTCTTCCATTCCTCTTTCATCTTATCATCTATATCTACACCAAATATATGTGAGGGGTATGTTATTTCTTTCTCAAGAGATATCTTTAGAAAAATTCCCTCTCCACAGGCGGGATCAATAATGGAAGGTTTTTTCAATTTCTTTCGTTTTTTGCCTACATAGACCCTCCATCTCTCTTCCTTATCTAATTGAACTTTAAGCATATCATAAACAAATCCTACCACTTCTTGTGGTGTAAAGAATTGACCAATATCCTTTTGTCTTTTTAATTTTTCCTTTTTATCTTCTATCATGCTAAATCACCTTAAATAAAGTAACGGCGAACAACTCTTCTTCTGTTTTCAATCCGAATTTCTTCTCTAATTCTTCGTAATCTTTTTGCTTTAGCTGATTTGCTTCTTGCTTTAGTTTTATCTGCTCAAGCCTTAATCTATCCAGCCTTAGTTCAATCTCTTGGATTTTTCTATGAAGTTCACGACGCTCGCTAAGGTCCGCAGAATTATCGCGTCGGAGATTCAGGTCTTCTTTTTCCTCTTCAGCTTTCTTGATTCTATCGTCAACTCTCAAGCTATAATCTTGATAATACCGGTTAATTCTATCTACCTCACGATCATAGAGACGTTCGTTCCGGTGTTGATATTTCTCCAGGACTTGTTTCTTCCAGTTCTCCCATAGAGATAGGACTCCTTTTTCTTCAATAGGAGAAATATCTGCTTTCTGGGTCTGCTCTTGTGCCTCTAAGGATAATATCTCCTCAGCTATTTCTAAAGATATAGATTCATAAGTATTATTCTTTCTAATAAAAGTCATTGGGGCAAGTATTTCCTCTTCCTCAATGCCCTTTATAATTAGCTTAAAAAGATAAATAATGCCCTCCTTGTCAACAAGAGGGTCAATTAAACTATATTTTTTGCCAGAGCTGGTATATAAAAAGTAGTTTAAGGGTATGGGGACAGTTTGCAACTTTAGGGATTCATTGATAGCCTTCAGAGCTATGGGATGTTCTTTATTCATACGAACGATCTTGCCTACTTCATCTTCCTTTAGTTCTCTAAAGGCTATCGTCTTATTGAGTTCCGAACCCTTAAAAATATATAAGGTCTTTTCTTGGTCAAGAGATATAAAGTTATCTCCATAAAAATTTCTACAAAGCCTTAAGAGGTCTCTGTCAAATACGGAGAGGCTTTTATCTAACTCAAATTTTGTCTGTTCAAATAGTTCTCTAACCGGTTCATCATAGTACTCGATTAACTGATTCCTTGCATTCCTAATCTCATCAGCAATTTTGGATTGGATTGACTCCTGAAGTTTGCCAAAAGCAGCGTCTATCTCTTCAGAAGTCCTGCAAGTTTGGTATATCTCCAATATCTTCTTTTCAAAATCAACACCTGACTCAAGAAGACCTAAAACTTCATCTGAGAAACCGAAGAGACCATCAAAGAGATGTAGTTTATATTGTAAAAGCTCAAGTACTCTCTGGTCTGCTCTATTTTTTGTATTAAGAAAATTAACAACTAAGACATCATAGATTTGACTATAACGATGGCAGCGTCCTATGCGCTGTTCAACCCTCTGAGGATTCCAGGGTAAATCATAATTTATAACGATATTACAGAACTGGAGGTTCAAGCCCTCAGCTCCTGCCTCGGTGGATATAAATACCTGTTTGTCTTTCTCAAAGTCATAAACTAAAGCTTGTCGAATATTGGCTACTGGTGAACCTTGCTCAGATGTTTCGGGAAATTCTCTTCGCCACTTTTTATACGTTTCTACTGCCTCCCGGGAACTGTTAGAACCATTAAATATGGTATAGGTTATGCCTTCACGCTCAAGGAGCCGGCGTATGTATTCCTGTGTTCTTCTCGATTCAGTAAAGACAACCGCCTTCTTAGGCCATCTCTTTTCTTCCGCAATTTTAAATATCGTCTTTAATGCCTTGACCAGAGCTTCGCCTTTGCTATTTTCTTTAATCTTAACTGCAAGGTTATAATAAGATTCGATCTCTTCAATTTCTCTTCGAATATCGTCATCGCTAAATAGACTTTGGTCGACCTGGGACATTAGCTCCCTCTCTTCTTTTTTTACTTTAGCCTCTTCTACTTCTAACTCCTCAAATTCTTCTTCTAATCCCTCATCCTCAAGGTCAGATTTGGCAAATAAACCAGCTGGCATTTCTTTACTTAATCTGTCAGTTTGACGCAACTCTAATTCTTTTCTTAAGAATTCTATCAAATGGTCTAATGTGCCAGCGATAGCAAAAGAAGAGCTGGCAAGTAATTTTCTGTATACCAAAATCATTAAATTCCTCTGTGTGGCTTGAATCGCTGCTACTTGTGGTCGCTGGAGATATTCAGAGACTTTGTTATAAAGTTCCATTTCCTCACCTGTGGGTGCGAAATCTTGAGTAAAGGCCTTTCTTTCTGTAAACTTCACATAATCAGTTACTTGGTTTCTTAAAGAACGGGTTAAAACTCCACTGATTTTATCGCCACCGAATTTCTCCTCACCTTTTATAAGGAGACGCAACTCTTTTAATTTCGTTTGAGAATGACCACTTTCGTCTGACAGAGACTCAACAAATCTCTTTTTAAAACTATACGGTGTACCCAGTAGTTTATCGTCGATAAAACTCACTATTCCATATAACTCCATTAGATTATTTTGAAGTGGGGTAGCGGTAAGAAGTAATTTGCCTGTGTCTTTAATTATACTGCGTATCTCCCAGGCCATTTTAGAGGCATCTCTACCTTTATAGACATTCCTCAATCTATGTGCCTCATCTATCACAACGCAATTCCAAGCTTGCTTTTCTATCAGGCCTTTCTTCTTATAGGCAAAATGAAGAGATACAATAAAAATGCCTTCATAAGTTAAAGGAATGCTTTTACCTGAATTAACCCTCTCTTCAAATATAGGGCCATCTATTACCTCTGAATCAAGCGCAAAACGATTTGAAAGCTCATCTTGCCATTGTTTTCTTATAGAAGCTGGACAAATAATAATAATCCTTCTTTTACCTTCAGACCACAGTTGAGAGATAACAATTCCTGCCTCAATGGTCTTGCCTAAGCCTACTTCATCTGCTAATATGGCGCCTCTTTGTAATGGGCTATCAAATGCATACATTGTTGCATATATCTGATAAGGGTTAAGCTGAATTGAAGATTTAGCTAGAGTAGAAGAAATCCGATTGATGTTTCCAGCCATCTTTTTTAGGGTTAATTTTTCTGCTAAGTATTTTTGCAAAAAAACATTACTCATTTTTGGTTCCTTCCAAGCAATTCATCTAAGCCACTTACTTACAGAACTTTTGTATTTCTTAGCTGATTCTTTCTCTATTCTTCTATCTCCGATTTATCAAATCTCCATTGTCCCCTAACTTTGAAATCCGGGGTTTTGCCACCTCTGAAAAGTTAAAAAATATAGAGTTACCTACTTTTCCACATTTTCAGAAGTTTCCCTGCGAAACTTTTAAAAGTGTGGATAACCTGTGGATAACTTAGAGTAGCTTCAAAACAAGCCCTAAAATAGTCTTTAGTTCATCTACAGAACTTATATCAAAGGCAACCCATTCACCCTGTTTGCTTTTTGTCATCCGGATTCTCTTATCTTTAATATATTTCTTCAGCACAGGCTCTTTGACCAGTTTTTCTTCCATCAGATAAAATTTTCTGTCCTCAGGTCGGATTGTTTCTTTGTCCCTCAGCCTTTCGCACCAGAACTCGGCATCAGCTACACTCAGTCCATTCTCCGACATTGCTTTCGCTTTACACTCCTTTAAAAATCGCTCAATTTAGGAGCCTGTATTTAATCAAGCAATACAAGGCTTCCAAGCCATCTTTAAAGGCTATCTTTTTGCCCATCTTCCGACCCCTACCCCGATAAGAGATGGGGACCTCAAGAATCTTATAACCCCTCTTAAGGACTTTTGCTGTAATCTCAGGCTCAAAGTTAAAACGATTGGACTCAATCTCTATATCCCTTATAACTTCAGCCTTGAATACTTTGTAGCAAGTCTCCATATCTGATAACATACTATTATACAAGATGTTAGTAACTAATGTCAAAAATTTATTAGCCCAATAATATAAAGCAGAGAAAAACTCTCCCTTCTTTTTAAAGCGGGAACCATAAACGACATTAGCCGAACCTTCCAAAATTGGCTTAATCAATTGAGGATAATCCTCAGGCTCATATTCCAAGTCAGCATCCTGAATAATCACCAAATCACCCCTGATATGTCTGAGCCCACTTCTTACTGCCGCTCCCTTCCCCATATTTTGAGGATGATAAAGAACTTTAATACCTTCCTCCTTCTTCAATAATTCCTGGGTGCCATCAGAAGAACAATCATCAACAACAATTATCTCCTTCTCTACCCTCACTGCTTTAACCTTATTTATTACCTCTTTAATCGTCCCCTTCTCATTATAAACTGGAATAATAACTGATAACTTCATCTACTTCGCTCCATTTAGGTGTTAGGTAGTAGGTGTTAGGTGGTAGGTGGTAGTTCTCTATGGAGTGCAACAACCAGGAGTGTCAAACGAAAGTTTGACTTCATGCATTGACACGGTCAATGCACTCCATAGCCCCTATTGGCTCATCTTAGGTGTTAGGTGTTAGTTTTTGGAGTGCAACAACCTGGAGTGTCAAACGAAAGTTTGACATTTATGGAGTGCACAAAGCTGTTGTTGCATGCATTGACACGGTCAATGCACTCCATAGCCTTAACTCCTCAACTCCTGTCCTCTATGGACTATGGACCCCTTGACTTCCCTACTTGTCGGGTCGGATAAATCCGACCCCTACTTACTGGTCCTACCTCGCTTGCTGGATAATTATTCCACAGGCTATTATCCAGAGCAAAATATTTATAATTAAGGGCTTGTCCTTAAGCAATATTGTCTCTGGCTCACCACCCTCATCTTTCTGATAAATAAGGTAAAGATAACGAAAGATTCCATAAAGAACAAAAGGCATAGTTAGGATTAAAAAATTAGCCTTCTTCGCCGTCTCAGAAGTGAAGGTATAAAGGCAGTAAGCAATAACTGTGGATGAGGTAACAACTGAAATCATCTGGTCTAATAAGATTAAAGAATATCTCTTAAGTATCCTCCGGTGATAACCTGCCTTATCCTTTAATAAGGTCAATTCCTGTCTTCTCTTTCCCAGAGCTAAAAATAAGGATAGGAGAAGAGTGCAGATTAATAACCAGGGGGAGATTATAACTTTAATTACTACTGCTCCAGCAATCGCCCTCAAAACAAAACCCAGAGAGATAGAAAGAACATCTACAATGACAACATTCTTTAAAGATAAACTGTAGATTAAGTTCAATAAAAGATAAGATAGGGCAGTTAAAAAGAAATTAAAACTTAAATAATAACCGGCAATTAAAGAAAAGGTAGCTAAGAAAAGAGAAAATCCTAAAGCAGAAGAGACCTTTAAGCGTCCGGAAGGCAGGGGTCTTTTGCACTTAAGAGGATGAGCCTTATCTTCCTTGAGGTCAACTAGGTCATTTAAGATATAAGCACTTCCCGCTAAGAGGCAAAAGAGGAGAAAGGCTAAAGTGGACTTGACAAGAAGAGCTGTGTTAGTTAAATTAGCAGTGAACAAAAGAGCCGCAAAGACAAGTAAATTCTTTGTCCATTGCTTAGGTCGTATAGATTCAATTAAATCTTTTGACACTTTGACACCTTGACACTTTGACACCTTGACACCCTACCATTTATCCCCAAAGACCTTTCTCATCCAATCAATGTTATAATACCAGGGGTTAGAAAAATCGGTGTAATTATATTCTCTTATCTTTTTCACCATATTTAAGACTGAGCTGGCAATGGAAACGCAAGGTTTAAACCCTAAAACATCTTCAATCTTCTGAGCCGATATTCTATAACTTCTAACTATCTTGGGACTCTGCTCAACAACAATTTCTACAGGCAAAATATCCTTTAATGCTTCTTTTACACAATGAGCTAATTCCAAGACCTGAAAGTTTTTAAATAAGAGATTAAAGACCTCTCCTCTAACTTTCTCTTCTTCTGCCTTCAGGCAGAGAATATAAGCCTCTACTACATCGGTTATATCAATCAGCGGTCTCCACATCTTACCTTCAGCAAAGAGAGTCAACCTGCCTTCTTTAAAAGCATCTTTAACAAATGTATTCACTACTAAATCATATCTCATGCGGTGACTAAAGCCATAAGCTGTTCCCTGGCGGAGGATGACCGGGCAAAAATCTTTATCAGCTAACTCTAATAAAGACTCCTCCCCCTTAAATTTTGAATAAGAATAGGCGGTAGATGGGGCAACCTTAGACCTCTCATCTTGAAGAATGTCTCCCGAAGATAGACCTTTATCATAAATTGAGGCTGAGGATGCATAAACAAAGCGATGGATCCCTTTTCTTTTACAGGCTTGGGCTAACTCTTTAGTCCCTTGAGCATTTATCTTAAGAGTAGCCTGAGGATTAAATTCAGCCATCGGGTCATTTGACAGTCCCCCTAAATGAATGACTGACTTGACACCATCTAAAACAGATAAGTCAAATTGACAAATATCCCCTTGAATTAGCTCCACTTTATCTTTAAATTTCTCTAAAGGTTTCTCTTTAAAATATAATTTATCAAATACCCTAACTTTCTCCCCTCTCTTTAACAATTCTTCAACCAAGACCACTCCAATATAGCCTGCTCCTCCGGTTACTAAGATCATCTTCCTTCACCTCATCCCTAATTTATAACCTAAATTGAGCGATTTTATGATACAAAAATAATCTTCGGCATTAAAGATAAGCCTTTTCAGAATATACCAAAATCACCTATTGGGTGAAAGTTAAGTCTGTCATTCCTACGAAACTTGTCCCCGCGAAACTTGTCCCCGCGAAAGCGGGGAGCGGGGAGCAGGAATCTACGGGGTAAACTCCAGCAGGAATGGACAACCTCTTATTTTTCTGGATTCCCACTGGATTCCCACTGGAGTTTACCCCTGCGAAAGCAGGGGTGGGAATGACAATTGCAAGAAGAGTTAAAGAGTTTAAAGAGTTAAGGAGTTTCTGGATTCCCGCTTTCGCGGGAATGACAAAAGGGGTGGGAATGACAATTGCAATTTGCCCTGATCCTTAACAGCTCCTTAAACATTTGCAGAGAATGTTTTAAAGGATTAACTCTTGAGACCTTAGAATTCAACCAGACTACAGGCACTTCTTTAATCTTATAATTAAACTTGTGAGCTAAATAAAGTATCTCTACATCAAAACTAAATCCATCTATCTTTTGTTGGCTAAAGAGCTCTTTAGCCACCTCTCTCCTGAAGACTTTAAAGCCGCATTGGGTATCTTTAATTCCCTTAAAGAGTAAGACCTGGACAAAAAAATTAAAAAACCTGCCCATTAGCTCCCGATAATAAGGCTGATGAATCCTTATCTTTGAATCTTTTAAGGCTCGGGAACCTATAGCCAAGTCATAGCCTTCCTTTAAAAAATTTATAAGCCTTTCTACCTCCTCTATAGGAGTAGAAAGGTCTGCATCAGAGAATAAGATATACTCCCCTTTTGCAGATAATATACCTCTTCGAACACTATAGCCCTTACCTTGATTTTTCTCATTTTTAAGGACATAAATGTCTTCCCACTCTTTAGTTATATCCTCTACTTTCTTTACTGTCTCATCCTTACTTCCATCATCAACAACAATAATTTCATAACTATAACTCTCTTTGTTTAAATACTCTTTAATTTTTCTTAAACTATCCCCAATTCTCTTCTCTTCATTATAAGCGGGGATAACTATAGATAAAAATATCTTCTCCACCTTTATATATAACACCCTTAACGGGTGTCACTCCCCGGAATGACAGGCGCCAGCCTCTTATCTGTAACATCCCAAGACTGCTCTTAGGACTTGCTCTACGCTTATATTATCCATACAATTTGGTCTTTTATTACACTCCCTTTTGTAACAGGGAGAGCAGGAAAGAGAAGATATAATCTTTTTCCCTCTCCCATATAATTCTATCTCCTGGCTACATGTAGAGCCAAAGAGAGCTACCACCTTCTTCTTTAAGGCTATGGATAAGTGCATTCCTAAAGTATCACCACTGACAATTAAAGAACAACGGTCAATTAAGCCGGCAAAATGACGCAGACTATTACTACCACTAGCATCAACTATTTCTACCTTAGCCTTAAACTTTATCTCCTCATTCTTCTCAACCTCTTCAGGACCACCTAATAATAAAATTTTTGCCCCTAACTTACTACTTAGTTTATTAGCTAACCCTACAAATCCTTCCTCAGTCCAGGACTTACAAGCAAAATCATTGCCTGCTCCAGTATTAAAACCAAAAATTATGTCATTCTTCCTTAAGTTATTCTTCTTAAAAAAATCACGGGCAAAGTCTTTATCCTCCTTAGTTAATCTAAAGACATATTCATCCCTTTTATACTTTAGCCTGGCCATCTCATAGATTAACTGGGGATAAGTCTTCTTATTTAATTTAAACTTTAATTTATTAGATAATCCCAACTTAAAAGCATATTCTGACTCTTTATTCAAAGGATAAATATTCCCTTCCTTGCTTAAGCCAAAGCCTAACTTTTCTTGGGCAGAGACTAAAGTAGAGAGGCTGGCGGCCTCAATCATCTTATCAAAATTTAAGAGCAGGTCATATTCCTCTATCCTTAGTCTGAGGATATTTCCTAAATCATAGGCTAAGACCCTATCTATTAAAGGATTAGTCTCAAGTAGAGGATAAGCCTCAGCTTCGGTTAGCCAGGTAATATAACTTTGGGGATATTTTCTCTTAAGTCCCAAGAGTATGGGGGTAGTCCTTAAGACATCACCGAGGGCCGATAACTTTATAATTAAGATTCTCTTTCCCATAGGTTTATAATGCGAACACCGAGCACATAACCTTTGATACCTACAGGGCTTTTCCCCAATAAAGTAATAGCAGTCTAATTTATAAGCCAATTCTACCTCTTTCTTCTTTCGTGGGGTCAGGCTGAAAAATGAAAAATAGAACCAATTACAATTTTTGACTCTGGATTCCTGCTACCTCTGATTAAACCTGTTCCTGACAGGTTCATAAATGCCGCCCCTACACGGGTCGGATAA
>Ga0066637_10002641_pt1 | contig 11952 bp, 12 predicted proteins | sample CryGeyCG2014_020_FD_62737 | JGI IMG/M metagenome (GOLD analysis project Ga0066637, IMG submission 62737) | Groundwater microbial communities from aquifer - Crystal Geyser CG08_land_8/20/14_0.20 | ecosystem: Environmental > Aquatic > Deep subsurface > Groundwater | place: USA: Utah: Grand County...
TGTTTTAAAAATAATCCCTGATGTAAACACCGCTCTCACGCTACGCCATTCCGTGGATGCTTTTAAAAATTTACCTCCGGAATTTATTCCGGAGTTCAGTCAAAACAAACATTTTCAAATCATCCCCTACTCCCTTCCTCAATATATTGCTGTTTTCATCAATACCGAATCGCCTAAACTTCGGGAAGCTAAAACCAGGCTGGCCTTACAACTGGCCACTCCTAAGACAGAAATTCTTAAACAGCTACCTCACAATCAACAAATTGACACTCCTTTTTTGGAACTTAAAAAACAAGAGTGGTCGTATCAATTTGACTTAGAGAAATCTCGAGGCGCGCTCTATGACACAGGTTGGCAGCTACCGAAAAACGATGCGTCAAAAACAGGACAACCTGCTGAATTAAAGCCAGTGGCTTCCCCCGCGTATCGCATCACTGAACCAAACAATGGCGAAGATTTAATCACCACGGAAAACACCTTAATTCTGCGCGGCACTGTTCCTCCTGAAACTCGCGCCATCTTCATTAACGATTACAAACTGACTAAATATAAAGCGAGTAATCCCACTTGGTCTTACATCGCCAGCACTAAATTTAATACTCTTTTAAACGGAGAAAACAATTACAAAATCAGTTACGAGGACAAAGAGGGCAAGCGACAATCTTTAGATCAAATTAAAATTACACTGGCCGGCGCCAGTGTGGGCAGTCAGGTGACTACTGCCAACCAGAATCAAAACAGCACCACTTCTTTTTTGGACAAAGCGGACTATGACTACATCAGATTTAAAGGCACTGAGCCTCTGGTTTTGTCACTTTTAACTGTTAGTAGTCCTCCCGAATATCAGATCATTGCTGAAACGTTTAAAAAATCCTGGCGAGAAATTGGCGTGAAGTTAAATGTTTCAATTTTAGATACAGGGGCTTTTGAACAAAAAATTAAAAATCAGAATTATGACCTTCTACTTTTTGGACAAAGTCTCGGTTACAATTTTGACACCTTCCCTTATTGGCACTCCTCTCAAAGTGATGGCCATGGTTTAAACCTCTCTAATTATAAAAGTTTTCGCGTAGACGCTCTTTTGGAAGAAATTCGCAATCCTTACGGTTTAGTGAACATTTTTACTTCAGAGGCAATTGAGACTTTCCGTCAAGAAAGACTTCAAGAATTAGGGAAACTGTTTCAGGAAAGCGTGCCCGCTATTTTCATCAGCCGTCCTGTTTATTATTTTGTGGTGGATGACCGTTTGAAAAACATTTCCATGGAAAATCTGGTTTTACCCAAAGATCGCTTTTCTAATCTGGATAAGTGGTACATTAAAGAAACACGACATCTAAAAGTAGATTTTTCTCTAGCTACTCTGTGGAACTGGTGGAAACAGGAGCTTGGAATATAGCCCCGCTGAGCGGGATGGAATTTGGAATGTAGAATTTGGAATTTGGTTACTGTCAAATGTCACTTGTCACATGTTAATTGTTTTCCTCCATCACTTTATAACTTTGTCACCTTTCCTTTCCCCTTCAAATCTTTAATCCTTAATCTAATACCTATTATGGAAGTCATTCTCCTGCAAAACGTTCCCACTTTAGGTAAGAAAAATGAAATCAAGCGCGTGGCCGATGGTTACGCTCTGAATTTTCTAGTTCCTAAAAAACTAGCTTGCCTAGCTACATCGGCTAAAAAAACAGAGTTAGCCAAATTACAAGAAAAAGTTATCTTAAACAAAACAGAAACTTTGGCCCACCTAGATGAAATTGTGCAAAAAATCAAAACCCTAGGGAAATTAGCTTTTACCGTAAAAGCGACTAAAACTGGTAAATTGTACGCCGCTATCACTGAAGAAAAAATCGCGGAACACTTGCAAGAAAAAATTAAAGCTTCTTTAGAATCTAAGCAAATCATTCTAGCCACCGCGATTAAAACCACGGGGGAACATTCTGCGACCATACGTCTGAATCAAAACAAAGAATGCACTCTAAAAATCGTGGTAGAAGCAGAAAAAACCAACTGAAAAATTATGTCCAAAATTCTCGCTTTGGATTATGGGGCAAGTCGCATCGGGGTGGCGGTGAGCGACCTTCGGCAAACTGTGGCTTTTCCCCGCGAACCTCTTTTGAATAATTCTGTTTGGGAAAAAGATTTAGATCAGATCATTCAAACTGAACAAATTACCAAAATTATTCTGGGCAACCCTTTAAATCAACAGGGTAAACCAAGTGAGCAAAGTCAAATCGTGAAAACACTGCGTGACAAATTGGAGCGTGAGTTAGGTGTGACCGTGGAATTGATTGATGAGCGCTATACAACCGTTCAGGCACGTCGCAATTTTAATTTAGCCAAAATTCCGACTCGTCGGCAAAAGGGATTGATTGACAGTGCCGCCGCCCAGATTATGCTACAAATGTACTTAGATAGAAACAATTGACCATTAACATGTGACAATTAACAAGGAGTGGTTTTCATGGTCAAATGTCAAGTGTTAAATGTTAAATGTAATACCAAATATGTCCTTTTTCCACTTAACCTTCCTCGACAACACTCTTAAGCAATACGTCATTTTTTTTACGATTATTGTGTGGGCGTATTTAATCGCGGTGGTTTTTAACAATGTTATTCGTAAAAAGATTAAAAAAGCGACTAAGCACACCAAGACTAAATTGGATGATGTCTTAGCCGATTCACTCGCGCGTCCTTTGACTTGTTTAATCGTTATCAGCGGACTTTTTTTGGCTTTTCAAGAGCTCACCTTACCTGACTTGATAGAAAATATTATTAGCAAAATTGTGACTGTCTTGATGATTGGCGCCTTGGTTCTTGTGATTAACCGTACCAGCGACGCGCTAGTAACGCTTTACCTCAAACCGATTGCGGAAGACCCCCATACTTCCATTGATACTCAAGTGATGAATCTGCTACGCAGAGTAATGCATATTATTTTTTGGGTCATCGCGCTCATCTTTATCATTAGCAATCTGGGTTATAATATCACTTCCTTGGTAACCGGCTTGGGCATCGGCGGTTTAGCGATAGCTTTGGCTCTCCAGCCTACTTTAAGTAATTTTTTTAGTTCGCTAACCATCATCTTCGATAAACCTTTTCGCGTAAATTCGATTATTAAACTAGAAGACGGTGTAATCGGCACGGTACAGGAAATTGGCTTTCGCAGTACGGTTATCCGCACTCTGCAGGGATCCGAATTAATTATTCCCAATAATAAACTGATTGACTCTAAAATTACCAATGTGACTCGTCGTCGTGTTTACCGCGTCGATCAGGTCATCGGACTGGTTTATCATACTTCCCTTTCGGATTTACAAAAAGCGATCCAAATCGTGAAAAAAATTATTGATGCCGACTCTGAAACCTCCGAGGATGCCTGGGTACATTTCACTGAATTTGGTTCACATGGCTTGAATATCCAAATCTCGTATTGGATTAAACAATGTGAAAATTATCCCGTGATTTTGGAGACCAAGAATCGTCTCAATCTGGCCATTAAAGAACAATTTGAAAAAACGGGACTAGAGTTTGCTTTCCCCACTCAAACCATTCATTTGGAGAAAAAAGATTAACTCTCTCTTTTTCTCTTGCGAACCACTTTTAAAGCCGCAACTGCCTGGGCTAAAGAAGCTTCCACGTCAGCTACGTTGATTTGAGTACGCTGTTCTTTTTCAGTTTTATGTTCTAAGAGTAGCTCTTCCGCTTTTTTGCGGGCCATTTCTGCCTGTTCTCGATCAATTTCTTCTAATTTTTGGGCAGTATCCACCAGTAGATTGACCCGACTTTTTGCTTGCACCTCCAGAAATCCTCCCGAAATCGCTAAAAAGATTTGCTCCCCATCGTAAATTCCTTTAGCTTCATTGACTTTAATAATTACTTCTCCTGCTTCTAAGGGAGTAATCAAAGGAATGTGACCCGGTAAAATGGTCAATTGTCCACCTAGTGCCGGCACCACTACTGCCAAAGCGTTCCCTTTAAAAATTTCTTTTTCCGGCGAAGTAATACTCAAATTTAACACCACTATTTTTTAAGAATTAAAATTTTAAATATTGTCCTTCTGTTCTTTACTGTTTACTTTTGTACTTTGTACTTAGTCTTTTGTACTTCTTGTCCATTGTGAAATGTCAATTGCCACCTTTTTTTATACTCCATCACTCTATGACTTTATAACTTTGTCACTGCCATTCATCTCCTCAATCCCACCTTTAAGATAAAATTCTTCTTCACTATGCTGATCGTGTTTACCTTCTAAAATTTCTTTAAAACCACGCACGGTTTCTTCGCGTGGAACATAGGTTCCCGTTCTACCTGTGAAAATCTCTGCCACAAAGAAAGGTTGCGATAAAAACTTTTGAATTTTGCGCGCGCGTGAAACAATCAATTTATCTTCCTCGGAAAGTTCATCCATTCCTAAAATAGCGATAATATCCTGTAAATCTTTGTATCTTTGTAGAACGCGCTGAACTTCCCGCGCCACCCGATAATGTTCTTGACCAACAATTTTAGGATCTAGCACTTTAGAAGTGCTATCCAAAGGATCAACGGCCGGATAAATACCCAGTTCCGTAAGACCGCGTGAAAGCACCACCGTGGAATCCAGATGAGAGAAGGTGTTTGCCGGCGCTGGATCTGTGAGATCGTCCGCCGGTACATAAATAGCCTGTACCGAAGTAACCGAACCACGGTTAGTGGAAGTAATTCTTTCCTGCAACATTCCCATCTCCGTGGCTAAGGTAGGTTGATAGCCCACCGCGGAAGGCATACGTCCCAGTAGAGCCGAAACTTCACTGCCCGCTTGAGTAAAACGAAAGATGTTATCAATAAAGAGTAAGATATCCTTGCCCTCTTCATCACGAAAATACTCCGACATTGCCAAAGCGGTGAGCGCTACACGCATACGTGCACCGGGAGGTTCATTCATTTGCCCAAAAACCATGGCCACTTTGTCCAAAACCCCGGAAGTTTTCATTTCTAAATATAAGTCATTGCCTTCTCGAGTACGTTCTCCCACCCCCGCGAAAACCGAATAGCCACCATGCTGTTTGGCAATATTATGAATTAATTCTTGGATTAAAACTGTCTTACCCACTCCCGCCCCTCCGAACAGTCCTACCTTACCTCCTTTTACAAAAGGACAAATTAAATCAATCACCTTGATACCCGTTTCAAAAACTTCCAGTTTGACGCTTTGCTCCGTAAAAGCTGGTGGAAGACGGTGAATTGGCAAAAATTTTTGCGCTTCCACTTTACCTCGTTCATCAATCGGTTCACCTAAAAGATTAAACATTCTGCCTAAAACTTCCTTGCCGACCGGTACTTGAATCGGAGCGCCTAAATCTTTAACTTCCAACCCACGCGCCAAGCCGTCTGTAGAGGTCATCGCAACAGTGCGCACCTCTTTTTCTCCTAAGTGTTGCTCTACTTCCAAAATAATTTTTTTCTCGCCCAAATCTATCTCTAAGGCATTATAAATCTGCGGAAGTTCTTCGGGAAATTCCACATCCACCACTACACCGATAATTTTAGTAACTTTACCCACGGTCGACATAAGAATAGAATAATGAATTAAGAATAATGAATAACAAGTGCCAAAGTTAAAATTTTAAACTTAAATTTCTAATTTATTCCACTACTCAACCAATCAACTAATTTACTAATTAACCAATTTGCCTATCATTTAACCTTCACCTTCTCCTACAAGCTAACAAGCTACCAGCTACAAGCTGTTATTTTTTAACGTTTCCGCTCCACCCAAAATCTCCGCCATTTCTTGAGTAATATTCGCCTGGCGTGCCCGATTGTAGGTCAAGGTTAATTCGTCAATAATTTCTGTCGCCGCTTCCGTGGCATTTTTCATCGCGACCATTCGCGCGCTGTGTTCAGACGCGCGCGTTTCTAGAACAGCCTGATAAAATTGAGACTCAATCAATTTCGGTAAAAGATAATTTAACACTACTCGCGGATTTGGTTCAAAGAGATAGTCCAAAAGCGGTTCTTCGTAAAGTTCCGCCAATTTTATTTTGATTTCCGCTTTAACAAGTAGATTTAAGCTATCCCTACCCAAAGGAATTACTCTTTTAACTACTACTTTTTGACTTAAGGTTGAAACAAAATGAGGGTAGATTAAATAAGCTCTTTCATATTTTTGTTCAAGAAACTCACGCAAAAAATTTTCCACCACTGGACGCACTTCAGAAAAACTAGCGGGCTCAAAAACATTTGAATAATCCGTATAAATCGGGACCCCGCTCCTATTTAATAAATCTCTCGCTTTTTTTCCCCACACGCTCACTAAAACCTCTTCTTGGTGCTCTACTTGTAAATGATGGATAAATTCCTGCGCTTTTTGAAAGATGGCTAGATTTAGTCCCCCACACAAACCTCGGTCGGCACTTAAGATCAGCAAGTGAGAACGTTTGCGATCACGCTTTTGGAGTAGTGGATGCAGTTCTTCTTGGGCTACCACAGAAACATTAATTAAAATTTCTAAGGCTTTCTCCGCGTACACCCTAGTACGCAGGGCAGCTTGTTGAGCTCGGCGCATTCTACTCGCCGCCACCATTTGCATGGCATGCGTAATCTGTTCGATATTTTGAATCGCGTGTGTGCGACGTTGAATTTCTCGCGTGGAAGCGGGCATTTTTATTCCTTAGAAGATAAATCTTGTGTTTCAAGATTGGCTTTTTCCTTTAACACTCCCTTTTCTGTTTGAGAAAGTTGCGGAGTTAATTCAATTAAAATTAATCGGATGATTTGTTTCAGTTCTTCTTCCAGTTCCTCATTCAGTTCTTTGGTCTTAGTGAGCGTCTCTACAAATTTACGACTGGTTGTCTCTAATTTTTCATTTAATTTTTCTTCAAAGGTCTGTATTTGCGGGATAGCCACTTCGTCCAAAAAACCATGTACCGCCGCGTAAATCAAAGTTACCTGCTTTACAAAAGATAAGGGTTGATATTCGCCTTGTTTCAAAATTTCCACTAAACGCCGACCGCGTTCCAACTTCTTCTTGGTGGCTTCATCTAAATCACTGCCAAATTGCGCGAAATTTTCCAATTCGCGAAATTGAGCCAAATCCAAACGCAATCGACCGGCCACTTTTTTCATCGCCTTAGTTTGCGCGGAACTACCTACTCGAGAAACCGACAAGCCCACATTGATGGCAGGACGAATACCCTTGTAAAAAAGCTCCGGTTCAAGATAGATTTGTCCATCTGTGATAGAAATTACATTCGTCGGAATATAAGCGGAAACATCTCCCGCTTGTGTTTCAATAATAGGTAAAGCCGTTAAGGTCCCACCTCCACGACTCTCGTGTAAACAAGCCGCTCGCTCTAGTAATCGCGAATGCAGATAAAACACATCTCCCGGATAGGCTTCCCTCCCCGGTGGCCGCCTTAACAGCAAGGACATCTCACGATAGGCTGCCGCGTGCTTGGAAAGGTCATCATAAATTACTAAAGCGTCTTTACCTCGATCCATAAAATATTCTCCCATCGCGCAACCAGTATAAGGAGCTAAATATTTTAAAGGCGCGGGCGCGGCCGCTGAAGCAGAAACAATAATCGTGTAGTCTAAGGCGCCATGTTCCGCCAACTTAGCTCTAATGCGAGCCACTTGAGATTCTTTTTGTCCAATCGCCACGTAGACACACACTACATTTTCCGTTTTCTGATTGATAATGGTATCAAGCACTAGCGCTGTTTTGCCAGTTTGACGATCTCCAATAATCAACTCTCTTTGGCCACGACCAATGGGGATCATACTGTCAATCGCCTTAATTCCTGTCTGAAGTGGAACTTTAACTGGACGACGACTAATCACACCCGAGGCAATTCTTTCCACGGGATAAAACTCTTTGGCTCTTAGGTCTCCTTGGCCATCAATGGGCCGACCCACTGAATCGACTACACGACCCAGCAACATTTCCCCAACCGGCACTTGTAGAACCTTACCCGTGGATTTTACCTGACTACCTTCTTTAATCTGCGTAAACTCACCCAAAATCACCACGTCCACTTTTTCTTTATCTAGATTCAACGCCAAGCCAAATAAACCTATCGCGGTGAATTCCACCATTTCTCCCATCATCACACCTGACAGTCCAAAAACTTCCGCGATACCATCGCCCACTTTAGTAACCACGCCAATTTTTTCTAACTGTGGTACAAAATCACTGGTTTGGATTTGTTTTTCCAGATTAGCCACAATTTCTTTCAGTAGATCTTGGGTTAAACCATTACCATTTAATTCAGCCATTAGCCTTGAAACTTAAAAGATAAATTAATCCGAATATCACTCCTTAAGAGTTAAGTCTTAATTGATTAAGTTGACGACGCCAAGAAAGATCCAGTAAAAAACCATTAATTCTTAAAAGCAAACCGCCTAGCAATCTAGGGTTAATCACTTCTTTCAGCTTAACTTGTTGCGCGAAAAAGTTTTGGATCTTAAGCGTGATTTCTGCTTTCTGTGCTTGACTTAAGGGAAGTGGCGTTTCCACTTCCACCGTCAGTAATTTATATTTAGTCTTAAACTGTCCTTCTATTTCTCGCACCACTTTGCGCCAAAACAAAAGCGACTTGTTTTTAAAAAGTAATTTCAAAAAACCAACAGTCAGTTGATGAATCTCCAGTAGGCCAGTGAGATACAACATAAATTGCTTGCGTGTCTCCTCTTTTAGCGCGGGATGAAAAAGAAAACGTCGCAGGGCAGTTTGTCCAACGACATAACTCACAATCTTAAGTTTGTTGATTTCCTTAATCTGTTGTTCAAAAGGCAGTTCTGTTAACAGTTTCAAAAAGGCCAACGCGTATTGTTTGGAGGAATAAAACATGGTTAGAATTTAATTTTTTGAATGGTTTTTTCCAAGTTCTCGGCCCTGGTCTCCTCACTGATTTTCTTTTCTAAAACTTTCTCCGCGATTAAGAAAGACAGGTGCATCACATAACCCTTGACCTCCTCCAACATTTTTTCTTTTTCCAGTGCTAATTCTTTAACATATTCCGATTTTAAGCGCAGTTGGTCTTCTTCTGTATGAGTCAAAATCTCGGCCTTAATCTTTTCCGCTGTTTTGCGCGCTTCGCTGACAACCTGTTGCGCTTCTTTTTCAGTTTCTAGACGCCTAGTCCTAATCTCTTCCTCCACCTTAGTCAAACGCTCTTCCAATTCTTTGGCCTGTTTTAAACTTTTCTCAATCTTTTCCCGTCGCGCGTCCAAAATCCGCATAATTGGTTTATAAACCAAAACACCTAAGACGATCACCAGTAAGACAAAGTTGATGACTTGAGCTAACACTAAGGTTGGTTCAATTCCAAATTTTTGAAACAATTCTGTCATTGTTCTGGTTTAGCTTTCGGATTAAAAATAAACAACGTCTAGACAAACTTCAAAACCAAGGCAACGACCAAAGCGTAGATCGCGATGGCTTCCGCGAAAGCCAAGCCTAAAATCATCGCGCTTTGAATCTTGGAAGAAGCTTCAGGGTTGCGACCCGTGGCACTTAAAGCACTGGAAGCAATCCAGCCAATTGCGAGTCCTGGTCCGAAAGAGGCTGCTATCATAATAGCCGCGATCGCGAATTCTTTTGTCATAATCTGGTAAGATTAAAAAAATAAAGAAACTACACTATATTTAAGTAGGTATGTTTTTCAATGTTTTAATGTTCACCGGCCAGATTGGTACTGGTAAAGACTAAAGTTAGCATTGCAAACACAAGGGCTTGAATAAAACCAGCGAACATTTCAATCCCCATAAAGGGTAACGGCGCTAAAAACGGGACCAATCCCAAGATAACAATCATCAGTACCTCACCAGCGAAAATATTGCCAAACAAACGAAAGGAAAAAGAAAAGATTTTTACAATCTCGCTAATCACTTCCAAAAGCCCCACAAAAAATAAAATGGGATTTTTGAGATTAAAGTATTTTTTGATGAACTTGCGCAAACTTAGAAAACGAATTCCGGCCACCTGCGTGAAAGCCACTGAGGCCAGGGCCACCGCTAGGGTCATATTTAAATCACTATTCGCGGAACGCAAAAATGGCACCAGTATCTTCTTGCCTTCATGCTCCTCCCAAAAACCAATCGAACCCATACCGGGAAAAATTCCAAACCAGTTATTGAAAACAATAAACAGAAAAAAAGTGCCAATGATAGGCAAAAAATAACGCGTGACGGTTTTATTGTGAGTCACGCTTTCAATCACTGTCAAAAAAGTTTCCACCAACATTTCAATCAGGTTATAGAAACGACTTTCCAGAGAGTAGCCCGTTCTTCTAACTAAGAGCGCTCCAAAAATCAAAACTGCCACCACCAAACAAGAAGCAGTCAAAGTGTTGGTAATCGTCAAACCGCCCAAATGCGCGATTTTTTCCGGAGCTAAAACAATTTCCATAACGATAAAAGTTTAATTCTAGACCTTAAGGTCAACACTGAAGCCAGATTTTAAGAGAAGCTGGCAGAAAAACAAGAGAAAATTAGCTTGTAGCTGGTAGCTTTTTAGCTTCTTAGTTCTAAATGGTGGTTTTGATTTTTATATTTTTTATTTTCTTCATCACTTTATAAGTGGCTTCACGATCTGGTAAACCAAAAATAAAGAAAACACCAAGGCTAGAGCCAAACCAGCCAGCACTAACCAAGGCGCAGTACCCCACTTTTCATCCAGCCATTTCCCTAACAAGGTAAAACCTAGAGTGGGCAAGGCCACCGAAAAACCAAGCTGTAAAGCAAAACCGGGTACACTTTTCATTCTTTAAAAAAAACAAGAACGTTCATTAATCTACAACGATTAAAACGGTTAAATATCACAGGAACCACCTAAAAAAATAAGTAGATTTTTTGTTTGCGTAAAATGCGTAAATAATTATACTGAGGGTTACGTTTTAATGATGTTAAAATCAAAATTCAAAATGCAAAACTACAACTCAAAATTAAAAACTTTGAATTCAGTCTCTTTTTCTGCTTTGAGTTTTAAGCTTCAGTTTTAACCTTTGACATTTGAATTTTGAGTTTTCTTGTCAATTGTTAAATGTTAATTGTTAACTGCTCCCTCCCATGGATTCTATTCGCGTTGTGGGCGCGCGCACGCACAACCTCAAAAATATCAATGTAGAGATTCCGCGCAATAAGCTGACCGTCATCACGGGACTCTCTGGTTCAGGCAAAAGTTCACTGGCTTTTGACACGCTTTACGCGGAAGGCCAACGCCGTTATGTGGAGAGTCTTTCCACTTACGCCCGCCAGTTTTTGCAGTCCACGGACAAACCGGACGTGGATAAGATTGAAGGTCTTTCTCCCGCCATTTCCATTGACCAAAAAACCGCTCCACGCAATCCTCGTTCCACCGTAGGTACCGTGACGGAAATTTACGATTATTTGCGCCTGCTTTTTGCCAAAATCGGTCATCCAAATTGTCCCCACTGCCAACAACCTATTCAACGCCAGAGTATTTCCCAGATCATTGAGGCCATCGCTCAATACCCTCGAGAACAAAAGATTCTAATCTTGTCTCCAGTTATCAGCGGCAAAAAAGGTGAACATTTACATATTTTTGAGAAAATCAAAAAAGACGGGTTCGTACGTCTGCGAATAGACGGTCAGATCTATACCATCGCCGAGAGATTTGACTTAGACCCCAATCAAAAACACACCATTGAAATTGTGGTAGACCGCTTGGTGTGTAAAGATTTTATTAAAACTTACAAAACTCTTTCTTCGGGTGAAAAAATTGAATTACCCAATCCCGCGCGCACGCGCCTAGCCAGTTCGATTGAAACTGCTTTAAAATATGGCAATGGCGTGTTGACGATTTATAATCAAGATGCCGAAACCGAAGCAATTTTCTCGGAAAACTACGCTTGCCCACACTGTGGCTTAAGTTTACCGCCAATCGAACCACGCAGTTTTTCTTTTAACAGCCCGTATGGGGCTTGTCCGGCTTGTAATGGTCTCGGTACC
>Ga0066637_10002642_pt1 | contig 11951 bp, 14 predicted proteins | sample CryGeyCG2014_020_FD_62737 | JGI IMG/M metagenome (GOLD analysis project Ga0066637, IMG submission 62737) | Groundwater microbial communities from aquifer - Crystal Geyser CG08_land_8/20/14_0.20 | ecosystem: Environmental > Aquatic > Deep subsurface > Groundwater | place: USA: Utah: Grand County...
GAAAGTTTGAACTCGTTTAATGTTAGAGCCATCACTTTCCGATACGAACTCCAAATGTTGAGGGGGGAGCGAAACAAGTTCGCTCCCCCCTCAAGAAAATAAGTTCGTATCCGACTATTCGGGCTGCGGGGCTTGGACTCGCACCAAGATTAGAGGCTTCAAAGGCCTCTGTCCTACTATTAGACGACCCCGCATTGTGATTTATGCTGTTTCGCAGGATTCAATTACGGCTAATTCTAAGGGAAGTTGGAGGATTGAGGAATATTTCATTTTGTTTTCTGCTTCCAAAAAAAGGTTCAAAATACGGCGCAGTTCATCTTCTTTAAAAAAATTCGCTTGCGTCTGAAGTTTCTGGAATTCCTCTCTGGTTAATCCGGTAATGAGCGGGTTATCCGCCTCTTGGGCGCCTGCGCCAACGAAGCGCAAAATCAGGGCTTGCCTTAAATAATTAATCAAGGTTTTATTAAATTCCTGAAGATCTGAGCCTTTTTCAGTTAATTCATTGATGAAATTGATTGCCGAGGCGGCTTTTTTTTGTGAAAGAAAATCGCAGAATTTAATCACCGAAGCTATTTCAACCAAGCCCAATAAATTTTTAACATCCCCTGTCTTTATCTCTCTATCCTCGCCAAGCTGGCCGCCGAAAGTTAAAACCTGTCCGAACAAACTCTCGGCGTCCCTGAAGGAACCGGTAGAGTTAATACCTATCATTTCTAAAGCCGGCTTTTCAATTTTTACCCCTTCTTTTTCAGCGATGAATTCTAATTTTTTAACGATTTCCGGCAAAGTTAATCTCCTGAAGTCAAATCTCTGGCATCTTGAAATGATGGTTGGTATCATTTTGTGAATTTCGGTTGTGGCCATAATGAAAATGGCATGGCCGGGCGGCTCTTCCAATGTTTTTAAAAAGGCGTTGGCCGCTTCTTTTGTAAGCTGATGCGCCTCGTCCAGAATGAATACCCTGTATTTAGATTTCGTCGGGACAAACTTTATTCCCTCGCGCAATTCTCTCATCTCGTCTATTCTTCCGTGAGAAGCGGCGTCAATTTCAATTAAATCCATTGAACGGCCTTCCATAGATTCTTGACAGGAAGAACATTGACCGCAAGGTTCAAATTCACCTTCTTGACGATTCTGACAATTAAGGGACTTGGCCAAAAGCCGGGCAATGGTGGTCTTTCCCGACCCTTTGGGGCCGGCAAACAAATAAGCGTGGGAAATCATCCCCATTGAAAGAGCATTGGTTAAGGTCTGGACAATATGTTCTTGGCCGATTATTTCGGAAAATCTCCGGGGCCGATATTTACGATATAAAACTAAACTTGCCATATATTTAAAACTCAATTTTAAACATTATTTCTTGAAAACGATAAATTTATATCCAATAAAATTCCAGGCCATAACGCCGAAAGCAGCGGCAATCCCGCCGACATTCGCCCACAGTTTTGGAGTGAAACCGAACTGAGGACTAATATTATTCACCAAAAAAGAAGCAATCGCAACATTAATTACTAAACCAATCAAAGTGACTGTGAAGAATTGACCAAACTCTTTTCCGAGCCCCTCTTTCCCTATTTTCTCAAAAGCCCATAATTTATCTCCAAGGTATTTTGCGTAGGTGGCGGTAATAAAAGAAATTCCCTTGAAAACAGAAAAATACAAACCTGCTGCGATGCCTGAAGCTCCTATCAAAAGATTTAAGATGCCCAAGTCCACAATAGTCGCCAAAACGCCAATTAATAAATACTTGGCGAGCTGAAAAATCCACAAAAACTTCTTTCCCAGAAGAAAGCTAACCCAGAGGCCGATTACCGCTAAAATCGGGAATACAAACGCCAGAATCCAACCAAGAAAATCTATCTTTAGGTTTAAATCTTTCAGTAAATTATAAAAAAACCATGCTGTAATCTCTCCAGTAATCAAGGCCAAAATAATATCAATCTTTTTAATACGCATTAAACTATATTATCACAAATTTCAAAAAAAATCAAACCCCCGTAGAAGAAATTTGACTCGCTCCGCGATAATTGGTTTTCTGAAAGAAAACTCTGTCAAATTTTCTTTACGGGGCAAAGTATGATAAAATAAATTAACATGTTTAAACTCTACAATACCCTATCGCGGAAAAAGGAGGTTTTTGCGCCTCTTCGGCGCACCCGCCGGAGAGGCGGAAAAGTGAACATTTTTGTTTGTGGCACAACTCCCTACGATTTTTCCCATATTGGCCACGCCAGAACTTACATTGTCTTTGATGTGATTGTTAAGTATCTGAGGCAAAAAGGATACGATGTTTTTTATCTTCAAAACATCACTGATATTGACGATAAAATTATAAAGCGGGCGAAAGAGAAAAAAGTTTCTCCTCAAAAATTAGCTCGGGATTTTGAAAAAGAATATCTGAAAGATATGAAAAGCTTGAATGTAAATGGCGTCACAAAATATGCCAGAGCAACAGAGCATATTAAAGAAATCGTCAGCCAGGTTGAAAGACTTTTAAAGGGAGGTTATGCCTACAAGATATCAGACGGCATTTATTACGATATTTCGAAATTCAAAGATTATGGGAAATTATCAAGGAGAACAGCTTTGCAGGCAGAAGATTCTGTGTCTCGGATTGACGAGACAAAAGAGAAAAGAAACAAAGGGGATTTTTGTTTGTGGAAATTCAGCAAACCAGGGGAACCGAAGTGGTCCTTCGACTCCTCGCTTCGCTCGTCGCTCAGGACTGATCGCCCAAAAGCTGGGCGACCAGGCTGGCACATTGAAGATACGGCTATTACTGAAAAATATTTTGGGCCGCAATATGATATTCATGGCGGCGCCAGGGATTTGATTTTCCCGCATCACGAAGCTGAAATCAGCCAAATGGAAGCAATATCAGATAAGAAGCCCCTTGTAAAATACTGGGTGCATACTGGTTTTCTAACGGTTAGAGGCCAAAAAATGTCAAAGTCATTGGGCAATTTCATCACCATAAGGGATTTTCTGAAAGAAAACTCGGCTCGCCTTTTAAGATTTTTGGTGGCAAAAAGTCATTACCGCTCACCCATTGATTACAATGAGAAACTGGTTTCTCAAAGCAAAAAAGAACTTGAAAGAATAGACGAATTTGTAGAAAAGCTCCAAACTACAAATACCTTGTCTGGCCGGCGGGCAGGCAAATTCCAAATCCCGATTTCATCGAGGATCCTCGACGAAGTCGGGACAAATTCCAAATTCCAAATTACAAATTATGAAAATGGTTTTGAGAAAGCGATGGAGGATGATTTTAATACGCCCAAAGCCGTTGCTGTAATTTTTGATTTAGTAAATTCGGGCAATTCTTTAATCGCTCAATATAAACTAAGCCGAAACGGTGCAAAAGATATTTTGGAATTTCTAAAAGACATTGATGAAGTTTTCAATTTTATTTTTTGGCAAAAACCAAAAGAAAAAATCCCGGCAAATGTCCTGGAATTGGTTAAAGAAAGAGAGAAATACCGTCAAGAAAAAAACTGGCAGAAAGCCGATGAAATCAGAAAGAAAATTGAAGCAATAGGATACTGGGTGGAAGACACCAAAGAAGGACCAAAGATAAAGAAAATAAGCTAATATATTTTTGCCAAAGTAATAGGCGTCTTCCTATAAGGAAGACGCCTTTTGACGTTCGTCAAATATCTATTCAGCCATTTTCTCCACTAATCAGAAATACTCTAAGCCTCCCTGAGTTTTTCGTAAGCTACACTAAGCTGATTTGTTGACATTTACTTCCCCCTTCCCGACCTCTGCCGTTAAGGAGACCCCTTTCGCCTTGCTTCCAGAACTTGTCGGAGAAATTCCTTCCCTCTCTCTCCTATGCGGTAGATACGAATTTTAGATTTCCCCTCAACAAATTCTTGAAGCTGGAAAATACTTCTTATGTTACTCCTCTTCAAAGCGTTCCAAACCATTACCGGCAATGGGGAACGTTGAGAACTACGAGTCTTGTTCAGTTCAGAAGCTACTTGCTCAAAGTATTCTTTTAATTCTAAAAGCCACCTCTTATCTGGCCTATTTTTCGGATACGGATCCTGAAAAACACATCCTTCCATCAGTCCCTCCTTGTTTGAAATATGCGCCTATTTTGGCCATTTGAGCCAATTTAGGATGTCTTTATTATATATTTTATTAAGGACTTTGTCAATGGTGAATTTTTGCCTCTAGATCGAAGGCACGAAAGAAGGGCCGAAGATAAAGAAAATTTAATTCTGTTTTATAAACTAAAAAAATAGCGCCTCTTTATCAGTAGGCGCTCTGGATGAACTATGTTCTGTCTTTTCCATTTTTGAGGAAAGGGCTGCCGATAATTTGCGAAGAATTCGGCGAACTGTCAATTCGGATTGCCCGCTCTTTTCTCTACTTCTTCTATTTAAATCTCTCGATTTTCTATGCAATCCAAATTGGCATTTAATTACCTTTTTCTCCCTCTTGGTCAATGAATCTCTCGAGATTTCTCGAAGTGTATTTTTGAGAGTTTTATAATCTTTTCCGTTGACCGAAAGACGCTGTCCAATCCTCAGCCCCAAAATTGCCCTAATTAGCTTTTCCTCAGCGCGGATATCAAGTCCTAAAAACCTTCTCACTTTTATCCTCCTTTATAACTATCCTTCTCTTTCCTGAACTTCTTTATTTGCTTCTTTTTTCCCTTGAACGGTTTGAATAATAATTGCTAAGGGGAAAAATACCGCCATTAAAACACAGACGCTTGCAAAAAGTATCCAATTGGTATTGGAAGTATTTATTGCCGCCCTAATGCATTGAACAAGCAAAATCACAATAGCTAATTCGATGAAAACTATAAAGGCAATCTTTTCTATTCTGTTCTCTTCTTCCATCACTTTTTTGACCTCCTTTCTATATTAAATTGTTAATCTCCAAGATTCCTCGGAGATTCTATTTTGGCCATTTGAGCCAATTTAGGATGTCTTTATTATATATTTTTTTGATAATCTTGTCAATAGAAAAACTCTTCGGCTTTCTCTTTTGTTTCTCTTTGGCGCATAATTGGTAAAAATCTAAAACCTGAGCGGCGATTTTGGACCAGGAATAATTCTGAGCTTCAGATAATCCCCATTCCCCCATTTCTTTTTTTAACCCGCTATCTTTTATTAAAATTTTGATTTTTTGAGCTAAAGCTTGGTAATCTTTTGATTTTACTAAAAATGCTCCTTTTTTTCCTTTTAGAAATTCTTTATAACCCTGATTGGCAAAAGCTACTACCGGAACTCCTGAAGCCATTGCTTCAATTAAAACAACGCCAAAACTTTCTCCGTAAATTGCCGGACTGCAATAAATATCGGCCGTTCTATAATAAGAAGGGGTTATTTTTTCATCGATTTTCCCTTCAAAAACAACATTTTTCAGTTTATTTTTCTCCGCCCAATTTTGGCAGTTATTTTTTAAAGGACCATCTCCAACTATAATTAACCTTAACCCCCCACCAAAATTTGGTGTGGGGTTTTTAGTTAAAATTTTGTAAGCTTTCAATAGATAAATTAATCCTTTTCTTTCTTCAATTCGACCAAGAAATAAAATATTAATCCTTCGACATTGCTCAGGATTAACCCTGAGTTTATCGAATGGGTTAATTTTATCATCAGTAAATTTTTTCATTTTAGAACCCTGGGGATTAAATTCTTCAAGGTCTATTCCGTTTGGAATAACCGCTTTGGGGCCTTTATAGTTTTTGAAGGGCGCAAGATTGAATGGAGCCACTCCGATTATCCCATCAATTTTCCATTGAGCGATTTTCTCTAAAATATAAAGAAAAATCGGGAAATTTTTCAAAAATTCACTCCCTTCAACATTGGCATGAAAAGTTAAAACATTAAGACTTTTAGACCACTCTAAAATTTGAAAGGCCGAAGGAAATCCAAAGTTATGAAAATGCAGAACATCAAATTTTTCTTTTTCCAAAACTTCTCTTATGGCTAAAGGGTTAAAGTTTATGCAAAAATCTGATTGGCTTCCGCTAAAATTTAGAGGGAAAGAAGTCCCCAGCAAGATAACGTCTTTTCCGTAATTCTCTGACTTACTTCTTCTGGGAACGATAATCTTTGAACAAATCCCTTGTTTTTTAAATTCTTTATGCAGGCCTAAAATATGTTGTTTCACGCCGCCCGGCTGCAAAAAAGAATGAAAAGAAATGAGACCTACTTTCATAAGAAAAATTCAAAGCCCAAAGCCCAATGGTTCGACTTCGCTCACCATTGGCACTGAGCAATGTCGAAGTGTCAAAATCCAAAACGGTTTTGGATTTTGACATCTGGATTTTGCCTTGATATATTATACCTAATGGCTAATAACTCTTCAAATACGCGAGCGACAGCGAAGCGTCGAGATGAGCAAAACTCATCGAGTTTTGAATTACCCAACAAACTCCCTCCCCAGTCAATAGAAGCTGAAAAATCTCTTCTGGGATGCTTAATACTTGATAAAAACGCCGTCGTTAAGGTGGTTGATTTATTGATGCCGGAAGATTTTTATCGCAAGACCCATCAAGAAATTTATACGGTCTGCCAGCAACTTTTTGAGAAAGGAGAGCCGATTGACTTATTATCCGTTTCCAACCGCCTTAAAGAGCTTGGCTCCCTGGAAGAAATTGGCGGTAATGGCTACCTGACCGAAATGATAAACTCCATACCCACAGCTTCTAATGTTTTAAATTACGCCAAAATTGTTCATCGAAAAAGAGTTCTAAGAAATTTAATTGATGCTGGTTTTGATATTACCGCCTTGGGGTATAACGAAACTGAAGACCCTGAAATTTTATTGGACGAGGCAGAAAAACGAATTTTTGGCATTGCCCAAAAAGGTCTTTCCCAAAATTTCATACTGATAAAAGCCAGTTTAGAAGAGGCCTTTGAAAGGATTGATAGATTATCAAAATATAAAGAAGGCCTCCGGGGATTGCCAACTGGTTTTACTGCTTTGGACAACATATTGGCCGGTCTTCAAAAATCCGACTTAATTGTTTTGGCTTCGCGACCAAGTTTAGGAAAAAGTGCCATGGCAATGAATATTGCCAGCTATATTGCCGTTCAGGAAAAAATACCAGTGGGAATTTTTAGCTTAGAAATGTCAAGAGACCAACTGATTGACAGATTAATTGCCGACCAAGCCGGAATTGACCTGTGGCGTTTAAGAACGGGCAAACTTTCCAGCGATGGAGATGATAATGATTTTACCAGAATCCAACATGCTTTAGGCGTATTATCCGAAGCTCCGATTTACATTGATGATGCCGCTACCGCAAATGTTTTGCAGATGAGGGCAATGGCAAGAAGACTGCAGGCGGAAAAAGGACTGGGACTTATCATCGTTGATTATTTACAACTGATGGAGCCGAGGAGTACCGTCTTTAGTATGGTTCAACAAATGACCGAAATCTCCCGTTCACTTAAATCTTTAGCCAAGGAATTAAATATTCCGGTTTTAGCTATTTCCCAATTATCGCGAGCCGTAGAACAACGTTCCCCTCAAATTCCAAGATTATCCGACCTTCGTGAAACGGGCGCAATCGAGCAGGATGCGGATGTGGTGCTTTTCATTTACAGAGAAGATAGGTATCGGTCTGATACCGCCAGAAAAAATATCGCTGATATAATTGTTGCTAAACATCGCAATGGCCCCGTGGGTAAGATTGAATTATATTTTGATGAAAGCCGAGTCGCCTTTCGAAACTTAGAGAAAGGATATACGGAGGAATAAAAATGTATCCAAAATCTATCCAAAAACTTATTGATTTGTTTTCTAAATTTCCGACGGTGGGCCCCAGAACAGCTGCCCGTTTTGTTTTTTATTTGTTAAAACTGCCGAAAGAAGAAGTTGATAATTTGGTCTCTTCAATTACCGAGTTGAAAAACAATATAAAGATATGTGAACTTTGTTTTAATCCTTTTGAAGGCGATGGCGAGCTGTGTAGAATCTGCCAAGATGACCGACGCGACAAGACTCTGCTTTGCATTATTGAAAAAGAAACCGATTTAATCCCGCTTGAGAAAACTAAAAAATTTAATGGCCTTTATTTTATTCTCGGCGGCACGGCTTCAACTTTAAAAAAGAAAGATGTTGAAAAATTAAGGATTAAAGAATTAGAAGAAAGAGTTAAAAGCCATCCAGAAATTAAAGAAATTATTATTGCCACCAACCCCACCACTGAAGGAAATGCCACAACTTTATATTTAGAAAGATTATTAAAGCCATTTGGTAAAAAAATAACCCGCTTGGGCCGGGGGTTGCCAGTCGGCGCTGAACTTGAATACGCTGACGAGGAAACATTAAGAGCAGCTTTTGAAGGCCGCCACTAGGCGAGCCTCGCTCCCTTGGGCGGGAAGAAAATAAGAGCCTGCCTGCGCGAAATAAAAAAGAGCCCCGGATAAACCCAGGGCTTTTTAAACTAATCGCCATCGTCGGCCCCTTAAATCCCTCGCTTTCATTAGTTGGCTTCTTCCACAGGCACTCCAAGGGCTAATATTTTTTGGGGGGACTTTCTTCAAGGAAGCCACCACCATAGCCACAGCAATAACTGCTACTATTGCCTCATCCCCATCCCTATCGTCCTTTACTGTCTTGGCCATCGGAAGTCGAAGAAGGGGGTAAATCCTATTTTCTTCGATCGCCTCCTCACTTTCCTTAGGACGAAAAAGCCTGCCAAGGATTACCATCGTTATGCAGATGAAGGTCAAAACAAAAAAAACTCGCGCCGCTATCCAAATAATTTCAAATTTCATTATTATTCCTTTCTCTATTTCCTTTTATTTTTTAAGTTGCTGTAATTTTAATTATCTCTACTTCAGTAAAGGGTTGGCGATGGCCCTTTTTAACTTTGTAGCGGGTTTTGGGCTTGTATTTGAAGACGATTATCTTTTTGCCTTTCCCCTGCCTTAAAACCTTCCCAACCACCTTCGCATCTTTAATTAATGGAGATCCGACCTCGATTTTTTTGTTTTTCTCCAATAACAAAACCTCATTGAAAACAATCTCGCTTCCCTCTTTCTCGTTCAGTTTTTCAATCTTTATTTTTTGACCGGGAGAAACAAGATATTGTTTCCCGCCGGTTTTAATTACTGCTAACATAATTTTTTACTCTTCCAATAAAGGCTTTTCTATTTCCTCCGGAATTTCTAATTTTGATTCGTTTCCGGTAATTTTTACCACGTCTTTGTCTATTTTTTTAAATTCCATACTTGCTTTGTTGTAGGTGCTGACGGTTGTTCCCAAATGACTTCCCATTTTTTTCATGTAGTCGCCGTAAACCAGTAAGTGCTTGCCTAATCTTTCCACTTCTTTAATAATTTCCTGGGCCTGTTCGGAAATCTTTTGATTCCTCAGCCCCTGCAAAACGGTCTGGAGATAAGCCAGAAAAGAAGTCGGAGAAACAACTATCACCTTTTTCTTCCCTGCATAATAAATCAAATTATTGGTCTCTTCGCTAATTGACCCGACCTTATTGATTAAAAGGTCGTAATAAACCGCTTCGGAGGGTATAAACATAAAAGCGAAATCCATCGTGCGTTCCTCCGGCCTGACATATTTTGAAGTTTCTTCAATACGGTTTTTTAAATCGTTAACGAAAATGTTTTCGTATCTTTTTTTCTCCACCTCGCTGTCTGCTTCCAGCATGCGGTTATAATTCTCCAAGCTGAATTTTGCATCAACGGGAATAATGTGCTTGCCGACAAAAACTACCGCATCAACTTTGTCTCCGTCGGAAAAAGAATACTGAGTCTGATATGAACCGGGAGGCAAGACATTTTTTAAAACAGTTTCCAAATAGTATTCTCCCAGCACACCCCGTTGTTTGGGATTTTTCAAGATATCCTGAAGTTTATTGAGTTGGTCGGCATAACTCATCACCTGACGATTGGTTTCTTTAAGGCCGGTGAGTTCCTCAGTAATTTTTTTGACAATATCAATACTTTGGCCGACCTGATTCTGTACAATTCTGGTAGATTCGGATAAACCCTTCCCCACCGTTTCGTTAAGTTGATTTAGTTGCTGTTGAAGCATCAACAAAGAACTGTCTTCTTTTTGCGGCCTCTGTCTTAACAATAAAAAAATTACTATCGCCAAACCTATAATAACCAAAATCAAAAGAAAATCATTCATTAAGCTATATTAGCATTTTCTCCGAATCTCGTCAAAGTTCTACTCCCAATATCATTGGTGTGGGGTTGACCCCTTCGCCTATATTTATCGAGGTCTCGCCTCGATAATTCGCCATACTGGGAATTCTTCATAAATTCCCAAATTCACAACCGCACAAAAATAAATAATTAAATTTATTTTGTTAAAATTTCAACTATTACAAATACAACATAAATTCCCAGTAAAAACAGGGCTTCTTTTTTACTGATGCAACGGTCGGTGCGGACGAAAAAGAGAAAAAACATTGCTGCGACGACTAAGAAAAATCTGGCAATAATAAAAGGTGAAAAATCTGGAATTTCAATCGGACAGATTAAGGCAACTATGCCCAAAACCAATGTGGCGCAGACAATCACAGAACCCATCAAATCCCCTAAAATCATCCACGTACGGGCCTTTCTGGCCGCCATAACGGCAAAATAGGTCTCCGGTATGGCATTGCCCAAAGCAACAATCAGAATTCCCACTAAAACCAGAGGCATATTTAAAGTTTGGGAAAAGAAAGAAGCAGACCTCACTATGCCTTGGGCGGCTGCCAGCAAAAAAACTATTCCCAAAAACAATTTGCCCAAAGCCTTAAGAAAAATCCTGAATTCTTTGAAAATTGAAAGTTTCTTGCCGTCATATATTTTGGTAAATCTTTCTTTCTTGGAAAAAAGCCAAAAGATATAAATAAAAAAAGTCAGAATCAATATTATGCCATCTCCCCTGCCCAAGACCCCGTCTAAAATTAAAAGAAGGGGCAAAAGGGCAATCACCATTGTTAACACGGCTGATGTCTGAACCATTTTGCTTTCCGCCGGCAACCCTCCGGCAAAAAGGGCCGAGAGAGCCACAGCAATGGTTAAATCAATAAGGTTGCCGCCCACAATATCGCCAAAAGACAACTGGGGAATTTTATAAATAGCAGAGGTAATTCCAACGATAAGGTTGGGGATGGAAGCGGCTATGGCAATAATGATAAAAGCAACGACAAATTCCCGCCACTCTAAATATCCGGCTATCCTTAAAAGCGCGTCAACCAACCATTTTCCAGAGAAAAAAAGCAAAGCGCAGGAGATAATAAAAATGAAAATATATAGGAGCATAGTCAATGAAGCTGTCGCTTCATCTTCACCCACCGAGCGAGCGAAGGCGAGCGAAGGTGGAAAAGAAAACGAAGTTTTCTTTGATTTCGCTATCGCTCGGGTAGTCAATGAAGCTGTCGCTTCATCTTCACCCACCGAGCCCCGCTTGCGGGGTGAAGGTAAAGATGAGAACGAAGTTCTCATCGCCTTCGCTATCGCTCGGGTATCAAAGTTTTAATTTTTAATTGCCGGCGACAGCCGATAGTTGTCTTGAAGCCATTTGTAAATTTTCTGGGTGTCAGTTTTAATGTCTTCTGACCCCAAAAGAATAATTGCTACATTGCGGATTTTTTCATTATAGGCAAGAAATTTAAAAATAAAAAGGGCGTTATATTTGGATTCGAGTAAACTGCCTGTCATTCCGCCAACAAAATTGGGGTCTTCACTAAAGATATTTTTGTTCTGTAATCCTTGGATTTCAAAACTGACTTCCCCAAAACTTTGAACTTTATCCCCTTTGGTGATTTCTAAAAGAGGCGGGCGATTATTTAGGATATACCTGCCTAACTGAAAGAGGTCTCGGGCAGTGGAAACATTGCTAATATCGGAACCATCAGGGTCAACAAATTCCGTATCTTCCATCAGGATTGCCTTGGCTTTCTCTTGCATCATTTCAATAGTTATTTTTCTGCCCAAAAAACCGCTCAAGACTTCGGC
>Ga0066637_10002652_pt1 | contig 11933 bp, 11 predicted proteins | sample CryGeyCG2014_020_FD_62737 | JGI IMG/M metagenome (GOLD analysis project Ga0066637, IMG submission 62737) | Groundwater microbial communities from aquifer - Crystal Geyser CG08_land_8/20/14_0.20 | ecosystem: Environmental > Aquatic > Deep subsurface > Groundwater | place: USA: Utah: Grand County...
AAAAAACATAATGACGAATGAAGATCAAATTGAATCAAGCCTCACGAAAGGGGTTGCGGATGAAACGGAAAACGGCATACTGACGAACGCGCCAAAAATAATAAAAGTTGGCGGCGGACCAAACTCGCGCTCTTCATCTTTAACAACGAACCACGCCGTCCCAAAAGTCGGCCGCAATGATCCATGCCCGTGCGGAAGCGGAAAAAAGTATAAAAAATGCTGCGGAGCGTAAATCAAACCAAAAATTAATTCATAACAATAAAAATATGAAAGGATTTAATTCCAACATCGAAAAAAGCACTTTGGAAAACAATAATTTCCGCAAAGTACTCTATACCGCTAAACACAGCCAATTGGTGCTGATGAGCTTAAAGCCTAAAGAAGAAATCGGCATGGAAACGCACCCGGACAACGACCAATTTTTCCGTTTTGAAAAAGGACAAGGCAAATGCGTAATCGACGGAAATGAATACGCGGTTCAAGACGGCTCCGCTATCGTTGTACCGGCCGGAGCGCGACACAATGTCATCAACATTTCCGACACGGAAGAATTAAAACTCTACACCATCTATTCGCCGGCTCATCACAAAGATGGAGTTGTACGACTTACAAAAAAGAAGCCGAGGAAAATGAAGCTGATTTTGACGGAAAAACGACAGAATAATCAAAATGTTTTAGGCGCGCGCCTCGTTTTTTGAAAGCTCCCATTCCCATGCTGTTTTTATAATCTGATCTATTTTTGGAAAATTTCGCTTCCAGCCTAAAACTTTTTCGGCTTTGCTTGAATCCGCAATTAAAACCGGCGGATCGCCTTCGCGTCGCACCGAATCCGCAACTTTAAAATCTTTTTCGGTTACGCGTTTAACGGCTTCAATCACCTCGCGATTTGAATAACCGCTCCCGTTCCCAAGATTAAATTCTTCGCCGCAATATTCAAGTTCCTCAATATGTTTTAAAGCCAAAACATGCGCGTCCGCGAGATCGCAAACATGAATATAATCCCGCACGCACGTCCCGTCTTTTGTTTTATAATCCGTGCCAAACAAATGAAAATCGCGCTCTCCTTTCGCGGATGAAAAAATATTCGGGATTAAATGCGTTTCCGGATTGTGACGTTCGCCAATCCCGCCTTTTGGATCAGCGCCAGCCGCGTTAAAATACCGCAAACTGACATACGAAAACCCGTAACTCACTCGATACATTTCAAGCATCTGTTCAAAAATCAGTTTTGTGCGGCCATAATTGTTGATGGGTTTTAACTCCGCATCTTCTTTGATTGGAACCGATTTCGGCTCGCCGTAAACAGCCGCGCTTGAAGAAAAAATTATTTTTTTAACATCGTGCCGCTTCATCGCTTCCAGCAAATTAAATCCGCCGACACAATTCACGTAAAAAAATTCCTCCGGATGCGTAATGGACAAACCCGCTTCAAGCCTTCCCGCAAAATGCATTACCGCATCAAACCGCTTCTCGCCAAAAACCGCATCAACATCAACCGGATGGCAAATATCGATCTTAAACAATTTTACGTTCTTTGGAACAAATTCAGCGTAACCATGCGACAAATCATCCAATACGCTGACTTCGTATCCGGCTTTTAAAAGCGCCCGGACGCAATGCGAACCAATATATCCGGCGCCACCGGTGACCAAAATATTTTTCATAGATTCATCTTTTCCAATGCAACTTCGCAAAACTGTGATTCATCAACCATGCAAGTCTCGCCATTTGAAAGCAAAACAACATACTCATCACATCCCCCTTTGGTCGGCGTGGGACCTTCTAATATAGTCGCAGGCCAATTTCGACATCCAACATTCACAAAACAAGAATCACCGGGTTGATATTTTTCATGCAATAAACCGGCCTCCAATGAACTCATTTTAAATTGATTAGATTGATAATTAATCAAGTGATTTCTCAACAGGCTCCAACTGATTTATCCTGTCAAAATGAATATCCCTCGGTTTTGCGCCCTGAACAGGCCCAATATAGCCGGATTCTTCAAGTCCATCCAAAATCCGCGCAGCCCTTGCGTATCCCAATTTCATACGTCTTTGCAATAACGATGCGGACGCTTTTTTATGCTCGACAATCACGCGCAACGCAACTTTGCATAAATCTTCATCGCTCATCTCTTCGCCGCTTTCGTTTTCCGCAAACGCGGATTCCGGCAAACCGCTTATTCTCTCGCCGGCCAATTCATGCGCGGTAATGCTTTCATCATATTGCGGCTCAAGAATATTATTTAATTTCACAAAATTCGTCACATCTTCTATCTCGCGCGAGGAAACATAAATCCCCTGAACGCGGAACGGTTTGTCCATCCCCGGCGAAAGATAAAGCATATCGCCTTTTCCAAGCAAATCCTCGGCGCCAATTCCGTCCAAAATGGTTTTTGAATCAACCGCGGCACGAACCGCATAAGCGACTCTCGCGGGAATATTGGCTTTAATAAGACCCGTAACAACATCAACGCTCGGTCTTTGCGTTGCAATCACAAGATGAATTCCGACCGCGCGCGCCATCTGCGCAATTCTGCAGATATACGCCTCAACTTCATTTTTTGCGGCCATCATTAATTCCGCCAATTCATCGACAATAATCACAACGCGCGGCAATTTATCTTTCATTTTTGGATTTTTATTATAATCCGTGATATTTCTATGTTTGGTCTGTTGAAACAAAACATATCTCCTGTTCATTTCCGCAACAACCCACCTTAAAGCAATAACCGCTTTTTCCGGATCTGTGATAATCGGCGTTAAAAGATACGGAATATTATTATACGTGCTCAATTCAACTCTTTTCGGATCAACCATTATCAACTTTAAATCAGCCGGAGTGTTCTGATACATAAGCGATAAAATCAAAGTGTTGATTCCAACGGATTTGCCGGAACCCGTTGTGCCGGCAATCAGCAGATGCGGCATCGAAACCAAATCTTCAACAACGGCTTTCCCCGCAACATCGCGTCCGAGCGGAATGCGCAACCGCGAATCAATCTCGTGAAATTCTTTGCTTTCCAAAATTTCTTTGAGATGAACTATTGTTCTTTTTTCATTCGGGACTTCTATGCCAACCAAAGATTTCCCGGGGATCGGGGCTTCGATACGTACGGATTTCGCCGCAAGCGCAAGCGCAAGATCATCTTTCAAAGAAGTAATTTTTGATAATTTGACGCCCTCATAAGGACGTAATGTGTATTGGACAACCGTAGGCCCCACGTGAATTTCATGCATCGTTACTTCAATCCCAAACTGCTCTAATTTTTGTCTGATTTTTTCGGCATTGTCTTTTAACAAATCTTCGTCTGAAGCTACGGATTTTGCGGCCGAACTCAATATATCAAGAGGAGGGAATTTCCATTCCGAAATCACTTTCTCAACTTCCGCAACTTCTTCTTCACTGCGCAAATCAATCGGCTGCTCTTCTTCTATCTTGGCCGTCTCGACTTCCGCTTCGTGCGCCTCTTCAAGTTTAACTTCAATATCAAGTTCTTGATCTTTTTTCTCTTCCTGGCGCGCCTCTTCATATTCATCGATCGGCTTTCTGCTGACAAAAATTTCAGGCTCGCCTTCATCGTCTCCGCGTTTGCTTTCATCCGTAACTCTTTTTAATTTTATTCCGGGTCTGAAAAAATTTATGAACTGGCTGAACGAAATCGAAAAAGCAAAAAGCACTCCGATTATAAATATTGCGATAAATACGATGCTTGAACCAAAATGTCCGATGCGCAAAACCTCTCTGAAAATAAAATTCGTAACGAATCCAATCAATCCGCCATATCCGCCTATTCTTCCAACTTCATACAATTCATTCATTCCAACCGATAAGTGAAAAATGCTCAAAATAGACAGCATAACCAACCCAAGGCCAAACATTCTTGAAGCCCCAAGCTGAATTTTCTTTGAAAAAAACATCATTATGGAAGCAAAAAGCAAAATCATCGGCGCGCCGTATATTCCCCATCCTAAAATCGGTTTAAAAATTCCCGTTATAATGTCGCCGACAACTCCAAAATTTCCGCGCAGACTCAAAACAAAAACAACCGCAAGGACAAAATAAATTATCGCTTTTACGTCGCGCGCAACAACTGATTCAACTTCAAATTTGAACCCTTTGCTTTGTCTGGGCCGGCGCCGCATAGACGCACGACTGTGTGTTTTTTTTGGTCTTGCCCGTCGTTCCATATTAACTATAAAATATCGATTTTTCGACTAATAATCAAGCGAATACCGATGCCGCCATGCCAAACGCAGCCACCAAATTTTATCCAAGAGAATTTTCTCCCGCTCCACCGCCTTCTTTGTCTTCTTGACCAGATCCGATTGCATCCGCATTATTGGATGCATCGCCGGCTCCGGAAGAACCGCCTCTAAACCACATTTCGGTTAAAGCTCTAGCATTAGCCACGGCATCACTCGTAAGCGCTACGACTCCATCTTTTGACGCAGATTGCGCGATTCTTTCATCTTCATAACCACGCCCAATAGCCTCTATGCAGGCGCCGCTGAATTCAAGCGCAAATTCATATTTGGTTTGCACTCCCGTCACTCCCCATTCTTTACAAAGCATTTCCGTAAAAACGGGAATAACGCTTGTTCTAAAATTCACCATAAAATCTCTCAATAAATCGCTTTCAAGGCCTTGACTGTCCAATAATTTTATAAAATCGGACGCCATCGCCGTTAAAACGCTTCTCGCGTTATCGTTCAATCTTTCCCTGTCTTCTATTCGCAAGGAGACCCCGTATTTTCTAAACAACCCGCGCAATTTATCCTGCAAAGCGATTTCAAGCGTCAAAGGCGCTTTTTCTTGTGATGCTTCTCTCATGGTATTTTTGGTTAATATTAGGGATTAAGTTTAAATCAATATGTTATTTTATGTCAAATTGATATATTATTAAAATATGATTCGTACCCGCTTCGCACCCTCGCCAACCGGCTTTCTTCACGTGGGAGGCCTCAGAACCGCCCTGTATAATTATTTATTCGCGCGTAAAAACAACGGAAAATTCATTTTGCGCATAGAAGATACGGACAGAAACCGTCTTGTTGAAAACGCCGTCCCGAATCTGCTTAAAACATTAAAATGGGTTGGCTTGGAATTTGACGAAGGGCCTTTTATTCAATCCGAACGTTTTGAAATTTATAAAAAATATGCGGATGAACTGTTGAAAAACGGTCATGCGTATCGTTGTTTCTGCACAATGGAAAGACTTGAAAAAATGCGAAAAGAACAGGAACGCCGGCGCGAAGCGCCAATGTATGACAGAAAATGCCTCACGCTTTCGCCTGAAGAAATCGAAAAAAATATCGCATCAAACACGCCTTTTGTAATCAGACAAAAAATCCCGCACAATCGTACGATAAAAATCGAGGATTTAATTCGCGGGAATGTTTTTTTCGATTGTAAAACTATTGACGATCAAATTCTTGTAAAATCAGACGGATTTCCGACTTATCATCTTGCAAACGTTATTGACGACCATTTAATGGAAATTTCGCATGTTATCAGGGGCGAAGAATGGCTTCCAAGTACGCCGAAACACGTTTTTTTATACGAAGCTTTTGAATGGAAACCGCCGCAGTTCGCACATATCCCTTTGCTTCTCAATTCCGATCGCACAAAACTCAGCAAACGCCAAAACGATGTAAGCGTGGAGGATTATCGAAATAAAAGCTATCTAAAAGAAGCGATTATAAACTTTATCGCATTTTTGGGCTGGCATCCCGGCAAAGGTATTACGAAAGAAATTTATTCTCTCGAAGAATTGATTAAAGAGTTTTCGCTCGAACAAGTACACTCAGCCGGCGCGATTTTTAATCTTGAAAAACTGAACTGGTACAACTGGCAATGGCTGCGCAAAATCCACTTTGAAAAACTCGACGCAATAGCGCATATACAGGAATCAACCGTAAAAATATCAACCGACGTAAAAGGAAATTATATTTATGGCTTTAAAAAACCGGAAACATTTGAAAAATTTCAGTTGCTCCGCGGTGCTGAATTGTTAAAAATCGCGGAACCGCATATAAATCCCGAATGGGGAAAAGAGTACGACTTACTTTTAAAGACGCTCGTTACAATCGAAGAAAAAATCCTGCAACAGCCGCCAAAGACGGCAAATCATTTAAAGTTTTATTTCACTGAACCGAAATTCGACGAAAAACTTATTTGCAATGAAAAAATGAAAGTGGACAAGGCAACCGCAAAAACCAGCCTTCAAGAATCCCTTGCCGCTCTTGAAAAATTAAGCGATTATTATCAAGAAGAAATCCAAAAAACGCTGATGGAGATTATAAAAAAACTTGGATTCAGCAACGGCCAGGTTTTGTGGCCGCTCCGCGCCGCTTTAACCGGAGAACAATTTTCGCCCGGAACGTTTGAGATAATCTGGGCTTTAGGCAAAAATCATACACTCACGCGCCTAAAATCAATAATCAATAAATTTTAAATATATGAAAAAACTTCTCTTAATAATACTGATTATCGTCGTCGGATTTTTGGTCTGGAAATACGGCATGAATTATATCCAAAACCCCGAATCGATATTTAAGGGGGTTAATGATCTAAAAGGCGATATCACGACAAGCATCAACAATCTAAAACAGGAAAGCGAAGAAAAACTTAAACAAGCCGAAGATTTAAAAAACAAAGTCGAAGACAAAGTAGACAAATTCAACAAAGCCGTTGATGCGGTAAACGAACTCACGAAATGAAGTTCCTCGCACGCGAGGAACTTCATACGAACGCACGGCGCGAGCGCGCAGCAAGGCGAAAAATCTGGCTTTGCCAATTCTAAGCCAAACGAGCTTTATAAATAAACAAATGCAAAAACTCAAGGCCCAACTACATATCCACAGCGGCGGCGATCCCAAGGACTATATAAAAAATTCGGAAGAAAAAATAATTGACCGCGCAACATCGCTCGGATTCGACGTAATCGCGATAACTTGTCACGATACCGTTATATTTAACGAAAAACTTAAAAATTATGCGGCGAAAAAAGAAATTTTGTTTATTCCCGGAATAGAAAAAACTATAAAACACTGCCACATTTTAATTCTCAACGCGACAAAACAAGCGGAAAAAATCGAATCGTTTGAAATGCTGCGCGATTATAAAAAACAAAATCCGGAAATTCTGGTCGTGGCGCCGCATATGTTTTATCTGCGCGATAGAAATCCCTTCGCAAAAGGCTGGATAAAAATTATAAAGAATATTGATATTTTTGACGCCGTTGAATACTGCTATTTCTACACAAAAAATATGAATTTGCCTAATAAAAAAGCCGTTAAATTGGCTGAAAAACACAATTTGCCGATTATCGGCACGTCTGATAACCACATTCTCAAATATTTTGATCGCACTTATTCGCTGATCACCGCGGAAAAAAATTGGCCGTCAATCGCAAACGCAATCAAAAACAAAAAAATTGAAATCCGCACGGCTCCGCTAAAATTTACGGAGGTAATAAAAATATGTCTGGAAATGGAATTCATTATAACCTTGGGGCATTTATTGCGCAATGTTCTGCGTATTGTTAGAATTAACATATGACAAACTTGATCGAACTCGTTAAAGATAAAGCCCGCAAACGCAAAAAGCGCGTTGTTTTTCCCGAAGGCACGGAAGAACGAATTTTGCGCGCCGTTGAAATAATTCAAAAAGAAAAAATCGCATATCCGATCCTTTTGGGAGACGAAAAAGAAATAACGGACGCGTCAAAAAAGCTCAAACTAAAAACGAATTTTGAAAATATAGAAGTTTACGATCCGATGAAAAAGGCAGCGCAAAGAGAAAAATACGCTCACGAATTTTTCAACATCAGAAAAAACAAAGGTATAACGGAAAAAGAAGCGCATGAAATAATGAAAAATTTCGATTATTACGGTGCAATGATGGTTCAAATGAAAGACGCTGACGGAATGGTTTCCGGAGCAAGACATCGCTCAACCGCGGATACGGTTATACCAGCGCTTCAAATCATTAAAACGAAAGAGAAATTTCACAAAGTTTCCGGGGTTTTCTTTATGATACTGGAAAACAAATTGCTTTTGTTCGCGGATTGCGCCATTACAATTGATCCGAATTCTTTTGATCTCGCGGGCATCGCTGAAGACACAGCCGAAACCGCAAAAAGATTCGGATTGGATCCGCGCGTGGCATTTTTGTCGTTTTCCACAAAGGGATCCACAAAACATCCAATGTCACAAAAAATGGCTGAGGCTACGGCAATTTTAAGAGACAAAAGACCTGATCTTCTTGTTGACGGAGAACTTCAGGTTGATGCGGCGCTTGTACCATGGGTTGCGGAGAAAAAATGCCCTGATTCGCCGCTGAGAGGAAACGCTAATGTTTTGATTTTTCCTGATATACAAGCCGCAAACATCGCATATAAATTGGTGCAAAGACTCGCCGGCGCGCAGGCGATCGGTCCGATTCTACAAGGTTTGCAAAAACCCGTAAATGATTTGTCGCGCGGGTGTTCGGTTTCGGATATTGTAAATTTGGCGGCGTTTACCGCATGCGAAGTTTTGGAACCGCAATATAAATGCGATTTACTTAATCGGGATATGGTCCCAAAAGGACATAATCCCCGTACGTAACTATGAAAATTCTAGTCATAAATTGCGGCTCTTCCTCAATAAAATTCCAACTCATAGATCCGTCAGCGATGATTTGCCTTTATAAAGGCACTGTCCAAATTCCGCCGGAAAAAGCTGACAAAAACGCTTATCACAAAGGAATATCGCTAGCCATCGATTTTTTGCTGAAAGAAAAAGTCATAAAAAATCGGAATGAAATAAAACTTATAGGACATCGGATTGTGCATGGCGGTGAAAAATACAAAAAACCGACAATCATAAATTCCGCGGTGATTAAAGAAATTCGTCGGCTTTGCGATATTGCGCCACTCCATAACCCCGCGAATCTTGAAGGAATTCTGGCATGCAAAAAAATCTTCCCGCGTTCAAAACAAATCGCGGTTTTTGATACGGCTTTTTACGCGGCTATGCCGAAAAAAGCTTATTTGTACGCACTCCCCTCTTTTCTGTATAAAAAATATGGAATCCGGCGTTACGGCTTTCACGGCACAAATCATGAATATGTTGTTTCGGAAGCATTGCGGCTACTGAAAGAAAAAGAAGGCCGCGCATACGCAAAAAAAGCGAAAATCGTTTCATGTCATATGGGAAACGGTATCAGTATAACGGCTTCCGTAAACGGCCGCGCGATTGATACAAGTATGGGATTCACTCCTCTTGAAGGCGTTCCGATGGGCACAAGATCCGGCGATATTGATCCCGCGATTCCGCTTTATTTAATTAAAAAAGGCATACAGGCCGAAAAAATCGACGATATGCTGAATCACGAATCCGGACTTGAAGGCTTATGCGGCGAATCGGATATGAAAAAAATTCTGGAAATGGCGCGCGGACGCGGATCCGTTATATCCGTCCGCGCCAAAAAATCTGCAAAATTAGCTCTCGAAATTTTAACTTATCGTATCAGTAAATACATAGCCGCTTACGCGGCTGCGATGAATGGCATCGACACGATAATTTTCACCGCTGGAATCGGCGAAAACGCACCAATGATAAGATCTATGATTTGCAAAAATCTGACTTATCTTGACGTAAAAATCAATGAAAAACTCAACAAAAAAAACGCGAATATGATCTGCGACAAATCGGGAAACGTTTACATTTTTATAATTCCCGCGAACGAAGAAAAAATGATCGTCAAACACGTATTAACGCTGACTCGCGCTAAGAATGGAAAAACAATGTGAAGCGTAGCGGCCTTTTCTTTTACTTTTTGTTTAATTTGTTGTATTTCTTGTTTGGACATCGTGTTTTGGTTAACGGTGTCCTGAATGTTTGTGTATTGTTTACACCACCGTCCCCACCCCTTCCCAAATCTCAAAAAATCTGATATAATATCATAAAATAAACATAAAAAATCATGAGGCTTCTGCCAAAAAAAATCCCAATCAAAGTCGGGAATAAATTCATTGCCGTATTGAACGAAAAAACAGCTCACAAGCTTGATCTTTTTGCGGGAGATCGTATTTCGATTGTAAATGACGCAAAAGGCAGATTGACGGCGATTTTGGATATCACCGAGGGCAAAGAAGTCAAGGATGATCAAATCGGACTTTATATTGAAACTTGGGACAGAATAAAAGTTAAACGCGGAGATAAGATTCTTGTTTCGATCGCGGAAAAACCAAAATCAACGCTGTATATAAAAGAAAAACTCGACGGCAAAGAATTAAGTACGGAAAAAATCGATGCCATAATAACCGACGTTGTAAATGAAGATTTAAGCGAAGTTGAACTTAGTTATTTTGTTTCCGGAGCATACGCGAAAGGATTGAACGATAAAGAAACCATTGCTCTTACAAAATCAATCGTAAAGCACGGCAATCGCTTAACATTTAAAAAAGGTGAAATAGTGGCGGATAAACATTGCATCGGCGGAGTACCCGGGAACAGAACAACGATGATTGTGATTCCTATTGTGGCGTGTACCGGAATAAAAGTTCCAAAAACATCTTCCAGGGCAATCACAAGCCCGGCAGGCACAGCGGATACAATGGAAGTCCTCGCAAATGTGCAAAACGACGCGAAAAAATTGACGCAGATAGTAAATAAAGTCGGTGCATGCATAACATGGGGAGGCGGAGTCGACATAGCAGCCGCGGACGACAAAATGATCCGCGTCAGACATCCTTTAAGTCTTGATCCGAAAGGCATGCTGCTCGCTTCAATTATGGCGAAAAAATACGCGGTTGGGGCAAATCATGTGCTTATTGATATTCCGTTTGGCCGCGACGTTAAAGTCGCAACGCAAAAACAAGCGAATGTTTTAAAACATGATTTTGAACACATCGGAAAACTGCTTGGGATGAAAGTAAAAGTAATCACAACAAACGGAAGCCAACCGATTGGACGCGGAATCGGACCTGTACTGGAAGCCATAGATGTTTTGAAGGTTTTAAAAAACGAACCCGAAGCTCCATATGATTTAAGAATAAAAGCTTTAATGATGGCCGGAATTGAACTTGAATTCACCGGAAAAGCGAAAAAAGGACAGGGAGAAAAAATGGCGACTGAAATTTTGACATCAGGAAAAGCGTATAAAAAATTCATGGAAATTGTTGATGCGCAAGGCGCAAAACATCCAAAATTGATTCCGGGACCACTATTCTTCCATGTTACATCCACGCTTGAAGGTATCATTCGCGGCATTTCAAATAAAAAAATCGCGCATATAGCTCGTATCGCGGGCGCGCCAAAAGATCCCGCCGCCGGAGTTTATCTTTATAAAAAAATTGGTGATCGCGTACTCAAAAACGAACCTCTTTACACAATTTACGCGGAAAACGAAGACAGACTTTCTTACGCCAAAAAATACTTAACCGATACCGGCTATGACATACGATAAAATCGTCAAAGGAATAAAAAATCTGAAAATTCAAGGCGCGGAAAAAATAGCGATGGCCGCAGTTGAAGCATTTTCGCAAAAACTGGCCAAAATTCGCAATCGCAAAAAACTTGCAAAATACATGACAGAGTTGATTTCTTTACGCCCGACCGAACCGGCTTTAAGAAACGCGCTCAAATTTTGCTACGAAAACTTTGAAAACACGCCGCCGAACGTATGTAAGGTGGCAAAAAACCATTTTAAAAAATCACAAGAACTCATTGCCGAATACGGCGCAAAAAAAATACACGACGGCATGATTGTTTTTACGCACTGTCATTCTTCAACTGTTGAAGCGATCTTGATTAAAGCGCATAAACAAGGCAAAAAGTTTGAAGTTTATAATACGGAAACGCGTCCAAGATTTCAGGGGAGAATAACGGCCGCAAATCTCGCAAAAGCGGGAATAAAAGTCACGCATTTTGTCGACAGCA
>Ga0066637_10002653_pt1 | contig 11931 bp, 10 predicted proteins | sample CryGeyCG2014_020_FD_62737 | JGI IMG/M metagenome (GOLD analysis project Ga0066637, IMG submission 62737) | Groundwater microbial communities from aquifer - Crystal Geyser CG08_land_8/20/14_0.20 | ecosystem: Environmental > Aquatic > Deep subsurface > Groundwater | place: USA: Utah: Grand County...
GAGTACGAGGTCTATGTCTTCGATACCGCCCCGACCGCCAACGCCCGCCGTTTGCTGGGCATGACCAGCGTGTACTCGATGTGGGTCAACAAGATGGTGCAGAGCAGGGAAGAGGCTGCCTCCTTGAAAGATTTGCTATCTTATAGCAGGAAGAAGCAGGAAAAAGACCCGCTGATGGATTACCTGCTCAATCTACGTGAGCGCATGAGCCGCGCCAAGACCCTGCTCACCGACGACAGCCTGACCTCGTTCTTCTTCATCACCCTGCCCGAGGCGCTGCCCATCGCGGTCATTACCCGTTTCATCGGCTGGTTCAGTGAATTCAACATCCCTGTCGGCGGCGTGATCGTCAACATGCTGATTGACAAGAACAGCGTCAAGAAAGACACACCCGACTTCGTCAAGAACCGCGTCGCCATGCAGGATGAGCACATGGAAACCATCTGGAAGGAATTCGACGGCCAGGTGCGTGCCATCCTGCCGCTCTTCGAGACCGAAGTGCGCGGCGTGGAGATGCTCGACCGCACCGCGAGCTTGCTCTTCGCCATGTAAATAAAACGGGCAGGTTCCACCTGCCCGTTTTTTACACCAGAGCCTCCTGCAAATCTTGTAGAAATTCTGTTGCTTCGCCACTTTGCAGGAGTGGTAGCTCTGCTTTCAACGTCAAGTGCGGCGCGGCGCGGTGTAACGAGAAGCGTAAGATGGCTGCTTCATATTTTTCCAGGAAAGCCGAGAGCCGTTTCAGGTACTCTTTATCCTTTTTGCCGCGCCAGGCAACTTCCAGACGCCCCGGCAAGGTTTGGGAGGCATACGGTTCTTTTAGCTGACCGGCCAGGAAGGTGGCGAAGGCGCGGTCATTTTTACGACCCGCCTCGACATCCTGAACGGGAGCGGACTTCAAGTCCGCTCGCAGGAAAAACACATCCCGCCGTCCACTGAGACGGCCATACAACCACAAAGGAAAATTCTCACGCGGTTCGAGGGTATAAATCACCTCCATCCGACGAAAAGGCTCATTCAGTTTTTCCACCCGCAAGTGCGCGGCAGCTTGCAGGAGCTTCTCGCGGCGAAGCGGTTCTACCTTTCCGAATAGGCTTAGACCCTTCACCAGCCAGTCGTATGTCAGATGGCCGCGCCGCCGGTTGATCATTGCCCCAACGAGGAACCAGAGCAAGATAAAAACGCTCAAGCCTATTGCAAACCATTGACCGCTGTTCATGGCAACCTCCAAGTTTGAATTTACTCACCATGATACCATTGTTTATATAACCAGTGGATATAAACAGAAACGCCCGTCAGCTTGCGCTTTCGGGCGTTTCTGTAAAGCCTCTTGGCGATGACCTACTCTCCCAGGCAGTTACCCGCCAAGTACCATCGGCGCTGACGAGCTTAACTTCCGGGTTCGGGATGGGACCGGGTGTACCCTCGCCGCTCAAATCACCAAGAGACTTATTCACAGGTTGTGTTTGAATAGTAACTGTTGATTCCGAAAAGTATCAAGTTCTCCGTACCACGCAGATCAGCCCTCGACCATTAGTACGGCTTAGCTTAACGCATTGCTGCGCTTACACACGCCGCCTATTAAGCAGGTAGTCTACCTGCGGTCTTACTCCCTTAAGGGAATACAGGGATCTAATCTTAGGGCGAGTTTCCCACTTAGATGCTTTCAGCGGTTATCTCTGCCAGACGTAGCTACCCAGCGATGCCGTTGGCACGACAACTGGCACACCAGAGGTCTGTCCACTCCGGTCCTCTCGTACTAGGAGCAGCTCCCTTCAAATCCCTTACGCCCACAGTGGATAGAGACCGACCTGTCTCACGACGGTCTGAACCCAGCTCGCGTACCGCTTTAACGGGCGAACAGCCCGACCCTTGGGACCTTATCCAGCCCCAGGATGCGATGAGCCGACATCGAGGTGCCGAGCGAGATCGTCGATGTGAACTCTTGGATCTCACCAGCCTGTTATCCCCGGGGTAGCTTTTATCCGGTAGCCACGACCTTTCCACTCAGATTCGTGGGATCACTAAGCCCGTCTTTCGACTCTGCGCGACGCGTTGGTCTTGCAGTCAAGCTCCCTTATGCCTTTACACTCTTTGGGTGGTTTCCATTCACCCTGAGGGAACCTTTGGGCGCCTCCGTTACATTTTAGGAGGCGACCGCCCCAGTCAAACTGCCCACCTGGCACGGTCCCCCGCCCGGATGACGGTGCGGGGTTAGGGTCTAAGCATAATCAGGGTGGTATTTCACTGATGGCTCCACCGAGGCTAGCGCCCCAGCTTCAAAGCCTCCCACCTATGCTACACAAATCATACCCAAACTCAATGCCAAGATGCAGTAAAGCTCCACGGGGTCTTTTTGTCCTACTGCGGGTAGGCCGCATCTTCACAGCCATTTCAATTTCACCGGGTCCCTCGTTGAGACACTGTTCTAGTTGTTACACCGTTCGTGCGGGTCGGAACTTACCCGACAAGGAATTTCGCTCGGTTCATCTCACTTCGTTTCCGGAGGAGCCGGACTTTATCTTTCCCGTCCCGTATTCATTTTCGAGGCAATTGCTCGGATACGCTCGACGCCTTCAGTGGTCAAATGTTCGCCGCGCTCCATCAGGAGTAAAATCCGGCGAAACTTCAGAAAATCCTGGCGTTTCTTGGATTTCAGCGGATGCATCTCGAAGAACGGGAGGATTCGCTCCCGAAGGTGTCTTGTACCTCTCACCCGATATGCCATCCGTTCAGCGTGGTTGCTACGCACCACACCGCACCCAAAGAATTGTTTGAGCGCATACAACAGCTGTATATCCCGTTCGTGTTGCACTATAGTAAATTCTGGCAACACTTGATAGCCAACTTTCATTTCAGGTTGAAGGTTGATGCCTACATAGAAGCACCCTTCGCCATCCACGAAACCGACCACCCACTGGGCTTCCAGCCTCTGGGACGAGACCGAACGTAAAGTCTCTGAGGGTTCTCTCATAATGTTGTCTGTCATAAGAGTCTTCCCTGCGGATTGTCCCCATGTCCGGCGGATTTTTACTGCCTGCCCGAGGGCAGACGAGTACCGCGCGGCTGTGGAGGAGTTTCCCGCATATAGTTCGGTTTTACTAAGGCTCGCGATAGAACCTTAGGACCGTTATAGTTACGGCCGCCGTTCACCGGGGCTTCAGTTCAAAGCTTCCCCTTCGCTTGCGCTCAGGGTAACCTCTCCCTTTAACCTTCCGGCACTGGGCAGGTGTCAGCCCCTATACATCGCCTTACGGCTTTGCAGAGACCTGTGGTTTTGATAACCAGTCACTAGAACCATTTCACTGCGACCTTCCAACGCTTTGGTAAACCGGACGTCAGAAGGCACCCCTTATCCCGAAGTTACGGGGTTAAATTGCCGAGTTCCTTAACGAGGGTTCTCCCGTTCGCCTTGGTATACTCTACCCATCTACCGGTGTCGGATTGCGGTACGGGCATCTGGAATTCAACGCTTAGGGGCTTTTCTCGGCAGCAAGGCTTAACCACTTCCGCCTCAAGGGCTCGCATTCACGCTTCAGCTCAGTCTGCGGATTTGCCTACAGACCTCAACACCTAGACGTTTTGCACCTGCACAACCAATCGCAGGCTGGCCTACCTCGCTGCGTCCCCCCATCGCTCCTTCCAGATGGTTCCGGAATGTTGACCGGATGTCCATCGCCTACGCCTTTCGGCCTCGGCTAAGGGCCGACTAACCCGACGCGGAATGACCTGGCGTCGGAAACCTTAGATTTACGGCGAACACGGTTCTCACGTGTTTATACGCTACTCATGCCTGCATTCTCACTTCCGCCCGCTCCAGCTGTCTTTACAGTCAACCTTCACCGCTGGCGGAACGCTCCCCTACTGCCCTGTCTTGCGACAAGACCCATGGCTTCGGTACCAAGCTTAGCCCCGTTAAGTTTTCCGCGCAAGGTCACTAGACCAGTGAGCTATTACGCACTCTTTAAAGGGTGGCTGCTTCTGAGCCAACCTCCTGGTTGTTCCAGTAACCTCACCTCGTTTCCCACTTAGCTTGGATTTGAGGACCTTAGCCGATGATCTGGGCTGTTTCCCTTTCGACCCCGAAACTCATCTCCCGGAGTCCGACTGCCATGCTATGGAGTACCGGCATTCGGAGTTTGGTTGAGTTCGGTAAGCGGTAAGCCCCCTAGCTCATCCAGTGCTCTACCTCCGGTACTAAACGCATGACGCTAGCCCTAAAGCTATTTCGGGGAGAACAAGCTATCTCCGAGTTCGATTGGCATATCACCTCTACCCACAGCTCATCCCATAATTTTGCAACATTAATAGGTTCGGGCCTCCACGAGCGGTTAGACTCGCTTCACCCTGGCCATGGGTAGCTCACCCGGTTTCGTGTCTAATCCCAGCGACTATACGCCCTATTCAGACTCGCTTTCGCTACGGCTACGGGTGTCACTCCCTTAACCTCGCCACTGAGATTAACTCGCAGGCTCATTCTCCAAGAGGCACGCCGTCAGGCATAGCGCCGCGCACATGCTTTCGCAATAGCACCGACACGCCATTAGCCCTCCGACTGCTTGTAAGCTTACGGTTTCAGGTTCTATTTCACTCCCCTAACAGGGGGACTTTTCACCTTTCCCTCACGGTACTTGTTCACTATCGGTCGCCAAGTGTATTTAGCCTTGGGGAGTGGACTCCCCAGATTCCTACCGGATTAGCGTGCCCGGCAGTACTCAGGTATCCAGCGGAAGTCAATCCACTTTCGCATACGGGACTATTACCCTCTTTGGTAGGCTTTCCCATACCATTCTGCTAGCAGATTGATTTGTAACTTCCATATGCCGGACCCTACAACCCCAAAGAAGCAAGCCTCTCTGGTTTGGGCTGGTTCCCGTTCGCTCGCCACTACTAGGGAAATAATCTCTTTTCCTCTGGGTACTTAGATGTTTCAGTTCCCCAGGTGCCCCCCGGCAGGCTTATATATTCAGCCGCCGGTGCTGTGGGATCGCCACAGCGGGTTTCCCCATTCGGAAATCCCCGGATCAAAGCCTGTACACGGCTACCCGAGGCTTATCGCAGTGTCCCGCGTCCTTCATCGGCACTTAGCGCCAAGGCATCCACCGTAAGCCCTTAGTAGCTTCTCCACGTGATACGGAGAAATTGATACTTTTCGGCCTACATCAATTTCATTACTTACAGTTACTATTCAATTGGTAAGGTGCTGTTTGACCAACCATCGGCCACCTTCGCCGTTGACCGGCGAGCGCTGCCCTCCACATTCGTTGCCACTTTGTTTGTCAAGGGCACCGCTCGCACGTCAACAATTTGGATTTTTACACAAAGCGACCCGGCTCACCGCCGGGCCGCATACTTCTGCCGCGCGATGGAAGCCAACGATTATTACTTCAATTCCGAGATCGCCAACTTCAAGCCTTTCGTCATCCTTTCTCACACACGCTCAGTGGAGATGACGGGATTCGAACCCGTGGCCTTCGCCTTGCAAAGGCGCTGCTCTCCCGCTGAGCTACATCCCCGGTTAGTCACATAGTCCTGTAGTCTGATAGTCACCTGGCCAATCTGACTATTCGACTAATTGACCATCCGACTAACAAGTGGGCCTGACTGGACTCGAACCAGTGACCCCAGTCTTATCAGGACTGTGCTCTAACCAACTGAGCTACAGGCCCGCCCAGGATGGGCCTCAACAACTGAGGAGTGACAGGAAGTTCCTCTTCCCTACCGACTTCCGCCACCGCGGCGAAAGATTTGGTAGTAGAGCGCCGGTCTGCCCGTGAAGGCTGGACCTTTGCTCAGTACTCTAGAAAGGAGGTGATCCAGGCGCACTTTCCAGTACGCCTACCTTGTTACGACTTCGTCCCAGTCACCGACCCCACCTTCGACAGCGCCTTCCTTGCGGTTAGGCTACCGGCTTCAGGTGTTGCCAGCTCCCATGACGTGACGGGCGGTGTGTACAATTCCCGGGAACGTATTCAACGCACTATAGCTGACGCGCGTTTACTAGCAACTCCAACTTCACGCAGGCGGGTTTCAGCCTGCGATCTGAACTGAGGCCGGCTTTGGGGATTGGCTCTACCTCGCGGCTTAGCGACCCATTGTACCGGCCATTGTAGCGTGTGTGTAGCCCCGGATATAAAGGCCATGCTGACTTGACATCATCCCCACCTTCCTCCGGCTTGATACCGGCGGTCTCGTATGACACATGTAACATACGACGAGGGTTGCGCTCGTTAGCGGACTTAACCGAACATCTCACGACACGAGCTGACGACAGCCATGCAACACCTGTTCAGGCTCCCCGAAGGGTCGTTCTGCTTTCGCTTCACTACTACCTGAATGTCAAACCCGGGTAAGGTTCTTCGTGTAACATCGAATTGAACCACACGCTCCGCTGCTTGTGCGGGAACCCGTCAATTCCTTTGAGTTTTAACCTTGCGGCCGTAGTCCCCAGGCGGTGAACTTATCGCGTTGGCTTCGGCACCGACGGCTTTGAACCCGCCGACGCCAAGTTCACATCGTTTACAGCTAGGACTACCGGGGTCTCTAATCCCGTTTGCTACCCTAGCTTTCGCGTCTGAGCGTCAGAAACGGTCCAGGAGGCCGCTTTCGCCACTGGTGTTCCTCCCGATATCTACGCATTTCACCACTACACCGGGAATTCCACCTCCCTCTACCGCTCTCTAGTCTGGTAGTATTGAACGACCTCTCCTAGTTGAGCCAGGAGCTTTCACATCCAACTTACCAAACCGCCTGCACGCGCTTTACGCCCAGTAAATCCGGATAACGCTTGCCTCCTACGTTTTACCGCGGCTGCTGGCACGTAGTTAGCCGAGACTTATTCCTGAGATACTGTCCTTTCTCATCTCCCAGAAAAGTGCTTTACGACCCGAAGGCCTTCATCGCACACGCGGCGTTGCTGGGTCAGGCTTTCGCCCATTGCCCAATATTCCCTACTGCTGCCACCCGTAGGTGTTTGGCCCGTGTTTCAGTGCCAATGTGGGGGACCACCCTCTCAGGTCCCCTACCCGTCGAAGCCTTGGTAGGCCGTTACCCTACCAACTAGCTGATGGGACGCAGGCCCCTCCCGAAGCGCATTGCTGCTTTAGTCATAAAGCCTCTAACCTCCATGACCACATGGGGTATTAGCAGTCCTTTCGAACTGTTATCCCCCTCTTCGGGGCAGGTCACCAACGCGTTACGCACCCGTTCGCCACTAAGACTCCGTATTGCTACAAAGTCTCCGTTCGACTTGCATGTATTAAGCACGCCGCCAGCGTTCATCCTGAGCCAGGATCAAACTCTCCGCAAAAAATCACCTCTTGCGAGGTGCGAGTTACGGATTGGATATAACGACAGGGTTGATTTACTTCCTATCACTCTTCAGTTGTTAAGGTCCCGATAACTAAGCGGGCTGTATTCTACCCGCGAGGTGAGCCTCTGTCAAGGCTTGAGAGACGAAACTGCCGATGTTCTTCTTTCAACATCGGCTCGTCAGACTGCAAAACTTTCTGTCTTGTGTCTCTGACGTGAGACGTCTTCTCGGTTGTCAACGGTTTGTCGTAATAGACGAAACCGGTTTATGGGGTACGATTAATGCTATTATCCCACGCCCCTTCAGGCTTGTCAAGCTAATTCAAAAATTTTAAGGTCTTTCAGTTCAGGACATCTCCTGCCGTCCGGTCAGCGCACGCAGCAGGGTATTCTGGTCGGCATATTCCAGGTCGCCGCCGACGGGCAGACCGCGCGCCAGCCGCGTCAGATGGACATTGAGCGGCAGCAACTGTTGACGCAGGTACAGCGCCGTGGCATCCCCCTCCATGCTGGGATTGGTTGCCAGGATGACCTCCTTCACCTCGCCGCGCCGCACGCGTTCGACCAAAGGCCTGATTTTCAGGTCATCCGGCCCAATGCCTTCGATGGGGGAAAGCACGCCGTGTAGCACGTGGTACTTGCCGTGATAGGCGCCCATGCGCTCCAGGGCCAACACATCCAGCGGTTCCTCGACCACGCACAGCACCGAGCCATCTCGTTGCGGGTTCTCACACACCTCGCAGCGTTCACGCCCGGCGGCAGTGATGTTGAAGCACTCCTGGCAGAAGCCGGTCTTGGTTTTCAATTCGGTCAAGGCCTCGGCCAATTGGCCTGACAACTCCTGCGGGGCGCGCAGCAGGAAAAAAGCCAGCCGGGAGGCCGTCTTCGGGCCGATGCCAGGGAGGCGTTCGAGGGCAAAGATCAGGTCTTGGATGGGATCAGGTAACATAATCTGTCAAAAGTCAAATGTCAAAGGTCGGTGGTGGACATTCGACCCTTCGGGCAGAGCCTCAGGGCGAAGCCTTCGACGTTCGACGCTAAAACGGCAATCCACCTGCCAGCGGGCCGAGCCGCTCGGCCTGCAACTCGCGGGATTGATCCAGGGCCAGGTTGACAGCGGTCAGAATCAAATCTTGCAGCATATCCGCGTCGGTATCTTTCAGTAATTCGGGGGCGATCTCCACCGCCGTGCAGCGTTGGTTGCCGGTCATCGTGACCTTGACCGCGCCGCCCCCGGCCGTCGCCGTGACGCTCTCCTCGGCCAGCCGCTCTTGCGCCTCGGCTAATTGCTGCTGCATCCGCTGGATTTGCTGCATCATGCCGCCTTGCTGTCCGCCTGCCGGACGATTGTAACCTTTTGCCATAAGATACTCCTGAAAGTTTTTGGGGATTATTTTTAATCCCACCACACAGACAATACTACCTGCGACTTTTCTTCGAACCCTTCGCCAGATGCCCCCATTATATCTACCGCGCTCGAACTGCCAATCCAATGCACTTCATCGGCATTGAATTGCTCCCTGACCAATTCCTCCATTGAATGTTGATACCCATCCTCAGCGTAAATGTAGAGCGTATCTGCGTGCCAGCAATCTTCTTCCATATCACGAAGCGAGATCAAATTCAAGGGCATCAACGCAGCACGCCACATCCTGCGGTTTCCCTTCAACAACTCCGCAATTCTTCTGCCATCACAAAAATTAAAATTTGTGCGCGCGATCACTTCAAGCTGAAATTTTTGCGCTTTGCTTATCTTGCTTGAATATTTCCGGGGCGCAACGTTTTTTATCTGTCTCACTTCGACAACAGGCGCGTTCTTTCCTCCCTTCGAGAGCCTCAGGGCAACGCTTTCATCTTTCTTCTTTGCAGGCATTTTCTTCTTCACAGCCATCACCAAACCTCCTCACGCAACACGCAATACGCAATACGCAATACGCATTACTCTTGAATATCCACGATCTCCCCCCCCTCCTTGAGCGCCGCCGCCACCATGCCATCCGGCTTGACATCCGGCGGGGCTGGCTGCCTGGCGTTCGAGACCACGCAGCGTAGTTGAAGCTCGACGCCCAGCACCTCGGCGATCACCTTGCGAGTGACATCCAACTGCCCGGGCGCGTCCATCTTCGAGCGCAGCACCTCGCTGGCAAAACCGAGCACCAGGGCGCCATCCTTGATCTCGAGCAGCTTGCACGAGTTCAGCAAGGCTTCCAGGGCCGGGTTCTGCGGGCGGACGGCGGCCCGCACCTGCCGCCAGGCTTTGGCGACCTGGTCGAGGCTGACGGCGCCTGTAATTGGTTTGTTCTCCGGGACGGACGCGGCAGGCGGCGCAGGATTCGGATGCGAGACTTCTACTGGCTTCGCCTGGAAACCCTGCCCTGCGCGGCGGGGCGGGACCGCTCGGCTGAGCGCTCTGGTTGCCAATTGCGCAACCATTCGCGGCGAAGCCTCGGGCCGGCTGCGCGTCTCTGGCGGCTTTTCCCCACCCGCAGCGGACGGCTTCTCGACCGGCGGCGGCCCTTCGATAGCCTCAGCCAGCGCCAGCTCCAGGGACAGGGAAGGCTGCCAGCCGCCGCGCAGGTCAGTGGCAGCCGCGTTGAAAAGACGCGTCATGCGCAGGATCTCCGGCGCGGACAATGCTCCAGCGTGGCGTTCGACCTGGGCGCGCGTATCCGCTGCCAGGTCCGCTTGCGCTTCGTTGCCCAGCTTGACCAGCAGCAGGGCGCGCAAGTAGTCCACGATCTGGCGCGCCAACACGCGGGAGTCCGTACCGGAATCCAGGGCGCGGTGGATCGTCTCGAGGCCGGTATCCGGCCGCTTGTCGAGGATGGCATCCGCCAGGTCGAGGACGGTCTGGTTGGCGGCCGTGCCGAGGACAGCCTGCGTGAGTTTGAGGCTGATCTTCTGGCCGGTCGAGGCCATCTGGTCGAGCAGGGAAATCGCATCCCGCAGGCTGCCGGTGGCCTGGCGGGCGATGAGCGTCAGAGCCTCGGCTTCGGCTTGAATGCCCTCGGCTTGGGAGATTTGATTGAGTTGCTTGACGATATCATCCACCGGTACGCGGCGGAACTCGTGCCGCTGGCAGCGCGAGAGTACGGTGGCCGGTATCTTGTGCATCTCGGTGGTCGCCAGTACGAAGATGGCGTGCGGCGGCGGCTCCTCGAGGGTCTTGAGTAGGGCGTTGAAGGCCGAGGTGGAAAACATGTGCACCTCGTCTATTATATAAACTTTGTATTTGCCTTGATTGGGTGAGAAGTTGATCTTATCCCGCAGGTCGCGCACGTCGTCCACGCTGGTCTGAGAGGCGGCGTCAATCTCGATCAGGTCGAGGAAGCGGCCCTCGTTGACCGCGACGCAATGGTCACATTGATTGCAAGGACGGGCGGAGAGATCATCCGCCAGGCAGTTGACGGCCTTGGCCAGCAGGCGCGCCACACTGGTCTTACCGGTGCCGCGCGGACCGGAGAACAGGTACGCATGGACAACGCGCTCGCCAGTCACCGCGTTGCGCAGGGTCTGGACGATGTGCTGCTGTCCGACGACTTCGTCCCATTTCTGGGGACGCCATTTACGATAGAGGGCTTGGGTCATGTCAGTTACCAGTTTTCAGTGATCAGTAATCAGTTTTTATGGAATTGAGTGCTGCGAGCGCAGGTTGCCTTGCGCGTCGTACAGGCCAACCTGCTCGCCCGGCTGCCAGGCAGGGGCGGCGCGTCCCCAGTAGAGGTCGGTGGGCGTATCCGCGCCGGAGGCCGTATGCACCATCACCGTGCCGCCTTTGTACAGGGTCAACTGCGGGAAGGTATAGATGTTGCCTTGACCATCTTCCAAATACCAGCCCGTCAGAATGATGGGGTTATCACCTTTGTTCTCCAGAACAACCACTTCGCTGTCCGTTATCCCTGCGCCGAGGATGCTGACAATATCTACCTTTATGTCGCCAGAGACAGGCGAAGGGGCGAGCGCAGCGGGCAACGAGGGAACGTTGGTTGGCGCACAGTCTGCGCGCTGGGCGCGGTCATAGAAGAAGAGGATCGTACCCGTCACAAGGGCAGAGACGAAGGCATTGAGCAAAAGGTAAAAAAGCAACCGTCGCGCCTGGCTCATACTGCCTGAATGATAGCACAGGGAGCGGGATTAGAGAATAGAGATTCGAGAATCGTGATTCGTGATTCGTGACTGATCTTGATCTTCGACTCTCGAATCTTGCACAAGGAGCGCCACCCAATCTCCCATCTGTTTCTTCTCTATCAGTTCCATCCCATGCGCCTGCGCGGCAGAAACGACTGACTCGACCTGCTCTTGTAAAATTCCAGAAAGGATCAGCACGCCGCCCGGCGCGACAAGATCGGCCAAACCATCGTCGAACAGGCGGATGATAACCGGCGCCAGGATATTCGCCAGCACCAACGGTGCACTCCGAACCCCAAACCTGCCTTCCAAGATTTCCGGCACCGACCCGATACCGAGAGTGAATTGCCCCGCTGCAATGCCATTGACATCCGCGTTTTCGCGCGAAACCTTGACTGCCGCCTCGTCAGTGTCTACGCCGAGGGCAAAGTTTGCACCGAGTTTCAAGGCTGCGATGGAGAGGATGCCAGAACCACAACCGATGTCAATAAG
>Ga0066637_10002664_pt1 | contig 11908 bp, 15 predicted proteins | sample CryGeyCG2014_020_FD_62737 | JGI IMG/M metagenome (GOLD analysis project Ga0066637, IMG submission 62737) | Groundwater microbial communities from aquifer - Crystal Geyser CG08_land_8/20/14_0.20 | ecosystem: Environmental > Aquatic > Deep subsurface > Groundwater | place: USA: Utah: Grand County...
TAATCTCAAACGGGCTATCCCCTGGCCACCAGTTCTGTGGACCATAATAAGAATAAAGAATATTATATATCTTCTTCAGGCGGTTATTAGACACTGGGCAATAGGTTATTGGTCATTTTTTTGAATTGCTAATTGACTTCCCTTTATCCTTCCTATCCTAACTAACAAACTAACCAACTAACAAACTAACAAACTAATTTCCCCTACCTCCCCCTCCAGGTGGAGACGATGGTTTCCATTTGCTCAATAGCGAACCATTTCTTCTCACCAGGGGAAAAGACATACATATCAACGAAATAAAACGCGTCATCTGTTGAGAAGATATATGTCCTGAATGGTCCTCCCATAATAAGTTCCTCATTTTCCCATATACCATCCAGTTTCTGTGCATTCATATTGTGAAAATCTACATTGAACATTCGACTCATCTTTCTGTTCACGATATCCCTATCATGAAGAATGGAACAGACACTATCCCTCAAATCGCATGCCTCATTAAATGTAAGAAGCTTTCTTGGCAAATATTCCCAGTATATAGTTATAAACCTGTCGGGATAATGTCGTAATATCTTTATAAGCCTTTTTGCACCGTATTCCTCTATCGTCCAGCCCGGGGGAATGTCCATTGCGAAGTTGTAAGACAAAAGAAACCTTTCTCCAACCTCTTCCTGACAGCCGTCCTTATACAGAACATCCTTGATTCGTTCTCCCACAGACATAAGAAAGTACGAGAATATTGCATCACCTTTCTCTCTTAATACCTTTTTCAGTTCATTCATATCTTTTGCAGTCACGACACAGACAGATTGTCCTTTTGTAAACACATCTTCCTCCCCAAAAACGAAATTTTTACCCATGCTTGCATCTCTCTTGGCAGATGGGGCAAGAATAGAATCTACAAGTGGTTTATTAATAATATCTACTATGAGCACATTCCTTCTTCTGTTATACATTGCCAGTTTAGACGGAGGTTTTGGTATCAATGTGAATATCTTCTCCTTTGTGGGTGTAAATATCTCACGCTCCAATATAGAAGAGAGTTCATCCCCGAGTATCTTAAATGTTTCATCGTCTGCAAATACTACTATTTCTGTCTCACTACCACCTGCCATCTCCAGTTTAGAGGTGCAACCCCAAGAGAGCAATAAAAAACACAAAGTGTAAAGTGAAATTGATATCGGCTTCATCTAATCCTCCTTATTGAATAAACGAGCTTCCGCATTTCACTTTTGGATACAGTTCCTTCGTCCTTTTCAAGCCTGAAAAAATGGAGATATGTATTACCCAAACTTACACTTGAACTTGTAAATTTATAAGAGAACATAAGTTCTATTATATTTGCAAGAATGTCCTTTGTAGTTGACACACAAAGAAGAACAAGCCTGTGATCTAACAAAGGTTCTCTCACTGCAACATGCAGCACATCAGGAGGTTTCAAGGCTTTCTTGTATAAAGAGTACCCCATTCGTATAAGTAAGACAATCTCCTCCGGGGATGCACTCACTCTATAGAAGTCCTCCAAACTACAATATATATGCCTGAGAAAATGTTTTGGAATAGATGATTTTGTAATTTTCTCCACCTCTTTCAACTTTTTCATATCCTGGGTACGCATACCCTCATCAAAGTCTCTAAAGTTACCTATCACCTCCTTTATAACGGACTTTATCATGGGATACACCTCCTCCCTGCTTTCAAATATCTCCCTGGGAATCTCTATATCTATAATATTTAACTTCGTATTTCCCAAAATTCTCGTAGGTTGGACGGTCTTCACACAGAAATTGTATCTATTGTGAAGGTCCTGCACTATCTTCTCAATCTCACCCTTTGTGTGAACAATAATCAATTTAAATGATATAGCCTCTTTTGTAGGAGTCAGAGGCGCAATAAATACCTGGGGTATGCTTGATACAGAAAACTCTTTTAAAAGATGAGGAATTATTATTCTTGCGTACTGTTCAATACCTCCTATATTTTCAAGAAATAACGAGCGTTTTGTCCTTCTGCCTCTCATCGTATCTCTGAGTGCTCTCTCCAATTTTGCCCTGTCTTTTTTACCCTTAAGTTCCACTCTGTAGTTTGCTATGCCATCGTAAGTAATAAATTCATGACTGTATACAATAGTACTTCCAGGGAATGTATCCTCTATGATCGCAAGACAATCTGTTAATGAAAGGTCCCTCAGAAAACCTGCAACAGATACACCGGTAAATAAGTTATCTTTTATCTTAAATGTATCAACACTCACCTGCGGCATCCCTCCAGAATTTCTTACCTTCTTCTTTATTTTATAGTTTGTAAAAATCTGTTTTGCAAGATGTTTTGTGGCTCTCTTTTCAAGATATTCCTCTGTTCTGCCGGCAAAGAACTTCAAAGCCTCTTGCTCAAGCTCTTCCTCCAGTATACTTCCCGTTAATTCTCTCAAGCATCGTAAAGTCTCCTCAAGTTTAGGTAATTTTCTAAGCTCTTTTAACAATACTCTTTGTTTATCTCCCATCTTACTTTCTGCTAACAATTCCAGGGTCCTCCTTATATGATCTTTATTTCTGTTGAACTTCTGAAACATCTCAGCAGAATTCACCTCTACCCCCAAAAGGAATATAAAGAGTTTCTTGCCATCAGAGGTTAAAGTAAAACCACGAATATAACAAAGGTTCCAATCCATATTATGCACAACACTTGCTACAGTTTCAAGAATACCAGGCCAATCAACGCCCAGAACACCAAATGGATAAATATTGGGAAAGGTCTTTATTTTCTCTCGTGGTATGTATAGAATAAGGTTCTTCTTATCCTTTTCCCGTTGCCAGGCGGTAAAAAGATTGGAGATTATTTTATCCTCATTCTCGGGGGATATGAAAAGACTGCTCTGCATATTTGTAAAATTTCAAACGTTAAAGTATAAACACTCCGTTATCTTAATCAGGCTGACAATATCAATGATTTATTAAAAATCACTATCTTATTTTATTATAACCCATAAATTCCAAAATTGCAAGTTTTTTATCTCTTAATCACGAATCTCATTATTCCTTTATTCCTGATTTCATATGACTTTCTATTATCTGCCGTTGGAAGAAGAAAAAGAGTATAACGACAGGAAGGATGACAAAAGTAGACGCAGCAGAAAGCAGTGTATAGTTGGTTGACTGTTCCTGTATAAAATATGCAAGACCAACCTGAACGGGTCTTATCGTGTCACGATTTGTCATAACAAGTGGCCATATAAACGAGTTCCACGAAGCAAGGAGAGAAAATATTGATATTGTAGCAATTGCTGGTTTAGAGAGAGGCATAGCTATTTTCCAGAGAAACCCAAGTTCCGAACAGCCATCTACAGTAGCAGCATCATATAATGCCTTTGGTATGATTCTAAAATGCTGTCTTAAAAGGAATATGGAGAAGACATTTACCATCCAGGGAATAATAAGCGCATAATATGTATCCACCCATTTAAATGAGGCAAGTATGAGGTATCCGGGAACTATATATACTGGCATAGGAACCATCATCATACCCAGAAACAGGGTGAATATCACCTCTCTGCCCCTAAATTCCATTCTGGCAAATGCGTATGCTGCAAGGGCTGAAGTGATTATGACACCTACAAGGGTAGTGAGGGCTATAAATACTGTATTCAAGAAATACCTGCCAAATGGAGCAGTTCTCCATGCCTCAGTGTAGTTTTCAGGTCTTGGATGTGTTGGGTACCAGGTTGGTGGAAACTGAACTGCCTCAATGGGCGTCTTTAAAGATGTAGCTATCATCCAGTAGAACGGAAGTAGAGAAAGAATTGTACCTACTGTTAGAATTATGTATATTATCAGTTTTTTACTCATAATAGACCCTCCTTTCAACCACTCTCCTCTGCACTATTGTAAGGGTCAATATTATAAGGAAAAGTATCATAGAGAGTGCACTTGCATATCCATAGCTTGAGTAGTTGAATGCCACATCATAAAGATAGTAGACAAGCACATTTGTTGTCCCAAGTGGACCTCCAGCCGGGGGCCCTGTCATAAGCCATACAGGGGCAAAAACCTGAAAGGAGATTATGGTAGTCATAATAAGGACATAAAATGTAGTTGAAGAGAGTAATGGCCAGGTTATGTTTTTGAAAACAGCAAATCTGCCTGCACCGTCCACCTGTGCTGCCTCATAATAGTGATGGGGAATATTCTGAAGCCCCGCAAGGAATATAACCATATTATAGCCTATGCTTTTCCAGATCATCATAATTATTATTGAGAGAAGGGCAAGTGAGGGCCCCGAGAGCAAATTTGGGAGATCTCTACCCGTCATAATTTCAAATATACCTCTCCACTCAGACAACCAGCTCTGTGGAGGAATATGCAGGAGAGTGAGAATATAATTAGCAAGTCCTATTTTGGGGTGATATACCCATTTCCATATCATAGATATAGCAACTATGGAGGTAACCACAGGAAGGAAAAAGGTAGTTCTATAAAAACCAAGTGCCCTTATCTTGGAGTTGAGTAGAAGTGCTATAAGGAGAGAGAAGAAAATACAGAGAGGAACAATGAATATAACATACCATATTGTGTTTGTGAGCGACTGCCAAAAGTATGAATCGCTAAACGCCCTCAGGTAATTGCCAAATCCTACAAACCTCTCAGCTCCCCCCATCCCCCACTTATGAAGGCTTACTCTCATCACATAGAGTATAGGAAGGAGCCTGAAAACTGCAATTATTATGATGGTAGGAAGAAGATAGAGGATTGGTCTTATAAAAGAATTCCTTTTTTCCATCTGTCTTTTAGAACGCAGATGCACGCAGATTGCCAAAATTCTTTAAGTTTTTCCGCGATTAGCAAATGCCTTTCTTTAAGAGGATTGCGAGAATAATCAGCATAATCACATCGAGCGGACCTTTTGCATTATTATCAGATACTTAAGCCACTTTCAAGTTCTGGGATAAACTTGTTCCAAGTACTCATAGCCATCTCTCCCAACTCCAGTACTCGTTCCTTATCAAGTATTGCAGAATATCCATTCACATCTTCCAGCATTTTAATGGTCTTATCTACAAATTGCTTCTCACGGAGAAGCTTTTCTTTAAGAGTTGCTTTATCCATATAATCTTATTCCCTTTCTTACTTCTTTCATAAAGACTTCTTTCTCCCATAGCCAATCAAGAGGAATCACATCTACTTTTTTCCCATATTTCTTTAACACGCCTATAAGCCTTCCAGCAAGTCTAAAGAAATCTTTGTCTACTCCCGAGATTCCTATGTCAATGTCTCTTGCCTTGTCAAAATCTTCAAGCAATGAGCCAAATAGCCATATCTCTCTTGGTTTATAACTCTGGGATGTTTCTATAATCTCACGCTTTATTTTATCAAGTTCTTTCATACTGTTTTTTATCTTCTCTTCTCGATTTATTTACTACCTTTTCGAAAGGGGGATAGCAACCTTTTGCATTATTATCAGATACTTAAACCCCCTTAAATAAAAATTATACTTTCTTGCCCTCTCATGCCAGATAGGGGTATTGGATGTCTGGTTATGCCGTGTTACACAAATAGTATCAACGGGCTTAAAGTATTTCTCAAGAATAGAATAGAGATTAAAACCCACAGGCACAAATTTTTTCTTCTTTGCTTGGTCTGCAATAAGCCATGCCATGTATTTTCGTGGTTTTAAGATTCTTTGGATTTCTTTCGCTACCTTTTCTAGTTCGTCAAAAAATCTTGAGTTTTCACAGGAAATATTACCAATATTATCTGGATGGTCGTTGTATTTTATGTTATCTGAATAAGGAGAATCAACGAAAACGAAATCTGCAACTCCATTATCTAATGGTAAACTTCTGGCGTCTGCTTGTTTTATATCTGCTCTGTAAGGAACTATATCAAAACCCAAGACCCGTCGGTTTTCTTCCTTACAAACATCAATGGTAGTTCCACTCCCACACATCGGATCAACTACTAAATCCCCCTCTTTCGTGTATCTCTGAATTAAATTCCAGATGATGAATGCGGGTGTTACACCGCGATATTTGTTATCGCCATGGGGTTTATCCCCATAATTTTGGGTTGGAAAATCCCAGAGTGTAGTGGATTCAATTGTTAAACCCTTATGCATCCTTCTGCTTAATGATTTATTTATGATACATATAACTTATCGTTTCTTCAAAAAATCTAATTTTTTACGATTTACAATTGACATTACCTTTATCATTTCCTCAGCAAGTTCCATTAGTGATACCCCTTGATTTTCGTAAACCACAGTTTCTTTCGCGACGATTATTAAACTATACTCTAACCTTGTTTCATCCCTTTGCTTGGCTTTAATGTAGTCAGGATGGATATCGTTGATATAAATTACCTTCTCGATTTCATCTCTATAACTATGTAGTCGTTTTTGTTCATTTTCAAAGGGCTTATAATAAACTGTTGGCAATGCAACATACTTCCCTTTTATAGAAGGCTTGCCAATATCTGGTCTTATGATGGGGAGTTGAGGAAAACTATCATAATTAGTATCATTGTATTTCGTGCCACTAGGAACTTTTTTGTTTTCGTCAATCTCTCCTGCAATATCTTTATTCCCACGATCTGTTTTGGCAGGTGTACTAAATGGACTATCTTCAAGCTGCAATTCTTTAAATACTTCTTTAAAAATCTGGCTAACTATGTTATCCATCTTTGCTCTTCTTTTTTCTTCTTCTTTACTCTGTAATTTCCTTACTTCTTCTGCTAAAGCTTTTTCTATAGTTTTGACTTTTTCTACAAAAGTAGGATAATGTTTTTTATCGGGAACTATTCTATTTTTTGCAGGAGTTGGTTTTAGTAATTCATATTTAATAGAACCAAAAACCTGATTAGAATTCCAAGGAAAACAATCAAAATTACTATCTAGAGCAATATCATCAAGGATTTTTAGATTACCACGCGTTTTAATTTGGACTCTTTTTTGACCAGAATCTTTTGGCCATAGATAAAGGTCGAAGAGAATAAAACCGTATTTAGTTCTTATTTTTGGGATCGGATAAGGAATTCCCTTCGAAATATCTTCAGGGTCAATATATTTCTCTTTTTTACCTTCTTTTAAGAGAATCCTAATTTTTTCCTCTCTGATGTCGTCGCTGAATTTTCTTTGTAAGTGTTCATAAATACGATTAAATGTAATTTGTCTTATTATATTTTCGTCTATATTTGAAATAATAACTTCCGTGCCATAAGAATCTTGCATTTTCTTATATTGTGCGTCATAATCAGCCTCTCTAAATAAATTAGTTTCTTCATCTTTCTCTAATGTAAGTTTATGTAAATAGTCTTCGTTAGCAAGTTTTGAAAGAATTTCGCATTTCCCTGCAAATTGGAAAAAACTCAACATTCCTATTGCTTTTTGTCCTCTTTGGTTTATCTTTTTAAGTTTATCTGAACTTGTTAGCTCTTGTGGCAAGCTTTCCATTTTTTCAACACTCATTCCCCGCCCAAAGTCTCTAATAATAACACGCGGATATTTACCTGTTCGTGATTTTAGATCGACAACTATTAAACCATTGTCTTCGTTCATTTCTGCATAGATATCTCTAGAGTTTTCAACATATTGCTCAATAGCATCCCGTGGATGCCCATAGATACTTGCGATATAACTAATGATCCGGCTTAGATTGCCATTCTTAACATTTAGAGGAATTTTTTTAGCCATAATTGTTATTTCAAAAATTCATTATTCCTTTTCCATTCTTGAAATTTATATTCGTCAAATATAAGACGTAAAAGATTATTTATATACGCAACCTCATGTCTTTTGTTATCTAAACTATTCCTTAAAAACTCCCTTTCTTCTGGAGTCGCTTCCTCAAAATATTTTAAAAGAGCTATTAACTCCTCAAATGTATCGATAAATTTATCTATTTTGCTAATATTCACTTTTTTATCATTCTTCCTATCCCTAGAATCTATAAAGCAGTCTAATTTTGTTATTAAATACAACGATTTTCTATATTTCTTAGATATTTTAGAATCTCGATTTAACCATCCCCAAACTGTTGCATTCGGAGCACCCACATATCTAGCAAACTCATTATGGTTATTTTTGAATTTGCTGTTAGTTAGCCATTTTTTGAGTTGCTCATTTTCATTCATGATAGTTTAAATTGAAAATAATTTTAATGACTTGCGTTCCAGTTATAATAAATTTTCATTACCTTGTTATACATTTCAGTTTCAAAGCTTTCGTCCCATTTATCTTTTTTCAACTTGGCATCAAGAATATTACTCAAATGAACTTGTGCAAAAAGTAGGTACTCTCTTCTTTTGACCAAATCAGGCGGATATGGCGCAAAATCAGGTTTGTTGAACCTAATTTCATAGTCAATTTTTTTGAACTCCTGTTCTATTTGTTTTTTATTCATTTTATTGTCTCTCGTTTAACAATTTCTTCAAATCCTCTACGAAATGTTCAAATAGTTTAACTTTATCACTTTCCTCTATCTCTTCTTCGGTTAAAACATAACTCCCGTCCAAGTCCACTTCTACAATTGCTCTACCCTTTTTAGTGGGTTTCTTGTGAGTTAGTGTTCCATCTTCGTCAGGCGTGATAAAATAAACCTTAATGTGCTTTGTGGCCTCATCATGTAGAAGTTTAAGCTTCCAATAGCCTGTTTGAGCAATTCGTTCTCTCAAAGTAACCTTGCTTGAGATAGCAGCTAAGACTTTATAGTTTCGAGGATCATAAATAATGATATCTACATCGGGTAGATGCAAACCAAACTCTCCGTAATCAATTGCTAAGTTTCTTTTCACTTGGCTTAATTCTTTCGATAGGTTTGTTGTTCTCTCCAATTTGTTACCGTTAATAACTTTCAACCCGAGTTCTTCAACTTCGTCAGTAATAATATATTGGACTAATTTCTCTAAATTTTTCCCTTTAAAAGCTCGCCAACTTTGTTCATGATCTTTATTTGGAGTAGGATTCTTAAGCCAATCATTCCTGTGAATTTCCTTTGCTTCTTCCAATAGTTCTGAAATGTGCTTGTATACCTCAGACCCTAACTGCTTTCTCTTCTTGAGATATAATCTTTTTAAGTCTTCAAATGTCATAATTCTCCTCCTTTAATCCTATTAGAATATATTCTACAGGGTAGGCTTCTGAATTTGCGTCATTGTTATTGGCAAATCTGCCTGTCTTTTCATCTCTTTTCTGTGGAAGTATCTTTAATGGAATTTCTCTTTTTATTATCCTGTCCAGTTTAAATCCTGAGTACTGTAAACTCTCAGCAAAAACCTCTGCATTAAGTATATCTACTCCCTTCAGTCTTGTATCGCCAATGACATAGCAACATTTGCCACCATGTTTTAAAATCCTATAGTTCTCATCAAATACTTCCTCCATATCGATAAAAAATGCTTCGATTTCTCCTGCCATTTTTTTACTTTTTGCAGAGATTCCGTCAGCTATATCTTTAGCGATTTTGCTTCTTAATTTTTTGTTCCCATACTTTTTGTAGGAAGTTCCGATAAACTCCTTTTTATACTCTGTTAAATCATCTGCCAAATCAAGCCAGAGCGTTGATAATTGATGCAAGTCTGCGTATTCGTAACTGGTAACATAAGGGCTTGAGCTTACGATTAAATCAACACTATCGTCAGGTACAGGCTGCCTCCTTGCGTCATCAATCTTGATGTTTAGATAGTTATTCAGGTTCTCTCTTACTTCCCTCGGAACGACATTATAAAAAGCCTCGTTTCCTTTCTGCATTTTCTTTAAATGCCTTTGGAGGGCATCGTAAGGTTTTGTGGGAATTTTCTTTAAATCTCTTGTTGGTTTTGTACTACCCTGGAGCCATATAGAACAATTTTTTAGAATATGACTAAAAGCAACACGAAAGAAATCTCTGACAGTCTTATCTTCTTCATTATAAATAACCATTAATATTTTTCCAAGCTCGTTTTTGTTTTCCTCAGTAAACCAGTAATTAATTCTGTCAATGTGTTTTTGGGGAATTAAGGGTTCAATTTCCTTATTAGTCAGTGATTTTTGCGGTTCCTCTAAAAATTTCAAAGTCGACAAAAATTGCTTAATTTTTTTGTCAAGATAGCTGGGTTCTATTGGTGTTGATTTTACTTTGGTTATTAAATAAGCAATTTTATTTATATCCGTACCGCTTGCCTTGAAACCTCTTGATATTGCAGTAGCTACAGTGGTTCCACATCCCATAAAAGGATCATTTATATGAGCATCTTTATCGGATATATACTCATCGATCAGTCTTTCAACCAGCTGGGGGATAAACTTGGCAGGATAGCGATGATAACTATGTGTCCATTTACCTGTATCTGACGGTTTGTAACCCTCAAATGACCAATCTTTGTCAATTTGTTTTGTATTAAATAGATTAATTATTTCATTGGGTGAGATTATTTGTTGATACATTACACTCATATTTTCGTCCTAAATGACAATTGATTGGCATATAAACTAAGATTCTTGTCTAATTATACACCAAAATTTGGGTTTTGTCAATAAAAAAGAGAGGCTGGAATTTCACCACACCTGCCTACCGTCAGGCAGGAAGTCACGAAGACCACTAATTACAGGTGACCAGTTATCGGTTAGCAATCACCGTAAGGCGTAAAGCGTAGGGGCGAACGGCCGTTCGCCCCTACAATCGCAAGGTCGCTCCTACCATCACCCCACTGCCCCATTACCCCCTCACCGCATTTCTTTATACCACTTCTTCATCTTCAGGCTTCCAGGCTGGGTCCACTATACACAAAAATTTCAGGTCGGAATTTCCGGTATTTTGAATATATTGTATTGAATTCGGCGGGATATAAATGGCTTGATGTGGACGAACTTTTGCAGATTCATTATCAACATACATTATTCCTTCCCCTTCAAGTATGTAATATACCTCTGAGGTTTTTAGCCTATGTGGTAGTGAAGTCTTACCTGGTTTAAGGGCTGCATGTGCAAGGCTGTAGCGGAGGTCAAGGTTTTCTTTGTTGGGATGTAAAAGTTCACGGAGGGCTGTATTATCGCCAGCCAAAATCTCATCACAATTTCGCAGGTCTTTTATAAGCATACTAACCAACTAACAAACTAACAAACTAACAAACTAATCACTCTTTATACTCAATATTAAGTGTGTCTGTTGACACTTTGAGGATATCCTGGAAGTAGGACTCAAATTGTTCGGCAAGTGGTTTTGACTTTATTAATACATTTGCCTCGTTATTGTAGGTAAGTGCATAGTATGTCCAGTTTGTTGAACCAACTATAACAGTATATGCATCTACTATGATACACTTGCTATGGGTGGTTACATCTGGTGGGTCCCACCACACTGGAATACCATTCGCCTCAAGATATTTCTCAAGTTCTCTATTCTTCTCAGTATTACCCGGATTCCAGTCGGATGCATCAAGTATCACCTTTACCTCAACACCCCTCTTTCTTGCGGCAGCAAGTGCACGGTATATCCTTCTATTCATCCCCTCGGGATGGTCTACATAATAACCACCTGAATACATTACGATATAGATCGAGTTTTTTGCGTTGCTTATTGCATTGAAGACTGCGGGGGCATAATCCCTATTGCATATCGCCTTAACACTTTCTGGAGGCACACCCGAGCAGGCTAAGATCAGAAACGAGAGAAGAAGCAGAACGACAAATATTTTCTTCATATAACCCCCGTAAGAAAGTATTAAAAATAAGCCCCACCAAAGTAACCACAGATAAACACACCTGTCTACCGACAGGTAGAGATGGACACAGATAAATGATTTTTTAATAACTTAATTACTTAACGGAAATCCTGAATTACTGATAACTTCATATATAACCATCTGTTACATTATTAATGCTCTTTGACATATTTTTGTAATACCTGTTACAGTTGTAGAGTTTGCAATTTTTTACTTGACAA
>Ga0066637_10002665_pt1 | contig 11907 bp, 10 predicted proteins | sample CryGeyCG2014_020_FD_62737 | JGI IMG/M metagenome (GOLD analysis project Ga0066637, IMG submission 62737) | Groundwater microbial communities from aquifer - Crystal Geyser CG08_land_8/20/14_0.20 | ecosystem: Environmental > Aquatic > Deep subsurface > Groundwater | place: USA: Utah: Grand County...
TAATTCCCGCCAGAGGCGGGTAAACGCGCGAATAGGTAAATACAGAAAAGGCGATTTTTTAAAATCCTTCGATCATAAGCGAGGGATTTTTTGTTTGCCGAGCTTAGCTCGGTTGGTTTGAAAAAAAGCGGGGGATGGGGTAAAATGGGAATAAGAGTAGGATTAGAAAATATGTCTTTAAACGCTCAACAATTAAAGTCAAAATGGAACAAGGGAAAAGACTCTTATCTTAAAAAAGAGGTTGGTGATGGTGTGCAAAAATTTGTTAAAGATTTTTTGGAATCGCCGGATTTTTTTGGCCTAAAACAAGGCTTAATTTCTACGCCGTTGGAGAAAAGAAAGAATGAATTTACAGAGGAAAGCAAAACAAAAGCTGCCCGTCGAGTAGATATTATTGTCTATATCAATCCGGAGATAGTTATTCCAGTTGAAGTTGAAAAACACACCAATATAGAGTTTGGCGAAAAACAGCTTTTGCAGTACCAGCTAGACATAGAGAAAAAATACGGTATTTTAACCGATGGCTTTACTTGGCGATTTTATAATAACGCTTTTCCGTTGAAAGAATTTAATTTAGACCAAATTTTTAGCCAGCCGGATTTGTTTTTGTCGTTTTGGCAAGAATACATAAAACCGGAGAACTATTACCTGTCTTTTTTTGAAAAAACCGGTCAATTAAAATTATTGCCGGAGGATTTTTCGGTAGAGGCGAGGCGGCAAGATTTTTTTCGGGACATTACCACGCTTATTAGGGGGTTTAAAAATAAGCTGGATATAGAGGGTTATTTTCATGATTTAGAAAAAAAAGAAAAAAGCAAAAGAGCAACAGAAATTACCTACGCATATATTATTCAGTTTATTTTATACAAAACTTTGGTTGATAATGATTTTGACGATTTTGGCAAAGAATTTGATGAAATCAGCAAAGAAATTTACGCGAATCTAAAACAGAAGCAGTACGGAAAAATTCTTGGCATAATTGACGGCATTTCTAATAAAATTTCCCAGAATATTTATCGGCCGTTTAAAAAAGAGCAGCAATTTATCGCCGACACCCTACTTAAGCTTTTTCACCAGCCCAAAAACGACCTGCACGATGTTTCGCCGTGGCTGGATATTTTTATATTTATTAAAAAATACAGTTTTGTCAGTATAAAAAACGAGATTTTCGGCTATATCTATGAAAACTATTTGAAAGAATTATACGAAGATACTAAAAAAGGCCAGTATTTTACCGATCCGGCGGTCGTCAATTTTATGCTGGATCAAGTTGGCTACACGAAAGAAGAGATAAAAAAGCGGTTAAAAAATACCCCGGAAGAAGATTATATTTCAGTCGTTGACCCCTCGTGCGGTTCTGGCACCTTTCTTTATAGTGCCGTCGACCGTTTAATTGATGCCGTGCCGGATGGTTCAGAAGAATCATCAAAGAAAGTGGAGGAATTAATAAACGATAATATTTTCGGATTGGATATTGCCGAATTCCCACTTTATCTTGCGGAAATGAACATTTTGATGAGAATGTTGCCATTGATTATAAACGAAAAATACAATAATCCAGTTGATAAAAAGATAAAAGCATTTTTAACAGCAGATAGTATGGCGGAGTTTCAAGACACGAATATAAAAAATACCCTTAGCGATTTTGATATTGAATATAATAAGAGCGGAGGTCAGATGTCTATGTTTCAAAAAGCCGTAACTCTAAGCTATAGTAGCTTTATGCGAGAAGATTCAGATTTAGAGGAAATGAAAAGGAGTTTAGAAAATCATAAAAAGTTAAGAAAAAGATTTGATTTTGTTGTTGGTAATCCGCCGTATGTTGGCTATAATGAATGTTCGAAACAAAAATTGCTTATTTTTGAGCAAATGAAAAAAGGAGTAGTCAAGTTGAATGATATTTACGGAGTTAATTTGCATAGCACGCCCGATACAAGAAAAAAATATTCTCCGAAGCCAAATTTATACGCTTTTTTTATCGCTTTAGGTGTTGCTTTATTGAAAAATAACGGGAAATTATGTTTTATTATACCGCAGACCATTTTGATTGCTGGCGATTTAGATGTGTTGCGCTATCACTTGGCTAAATTTACTACAATTGAAAAAATTATAACCTTTAGCGGTAAAATGTTTGTCGGTCGTGGTTTAAAACAAAATAAGCCGGTGGCTACTTCAAGTTTAATTTTTGTTGTCAGGCGGATGATGCCAAGCGGATCAAATCAAGTTGAAGTTATACACTATAACGACCCAGATGATGATGTGGAAAAATGTTTACAGAATATTTCTATCGGTAAGAGCAGTAAAGTAAAGAGAAGAAAAATTAGTCAGATTGATTTATTAAGAAATGTGGCTAACTGGAATTTTATAAAACAAGACAAACAATACGGAGAATTTTATGGAGCGTATAAGAAAAATACAGAAGATACTTCAATTTATTATAATCATGTTTTGGCTACGATAAAATTCAAAACTAAATTCTATTTTGACATAGGGTATAATATAGACGAGAAAATATTATTAGATAATAAATCTGGTCACAATGATTATGTTTACCCTAGATTAGATGATAATTTTTGGTCAGTTTTATCCGTAAAAGGATATTGGCCAAATGAAAAAGAGAATAACTCGAAGTTTAAAATCAAACTTCTTACCACAAATCAAGGATATAATCTTTTGGCATCGCCATATAAAATTTTATGGTCATATATTAATACTAAAAATTTTTATTTTTCATCGCTACCTTTAATATGGGCAAGGAACCAAATATGTGCAATTGGAAGCAGTAATAAGCCAGAAATACTCTATCTTTTCGCTCTTTTAAATTCGGCTACAAATCGAAAATTACTAGAATCTATGTTGATAAGTGAAAATGAAAAAGACCTGCTTGTATCTATAGCCTCTGTTAAGCAATTTATCCGCGTTCCGAAAATTACAGAAGACAATCAATTTATTAAAGATGAAATTATTAAAAGAGTTGAAGAAATGCTGGCATTAGAAGGTGTAATTTTTGGTGATTTGGTTGATTTTTCCGGTGTGATGAGGCAAAAATTCGATTCCGTGATAGTTGAAGGTAGTAATTTAGTTTTAATAAAAGGCGACGAGAAGGTTAAGTGTAAAATAAAAAAGAGTAAAGAGCTGGTTGAAGCAATAATTAAGGCCAAATTCGCGGATAATAAATTATTAAAAGAAAAAGAAATAAATTTATCCGAATTAAAATCTCTGCCAGCGATTGATTCTGGAAAACAGGAAGTGTTAAAGAATTATATTGATGATTTGGTTTTTGCGTTGTATTTTAATGTGCCGCTGGCTAAAATTGGCCTTGATAAGGCCAGGGCTGTAAAATCAGCTTGCGAGAAAAATAAATTTTATAAAATAGTCTTAGAATAACATTATACGGCTTGACGGAGGAGGAAATAAAGATAGTTGAAAAGTAATGAATTAAAAATAATATGACAGAAGCGCAAATCATAGAAAAAATAGAATACGGGCTAACTTTATCTAGTGAATTATCTGATTTAGAATTTAAAACTGCGAGAAGTAATATTCCGAATGATATTTGGAGAACAATTTCTGCTTTTGCCAATAGGAGAGGTGGCGGGCTTGTAGTTTTTGGTGTTAGCCAAGAGAAAAATGCTATCACTGGATGCGAAAATATTGATTTGATGCAAAGAAAGCTCACGGAATACTTTAATGATAAAATGAGCTTTGTTCTTCGTCCCGAATATCATGTTATTAATCATGAAGGAAAAAATATTTTAGTGGTTAATATACCAGAATGTCCGAAAGATTATATGCCGTGTTATTTTAAGCATGTCGGCCTGCCTAATGGTGCCTATACTCGAGAGGGTAATACTAGCCGTCGTATTACGGATAATGAGTTTAGGACCTATGTAGCGACTTCTAAAGAATTTCAATTTGATTTATCTGAAGCAGTAAACGCAACCCGTGTTGATTTATCTGATTCCAAAATTTTACGCTTACTTGATAAAAAAGAAATGGAGGTTAAGCGAGGCGCAGATTCTCGCATCGACGATAATTTGTTGCAAAATCTTGGCATCGCTTCAAAATTTAATGACGAATTTAAGCCGACTATCGCTGGGTATCTTATCTTTGCGCAAAATCCTCCGCAAGGAAGAAGCCCCTATGAAAGATACTTGGTGCGATGCGTTAGGTATGCCGGGAATAGCGTTGCCAATGAGATTATTGATAGCGCCGATATAAAGGGGACTTTAGATGTCCAAATAGACGACTCTTATAAGTTTGTTCTAAAAAACATTAAAAAGACCGCTGCTATCGTTGGAACAAAAAGAATAGAACGATTTGAATATCCAGAAGCCGCTATACGAGAATTAATCGCCAACGCTATTATTCACAGAGATTATAAAATTATTGAAACTTATGCCCAAATTAAAATTTTTGACAATCGGATTGAAATCTCAAATCCGGGATCATTACCGCCTGGTGTCACCGTGGACAATATTAAAGAGGCGCAGTTTAGCCGTAATTCTATAATTGCCGGTCGGTTAAAAGATTTTGATTATTTGGAAGAATATGGTCGAGGTATCGATATCGTTTTTAAAAAGATGGAAGAATGGAGTTTGCCGTATCCGTTTTTCAGAAATCTCATTAATAATTTTGAGGTTATTCTTCTGGGTAGCAAATACCGCCAATTAAACGAAAGGCAAATGAAAATTATTGATATACTTCTTATTAAAGGAAGGCTGACAGTCCATAATTGTCAGAAAATTTTAGGACGAGTGCCACGAGCGACAATCAACAAAGACTTGAGAGACTTGAAAGAAGTAGGGATTATTAAATCTCATGGTGCCTCAGTCAATATATTTTATACAGCGGCTTTTTAGAGGCTTTTATAGGCAAGACCAGAAAGCGCTTAAAATGGGAGTAATTTTTAGGCAAAACTCAATGAAAGCATTTATAGGCAATTAATGAAATCTGTTAAGGCTTAATCTCCACAGCGTTTGCGGCGGGGCGGGAGTTTATTGAAAATCGCCAAGACCGATAAAAAAATTGACGAAGAAGTTTATAAATTATACGGCTTGACGGAGGAGGAGATAAAAATTGTGGAGGGGAAAAATTAAAAGTGATATGCAAGTAGAAAACAAAGAAAAAATTTTAAAGTGTAGAAAAGAAATTGAACGGGAGCTTGTGAAAACTCTTAAAGAAACAAAGAGTGGCTTTAAGTTGCAAGATGTGCAAAAGGCCGTCTTTTATGAAGAAGATAATGATGATATGACGAAAATTATAGCAATGTTTGATCGCGGCGGAGATATTTCAGAATTAGAAAATATTCTTGAATTGGTGAGCGATGCTTGGAATTATTTTCCGCATAAGGCCCTCGACGGGATTTCTCCGGCCGAAAAAATATTGGCGTATGAAAAAGAGGAGAAGAAGACAAAGGGGAAGACGGCTATTAAACCTCAAAAGTTGACCGAAAAGCAATTTGATCTACTCTGGAGCAGCGGAGGAAAAGGTCCATATTCGCAAGCCAATTTAATAAAGCAGGTCCGCATTCTTGATAATTCGGTGAGCAGAATATTCATAGTTGTGGAGACCGAAATTAATCCCACGACTTTTGAGATTGTTGAAAAAAATCGGTGCGACGATGAATTTAAAAATGATATCATGATTCAGCAGCTTTTAGACAGGGCTGAATATCGCGGTCCGCAATTGGGCTATATCGTTTCTGCTTTTGAAGAGGAATACAGAAACGATGATGTGCTTTTGCGCGCGGAAGATGCCTTAAAATATACCCAAGAGAGTATTATTAAGATGCACGGATATGTAATGCGTAAGTATTTGAATTATTGAAGTCATACTTCAATAGCATTTACGACGGAGCGGGATTTATCAAAAATCGCCAAGATTGATAAAAAAATGATGCCGAGATTGGTAAACTATACGGCTTGACGGAGGAAGAAATAAAAATTGTGGAAGGGAGATAAAATTATGGAAAATAAGGCAATTTTTAGCGTAGAAAGTGATTTAGCGTCAACTGTTGACAGGATTCTTGGTGTTGTTATAATTAAGGCAGTTAATCTCACTGCTTTCTCGGTTTCGGCCGGGACGGCAGTTTTTTGTTAAAAAACATGAGTAAAGCGATAGTCTTTATAGACGGCAGCAATTTTTATTTTTGGCTCAAGGATTTGGAAGCGCAAATAGACGACAAGCACAGCTTGTTGGAATTTGACTTTCGAAAATTTGCCGAGTGGCTGGCGGCTAATGATAAAAATGAGTTGGTTGAGGTCAGGTATTATATCGGCGCTTTGAAAAGGCAGAGGAATAATGAAAAATCAGAAAAAATGTATGCCGACCAACAGAAATTGCTCGGCAAATTGCAACAGCAAAAAATTCCGGTTGTTTTGGGGCAATTGATACAGCATCCAGACAAAACCTTTCACGAAAAAGGTGTCGATGTCCGTTTGGCAGTAGAAATGATTAGGTTGGATAGAGAAAAAATGTACGATGTCGCATATTTGGTGAGCTCGGACACCGATTTAGTCGCGGCGGTTGAAGAAGTCCGGTCGTTTGGCAAAAAAGTTCAGTATATCGGTACGGCTAGAAGTCAGTCTTTTGGTTTGGCAAAAGCGGCAGATGATGTCCGTCTTTTGAGGTCGGAAGATATAAGAGTATTTTTACCTACGACACTTTTATAAAAACCGTAAAATATATATGCTTCAACACTTTTTAAAGCCCATCAAACGCTTTCGGCGGTCGTATTTGCCCGGCATCGTGACGGCCAGCGCGGATGACGACCCGGCGACTATTTCCACCTATTCGGTGGTCGGCGCGACGACCGGTTTTTCGCAGTTATGGCTCTTGTTGCTTTCAACCCCGTTGCTCATTGCCGTCCACCAGATAGCGGCGCGGATCGGCGACGTGACCCAAAAAGGTTTGATTACTCTGATCAAAGAAAATTTTGGCCGGCGCGTCGCTTTTTTAGCGGTGATAGTTTTGCTGGTGGCCAATTTGCTGTCTTTGGTGGCCGATATCATTGGCATGGCGGCCGGTTTCCAGCTGCTGACCGGCCAGAACTATCTTTATTTTATCATCCCGCTGATAATTTTTATCTGGTATGTGATCGTTTTTGACAGCTATAAAAAAATTGCCCGATACTTTTTTTGGTTTTCCGGCATTATGCTGGCCTATATTTTAGCCGGAGTTTTGGCCAAGCCCGATTGGGGGCTGGTGACGCGAGCGATCATCAATCCGCCGATCAAATTTAACATTACCTATTTTATGGCGGCCTTAGGGCTTATTGGTACCAGTTTTTCTCCCTACGCTTTTTTCTGGCAAACGGAAGAAGAGATTGAAGAAAATCATGGTGAAAGACAGATCGGCCCCTCCAGCCGTTCCGTGACGCTGGGATTTATTTATAGCGCTTTGGCGGCCTTTTTTGTTGTCGTGGCCAGCGCCAGCGTTGTTTTAAAAGCGGATGTTAATCTTTTGACCGTTAAAGATATCGCGGAAGCTTTGGTTCCCGTGGCCGGCCAGTGGGCGACTAAATTATTTGGCATCGGGCTCATTGGCTCGGGCATTTTAGCGATTCCTATCTTAGCCACTTCTTCGGCCTATGGCGTGGCGGAATTTTTTAAGTGGCCCCAGGGATTAAATAAAAAACCGGGCAAGGCCAAAGGTTTTTACGCGCTTATCACTTTCGGCTTTATCTTTTGTTTAGCCGCGCTGCTTTTTGACCTGAATCCCATCAAGGCTCTATTTTATTCCCAAGTGATAGTCGGCGCCATAACGCCGCTCATGATCTATTTTATTTTGCGCTTGGCGTCGAGCCACAAGGTGATGGGGAGTCTTTGTTGTCCGCGCTGGATCGTAGTTGGCGGGTGGCTGGCGATGGTTATTTTGACCTTGGGAGATTTATTTTTGTTTTATTATCTGGTCAGGCTATGAGTAAAAAATACTTTATTTTTTTGGTTATCATTTCTTTGATGGCTATTGGCGCGGCTGGTTTTTTGCTTTATAAATACCAGTCTAAAATCGCTGACGACCTGGCTTTGGCTTTCGGTAAAAAAAGCGGTTCCCCGATGGTCTTTTCTGACCAAGCGCCAAGCTCCCTGAATAGTACCGGGACCAGCACAGAGGATGAGGTGGCTTTGTTAAAAAAAGAAGTGGAGGATCTGAAAAAACGGCCGCCGCAAACGGTCTATAAAACCGTTCTGACGCCGACGTCGCCTGAGTCGGCGCCCAACCTTAAAACTCAAGAGGAATTGAACGCGGCCAACCAAAAAATAAATTCCTTACAGCAGCAGCTAAAGGATCTTCAGACTCAAAGCGACCAGCCAGTAGCTGCCGGCGGCGGCGCCAATCTTATTTCGTCCTGGCAGGCCAGCGCCAAAGTCGCGCAGGTTGCTTGCCAGGATAAATTTTTAGGCGGATGGCAATTGGGCTCGGGCGCCTTGATCAGCAGTGACGGCAAGATTTTAACCAATCAGCATGTGGTGCAACTGTCTTCGGGCTTGGCGCCGGATTATTGCCTGGCGCTTTTCAGTCAGGACTATGACGCAAACACCCAGAGCTTCAAAAGAGAATATCGGGCCACGGTGTCGGGATATTTCAGCGGCCGAGACGCGGTCTTGCTTAAAGTGCAAGACGTAATTTATCAGGATAACAATGGCCAAATTCAAACCGCGCCGATCATAAATTTATTCCAGTATTTTAGAACAGCCGAGGCTTCGGCGCAGGTGGGCGATACGGTTTATGTTTTTGGCTTTCCCGAATCGGCCAAATTCAATTTTTCCGTCACCAAAGGCATTATCAGCAATTTGATTTCTAATGACGTATATTTTGGCACGGACGCGCAGGTTGACCGGGGAAATTCCGGCGGCGCGGCGGTGAACGCCGGGGGTGAGCTCATAGGACTGCCGACATATAAATACGCGGGCGGAGGAGATTATCGGGGATATATTTTGGATATTCATTCTTTGAATTTGAATTGAAATTCGACTCGGGATTACTTTCTGAAAGCGTAAAATTTCCCCGGCGTGGAAATTTTACTCGCCAGTTTTGCTCGCTCTTTCCGCTACTGCGGAAAACCGTGCCCGCTCACAAAACTGAGCGTTTCAGGAAAGTAATCCCTCGTCTTTCGTCTAGGTGCGTTTTGATTTAAATTAATTAATTATTCATGAATTATAAAGGCGTAATTATTGAAGAAAGTTTAGAAAAAACAGATGTTTTGAAAGACGTTATTGTGATTAGCACCAAGGTCGAGTTGGTTAGTAAAAAACATAAAACTCCCTGGCTCAAACAATGGACCCTGCACGCAGTAGAAATATCAGAAGATAAAACGGACATTGTCGCAGAGCGATTAAGCGGGGATTTAGAGAAGGAACATTATTGGTACGCCGATTATAAAAATAAGAAATATCACTACATTATTTATCGAGGTAAAATATTCAAAGTAGATTTGCAAAACCCCGTGTTTTACAAAGACGCAAAGCGGTACGGTATTTCTTTGGGTATCCCGGAATATCAAGTCGACTTCGCGCCGGAAGATAAAGTTTGGGAAAGATAAATTTTATGTTTTTAATCAAGAATACCACCATCGTCACGCAAAATGCCCAGCGCCAAATTATCAAAAATGGCGCGATTTTGGTTGAGGGAGAAAAAATCGCTGATATCGGACCAAGCGTTAAATTAGAGAAAAAATACGCCAAGGCAAAAAAGAAGGTGATTGACGGCCGTGGCCGAGTCGTAATTCCGGGTCTGGTAAACGCCCATACGCACGCGGCCATGACCTTGCTGCGTGGGTTGGCCGACGATATGCCGCTGAAAGAGTGGCTGGAACAAAAAATTTGGCCAGCCGAAGCAAAGATGACGCCCAGGGATATTTTTCAAGGCACTAAACAGGCGCGCGAAGAAATGTTGCAAAGCGGCACAACTTGTTTTAACAATATGTATTGGCAGCCGGCGGAAGAAATTAAGGCGGCTGGCAATTCTGGCCCGCGTGACTTTGTCGGCTTGACCGCTTTGGACACCAACGAAATGGACATCGGGCCGGCGCGAATTGCCGAGGCATACGAGCGTTTAAAAAATAAAACAAGCGGTAAAATAAAATTAACACTAACGCCGCATTCAATTTATGCCGTGACGCAAGCCACGTTGGTTTGGTGTAAAAAATTTGCCGACGCCAACGATCTGTTATTACATATTCATTTATCCGAAACCGAGGAGGAAGTGCGAAATTGTTTAAAACAGCATAACTGCCGGCCAGTGGAGTATTTGGAAAAGATCGGATTTTTAACCCCACCTTTTCCCTCCCTTTCAAAAGGGGATGGTTGGGGAGGGGTAATCGCGGCGCATTGTTGCTGGCTGAGCGACAAGGAAATAAAAATTTTGGCCAAATACGGCGTGAGCGTGGCGCATTGCCCGACGTCCAATTTAAAATTAGTTTCTGGCGTTATGCCGTTGAGTAAATTATTGGCAGCCGGAGTAAATGTGGCGCTGGGCACGGATGGCTCATCGTCCAATAATAATTTGGATATGCTGGAGGAGATGAAAATCGCCGCGCTTATCCATAAGTGGCACGAAAAAAATCCCGCCGCCGCCGACGCGCAAACCGTCTTGGATCTGGCCACGATTAACGGCGCCCGGGCTTTGAAAATTGATAAGGAAATCGGCTCCATTGACATTGGCAAGCAGGCTGATATAGTGGTAATTAATTTTACTAAACCGCATCTTCAGCCGTGCCATAACGTTATATCTAATCTAGTTTACGCGGCGCAAGGCGGGGACGTGGAAAAAGTTATCGTCGGCGGTCAGGTTCTTTTCCAATAGAACAATTTTTCGTATTAGGGAGGGAGATATGAAAAAGATTAGTTTGGCGGTGTGGGTGTTTAATCTGTTCCTTTTTATTTTTATCGTGAATTACGCCTTAGACCGTCAGCCAGCTGTTTCGGCGGCAGACGACAATTCTCGGGTTCGGTTGGGAATGATGGGCGTGCTGATTACTTATAACAACGAATCGCAGACAGCGGAATATAAGTATATTTGTAAAATATTTAAGGATGAGCTGGGCCAAATTTTGATCCGTAGGCCGCTTAACTTGCCGGAACGGTTTTTCAAAGTTCATATAGAAGAATCTCTTAAAGAGCCTGACTTTGATGAACCGGTGATTGCGGTTTCGTTGGACGATCAGCCGATTTGTTGGGTGAGAATAAACCAGTTGGGAACGCCGGAACAAATGAGAGGATTCGTTCGTTTTTCTTCGGAATTGATTTTTCGCCGATTGCGGGAGTTATCCGAGGATGAAGACAACGTGGAATTACCCGTTGAGAGGCCTAAACGCATTAAGCTATAATCGTTAAAAAGACCTAACCGGGCGCAATCTTTGATTGTTGCGCCCGGTTTTTTTATACCGCGGATAAACGCGGATCGGGTACACGGATAGACGTGGAGAAAGAATAATTTTGCTTTACTTTTCTTTCTGCTATTTTTAAGGTATGCTAATTTAAAATGTCGGGATAAAGATTAAATTGTGTAAAAGTATGCCAGAGCTTCCAGAAGTCGAAACCATCCGTCGGCAGTTGGCCAAATTGATTGTCGGCAAAAAAATTAAAAAAGTCAAGGTAAAATTACCCAAAATCGTCAAAGCGCCGCAGGCGGTTTTTAGGCGTGCCGTGGCGGGCGCCAAGATCCTTGGCGTTAACCGACGCGCCAAAATTTTGGTCTTTGAATTGGACAGCGGCTGGAGCCTGTTGGCGCATCTTAAAATGACTGGTCAGATGATATACCAAAAAGCAGCGGAGGGAGGAGACTTAACAACTAAAGATAGATACACCCATGTGATTTTTAATTTTACGGACGGCAGCCGGCTGCTATTTAATGATTTAAGGCAGTTTGGCTATATTAAGCTGGTTAAAACGGTTGAGCTTAGCA
>Ga0066637_10002670_pt1 | contig 11901 bp, 7 predicted proteins | sample CryGeyCG2014_020_FD_62737 | JGI IMG/M metagenome (GOLD analysis project Ga0066637, IMG submission 62737) | Groundwater microbial communities from aquifer - Crystal Geyser CG08_land_8/20/14_0.20 | ecosystem: Environmental > Aquatic > Deep subsurface > Groundwater | place: USA: Utah: Grand County...
GGAGCGCCAGGAGCGCCGGCTTTCAATCCCCATGAGCCAACACCAACGGCTAAGTCAGAAATAAAGCTATCCATAGTTTCTCCACTTCTATGGCTCACTACCGCCTGCCAGCCATTTTCATAAGCTATTCTTACAACGTTTAAAGTTTCTGTTAATGTTCCGATTTGGTTCGGTTTTATTAAAATAGTATTTCCTGCTTTTTTCTCAATCGTGATTTTTAATCTTTCCGGGTTAGTGGTTGTTAAATCGTCAGTGATTATTAAAATATCTTTCGCTTCTTCTCTTAATTTTGTAAAACTATCAAAATCTTCTTCCTCAAAAGGGTCTTCTAAAGAAATAAGCTGGTATCTGTCAATCAATTCCAGGTAGTATTTTTTTAACTCCTCGGCTGAATATTCCTTACCGTCAACAAAATAAACTAACTTTTCTTTGTTATAAAACTGGGAAGCTGCTAAATCCAGGCCGATTCGTAAAGGATAATTATGTTCGTTGATGAAATCCCACAGAATATCTAAAACTTCTTCATTTGACTGAAATGGCGCTGAGTAACCAGCTTCATCGCCTAATAAAACTTGGTTCTTCTCGAATTTCTCAACTAAAAATTCACCCAACTTTCGATAGCCTTCCTTGACAATGCTCAACCCCAAAGCAAAATCGTCAACGGTTGGGATAACCTGAAATTCTTGAAACTCCAATTTACAATCCTGTTGACCAGAATGGACACCGCCATTTATTATATTAAAAATCGGCTTCGGGAGAGTAAATTTTTCAATCTTAATTTGAGAGATATTATTAATGTATTGAAATAACTCTATGTTTTCTATTTTTGCTTTCAGCCGCGCAAAAGCCAAACTCAAAACCAACATTAAGTTCGCGCCGCCTAAAGAAATCAAAAACTTATCAAATTCTTCCTGCGTCTGCCAATCGTTGTTTAAAATCTGTGGCTTTATATTTTCAAATTTAGAAATCGCTTCCGGCGGCTCTAAAACCGCCGCCTCATAACTGCCGCGGCTTTTGCCAGAGGGCGCCGAAGCCTTTGCTAAAAACATATCCATGTTTAACGCCACTTCCAGGGTTTCTTCTCCCCGAGAATTTAAAATAATTTTTAAATTAGCGTCAGAAATTTTCATATATTTCTAAATTAAAATAAATTCCTCAAATTATTATATACTCCCTAAAGCAAAATCCCAAAATTAAATCACAACATCCATTCCAGATACTATCACGCGTGATAGTTTCCAAAATTATCCATTTACCCCTGGTAATTTAAAAATTTCCATCTTCCCTTGCCGGTTTTAGTTGGGAACGGAAAATTAAGCCAATAATCTAAAATTGTTTGAGCCGGCAGTCCTTTTATGTGTTTTCTCTTTTCGTTTCTGCTTTCTTTGGCGTAATAACGGTTGCTTTGGTAGCCAGAACCTTTTTTAACGCTCTTTTTAAGAGCGCTGATTGTGCTTGGAGAAATCCCTAAGACCTCTTCTATTTCTTTATAAGTTTTTCCGGCTTTTATCATAGCTAAAGTCGTTAATCTCTTTGTAATTAATTTCTTTTCGTTAGCGCTCAATAATTTGTCTAGAAAACTCTTTAATGGCTGGTCGATTTTTGCTCTTTCGGCATTTTCTAAAAATTTTGACCAAACAAAATCCTCCCATTCTTTTCTTGATTTGAATTTAAATATTTCTTCCATAATGATTGGGGAATGACAAAATCGCTTGCCATTGATACTATCACGCGTGATAGTATCTGAAAAATTAAACTTTTATCTATAAATAATTATAAACAATAAATGTTCTTTTAAATACTCGGCTGCCAGGCAGCTCTATCTATGAGTAGAAAATTCGCCGCTGATGAAACCGCGACGGCTATTTCTTGGCTAATTTTTCAATTGTTTTCAAAATAGAGTCTGGATTTAAACTCATTGATTCAATGCCTTCATCCACTAAAAATTGTGCGAAATCCGGAAAATCACTAGGTGCTTGGCCGCAAATTCCGATATATTTTTTCTTTTCTTTACATTTTTTAATTATTTCTGAAATCATTTTTTTAACGGCTTCATTTCTCTCATTGGCAACGTGCGAAACAATCCCTGAATCTCTGTCTAAACCCAAAATCAGCTGCGCTAAATCATTCGAGCCAATGCTCATTCCGTCAAAAATTTCTAAAAATTCATCGGCTAAGATTATATTGGAAGGAATCTCAGCCATCACGTATATTTTAAGAGGTTTTAGATTTGGTTTTAAACCATTCTTTTCCATTATTTTTATAACTTTTTTGCCTTCCTTTGCTGTTCGACAGAACGGCACCATCACTACGACATTATCCAAGCCGAATTCTTCTCTGGCTTTTTTTATCGCCTCGCATTCTAGGATAAAAGCTGGCGCGAATTTCGGGTCGTAATATCTTGATGCGCCGCGCCAGCCAAGCATCGGATTTTCCTCTTTTGGTTCATAAAGTTCACCACCTATTAAACTTCTATACTCATTTGTCTTGAAATCCGAAAATCTAACAATTACTTCTTTCGGATAAAAAGCCGCACCGATTTTACCGATTCCTTCGGCTAATTTATCAATGAAAAATTGAGCTTTATTCTTATAACCAAGAGTTAGCTTGTCAATCTTTCTTTTTAAGGCTGCCGGAAGCTTCTTGTAGTTTATCAAAGCTAAAGGATGAATCTTTATGCTATTGGCAATAATAAACTCTTCTCTTGCCAAACCAACGCCATCATTTGGAATAAAACTAAAACCGAACGCCTGATCTGGTTCTCCCAAATTCATCATTATTTTTACGGCTGGCTTTTTTACTTTAGAAATGTCAGTTCTTTTAATTTTAAAGGGAATTAACCCTTGATAAATTTTTCCTTGTTCGCCTTCAGCGCAACTCACCGTTACTTCTTGCCCAGTTTTCAAAATTTTTGTCGCCTTGCCAGTGCCAACAATACAAGGAATCCCCAATTCTCTTGAAACAATTGCGGCATGAGCGGTTCTCCCACCGCTGTCGGTAATTATTGCCGAGGCTAATTTCATTGCCGGCACCCAATCCGGGTCAGTCATATCAGTAACTAAAACCTCACTTCTTTTAAATTTATTAATATCTTTGGCCCCCATTATCCGATTAACTTTCCCTTGGCCAATTTTACTTCCAACAGATAAACCAGTCAGCAAAACTTTGAACTTTGAACCCTGAACTTTGGACTTTTGTAATTTGTATTCCTCTAAAACATTGACATCTCTCCGGCTCTGAACGGTTTCTGGTCTGGCTTGAACAAGATAAAGTTTTCCATCCCGGCCATCTTTTGCCCATTCAGTGTCCATCGCCTTTTTATAATGTTCTTCCACCAGAATTGACCAGCGAGCCAAAGTTAAAATTTCTTCATCGCTCAAAACAAATTTTTGCCTATCTTCTGACGAAACCGGAACATCTTTTGTTGGCCGACTAGAATCATTGTTGTATATCAATTTAATTGATTTTGCTCCCAATCTTTTTTCTAAAATCGGTTTATATCCATGCTTCAAAGTAGTTTCAAAAACATAATACTGGTCTGGGTCCACTTTACCCTTAACTACATTTTCTCCCAAACCATAACTGCTGTTTATCAAGACGACATCAGCAAATCCTGTTTCAGTATCGCAAGAAAACATCACTCCTGATGAAGCTAAATCAGACCTAACCATTTTCATTACGCCAATCGAAAGGGCAAATTTTAATTGCCCGATTTTATTTTCCTCTCTGTAAGAAATAGCCCTATCAGTAAAAGTTGAAGCAATGCATTTTCTTATGGCGTTTAATAACTCTTCTCCGCCTTTTATATTAAGATAAGTTTCAAATTGGCCGGCAAAAGAAGTGTTGGGCATATCTTCTGCCACTCCGGAAGTTCTGACCGCCACATCCGGGTTCTCTCCGTATTTTTTACCTAATTGAGCATAAGCATTGAGGATTTCTTTTTCTAAATCTTTTGGAAAAATGCCTTTAGCGATTACTGCTCTACATCTTTTGCCGGTTTCTTGGATACTTTTTATACTTTTTGGATTAAAATCTTTAAAAATTTCTGTTAGAGCCTTGTCTAAAGCATTTGTTTTTAAAAATTTCCAATAGGCCTTGGTTGTTAAGGCAAACCCGTCGGGCACATTCACGCCTTTTGGCGCAAGATATTTAATCATCTCTCCCAAAGAGGCATTTTTCCCTCCCACCGAAGAGACATCTTTGATGGCAATCTCTTTAAATTGTTTAATGAATCTCATTTTCTTAATGCTATCATTAAATCCGCGACATTAAAACTTTTTTTATCAGCATAAATTAAATCCCCAGTTTTTTTGAAGAAATTAAACGAATTGTGATTCTCTAAATATTTTTTGGGCTCAAGCTTCAATTTTTTAGCTTTTTTTATAACTAAATTGTCGCCAATCGCTCCGGCTGCTTCGGTATTATCACGACCATCCGAGGCGAAAGAAATAATAACTGAATTATGAATCAAGAAGTATGAATTATGATATAGATTTAATACTCCGAGAACCGATTCCATATTTCGCCCCCCCCTACCATAATTCCTAATTCTTAATTCCTGATTCCTTAAAGTTACTGTTGTTTCTCCACCTGCCAAAACAACTTCTCTAGTATTAATTGCTTTCATTAGCGGAAATAAAACACTTTTCGCTTCACCTTTTAATTTTAAAGAGTAAATTTTTGGCTTAAGCCCTATTTTTTTCGCTTTCCCCGCCATTGCCAAAAGCGCATCTCGATTGCTGACGAATAGAATGTTTTTCACGTTTCTAAAATATTTTTTCTGTTTTGGAGTCTCCGTAATTCTTAATTCTGAATTCTTAATTCTGAATTTTCTCAGGGTTTTCTCCGCGTCTTTTTTAGTGGTTTTATCAAAAACTGTTGGCCCGGAGGCGACCATTGATAAATTATCCCGACTTGTCGGGACATCGGAGACAATCAAAGAAATAAGAGTGGCCGGATAAGCCAATTGCGCCAAACCGCCGCCTTTAACGATTGAAAGGTGCTTGCGAACTGTATTGAGCTCTGAAATGTCTGCGCCGGCTTTGGTTAATTTTTTAAAAACTTCCTTAGAAGCTTTTAATTCGGCTGCTGAACCGCACAATAAAGCTGATCCGCCGCCACAGACAAAAGCGATAATTAAATCGTTTTTACCGGCGTTTTTTACTAATTTAATAATTTCCTGAGTGGCTTTGACGTTTTTTTGAGAAGGCAAAGGATGAGTACCAACGAAAATTTCTAATTTCCAATTTCTAATTTCTAAATTTGGTTTTTGGACGTCCAATGCTATGCCTTTTGTTAATTTTTTGCCTAAAATTTTTGCCAAGGTCGCTGAAGCCAAAGCCGAACCTTTCCCAACGCCAAGGAGAAAAACTTTCTGATAATTATTCAAATTCAATTTCAAATTCTTGACAGAGAGTTGCCCCTGCCTTAATTTTATTTTCTTTTTGATTACAATAGGAATTTTAATGGCCTCGTAGCCAGCATTGGCAATTAAAAACGCCTTTTTACGTAAAAGATTTTTAGAGAGCGCTCTAAGATTAGTTATCATTAATTAAATCTTCTTAACCCCTATCCAGATTTTTTCGGAATTGATTTGAGTATTGATTTCGGCGTCGAATTTAGCGGTTTTTCCAAATAATATTTCTTTAGCGCAAAGCTCTCTTTTAAGTTCAATAAGATTATCACTTATGATTTTTTTAATTCGGCTAGATGCTTCAACCCATAAACGAACCGAATCTTTTGGCTTATAGCTGGCTTCTTGTCTTAGGTCTTGAATGGTTCTGATAATTTCTCTCTTCATCCCTTCTATCTCCAGCTCAGACGTTATTTTTGTATCAAGCTCAATCTCGTCTTTAATTTTAGAATCAAAAAGAATTTCCTTGACATTGATTTCATCAGCCAAAATATTTAATAGCCCCTCCTTAATTTTTGATTTTTGCCTGCCCCGTAGCGTCCCGAAAGGACTGCTTCGGGGATTTTTGATTTTAAGCGAAGCAAGTGGTTGTCTGACTTTAATTTTTGCCTCGGCTCTTTTTGCCAGGGCCAAAGCCGCAGTGTTTCTTAATTCTTTCATTGCTTCTAATAAGTCCTTATTAATTAACTTTTTGTCTACTTTTGGCCAATCCTCCAAATGGATAGAATCTTGGATCTTAGATCTTGGATCTTGGATCCCTAACGATTTATAGCGGGCGGAATGCCCGATATATTGAGCTGAAAGCTCACTATAAATCGCCTCGCTGATAAATGGTGTAAATGGCGCTAATAATTTAGCTGTTTTAATTAAGACAATTTTCAAAGTCGCCGAGGCATTGGCTAAATCCTTTTTGCTTTCTGGTTTTTGGAATCTTTTCCTTGAGCGTCTAATATACCAATTTGATAAATCATCAACCAAATCAATTAAAAATCTGCTTGCTTCGGTAAGCTGATAATTTTCCATTGCCTTAGTAACATTTTGGTTTGTTTCATTCAAACGGGCAAAAATCCATTTATCCAAAACGCTTAGGTCTTGGATCTTAAATCTTGGATCTTTAACTTTTTTATCCGCGTATAATTCATAAAACTTCAATGAGTTCACTAATTTCGCAATTACTTTTTGATAGATTTCTTTCACGCTCTTATCCGAAAATCTATAGTCCTCGCCCATCGCGGTTGAGCTTATTAAAAATAATCTCAAACTATCAGCACCGTATTGTTCGAAAATTAAATCCGGCTCCGGATAATTTCTTAATTTCTTGCTTAACTTTCTGCCAAATTCATCTAAAATCAATCCATTAACAACAACGTTTTTAAACGCTGGCTTGTCTTTGCCCAGGCCAATATCTTTAAGAGTCAAGGCCGTTGCTAAGACATGAAGCGTGTAAAACCAGCCGCGAGTCTGATCTAGCCCCTCAGCAATAAAATCAGCTGGAAAGGTTTTCTCAACCAAATCTTTTCGCTCAAATGGATAGTGCCACTGAGCGTAAGGCATGGCTCCTGATTCAAACCAGCAGTCAAAAACATAAGGAACCCGCTCCATTTCTCCATTGCATTTACCGCATCTAAGCTTTATCTTATCAATCTGCGGTCGGTGCAAATCAATGTTTTCAGGAATAGGTTTTGTTGAGAATTTTTTAAGTTCTTTTAGAGAACCGAAGGCGTCAACATTACCGCATTTCTTACATTGCCAAATCGGCATTGGCGCGCCCCAAAAACGATTCCTGGAGACCGCCCAATCTTTGGCTTCGGCAAGCCATTTCCCAAATCTTCCTTCTTTGAGGTGTTTCGGGGCCCAATTTATTTTTTTGTTATTCTTTACAAGTTTATCTCTTAGGGAACTTACTCTTATGTACCAGCTTTTAATCGGATAATACAAAAGCGGTGATTCACAACGCCAACAAAACGGGTAGGTATGGAAAATTTTTTCTGATTTATAAAGCAGATTTCTATTTTTAAGGTCATCTATAATTTCTTTGTCAGCGTCTTTAACAAACATTCCTTCTCCGATAATCCCCTTTTTCATTTTTCCTTCTTCATCGACAGTGATGGGTATTTCTGGCGATGAAATTTCGGCTTTTATAAGATTAAAATCATCTTCGCCAAAAGCCGGAGCAATATGAACAACTCCAGTGCCGTCTTCAATTGAAACAAAATCAGCCGGCAATACTTGATAGGCGCCTCGCGTCTTGTATCCTACATCATGAATTTTAAATAAAGGCTCGTATCTCAAACCAACTAAATCCTTACCCTTATATTTTTCAATGATTTTATGTGACTCATTTAAAATGCTTAGCCGCGATTCAGCTAAAATATATTCTTCGCCATTTTCAAGTTTAACTTTTACATAATTAAATTTCGGTCCAACCGCTAAGGCAGTATTAGCCGGTAAGGTCCAGGCAGTGGTAGTCCAAGCGAGAAAATAGGTGTTAGGGTTTAAAGCGTAGGATAGAGAGTGAGGGGTGTAGGCGGTAGGCTGCTGGATTTTAAATTTAATAAATAAAGAAGCGTCCTCGACATCGCGGTATCCTTGGTTGACTTCAAAATTGGAAAGCGGAGTTCCGCAAGAAGGACAATAAGGCGTTACTCTAAAATCTTTATAAACCAAATCCAGGTCCCATAAATTTTTAAAAACCCACCAGACTGACTCAATGTAGGAATTATCCAAAGTCAGATAAGCATTTTTGTAATCAGCCCAGCGGCCAATTCGCTGAAGGGCTTTTTCGAAAATCGGTTTTGTCTCAAGTACGGCATCATGACAAGCCTTATTGAATTTTTCAATGCCAATTTTTTCTTCAATTTCTTTTTTAGTTTTGATGCCCAATTTCTCTTCAGCATATTTTTCAACTGGCAAGCCATGACAGTCCCAACCAACCCGGCGTTCAACCTTATATCCTTTCATGGAGAAAAATCGCGTCACCACATCTTTGATGGTAGTTGCCAAAAGATGGCCATAATGCGGCTTTCCGGATAAAAACGGCGGTCCGTCGTAAAAAGAAAAAATAGGGGCCTTAAAGTCTTTTTTGATAGATTTCTGATAAACCTCGTTTTTGCCCCAGAAATCTAAGATTTTTTCTTCAAAATCTTTTGGGATAGAAAGGTCAAAATCGTTTTTCATATACTATACATAGGAAATGATACTAAAATTTTCAACTTTTTTCAATGGAATAAAGCATACTTTCCTACATTTTCTTTGGCAAAAATATTCCCAAAATTGAGAAAATATTTTTGAAAACTATCAGCGTTGCTTCGATTAACGCTAATCTAGCTGACGTTATTTTTTCATCTTCCACAACTACTCTTTCTTTCTCGTAAAAGTTATTAAATTCCCTTGCCAAGTCCATCGAATAACGAACACCTGCTTGCGGGTTATATTTATTTGCTGCTTCCTCAATAATTTCCGGGAATCTCGCCAATATCCGCATCAAATTTAAATCTTCTGTCGTATTAAGCAACCCTAACTGTTTATCATTTATCGTCTCTCGTTCATTGTTTTTAATCAAAATTGACTGACAACGAACTGCGGCATACTGAACATAATAAACCGGATTTTTTACTGATTTGTCTTTTGCTAAATCCAAATTAAAATCCATGTGCGTATCAGGCGAATACATCAAAAAGAAAAATCGCGCCGCATCCAAACCAACGTCTTTTATTAACTCTTCTAGGGTTAAATAATCGCCAGCCCTCTTAGCAACCTTCATCTCCTGCCCGGATTTAATCAACCTTACCATCTGCGTGATTATTACCTTGAAATCAGAACTGTTTACGCCTAAGGTTTTTAAAGCGGCGCGAAGCCGCGGTTCATAGCCGTGATGGTCCGCTCCCCAAATGTCAATTGCTTTATCAAACTTTCTTTTTCTAAACTTATTTAATTGATAGGCTAAGTCGGTTATGAAATAAGTGGGTTCGCCTGTGTTTCTAATTAAAACCCTATCTTCGCTATCGCCGAACTGACTGGATTTAAACCATAAAGCTCCATCTTTTTCATAAACCAAATCTTTCTTTTCTAATTCTTTTCTTAATTTTTCAATTTCGTTATTTTTATATAATTCTTCTTCCGAAAACCAAACATCAAATTTTATTTTTAATTCTTTCTCTATAAAATCTTTGATGTCTTTTATAACCTCTTGCGCTAAAAGATAACCTGCCTCGCCCTCTGATTTGTCTTTAATATTCTTTTCTGTTTTTTTTATCTTTTCTTCGATATACGAAGTTTTATATGTTTCGCCTTTTCTGAGAGCAGTTTTTCCAAGTTCTTTTATTTGACTGCTGGCTCTTGCATCGTTTATGTAATATTCTCTTTTTACTTCACAACCAGCAAATCCTAGGATATTTGCCAAAACATCTCCAAAAAATGCGCCCCTGCCATTGCCTATTGTCAATTTACCCGTTGGATTAGCGGAAATAAATTCGATGTTAATCTTTTGCGATTTGCCCTTTGCTATTTGCGATTTGCCGTATTTTCCTTTTCTTTTCAGAATTTCTTTTAATTCATCCTGAAAAACTTCTGGCTTTATCCAAAAATTAATAAAACCTGGCGGGACTACCTCTGTTTTGTCGATAAACGATGAACTATGAACTATGAACGATGAACTTATTTCTTTTGCTATTCCGAGCGGTGATTTTTTAAATATTTTAGATAGTTGAAAAGCAACATTAGTAGAATAATGCCCAAAATTTCCATTGTCTGGAACGAAAACCTCAATAGAAACGTTTTCTTTAATAGCTTGTTTTAATAGGCCTAAGATTTTTCCTCTTATCATTTAGTTCCATTTTAGCTGATAAAAGATTAAAATTAAAGTTGACATGACGATTGCTACCAACAAAAGAGCGTTTTTTGACTATCAAATCCTTGAGACATACGAAGCCGGAATTGAGTTAAAAGGATACGAGGTCAAATCTATAAAAACCGGAAGAATCAACCTGGCTGGCTCTTATGCGGTTTTAAAAAATAATCAGGTTTGGCTTATTAATGCTGATGTCCCTCCTTATCAACCAAAAAACACTCCTTCAGATTATGACCCTAAAAGGAGTAGACGCCTCCTTTTGAGAAAAACAGAAATTAAAGGATTAATTGGGCAAATTCAGGAAAAAGGCTTGACTTTAGTGCCTTTAAAGGTCTATACTAAAAATCGAAAGATTAAGATTGAAATTGGGCTAGCCAAAAGCCGAAAGAAAGTAGATAAAAGAGAATTGATAAAGAAAAGAGAGTCTAAAAAAGAAATCAAAGAAACAATGGGAATGGCCTGAATCGATTGTAGCAAATTTATAAATTGCAAACCGAGGATGATCTCTCTCCTCGTAAATCATGGGATCAAAACAAACAACTGCCAATAAAAATTTGGCTCCTGCATTGGCTTTTGCCTAATGCAGCATCCACCTTTTGTAGTTTAAGCTTAAGGATTCGGGTGTAATAATTTGAACTTGCCTTGATTTCTGCCGATGAAATCAGGGGACAAAAATTTCGGCTAAGAATTTAAAATTTTCGTCAAGTTCTTATTTTAAATCCTGAAACAACTTGGCTAAGTTTGTAGAAAATTTATAAATATTGTTGCAAGACGCGGGTTCAACTCCCGCCATTTCCACCCCAAATAAATATAATAACATCGAAAAATACAGAATAAACAACCAAATAAAAGCCCCAGAATTACGGGTAATTGATGAACTAGATAAAAATCTGGGTGTAATGCCGCTTGAGGCGGCATTAAAATTGGCCGCTGAAAAAGGACTGGATTTGATAGAAATCGCTCCAAAGGCAGTTCCGCCAGTGGCTAAAATTATAAGTTTTGATAAGTTCCGCTATCAAAAAGAAAAAGAAGAAAGGAAAAAAGAAAAACTTTCTAAAACCTTAGAGCTTAAACAAATTCAGATTTCCTTGAGAGCGGCGAAAAACGATTTAGAAATAAAAGCTAAGAAAGTTGAAGAATTTTTAGTCAAGGGCCATCCTGTAGCAATCGTATTACGTCTCCGGGGAAGAGAAAAATACAATAAACCTTTTGCCTTTCAAAAATTAGAAGAATTTTCAAAATTCATTAAAACCGAGTATAAGGTTTTAAGAGAGCCAAAAATCGGCGGCCAAGGAATATCGGTGAATATATCAGGCTTGGTTCAAAAATCTAAGTCAAAGATATAAAATTTTTGACTACCAAACCTTTACCGAGCACTTAATTTGATAGCGGCATCATCTACTTAAGAAAAGATTGTGCCGACAAACTATTTTTTAATAAACCGATGTTCTTATCAAATTAAGTGCTCGGTGCTCGATTCTGTAGATTAATTTCCGTCACTACAGATAAGCTAGGAAATTAATACATAATTGGCATGAAAAACAGTATCAGTAAAAGAATTAAAATCACAAAAAGAGGAAAAATTCTTACGAGAAAAAAAGGCCAGAGCCATTTCCACGCCAAAAAGCGAACCGTTCAA
>Ga0066637_10002672_pt1 | contig 11894 bp, 11 predicted proteins | sample CryGeyCG2014_020_FD_62737 | JGI IMG/M metagenome (GOLD analysis project Ga0066637, IMG submission 62737) | Groundwater microbial communities from aquifer - Crystal Geyser CG08_land_8/20/14_0.20 | ecosystem: Environmental > Aquatic > Deep subsurface > Groundwater | place: USA: Utah: Grand County...
GATAAGGTTGAGTGGAAGAAAAAAGGAAAGGGTGTTTCAGAGGCGCTGTCCCCCGCCATGGCTATCAATGAAGCCGTGAAAGAATTTAAAATACCCGCTACTCACTATGCCATATCCAACGAGCTCGCCCCGTTTGGCCTTATAGGGGTGCGCGGAAGACACAGGAACGGCATCAGGAATATCTTTTTTTTTGGATGACGGCGTGGGCTTGACCCCGATTTGCACCAAGATAGTTGAACCCGGGCTCGACGATGTGGATTTGGGCGAAGAGAAAAAAGAAGATGTTGTGGATATCGAAGAGCCACAAAAATAGCGGGAGTGCGAGATGGACTTGAAGCGGAAAGTGCGGAGGATTTTGGAGCGCCCGTTGCTCGTGGTGGGAAATGGCGCGGTGTTGACAGAGAAAAACCACAGCGTTGTCGAGGATGTAATGGAAATAGACAGGCAGGTTCACGAGCTTGAGTTGCGACAGAGCGGTATCCTTGGGCGGATGTCGCAAATCCGCAGAGGTGGGGATGACGCTTCAGAGGAAGAGGTGGAGGTGGAGTTGCAGAGCATACGGTTTGAAAGAGAAAGTCTGTTGAGAGAAAAGGTTTTGTTGATGGACAGGACCAAGAAAAGCGAGGAACAGGATAAAGTCAAGCCGAGCGAGATATAAGGGGTTTATATTATGAGCGAAGGGGATTTGTGCAAGACCTGTGGGGCGCGCGAGACTTGCGTTTCAGAAAAAAAGGACAAGATAAGCCTTCTCTGCCCGGATTACGCCAGGGTGGCTGAAGAGTATATTATGTGCAAGAAGTGCGGCAAACTGCAACGCACATGGCTGGGTAAATGGCTGGGACGCTGCAACTGTGGACCCGAGATGGGCGGGGCAAGCCCACTGATGGGGCTGACAAAAAAGCAGTATGAAAACGCGCTGGCTTCCGGAACTCCCGAAATCGAGCCCTGGAAGAACATGCGCAAAAAGGAGTGAGCAAACCCGCGAAAGAAAGTGTAGTGCGATTAGCCTTCGGGCAAAAAGTAACTGCCGTTCTCTCTAGGGATGATATAGTTTCCTGTATGATGGTGGGGTTAACGATGACGGCACATATGCGGTTAGGCCCGATGCGAGAAATTATATCGTAAGAAGAGTGCCCGCCTCAAGAATAAGCATCGTGGGAATGCCCGTCAAAGAGAACCCCGAAAAGAAAAGGCCTGCAGAAGAGGATGATGATATGGAAGAGTTTCTGGGTAATCGGCCGAAGAAAGACGGCCCGAAAGAAAACAAGGGCGATTATAACCCCGAGCAGTTGTCTATGGGAACGGAAGTGGAGCGCGAGCACAAGCCCACGCTAGACAAAATAGATGCCGATATCGCAAGGAACAGCAAGAGAACAATGACCGATGATGAATTTTATCGCTCCATTGCACAGGACCATCTCGATGAACTGCCCAATGTTTATTACACCCTGCTGAAAGAGCTTGAGGAAACGGGCAAGAAGATGGAAGCCGAGAACAAACAGTCATAAATACAACGTATAAGTTGTTTTAATAAAAAAATACAACCTATAAGCTGTAATCGCACCATAAAAAATCTTACGAGCATCAAGGAGAACAACAATGGAAGCATCGCGCAAGGTCGCACTTACAGAAGGTGAAATAAAAAATCTGCGAAAAGGCGATAAAATCAGGGTGGACAACAAGACCGTCACCATCACCACCGAGGTGGGCGCTGTTGATGCGGAGATGGTTGACAGGGGCGTGCTTGCCATCGGGAAGGATGCCGATGGCAAAGACCAGTATATAACCCTAATGGGCCTTGTGCGCGCCGAAGCGTGGCCGGATGTAGAGGCCGAAGAAGGGGCAGACCCAAAGGCACTTACCGAAAGCCCGATGTTCGCCTCAGTCAAAAAAGATGCGAACCTGTTGGAGTTTTTGGGGGAAGCAAAAAAAATAGTAAAAATGGCATCTCTCAAGAGCGAAGTATCGAGATGGTTTGGTATCGAAATCGATGAAGAAATAGAGGAGATACTGCAGAACATTTTAACAGCTACAAGAAAAAGTTATGCCAAAAAAGGAAATGCATTTACGGATTTAGACTGGGGAGCCACGGTGGTTAGAGAATTGAAAAACCAGGGCTTATTGGAAGACAAGGGCGATGCGCAGTGGACACAGTATATAAAAAGTTCATTAAAGACAGCAAAGACAGCACCTAACAAGTTTAAGGTTGGTGATAAGGTAGTTTTTAATCTTAAAGATGAAACAAGACACATGCGGGGCGAAGGAACAATAAAAGAAGTTGATGCAATGAGCACGGTGTTTCAGGGTCAGTATTATTTGTTAAAGATAGATATTATTGTAAACAACAAAGATTATAACTTTGATGTAGGAGATAAAATACTTCTTTCCGAGGATGATTTGGTATTAAAAGACACAACGGACAGGTTGCAACAAAATAAAGAAAGAAGCGATGACTGGAGTGAAAAAACCGAAATATCCAAAAAGACCGATAATTGGAGCGAGAAAGACCATAAAGCAAAAGAAGATGATATAGATGCCGCCCTTGCCGAGTTCATGGGCAAGACGACCACTGTCGAGTTGACCCCCGAGAAGGGTTATGCCGAAATAGAGAAGAAGTACTGGGGCAAAGGAAAAAACAAAAAAGCTATGACCAATGAAGAAGCCAAGCCTATGCGGGACATGATGACACAGGATGCCCTGCAGATGAAAGAGCAGGGATTACAGGTGGAAGAGGTCAAGTTGAAATTGACCAGCAAGTACCCGGCGGATTTTGTCAGGATGGTTGAGCATGTGGTGAATAAGGTGTTTATGCCAGGTCCGCAGTTTGCAACGGCAGGGTTAAAGGTTGCGGAAAGAACCAAGGTAAAGATAAGCAATCCCTACGAGATTCCGAAGGAGTTAGAACCTTTGGCTGAATACGCACGGACCTTTAGGTCCTCGAAAAAGTTTATAGAGGCTATTTGGAAGCACATAAACTATGACCCCGAAACAGGCAAGTGGCGCAGCGAGATGACTTTAGATGAAAGTGAAAACTTTAAAGATGTTTTGCCCGAAACAAGCGTGAGCTTGGTTTGGTTCGAAATGAATTTTGGAGAAAGAGATGAGTATGGTTATCCTGCCGGCGGCGGTTGGTTCGATACTATGGCAAAGTTTTGGGATGTTGCTAACAATAAAATGGTCGCAAGTCTTAAAAAGAAAGCCGATTACGGATACGGACCATCGGGTGCTATTTCTTGCGATGCCACAACTTTATGCGAGAATTTCAACCAGGAAAACGGGTTGTGCGAGACTGGCTGTTACACGACGGTGCAAAGGGGCGCGAGATGCCCTTATAACGGCGCATGGCAGAGATGCAGGTGCGGAAAAATACCCGCCAAAAAAATATCCAAACAGGTCGAAGCCGAAACCAACAATAATTTATTAAGGGGCTTTATTCAGAAAACGGCCTTAAAAACTTCAGATATTAAATGGAAGGATGCTGTGGCGTGGCTATCAGAGAATATAGATGTGGACTTATTAAAGAACTTCGAGGAATTGTTGTCGTCTTTGAGGTTCACCCATGTGATTCCCACTATAGGTTGGGGAGTTGAGGAAAAGGAAGGACTGGAAAAAATACTCGGTGAACCCGTGTGGGGAGAATTGATAAAAGGCAAGAAGTATTTTTATGTTTCTTCCACAATGTTAAACCCAAGTATGTCTAGTTTAGAAACGGAACGAACATTTCGGGTAATGGGGCCGAAAACGAGTAGTGTAAAAAAAGCATCGAAACCCGTGGACGACAACCTGTTGGAGTTTATGGGGGCGGGCGACAAACACGCCTGCAGGATGGAGTCCCCGGTGAAGAGCGATGTTTTATATCCCGAGCTTCCCAATGCGGGCGAATGCCCCTGCGGGCACCACAGGAAGATGAGAAGAAAGAATAGACCTGCGTTTAGTTCGTCCGCTAAGTTGCAGGAGGAATAACGGCATCGCTCGAAAGGGCGATGCTGTATAGATTTTTTAAAGGTTCCTTCCCGCCGAAAAAACCAACGAGATAGCCTGTATTGGGTTCGATGTTCCGATGATGGCTATGTTGCTTTGCAGCAGGAACATATAGGCAGGAAGGTCGGAATAAAATAAATAAGGAGTATGCCCCTATAGATTGTTATCAATCTGACATAGGGGCTTTGCTCCCAGCGAAGGAGGATGTGTGGAGATTGAGCCGTTGATGGGATGGGTTATAGTGAAGCATGTGGAAGAGGAACAGAAAGGGCTGATTGTAAGGCCGGCAAATGCTAGAGAAGATACCGTGTGGAAAGGCGAGGTGGTCGCGGCGAGTGCCGAGAGGATGCTAGAAAGCGGTACAAAGGTGCCCATGCGGGTAAAGAAAGGCGACACTGTAGTTTACAATAAGTTTACAAGAGCATGGTTCATGGAAGAGGGGGTGGAGCATACGCCCCTGAAAGAAGATGAGGTTATCGCTATTATAGAGAAGTAAAAAACATAACCGTTGCCTCTATTGGGCTTTCAACAAAAAAAAGCGCCGTGATGGCCTGACACGGTCAAGGAGGTTCAAATGTTCAAGGATTGTTTTGCAGCATCTATTTTGCTTAACGGCAAGGTGGCGGAAGAAGGCGGGAATGGGGAAGTGAAAATCCCGTTCGGTTCGGAGTGGGGATTGCGACTGAAGAATAAAAGTCGCTTCCCAGCCTGTGCGGATGTGTATGTGGATGGGAAGCTAGTGAATGAGACCGGCAGTTTGTTTGTCGCCGGGAACCAGCATCTTGAAATTGACCACTGGATTCGCAAGGATGGTTCTAAGAGGGTTTTGAGGTTCGTGGAAATCGGCAAGAACAAGGACCACAAAGATGTCGAGGAACACGAAACGCAGAACGGTCTCGCGGAGGTGCGCTTTTACAAGGCAGCGCCCCAGGACAGGGTAACCAAGGAAACGATTTACGAAATCCGGCCGATTTACATCGAGAGGACATTTTATCCTTTCGGCTGGGATAGGTGGTGGGATTGGCCGTATGTGCAAAGACCCTGGCTTACATGGGAAAGCAGGCCAATGCTAGAGGGTGGTGGCGGTGGCACAAGAACATCTAGTTCCTACCTGCCAGCCGACCGGCAGATTGATAGCTCGGGAACACGCTGGGATTCAGTCACAGATGACAACAATGGTTCGTATACCCTGTATCAGTGCAGCTCAAATGTGTCCTTCACGGATGACAGCGGCGCGGTAAAACAGCATACTTATAGCAACGCCGGGGCCACAGTGAACGGCAGGGAAGTGTTCAGGAACGAGATAGCAATCACAGAGATGCCCACGGTCAAAGAGCCGGTGGTGCTGACCATGAAACTATTTGGGTATGTTTCCGACAAAAAAGTGATAAGGGGCAAAGAGGGATTCTGCGCGGTGTGCGGCGAAAAATTTATCGCTAGCGCGAAATTTTGCTCCGCCTGCGGGAACAAGAGGATAGTGGAAATAACCGAAAACTAACAGAAAGCGCGAGGGCGAGCCGAATACACGGCCCGCCCCATCTGCGCGGGGAGTTGCCAATGGACCTGAAGAGAAAGGTCAGAAACATAATAGGGAAACATTTTCGTTTGTTTAAGTGCGAATCTGAAAAGGAAATCCTTGATAATTATAAGAAAGATATAGATGATACTTCGGAATGCGCAAGCCTGCTTTTTACCGAAAAGGGATGGAAGTGGGTCAGGGTCTCTGAGGTTTCGGGTCAGAAGCTTTTCAGCGCGGAACGCATTCCTAGCAGAGAAGAAATAAGGGAAGAATATATACGCATGGCAAAAGAAGTAATTGGGTTTATAAAGAATGGCTCGGAAAAAGGAGCCGTGGGCAGCGGCAGGTTATTCGTGCAGGGCTATGCGGACTGGCCTGAGGACAACGGCATTTGCCCGATAGTGCTGAATTTTTACATTGAGCCTTAATATAATAATCTAAAAGCTCTCCCCGCTAGCTTGCCGCGGGGTAATTCATTCTAATCAAAAGGAGTCGTCACAATGGCAGAAGAAAAAAAGAAACATGTTCCCGGCACTTCGGTAGAAGAGAAAGATGAAACATGCCCGTGCGGAAGATATCACAACATGTTGCCCGACCAGCAGAATAAGAGTTTGCAGGATATTAACAGACTCTGGTTTTTAAATTCGGAAAACCCATACAAAATCGGCCAGTCGTTGAAAGGCGGAAAGGTAGTGTATTGCGGCGTAGAGCACATTGTTTTGGAATTCACCGATACCGTGAAAGATGACCGTGAGGGAGCGGACCCCAAATCAAGAGAAGTAAAAGTGCAGTATGAAATATCTTTGGCAATGCTTGATAAGTGGGAGCGCGATACTAACCCTCCGAAGGATGCCTACGACATGATTGGCCTGCAGGAACCCACAAAGGATAACTCAGAGGGCTACACAAAGCAGGCACACGCACAGGTAAGATGGACACCAAATCAAAACATTGAATTATTACAGGAGGAGCTGGAGGAAATAGAGGAAAATATAGACGAAAAAGATTGGGAGAGGGGAATGAGATTAACAGAGGCTGTAGACTTGAGTTCGTTGCCCTCGTCCGAAAAATATAAGGACAGGGTAGACCGAGTAAGTACTTATCCTGTTTGGGCATGTGATGATAACGGAAAATGTCTGGTGGGTTCGGGTGATTTTCACATACAACATATAGATGATATTGAAGAAGTTCAGCCGATGTTGAGGCAGGCTTCTTCAGGAAGCAACACAATGGTGATAAATTTTAAAAATCCCGCGCAGGAAATGAATAGTGCAAAAATGTCTGCCTTAAGAAACGGGATAGCGGCAATTTTTAAGAAAAGGGAAATTCCCGCAAATGTTACATGGGCGGGTGTTTCTGCGGGACAAATAATAATTACCATACAGGAAGAACCTTTTGAAACAGAGTCGTATGAGGAAATAGAAGATGAAATCCGAGATTTTTTAAAAAGCCACAAGGTATCAGCCACAATAGAAGATGAGGTGACAGGGAATACCACGCAGGCGAAAAAAATATCTGACAAGGCATCCGACTGGATAAGCAGGAAGATAAAGTTTCTGGTGGAGAGCGAGGGCAAGTCGCAGGAGCAGGCCGCAGCCATAGCCTATTCGATGGCTAGGGAAAAGGGCATGAAGGTGCCGAAGAAAAAGAAAGCCGACAGAATTCCGCAATTAAGCGAAGAGATTGCCGGTGGCTTCCGCGACCAATACGGCAACTCCGTCCCCACGACAGACCTTGTCGTGTTAAGCGGAGAGAACCCCTCTCGTTATGATGACGAAACGATAGAGCTTATAAGAAAGGCGGACTGGTATGAGGTGAACAATATCATCCTTGTGCCAGCATTACAAATAGATAACGCGATAGAGACAGAGCCAGAAGATGCCGGAATAGACTGGAACGATTCCGATTTAGAAATATGGAGCATTGCGCCAACATTGTATAGGTGGAGCGAAGAAGACGGTTTTTATCACGCATAGGCATTTATGGATAAGTTCAAGTGGGAAACATTTTGGATGAAGGTAGGACTGATTATCAGCCTGACAACAGCCATCGGCTGCATCGGGCTCGCCATATATTATGGGATAATACATGAGGTCACGTGGAGGGACATCTTCAATGTCTAAAATCGATATAGCAGCAATGGAGCGCAATGCGAAAATCAATACCGTTGCAGTTGTGGGTAGGATATCCGAGACTATTTTTTCACTTCACGAGCCATTTTCACCGATTGGTGAAAATGACATAAAGGATGAAATCGCAAAACATCCCGGCGTAAAAGATGTTGTTCGGGATATTAAGCGCCAGCAGGTGCCTAGCGGCAAGACAGATGGGTGGGAGACCGATGACCCTGAAGTGGAAGAGCAGGTCAGGGCCTACCTGTTGGACAAGGTGAAAGAAGACCTTGTGATGGCAGGATTGGAGATAAGGGCGACAGAGGTTTCTGATTTCAAAAAGTTTGGTTATGATTTAGGCCTAGAGGCTGGCAAGACAGACGGGTGGATGGCGATGGAAGACACCCTGCAGGAAACATACGATGACCATCATCCCGCAAGTGTTGATGATTTAATTCAAACCGATTTTCAGTTATGGACAGGGACCGACCATTTTCAAATTCTTTACAGGTCCAAACTTACAGACAAATTAAACGAATCCATTGATGGCGGCGCGGGTGGTATGGGAGAGGATTACATAGATGCGCTATCCGAATTCGAGGATGGGTTTTTTGGTGGTTATTTAGAGGGCAGGGGGTCCATCGGAAGGGATATCTATGCCCTGGCGAAGAAAATCATAGAAGGTAAAAAACCTGCGGAAAGCGATGATGACCGCACTCCAAGCGAGAGCGGGGAAATCGTTGGTGCACTAAAGCAGGCCAAATATTACAGCATAATGGATAACTACCTTGGGTATATCAGCGGCGCAGGTCAAAACTCCAAGACAAAAGAAGAGGCCGTGGATGCCGTTATCCAACAGATGGTAGATAATGAGGATGTAGAAGAGGGTATGCTGACAGTTTCTTTCCGCGAGAAGCTCGAGTGGATACAGAACTGCGACAGGGACCTCGTAGAGCACGACAAGCCCATAGTAGATAAAGAAAAACCCGAGGGTGGATATAAAGAACTTTCCGTTGAGGATATCGGCGGCAGGATAGTGGAAACCGCATCACTAAAACAAGCAGATGAACAGGAACCCCCAATTTCACAGGACACGGTTCTCGGCGATGGCGAGGGCCAAACCTATGAGATAGATGATGCCGAGTTGGACCTAATGATAAAGAACGAACAAAAAGACTACAATTGGCTTATGGATTTATACAAGAACCTTGCTTACAAGATGAGGCGCGGCGTTTATCAGCATGACCTTGCCAAAAAGCTGTTTATGTATCTTGTTAAGAATGTGGCGGAAAGAGCCTATGAAGCCAAAAAACTTTGGGCAGATGGGCCGGGCGACCGCGTTCTTCCCGTATCGAAAGAAGTTATGGATAAGGAGTGTGATGACCTTGCTTCGGAGTTTGAGCAGGCCTACGAGAACGATGATTATCAATTCATGACAGACATAAAGAATAGAACAAAAAATACAAAACAGGCGGAACAGGGTGAGGTTCGTTCAAAGGATGCATCTTTGTCCTCGAAAATTAAAGAGCTGAAAATAAAGCTTGATGAAGCCGAGAAACCCGACGAAATTAAGAACATCTGTGAGGCGCTCCAGGCCCTTGAGGACCGCAAAGAGAAGAACGACAAAAGGCGGAAGGAGAAGAAAGAACATAAACAGCAGGACCCGCAACCAAAAGAAGAAGGGGGTGGCAAGGATGACCCCGACCCCTTCGGTAAAGAGACCGGCAACAAGCTGGAAAAAGAAGATGACAAAGACGATGGGGTAGATAAGGAATCGTCGTTACACCCAGGAATGACGGGGTATATTTCCAAGGGAAAAAACAAGGGGAGAGACATTGAGATTCAAAAAACAGATGGCAACGAAATAAAGATTAAGTGGAAAGACACTGGCGCGACAAACTACATAGACAAAACAGAACTAGAGGATGTTGTTGTGTGGACAAAAACTGCCGAAATAAACGATAAAACAAAAAAGGAAATCATTGGTGTGATTAATGAGTGTCTTAAACGCGGAATGAAGGACCCCAATAGTATTTATCAGCAGGTCATAGACACTGTTCCCAACGCTTTATCCGACAGTGAAACAGAGCAGTTTGTTTACAACTTTCTAAATCCGAAAGAAGGCGTGTTTTATGGGTGTAGGTTAAAGACCGCTGACGCGAAGCCGACCGCCCCCCCAGCAGCGGGAATGAAGTGGGCCGTGCGCAAGAAAATGGATGGCACAAGCGAGTGGATACAGGTGCCCGTTGATTCCCCCACCACAACAGAATCCGTGGATGTGGTTCAGGGGTCGAAAAAAATGGCGGACCTTCCTTCTGCATCTCTTCCCGCCGTGGTTTTTCTTCAGGAGGCCGACCAGGAGTCAGGAGTCGCGCTGACCAATATCGTTGATGATAAGGGTGTCTTGGTAAATGGTCCACTCGATAATGATGAGCTGGATAGGTGGCTTATAGGAAATGGCTACCAGCAGGGGCATTCGCCCGATGAGTGGGAAAAGAGAGCGGAACGAAAAGGAGATGAGATGAAAAAAAGCGGGCAGCGAGTTGTTTTCACAAGGGATTACGATTACGAATCATGGATTAACCACGAGCAGACGGAAAACAAGCGCGTGGTTAAGGGGACCGAGGGCAGGCTGATAGACAGCAACGCAACGACATCAAGAATCGCGCTCGACAACGGCGAAGAAGTGCTGGTGCCGACCAATATCGTGGTGAAATAAATCTTTCTTAAGAAAATGATAACCAAATCAAACAGGAGGTAGTATAAATGTCTATCGATTTGAAAGCAGCGTTCGAAGCGTTTGAGAAAACAGCACAACCGGGACCAATGACACCACAGGGCCCCGCAAGAACCCCGCAAGCCCCCCCGCAAGGCCAGCCAGGAGCCCCTAAACAAGCACCAGGAGCGCCCAGACAAGCTCCAGGAGCGCATAGCGCCCCTGGACAGACCCCGGGAGCGCCGGGAGCACCAAAACCGCCTATGGCAAAGCCATCGGGAGATATTGTTAATCAGGTCGTGAAAATACTTGAAGATGCGCTGAAGCAGATAAAAGCACTTGCAGCCCCAGGACAGAAGCCCCAGCAACAGGCACCAAAATCCCCGCAGGCTCCGGGAGCGCCTAGTGCGCCCAAACAGGCACCGGGAACATCTATGCAGGATTCCGGAATGACTGAAAAGAAAGAAGAGGAAAAGGCACCTGCGACAACGCCCGAGCAGGAGAAGCAGTCGAGCTTTGAAGTGGACAACCGCATAAGATTTAAGAACGATGTGCCAAACCTTAATATCGCAGGTTCAACAATCGCCGAAGTTTCAAAAGTGGACACCGATGGCTCCATTACGGTGAAGGTGCCAGATGGCCGTATCTTCAGGATAGAGCGCAAGGAGTTCGGTGAAATCGAAAAAGTGAACGCAATCAAGGGCGAGTGGGCTGATGAATTTAAGAACATAGACCCCAAAAAAGTGGGAATAGGGCTATAGGCTAAATTAGTTGTTTATCAAGGGAGTCACCCCCGCAGTTTGTAGCTTCGCATTTCGCAATCTCAATTAGCAAACTAACGCGGGGGCTTCATTTCCGATGAAGGAGGATGTCACAAATGGGAGACTTTTTAAAAGAAATCCGTACGATAACGGGCGTGAACAAAATTCCCGTTGTTGCCCGCAAGAAAAAAGACGGGGTTCCGGGCAGGGGAGCCACAGACCATTCCTGCTGGAAAGTTAAAAAGAAAGAGGATGAGGAAGTTTTAGTGCGCACCGCCGGCCTGACCCCGGAGCAAATACTTGAGCTGTATAAAAAAGAGGCCGAGGTTACTCCGGAAATAACCTTCGATACATTTTCCGACAGAATTAAATTACCTCTTGCAAACAAAGAACAGGTAAAGGCGATAATGGGGAAAACAGCGATAGAAAATAAGGATATAGGCAGAGGCAGGGGTGGTTCCGGCCGTGGTTTAGGCAGAGGCAGAGGTGCTCCTGGCAGAGGCGGAAAGCCATTGTCGGACAAACAAAGGCTTCAGGTTCATAAACGCAGATTTCCAGAAGACAAAACAGAAACCACGGAAGACCTTCCCCCAAGAGGCACCGGCAGGAGAAGGAGGGTGTTACCCGATGATAGCGAAACAGAAGCATCGCTGAGCGTTCCGCCAGCATCACTGAAAACAGCCGAGGAGGAAGAATATACCACGGGCTGCGATGGCGGATGCCTTGGCGCGGAGACCAAATTCACGCACAGGTTAGACACGGGCGGCGGTTCGGGAGCGTATCTTTGCAAGGAATGCTGGGCAAAA
>Ga0066637_10002675_pt1 | contig 11890 bp, 10 predicted proteins | sample CryGeyCG2014_020_FD_62737 | JGI IMG/M metagenome (GOLD analysis project Ga0066637, IMG submission 62737) | Groundwater microbial communities from aquifer - Crystal Geyser CG08_land_8/20/14_0.20 | ecosystem: Environmental > Aquatic > Deep subsurface > Groundwater | place: USA: Utah: Grand County...
ACTTGCTTTATCAACGATAGCAAAGAAAACAAATACTGAGAATCCGTGGTTTGCATGGATACCAATACTTAACGTAATCTTAATGTGGAAAATTTCCGGGATGCGTTGGTGGACATTGTTATTGATTTTAGTGCCAATTGTAAACATCGTCATCGTAATCATGTATTGGATGAAAATTGCTGAGAAGAGAGGAAAACCAAGTTGGATGGGAATTTTAATGATAGTTCCAATTATAAATTTTGTGATACCAGGAGTTTTAGCATGGTCAAATGAAGAAAATAAACTTGAGACCCGAAATAAACCAAATGATGTTCAACCTACTGAAAATAATATGTTAACTCTTCAAGAACAAGAAAAACTTAATAAAATGGCTGATTATGTAAAACAGAATCTTAGCCAAGGATATGACATTAACAATATAAAAACTTCCCTCATTGACCAAGGTTTTGACCCTAAATTAATTGAGAAAGCTATTCTAAAAGCTCAGAGTTCATAATTAAAATATGGACCAAAAAACAATCCTAAGGATAATTGATATCTTACAGAAAGAGTATGATATATCTGGTTATTCTAATCGAGGAGATGCGTTTGAAATTCTTATTGGAACAGTATTATCCCAAAGAACTAAGGATGAAGTCACATGGGTTAGAAATAAGGAACTGATGAAAAAAGCTAATACTCCACAAAAAATTTTGAAACTAACTGAAAAAGAGATAGCTGAAATCATATACCCTGTTGGATTCTATAAACAGAAGGCAAGTAGAATAAAAGAAATTTCAAGAATACTTGTTGAAAAATATGGAGACAAAGTTCCTAATAACCGAGAAGAATTAATGGGTTTACCTGGAGTAGGAGGAAAAACTGCTGATTGTGTCATGTGCTTCTCATATGGCGAGCAAGTTATACCAGTTGATGTTCATGTTGAGGTCATGAGTAAAAGATTGGGCATTGCCGACTGGAAAGATAAACCAGAAATTGTAAGAAAAAAGCTGCATGAAATTATTCCAAAAAATAAACGCAATCTAATCAACTCCCTTTTTGTTGAGCATGGCAAAAGAATCTGTACTACTAGACGAGCTTATTGTGAAAAATGTGCAATTGAGAAATATTGTCCTAAATACACAAAGCCCATCTCACTTTAAAGTATTTATATAAGTTTTCACTATATTCTAGTAACATATGGTGAGAAAGATGCGAGGCGAATGTATTCACAAAAGGTGAATTAGTTCACTCGCAAGAAGATAAAAAATACTTCTCAAATTGATTCTAAAGGCAGAATTTCTATCCCAATTAATCTTAGGGCTAAACTCGGCTTTCTTGAAGGGACTAAAGTTGATATAATCTTCGATAATAATAGGTTAATTCTTTCCAAAAATGGCCAGAGTAGTGTAATGGTAAGCATAGATACCTGTGGAGTATCTGGATCTGGTTCAAATCCTGGCTCTGGCCTTAAAAAAATAGGAATACTTGGAGGAATGGGTCCAGAAGCAACAGCAGATTTATACATGAAGATAGTCAGATATTATCAAAAAAAATACAACGCAAAATATGACAGTGATTTTCCTCCTTTTATTATTTTTAGCGTCCCAATACCAGATGTAGTCGAATCTGCAGAAAATGAGAAAAAGGTTTTAGAAATGTTAACAGAATCATCGAAAGGTTTGGAAAGAGAAGGTTGTGATTTCATAGTAATTGCATGCAACACAGTTCAATACTTGTTGGAAGAACTGAGAAAATCAGTCAAAATTCCAATAATTGGAATAGCAGAAGTGAATTTCAGATACGTTAAAGGGAAATACAGAAAAATTGGTATTCTAGGAACTAAAATAATGATTGAGAAAGGAGTTTATAGCAAAGAATTTGAAGGAATAGAAATAATAAAACCCGACCAAAGAAAACAAGAAAAACTAACCAAAATAATATTGAACATCCTTGCAGGAAAGATGGATGAAGAAGAAAAAACTGTTTTGTTAGAAGTAATTGAATATCTTAAAAATAAAGGTTCAGAAGCTATTCTAGTAGCATGCACAGACTTACCATTAGCAATATCTCAGAAAGATGTTGACATTCCACTGATAGATTGCACACAAGTATATGCAGATGAGGCAGCCAGATTATCTACTTTTAAATCTAAATCCAATAATTAATGTAGGAGATATTTATGAATGAAAAATTTCAAACACCAAGAGGGACAAGAGACTTCCTTCCTGAAGAAATGATATTAAGGGAAAAGGTTTTTGATACTGTTGAAAAAGTTTTCAAAAGATATGGGTATGATCCGTTGAAAACACCAGCCTTCGAGAACTTTGAATTATTTTCAACAAAAGAAGCAATAGGTGAAGGTGAGCAGGATAAATTTTATATGTTTAAAGATAAGTCAGATCGGGAATTATGCTTAAGGTTTGATCAAACAGTTCCTTTTGCAAGAGTAGTTGCATCCAACCCCCAATTACCCAAGCCATTTAAAAGATTTGAGATATCCCGAGTATGGAGATATGAAGAAGTCAAGCGGGGCAGATATCGAGAATTCTGGCAATGTGATGTTGATATCGCCGGGTCAAAAGACATGTCTGCAGATGTTGAGATAATAGATTGTACAATGACGACAATAGAGGAATTAGGGTTTACTGATTGTTATATAAGAGTAAACAACAGGAAACTTTTGTCAGGGACAATTCAGTTTGTAGGAATACCAAAAACCAAGGTTCAGGATGTATTCAGAAGCATCGATAAATTGGACAAAATTGGGATGGAAGGCGTGGAAAAAGAGCTGGAGAGCAGGGGGATAAAAGGCAAACAAAAAGAGAAACTCCTTAAAATAATCGGAATAAAAGGGGACCCACAAGAAATCCTCGAAGAAATGAAAAAACTAATCGGCGAAAATGAAGGAATATTAGAATTACAGGAATTGTTAAAAAATCTTGATTATATAAAAAGAAAGGTTATTCTAGATCTCAGCCTTGTCAGGGGATTGGATTATTATACGTCAACTATTTTTGAAGTCATGAGCGAGGATAAAAAGATAGGAAGTATTGCCGGCGGTGGAAGGTATGATAAAATGATTGCAACTTTTTCAGGTAAAGAAGAAATTCCTGCCGTTGGTGTAGCTTTGGGAATAGAAAGGATAATCGATCTTCTGAAAGAACGGGAAAAGAATAAAGTAAAAACTTACACAAAAGTATTCGTTGTTAATGTTAATGATGAAGTAAAGGAGGATTGCCTTAAAATTGCTAAAAAACTTCGTCAAGCTGAAATAAACATACAAACAGATATCATGGGGAGAGATATCAAGAGGCAGTTTGAATATGCTAATTCTTTAGGGATACCTTATACTTTGATAGTAGGACCTAAAGAAGTAAAAACTGGCGATTTTAAACTAAAGAATATGTCAACAGGCGAAGAAATAGAATTAACTCTGGAAGAAATTATAAAAAAATTAACTTAAATCGTAAAATCTTCACAGAACATCAGATTTGATTCCACAACAAGCCCGCAATCCTGACAAACCAAGCCTTCTGTTGTGTATTCTAAATCATCTGAGCCACATTCTGGGCATCTTCGATTTTTCATATTTACTACCTGTCAGTGGTTTTAAACAGTTAAATATTTAAAACTAAACTTTCCGGTCTGATGAGGCAGCCGTTTAACCAGTGATTTTGAGGGTAAAAACACCATTTTAAACCATTTATTCTAGTTAACTATAATATATCTGGGTCTTATGATTGAGGTTCAAATATTGCATTTGCTTTATCTTCTTATTGTTAGCAGCATAGTTTCTCTTATAACAAAATACATAAAATTCCCGTATACAATAGCACTGGTTGTCATAGGTTTCATCATAGGTTTGTTAAATTTGCCAGTAGATTTTCAATTTAACCCAGAAGTTATTTTATTCATTTTCCTTCCTCCTCTCATATTTGAAGGAGCATACCATACGGACTTTAACGAATTCAAAAGAAATATAAAAAGCATATCAGCATTTTCAATTTTTGGTGTCCTCTTGTCAACCTTTTTTATAGGGCTTTTTTTAAACAAGTTTCTTGGATTTCCTCTTGGTGTGGCATTTCTTTTTGGGGCAATAATATCACCCACTGACCCTGTTTCCGTGCTTGCAATTTTTAAAAAGGTAAGAATTCCCAAAAAGCTTTCAGTTATAATCGAAGGGGAAAGCATATTTAATGACGGGGGAGGAATTGTTTTATTCAAAATAATACTTGGGTTTATATTGACAGGAAGCTTTTCTTTGGTAAATAGCGTAACAGAATTTTTTGTTGTAATTGTAGAGGGTCTTTTGATTGGAATTATCATGGGAACTTTAGCTGTTGAATTAATGAAAAAAATAGATGACCATCTAATAGAATTGCTGATTACAATAATAGTAGTATATAGTTCTTTTCTCTTAGGGGAAAGTTTTCATGTCTCTGGTATAGTTGCAATAGGAGTTGCAGGATTGATTATCGGAAGTAAAAAAGCCAAAATAATGAAGCCTTCATCACAAATAGCTATCTTTAGTTTTTGGGAATTTGCAGTATTTGCTGTTAATTCATTAATCTTTCTGCTTATAGGGCTGAATATTACTACTGAAGCATTAGTGAATAATTTTTATTTGATAATTTCCGTTACTTTTATTGTTATTTTATCACGCTTTTTGAGTGTTTATTTGATTAGTTCAGTGTTGAATAAATTTAAAGAAAATATAACTAAAAAATGGAAGCTTGTAATTTCTTTGGTTGGCATAAGAGGATCAATACCTATAGCCCTTGTATTAAGTCTGCCAAAAACATTCCAATATAGAGACACTTTTATTTCAATAATATTTGGGGTAGTTTTTATTTCTATTGTTAGTGGGGTATCTTTGATACCGATAATGAATAAATTAAAGCTTAGAAAAAGGCCTGATGTAGAGTTTGAGTATGAATATAATATTGGAAAAATAATAGGCTATAAAAAAAGCATGGAAGAACTTGAAAGTCTTTTCAGTAGCGGTAGAATATCAAAAAAAGTTTTTGACATAATCAAAAATAATTATATTGAAAAATTGAAAAACCTTGAAGTAAAAGTAGACGATCTTTTTATGAAAAATACTGGGTTAAATAAAAGCCAAAATCTCATTATAATGAGAGATTTGTTATTAAGCCAAAAAAATGCAATAAAACAAGCTGAACTCAATGAATTAATATCGATTAAAGTTTCTAGGCAACTCATAAATGATATTGATACAAAATTGAGTGAAATTGAGATCAAATTAGAAGAGTTATTATGATTATTTTTCAGAGCTTCAATTTGAATGCTGGAGAAGGTGAGAAATAACTTTAATTATCTATAAGTTTTTCTATACCTAATTAAAGAGTGTGAATAAATGAAAGTAAAAAAGATAGTATGCGACACTTCTATTATAATAGATGGAAAAATAACAAAAATGCTTGAAAAAGATGAATTTGAAGGTTTAGAAGAAATAATTATACCAAATCCAGCTTTGGATGAATTGCAATCACAGGCTTCTCATGGAAGAAATGAAGGTTATGTTGGGCTGGAAGAACTAAAGCAAATTAGGGAATTGTGCAAACAAAAAGAAATTAAGTTAAGATTTACTGGGGATAGGCCCACCCTCGAAGAAATAAAGCTTTCTAAAGGAGGAAGATTAGACGCTATTATCAGGGATGTTGCAAGAAATGAAAATGCAACGCTTATTACAGCTGATTTTGTCCAATCATTAACTGGTGAAGCTGAAGGGGTTAAAACCGAATATTTGCCTCCAGAAAATATTGAAAAAGAATTGACATTCGAGAAATATTTTACCTCAGATACAATGAGTGTTCACCTGAAAGAGAATGTCCAACCAATGGCTAAGCGTGGAAAACCAGGTGAATTTAAATTACAGATAATAGATGATAAGCCCCTTACAAAGGACCAAATGAAAAAAATAATTGAAGAAATTATTGAAAGCGCTAGAAAAACAGAAGATACATTCATAGAAGCCGAGAGGGGAGGATCAACTATAATCCAAATGGGCAACAACAGGATAGCTATCAACAGGCCTCCATTCTCAGACGGATTGGAAATAACGATTGTTAGACCAATAATAAAGTTAACATTAGAAGATTACAAGCTTTCTGATAAGCTTAAAGAAAGGTTAAAAACAAAAGCAGAAGGCATTCTTGTCGCGGGTCCGCCAGGATCAGGTAAATCTACATTTGCTGCTAGTATAGCTGAATTCTATTATTCACAAGGTAAAATTGTTAAAACACTTGAGTCTCCTAGGGATTTACAATTAGGTCCAGAAATAACCCAATATGCACCATTAGGTGGAGATTATTTTAAAACTGCAGATATTCTTCTTTTGGTAAGGCCAGATTATACAATTTTTGATGAGGTGAGGCAGCCAAACCACTTCAAAATATTTGCCGACATAAGACTAGCTGGTGTAGGAATGGTCGGGGTAGTTCATGCTTCTGAAGCTGTTGACGCTGTCCAAAGGTTTGTTGGAAAGATTGAATTAGGAATGATTCCGCATGTTATTGACACAGTTATTTACATCAAAGATGGCCAGATAAAAAATGTTTATGATTTGTCATTGACAGTTAAAGTCCCGACTGGAATGTTTGAAAAGGATTTGACCCGCCCGGTTGTTGAGATAAAAGATTTTGAGACTGGGAAACTGGTTTATGAAATCTACACTTATGGGGAAGAAAATATTGTCATTCCAATTAGGGACGAAGATAAAAGAGAAAATGCAATCAAAAAACTAGCTTCTAAAAAAGTAGAACAAGTTATGAGAAGGTATGACCCTGATTGCGAAGTGAGCTTTATCAACGATGACCGTGTTTCTGTAAAGGTTGATAATGACTGCATAGCAAGGCTGATTGGAAAACAAGGAACCAATATTTCAAAAATAGAAGAGGAACTGGGCGTGCATATAGATGTTGAGCCTAAAGTTACAACTACTGGCAGGGAAATTGCATTTGGGTTGGATGAAATTGGCAACAATCTTGTCTTTAGGTTTGGGGATGGTGTGAAAGATTCTATGGCTAACATTTACGTTGACAATGAATACCTCCTCTCTGGAACTGTTGGGAAGAAATATGAAATAAAGATCAACAAAAGCTCTGAGATTGGGAAGAGGCTTGTTCAAGCATTGTTGAGCAAGAAGAGGATTAGAGTGTTGGTTGTTTAATTTTCTCTTTTGTAGAAAATAAAACAATTTAAGATTAATATCCAAATTTAAGATTAATATCTATAATATTAAGGTGATTTGATGGTAACATATGAAAGAGAAGAATTTAGAGAGGGAATTTTGAATGGTACTCTGATTTTACACTTAATTCACGACTATCAAATTCCTACAAAAGTGGTACTAAGTAAACTAAATTTATATAGCCGATTTCCTCAAGATATGGGTGGAGGAAGAAGGTTAACTTTAAAAGATGAAGAAGGAAGAGAAATTGAAGTGAGAATTGAGGATGAACGAAAAAGACTTAAATATCAAAAACGTACAACAGAACAAATATATGGAAGTAAATTAAAAATAAAAAACTAAAACAAACTAAACAACCCTTTCTGTATTAAAAATATAAAGAATACAACATTAAAAAAATTGACACTAAAACCCAAAAGAAGATACACTCCAATAATACCGTCAATAATACTAACAAAATTCAATCCCCCAAACCCTACAGCTAGAAGTATGCCAAATAAAACACCTTTTATTATTAAATATATTGCAACTATTCTTATGATAGAATTTGGTATGAAAAAAGAAGCTATGAGAATTATAGCGCAAATTATATCAAATATTCCTAACATTTGTCTTATCATTATATCACCTGAATAAAAATATCGTTTTTATATAAAAATGTAATTCACATTTCTCTTTGATTATCATTTTTTATTTCAAAGTTTTATATTTTTCCTGAAAGTTTCTAGAACACGCTGAGGGATTGGGAGTTGCTAAATAGTCGTCCCATACCCCTAGAGTGATGGATTTTTGTATATTTTTGGGAACGATGATAATTTAAACTTCAATAGTAGTTTAAGGTTATGAGACAAATCGATATGAAACAATTCTATGAATTCTATTATACAAAGAAACTCAGTTTGTCCGCCTGTTCAAAGAAAATGAAAGGTACCAATAAGTACTTTATGTGATAGGGCTAAAGGGCTTGGATGGAAATTAAGAAGTATTGAAACTGCAATGCGTCTAGCATATGCTAATGGAACTAAACAACCACCCAATCCAAGAAAATATATTGATATTGAAGAAGCTTATCGACTTTATGGTGCTGGGAACTCCCATGGTGAAATTGCTAAAATATTGGGTTGTAGTGCAGAAACAGTACGTTCAAGGTTGGGATATGCTGGTGTGTATTCTCGTCCTAGATCAACACCTATTGATATTGATATTGAAGAAGCTTATCGACTTTATGGTATTCTTAAGAGTTACAGAAAAGTCGCTGAGATATTAAATTGTAGTGCAGAAACAGTACGTTCAAAGTTAAAATTAGGTTCATGATTAATAAAGTGTATAATCTTGTAAAATGTAGAAGTCACAATGACTAACATGTCAAAAATCTTTCATTATGGCAAAAGTAATTATCTAGGATTTTTAAATTATTTAGAAGAAATATTAAGTTAACTCCCTGAACAAAAATGTTATTTTTATATTTTGATGAAACTTTTTCTAAAAGTTTCTAGAACTCCATCCTAAGTTATATCTCCACAATTCATTCCTCGTTTGATGCTACCTGAATAAAAATGAATTAATCATTATTGAAATTGTACTTGAGATACTTGCAGCACATGCTATTAGTGGATCAGCTGATAATCCTAATCTGGCGAATAATCCTGAAGCTATTAAAACTGCAATAAAATTATAGGAATATGTCCAAAAAAGGTTTTGCTTGATTTTTGTTTTTGTATAATCACTCACTTTTACTAAGTCTTGTATTAATCGTAGATCATTTCTTACTAGTACTATATCCGATGACTCTTTGATTAGATCAACTTCATTGTTAACCGAAATTCCAACATCTGCTTGAGCAAGGGAAGGTGCGTCATTTATCCCATCCCCAATCATTACCAATCTATTTTTCTCTCTTAACTTCCTAATTATCTCGAGTTTTTTTTCTGGAGTAATTTCTGAAAATATTTTTGTTATTCCTAATTCTCTTCCAATATCTCTCGCTGTTTTTTTATTATCACCAGTTAGCATAATTACTTCACTCTTTCTTTCTTTCAGAAATTCAACCAGCTCCTTGGAAGATTCTTTTAGTGTATCTTGAAACTTGATTAAACCTATTATTTTTTTATTGACACAAATTACTATTGTATTTTGCAAGTCTTTAGGTAATTCATCAGTTGCTATATTAAATTTCTTCAATAACTTTTTTTCACCGACATATACACTATCATCTTTGTATTTAGCATATACACCTATTCCAAAATATTCTTTGAAACTGTCGGGTTCTGGTGCTCGTTTGTTTTTTTTCAATTGTTTGTATAATCTTTTCACTAGCGTATGGGATGAATTTTTTTCTGCCATCAAAAAATATTTTATAATCTCTTCGCGACTAAAATTGTTTAAGGCTATTACATCGTTTACTTTTACTTTTCCTTCAGTTAATGTTCCAGTTTTATCAAATATAAATGTTTTTATCTCAGGTATCATCTCAATACTTCTGTGATTTTTTACAACAATTCCTTTTTTAGTAAGTGTGATTATTGCAAAGATTATAGCTATTGGTGTTGCTAGAACTAGAGAAGCATTTGATGAGATTACTAGTATAGTTGTCATTCTCTCAAAAGATTGATAGTAAGAATATCCAAAAAAATTGTATACGAAAAATATTATCAATGAAGCTAGAATAAGAAAAGTCATAAAAATCTTATAAGGGTTTTTAATTTTCTCTTTGTTTTTTAATTTAGATTCTTCAACATTTTTTATTAAGTCAATTATTTGTGACAAGTAAGTATCTTTACCTATTCTCTCGACTTTAATTCCTATTAGACCATCTACTACTATTGTGCCTGCAATAACTTTGTCCCCTTTATTTTTTTCTACTCTTTGGCTCTCACCTGTGATTAATGATTCATCTACAAACGAAGATCCAGACAATATGGCCCCATCAACAGGAATATTATTACCCGAGCTGATTATTACAACATCCCCAATAGTGAGATTTTTGATTGAAATAGTCCTTTCCTTACCATTTCTTATGATTCTAACATTTTTGGGAAGCAGCTTATACAAATCTGAGAAAGTTTTTTTAACATTTTTCTGGGTTTTATAGTCAATCAATTTTGTGATGTAATAGACAATTATTAAAATAGCTGTGACATGGAAGTAGGATTTTTCCCCTATTAACAATCCATAGATGCTAAGCATATATGCAGATGTCGTGCTCAATAAAAAAAGCAGGTCTATGTTGTAATCTTTAAGAGATTCTTTAATGATGAAATAGGCTGTTATAATTTGAATTATTGTTGTTAATGTTAAAGCAATGAATGGATACTCAGGAATAGATATCCCCAAAAATATTACTGGTATACCTATTATAAGACTAATTGCAAAGAGAGTTAATAGCAATTTTTCTTTCATTGTAGAATTAATTGATGTTAAAACTTTTATTTAGAATCTTCCAAGATATTCCATAATTTCATCTGGGCTTGCACGGACTAATGTTCTTTTACTATCATCTGAAGGAATATAGGTAAATTGTCTATTATAACCGATGATTTCTGGACCTCCGGGTAGATTGAATGTTAAAAAATTAATCCAGTTGGAGGGCATACATGTTCTGTCTCTACTACTTACATTAAAATTTCCAGCATCATAAGGAGTTGGTTTCATTGACCCACTTGGATGATAATGATGATATCCGTTATATTTATTCATTTCATCTGTAATTCTAAAAGTTATCATCGACTCTGATCTATTTCTAACAAAACACCCTCGTTTCATCTCTTCTTCATCTAAAACTTTATCAATAACTGCTCTAGTACCATCTAAACTAACATGTAATAAACTTCCGCATTCTAATCTCTCATTTTCCTGAGTTCTTTCAAGTAAATAATTTAGTCCATTTAAATCATCAAAAACACCATTTTCAACATACTCTAAGGGGTATTGGGTCTTATTTCGTTTAACTCTTCTTACTTTTCTTGCTCGCATTATAAGGGAACGACAACTACCTCTGATTCTTCCAAAAAAATAGAATATTCCACTTATACCTAATAAAATAAATAAAACCGACGATGTTGGGATGTCTTCAAATGAATTTTCATACATTTTTAATAAAACAGCTGAATTTTTAACAATATATGCAGATAAAACTAAAGACGCTGAATCTAACACAAAATTCATCATCTCATATGTAAGTATGCCTCTTCTATTTTTTTATAAGCAACTTGATAGTCATTCATTAGTGAAATATTAATGTTAAAACTTTTATTTGGGGAATTTTCAAAAAAAAGAAAAAAATCAACTAATCAGGTTCGCAGTTACATGGATTGTATGTACAATTTACACATGGACACATATTATCACCTCCTTTTTTGTTAAATAATCTTTTCACCCAATCTATAGCAAGAGCAGTTAATTTCCGTATACAGCTTCTTTCAAAACTAGGATTTTATCCTCCTTTGAACTCCCATGTAATTACGAATATACGGAAATTTTCAGCCTAGACTATATGTTCGTGAAATTCACCTCATTTTTATAATCAGAAATATAACAGTGTTATATTATTGGATGCTTTAATATAAATACTTTTGATGAATTTTCATAAAATGCGAGAATTACTTGCAAGATTTCCTGTTATGATAACCTGCACAAAGTATGTCCGAAGGAAGAGGGTACCAAAAAAATTTGTTTCTCTCTTCGCCAGTTTGATCA
>Ga0066637_10002677_pt1 | contig 11889 bp, 13 predicted proteins | sample CryGeyCG2014_020_FD_62737 | JGI IMG/M metagenome (GOLD analysis project Ga0066637, IMG submission 62737) | Groundwater microbial communities from aquifer - Crystal Geyser CG08_land_8/20/14_0.20 | ecosystem: Environmental > Aquatic > Deep subsurface > Groundwater | place: USA: Utah: Grand County...
ATACAGCAAAATATATAACCTACAAAACAGAATATCTTTTTGAAGGCTTTTTGGTACTCGGTCATAAAGTACCTTAGCCTTCTTTATATTTAATCATTCAAAATCGGGAGAAGAAGCAAAATTTATTATTGCTTAATATATAAATTGTTTTCACCTCTTGTATTTTTTCAAGATTTTCAATTATATATTCTATTATTGGTTTTTCTTTTATTTTTATTAGAGCTTTAGGTGTTTCTTTAGTTAAAGGGTATAAACGCGTTCCAAATCCTGCTGCTAAAATTAATGCCTGCATTTTGTCTCTTTAAAAATGTTTTGTGATAGAGTCTAAAGGGAGGGTAGCATTAATTATATTCTTTTTTATAATTTCGTAAGACATATTTGAAAAAACTTTTGCTCCATAAATTTTTATCTGCAATCTGCCGAATCTTTCTTCAATATCTCCTAAAAGCGCAACACCTGTTATTTCGTAACCTCCAACTTTTCTTCGCATGCAAATAGAAACTTCTCTTTGAGGATTTCTGTTTCTCCCCACAATAAGTATCTCATCTTTGTTTACCAATACATTATACCCCGCATTCATTCCTTTTAATAAATTAGTTGCATAAGCTGCTTTATATGGGGAATCTCTCCCTATGAAAATTAAAGTATCTACTGGGTAATTTTTAAGTTTAAAAACATCTGCTCTTCCGTTGACTGGTTCTCTTTTAACAAGCTCTTTATTTAATATTGGATAAAGGACTATTTCATTATCCATTTTCATTTCATTAGGATCTACAACTTGCACATGCTGGTGTTCTATTGTAGAGGCTCCGGCATTTTGGGAATTACAAAAAACATATTGGTCGAGCAAGATAGAGGTTTTGATCCATGTAGCAATTTCCTCTACCCTTAAATTATCAGTTTGTTTTCTGTTTTTGGACTTATTTATTAAAAGCGAAGCATAATTATGGTAAGGGAAGCCATTGGGTGTAAGCCAGTAGTCGTCTATTTCAGAAATCAGCATTCTTTTTTCAATTATATTCTTGCATAATTTGCAATGGCTTTTTTTCTCTTCTTTTTTCTTGTCTGAACTTTTTGGGCGGGCGTCTCTTCCTTGGTTTAATACAACTATGAAGTAGGGGGTGTTTCCGTTTTCATCTGTAGTTTTTGAATAACATTTTCTCATGCAAACTACCGGAACATAAGTCATTCTTCCAAGAGTGTTTCCTTGTTTTTTTTCATCACCTGTTGGAAGCCAGGTTCTCCAAGCTCACCTGTAGTTATAATGATTTATTTTAATAAGCTCGTTTAAAGTTATTATGCCTTCAATAACTTCGTCTAAACTTCTTTCTTTGCCAATAATTTTTATTTGTTTTAGTTTCATCAATTAAAAAATAAATTCAAGAACTTAATTTTTGTCAATATTTTTCCTGTGAAAAATATTTGAGAATAGTTAGAAATGTGAGAATAGTGAAGAATATTCTAGTCATATAGGGCTCTTGTTTTTGGTGAGGGGTTTGCTTTGATTTTATTAAAAACCCCTTTAATAAATTTATCATTAGAGTATCTTTCAGTAAGATATTCACAATGAGAAACAAAATCCATACTACCTGCCTCTTCAGAATTGCTTCCTATATAAACAGCTTTGGCAGATATAAGTGCCAGTTCTTCTTGTTTTAAAATTTTCATCCCGTGAATAACATAAGGTTTGCTTTCATCTTCTGTATTTGCAGGGGTGTGAATTCTTTCTGTTCTATATTCGTAATTTTCTATTATCACACATTCTCTTTTAATTATGTTTTTTCCTAATTCATTGGCAGTCTGTTCTACTATTTTTTCAAATTCGCTTTCAGTTATCCTTTCAGGAACAGAATCTTTTGCTTCGGTTCCTCTAATATCTTTAAGTTCCATTTTTTGTTTTTTGTTTACAAAAAGGACATTTTGGTGTATGTCCTGCGCAATAAAAACTTTCATAATATTCAACATGCTCAAGAACGCTGTTGCACTTTAAACAAACATGCCAGAAATTATCATAATAATCAACTCCCCCTAAATCTGCATGAACACAATAGACTTCTTTTGAGTCGCATTTTTTACATAGTTCATCTAAAAGTTTTGGTGTTCCATGCAATAATGAGATAATATCTAAAATTTTTCTTCTAGCTTCTTCTGTAGGAATCTTAGTTTTATCTTCAAGCTGCATTTTGGCATTTTGCTTCCAATACACTTTCTTCTGCTTTTAATCTTTTTGCCTCTTCTGTTGAAAACTGCCTTACTTCAAGAATTGTCTGCCAAAAACATGTTTCATCATCTTCGCATGCCTGGCTTTCGTAATACTTTCTACATCCGTGTTCTGGAAGATAAGACCCCCCATTACAAACAACTCCTAATTGGGGTTGTTTTTCAGTTTCTTTTACAAACCACTTTCCTCCTGTTACAACACTCGGACAAGAATAATCTGCTTTAACAAGGTATTTTTCCATTAAAAATCAAAGGATTAATTAATCTTAACTTTTGCCAATATTTTTCTTATTGTGTATACAGTTCAATATCTTCACTATTGAGTATATTGAGAAAAGATTTAAATATATTGAACTACTATACATTATGGAGCATTTAGGATATTTTGCTGAGGGAAAATGAAAATCAAGGATTTTCAATCATTAAATTTTCATAATTTTAAAAAAATTTAATAAAATGAAACGGCGCATAATCAAACAAGGGCATAATACCTTAACAATTACTTTGCCAACAGACTGGGCAAAAAAATTTAATTTAAAAGCTGGAAGCGAGATTGACTTGGTTGAGAAAGAAAATGGCTTGTTTATTACAACAGAAAAAATAGGAGAAGAAAAGAGCGTTGAGTTTGATATATCTGAAATGGATATTCCTACGATATGGAAGTATTTTATGGCTGTTTATAGGGAGGGTTATGATGAGGTGTTAGTTAAGTTCAATCAAGATAAATTAGACAGCCCGTATAAATTTTTTACACAGCATAAGTTGGATTTAAGATATGGCAAGAAAAGAGAAAAAGGGACAATCTTAGAGGTATTACAGGGATTTGTTAACAGATTTATAGGTTTTGAAGTAGTGGAACATGGGAAAAATTATATTATTGTCAGAGAGATGGGAGAGCTGACAAGCAAAGAGTTTGATAACAGCTTAAGAAAAATATTCTTGATTCTCCAAGAAATGTCTGAAGAAACTTTAGAAGCCATAAAAACAAATAATCCAAAAACACTCATGCATATTCATGATGTAGATGTTAATTTAGACAAGTTTCATGATTATTGTATAAGAATTTTAAACAAGACAGCAAATAAAACACAAAGAAAATCTCAGCTTCTTTTTACAACCCTTTATCTTTTGGAATTAGTTGGAGATGAGTTTAAAAATATTTCTTCTCATTTAGTTAAAGATTTTCCCAAGGTAAAGTTAGGCAATATCTTAGGGCTTGCAGGGGTTGTTAAAGAGCAGTTTGATGTTTATTATGACTTATTTTATAAATTTGATAAAGACAAAATTAAAAAATTATCTGAAATAGACAGCAAGACTTATTTTAAAGTTCCTGATATGTACAGAAAAGCAACAGAGCATGAAAAAGAAATCTATCATCATTTAAGGATAATCGGAAGATACATAAATGCTCTGCTTGAGTTAAGGATTGAGATGGAGTTTTAGCCAACATAATTTGGAATTTCTGTTGTTATTTCTCTGTTTTCTTTTTTTCCAAACATAATTTTATTCAGTTTTTCCAAGGATTCTTCTGAAAAAACATGCTCAAGCTTATGAACCTCTTTTTCTGCTAAAAATTCATCATGCTCAAGGAATTTTTTTAAGAAACTTGAGATTGTGTAGTTTTTGTCGAATATGTTTTCCGCTTGTTTTTCCCCTTTTTTGTAAGAAAAATTTTTGAGTAAGGCTGCATCTTAACAAGTTTTTCTGATGCAAGTTTTTTCAGCATTTCTGAAACACTTGCCTTGCTTATATCTAGTGTAGAGGCTATATCCACACTTCTAACTCCTATATTTTCATTTTTAGAAAGTTCGTAGATAGTTCTTAAACAGTCTTCTTTTCCTCTTTTCTGCCTCTTTCATAAGTTAGGTAAGCCTAACTTTATAAGCTTGATTTTTTAGCTTTTAAGATGGAAGATATGGAGACCCTTACTAGGCAGAACAGAGTATTAAAATTGCATAGATGGGACCTCGCTGTGCTTTATGCATCTAGCATTTGTTACGCAAATAATGGAAGTTTAGGTTTTGCGGAGGTTAGTGTTGATTATAGAGGTGCAAAATCAAAAGGAAAAACTTTTCCAAAACTTGAAAATATTTCTGATATGTCTCTTGTCAGAATGGCTGGACAGCCTGATTTTTTAGTTGAAGATATTCCTCCCAATAGCTGGCAGGCACAAAGAGAGTATGTTGTTAATGCTGTCAGGAAAAGAGTAACTGCTGCGCTGAAAGTTTTTAGAGAAGAAGGGCTTATTAATTATGTGGTTAGATAATTTTATAAGTCTATTTTTCTCATTAATATTAAAGCCCTGTAGTGTAGCGGTCAAGCATCACGGACTCTGGCTCCGTGGACCTCGGTTCGAAAGAGCTCTCTTTAAACACAAGAAGATCAAAGATTTTCTGTGCCCCAAAAAGCTTTGCTTTTTGCGGAAAGAGACTTCAAAATCGAAAGATTTTGATAGTGCTCAGAAATTCAAAAAAACATAGAGAATTTCTGACACTTCGGAGAGAAAATTTCCGGCTCACGAAAGTCCGAGCAGGGCTATTAAAAAGATTTAAATATATGTCTTTCTATTGTATTTAATGGCAGAAGCAAAAGAAAAAGCAAAAGAAAAAGAAATTGGGGAAATTTCGAACTTTTTTGAGCATGTGAACGCAGCTGCTATAAAGCTGAAAGCTCCTTTGAAAATCGGAGATACAATACACATTAAAGGCGGAGAAACAGATTTTGAGCAGAAAATAGAAAGCATGCAGGTAAACCTACAGCCGATTAAAGCAGGAAAAAAAGGCGACGAAATCGGGATACTTGTAGGGCAGAAAGTTCGAAAAGGATATAAGGTTTATAAGAAGTAAACTTCATATTTATTTTTAATTACTCTTAGCTCATTTGGAAATTTGATGATTTTTTATAATTATAGCAAATTCTGATGATTTTTCTATATTTTTATCATAATTTTCTATCTGTATAATTCTACATACAGATGTGTACTAATCAATAGAATTATTCATAATAAAACAGACTTATCTCGCGGGCTTAAGCTAGCCTATTCTAATTCAAAACATTTAAAAGATTAAGGAGATTTACAAAATAGTGCTCCTGTAGTCTAGTGGTCAAGGATAGCGCCCTCTCGAGCAGGAAGTTTAAATCGATGAGATAATAACTTTGTCCTCTTGGACAACTGCAGTCTCTGGCAGTGATTCCTTTTTTAGGAGTCTCTGCACCTGATTTATCAGAAGGAGAACGGCGCTGACCCGGGTTCAAATCCCGGCGGGAGCATAATGCTATTGGAAATAGCATTTAATTCTTGGGATTATCATTGGTTTGATTTTAAGCAGAATAAAACTCCCTTTAATTACTTCAATTTTTGCTGCTTTGGGATTTGGTTTGATTGCATATTTTTCAAGCTCTCAAATCGGGAAAAAGCGAAGGAAAAAAAGCAGAAAAATGCCCAAGCCCCATAATAACTCTGTTACCACTTTATAGAGAATAGAATAAAAAACTTTATAAAGTGCGTTTCAACACAATTTATATGGAAGAAAATAAAATTCATGTTGTAAATGTCAGTACTTTCCCTCCGAGAAAGTGTGGTGTTGGCAGCTTTGCTAAGGACCTGCTGGAAAATTTAGGAACTTCTCGTTGGAAGACCTGTCCAATTGTTTGGAAGCTTGGGAAAAAAGATTATGATCCAGACCATGACGGCCATATTCTCACTGAAATATATCAGGGCAGCGATAAATCTTATGAACGCGGCGCAATAGAGATTGTTAAATATATCTATCATCTCAGAGAGCACGGAAGAGATGGAGGAGTTTATTTAAATCATGAGTTTGGGATTTTTGCAGATGAGCACACTCGAGATAATGCAGTCAAATTTGTTGAAATATTAGATGATGCAGGAATTGCTACGGTGATTATAGGGCATACAGTTTTGTATAATCCGAGTCATCCTGATTTTGAACAAAAAAGAGAAGTTTTAGGTGGTATGATGAAAAAAGCTAGCAAGTTTGTTTGTTTAACTCCTTCTGAAGTTGATGTTCTTACAGATGAGAAACGATATGGGGGGAGATTCGGGTTTGACCGCGAAAAATTAATAAATATTTCTCATGGCATTCCAGATATACATGTTCCTGAAAAAAGAGATGACTTAAAAAAAGAATATGATTTTGTTGATAGTAATGGGAAAACAAAAACTCTTTTTTCTTCTGTAGGACTTTTATCTAGTGGTAAGGGGTTGGAGTATTTAATCGAGGCGCATTCTATGGTTTTAGATAGAAGAGAAGATAGGGATCGCATCGCAGTTCTTATCGGAGGAACAACTCATCCTGATGTTTTTAATAAAGAGAGAGAGGTTTATAGAGAAAAATTAGTTAGATTGGCTAAGGGCAAAAAAAATATTAGCGGTGCGATTATAACACGAGATGAAAAGGGCCAGGCAAATATCGCAGATCTTTATGGTAATAAATTGGAGAACATCAGAGATGCTAATTTGGTATTTTTAGATACTTATCTTTCAGATGAGGAGCTTTTGAGAATAATGAAAATGAGTGATTGCGGGGTTGTTGTCAATAGAGGTAGAGACCAGATCTCTAGCGGTCCCGGGGCTTATTGGATTGGCAGCAGCAGAATAACTCTCGCAACAGCATCCCCTTTTTTTAGAGATATGGAAAGTCAGGGTATTGGGCTTTTGGTTCCTTTTGATGACCCTGAAGCTATTGCAGATAGAATGAGTCATGTTGTAGATCTATGCAAGATTCCTAATGGAAAAGATGCATTAGAGTTTACAGCTTCTGACTTTGGGACAACTAATTTATGGTCAAATGTTGGTCCGAGATATTATAACTTAATGAGAAAGCTAGTTCAGCATAAGGCGGGATTAAGAGAGAGTTCTGAATAATTAAATCTTCTTTTTGTAACTTCTTTCTAAGGCAAGGAGGATTGCTGCTCCGATAACAACAAGCAAGAAGACATAGATATAGTTTCTATTTTTTGTAGTGGAATAAAATTCTTCGCTCCCTTCTCCGGGTTTTATTCCTCCTGTGACTGGGGTTTCTCCAGAGGCAAGATTTTCGTCTAAAATTCCTATAACTTTTCCTGTCAGCGCGACACCGCTTTTCTCCAGCTGTGTTTTTCCATCAACAGCCACTTTTATGCCATATACTCCATCTGGCGCGATTAATCTGAAGCTTATTTTTTCTCCTATTTCAAGATCAAGCTTTTTAGTTCCTAGGCTGTCTCCTATAATAATTTGGATAGTTTTTGTGTATCTTGTGTTTCCTGTATTAATAATAGCCAGCTTGTCACCTTGTATCTCGAACTTTGCCTGCTCTTTCATTTCTACATTAAATAATAAATTTCCTTCGGCTATCTGGTTGTTTTCATCTTCGTATCTGGCCGTAATTTTCCAATACCCATTTCTTGCGTTTTCCCCTAAATCTATATCAGTAAATTTATTTGAACTTATTACTTGTTCTATTCTTGTTATTTTTTCAGCATCCTCGATTATCAAATTTACCTGCGTATCGATTGGATTATTGTTGTCGTCATAAAGCGAGACTTTTAATGTTATATTCTCTCCTGCTACAAAACTTTCGTTTCTTTCGTTTGTTGTTGAAATTTCTATTTTAGTTGCAAGAGCAAATGAAGATAAAACTATAACTGCAATACACAACACTATAACTTCTTTTTTCATAATTATAACAAAATAAACGCATATTTAAAAATATCGGTTTTTGATGTCAGAAATTAAACCACTTACTTTAGTAAGTGGATGTAATCTTGGTGTTTTAATTTCTGAGCATCCTAAAAACAAGTGCCTGTCGCAAACCCACACTTTTACAGGCTGTCCCATAATTAGAAAAATATAAATAGTAGTTTATCGTCGGTAAACTAATTAAATAAATCATTTTGTCGAAGACAAAATAAAGAGGTAATAAAATGGCGTATATAAGTTCCTTTAAAGGTCAGAATTGGTTGATCCCTCAATCAATCAAGGATATGATACCTAAAAATCATATTTGTTTTTTTGCAGAGGAGTTTGTTGAATCCCTTGATTTCTCTGGATTTGATATGATAAATGAAGGTCCTGGACACCCTTCGTACCATCCAAGAATTTTAATGAAGATTCTTCTTCAAGGGATGTTAAGCAAAGAAAGGTCATCACGAAAATTAGCTAGTGCATCAAGAGAAAACTTTGTTTTCATGTATCTAGCTGAGAAGGTACAGCCAAACTTTAGGACTCTATGCCGTTTTAGAGTAGAGAATGCGAAGTTTATCAAGGAGACTTTTAAAGAGACAGTGAATTTAGCATCTGAAAATGACTTAATTGATTTGAATTTGATTTGCACAGATGGAAGTAAAATAAAAGCTAATGCAAGTAAGAAAAGATTTCTAAAAGAGGAACAAGTTGAAAGGTTAGATTCAATCATAGATGCCATGATTGAAGAAGATATAAAACAGGACGAGATAGATGAAAAAATAAGTGATGGCAAGGAGGAGAATCTAACAAATCTTGAAACAAAAAATCTTAAGGAGATAGTGAAGAGATATAGAAATAACAAGAACAAAGAGAAACTAAAAGAAAAATGTAATAAAGCTAGAGAAGAAATAAAAAAGCTAGATGAGAAGAAAAGAGTTTCTTTAACCGACCCTGAGTGCAGGATGATGAAAGGAAAGAGAGGAAATAATGAACTTGCATATAACACGCAATTTACTGTTGATTCTAAGAATCAAATCATTTTGGCTAATGATGTTTGTCAAGACCAAAATGATACACATCAATTACAACCACAGATAAAGAATACAAAAGAGAATATTGAGTTAAAAAAAGATACAAAAGTTGCTGCAGATAACAACTACAATAATGGAGAGAATCTGCGGTTTCTTGAAATAGAAAAGCTTGAAGGTTATATCCCTAATCAGGCTCAAGCCCAAAGTTTTGATGAGAGAAAACAGACAATAAACCAGGATGACTATGAATATGATTGGGATAGAGATGAGATAATTGTTGAGGGGGTGCGTCTAAAATATTCTAGGATTTGGGGGGAGAATGGGAATAGAAAAAGATTGGTGTACAAATCTGAAAATGGAAAGATAATGAAAAGAGTTCCAGAATTTTTTAGGAAAAGATTAAGAATGAAAAAGAAAATGGATAGCGAAGAAGCAAAACAAATTTACAACATGAGAAAATTTGTAATTGAACCTGTAATTGGGAACATCAAATATAACTTGAGATTTGATGAATTTTCATTAAGAGGATTAAATAAAGTGAAATTAGAACTAAATTTAGTAAGTATTGCTCATAATTTAAAGAAGATATGGATAGCTAGACTAAAATTAAGTGAATCTATTAATAATAAATCAGTAATTTTTGATTTTTGGATTATCCCTAAAAAATTAAATGTGGCACAGCCTGTTTAAGTGTGGGTGGCACATTGTTTTTTTGATATTTGGGTGTAACCGACAATTTAGTATATTTCTTTATACTTCTTTGTAATTCTTTATATTTACAAGTATTCTTTATACATCTTGATAAATATATCTACTTCGATGTATGGAAAGGTTTATAAATCTTTATTCTTTCTTTCTTTTATGAAAAAAAGAAAGGTGACTCTTAGCTTAGATGATAAAGTTTACGTCGATTTTCAAAAATACTGCGAAGAAAACGCAATTATGCTTTCTAAGAAGGTAGAGATTTTTATCAAGGAATTTATGCAGGAAAATTTAAAAAGGAGGAAAGAAATTTAATTAAGATGAAAAAAAGAGCATTAATATTGGTTGTGTTTTTGCTGGCTATGCTTGCGGTAGTTTATGCAGCAACATTTTCAGATGTTTCGCAGAGTGATTTTAATCAGGGAAGTTATGCCAACACAACCTATAATGGAAGTGGGGTTATTTTATCTGGAAGCAATTTGAGTGGAACTTACACAAGCAGGATTTTTGATGCTGGAAGTGAAGCAAGATGGAATAATATTTCTTGGATAGGAAATTTGCCAATTTTAGAATTTATTTTTGCAGCAGATAACCAGGCAGATGTCTGGAAATCAGCAGATTCTGGAGCAACATGGAGTTTGATTAAAGATGATTATAATAATGCAAATGGAAATGGAGTTACAGCATCTTTTTTTAATAGCTCAGAGAGTTATTTTATAATATATAACCAAGATATCTGGATAAGCCAAGATTTAGGAGTTACGTGGACAAAAGTAAATGACGATTATAATGGAGCAGAAGGGCAAAATGCGTTTGTTGCAACATCTGATAAAAATAATAAATTGTATATTATAGAAGGAGGTCAAGATGTATGGAGGTCTGATGATTCAGGATACACCTGGGCAAAAGTTTCTACTGATTTTAATGGAGGAAATGGAAATTTTGGTGGAGTTGTTGTTAGTAGCTCTAATATTCTTATAGCAACAGATTTAGCAGCTGATATATGGAAAAGTGATGATGAAGGAATAACATGGAGTTTAGTAAAAGATAATTATAATGGAGGAGCAGGAAATAATGCTGATGGCATGGCTATAGACTTAAATAATATTGTATATATTGCAGACTTACAAGATGTCTGGAAATCAAATGATTTAGGAGTTACGTGGACAAAAGTAAATGACGATTTTAATGGAGCCGGCGATAGTGAAGGTGCTAAATCAGTTATAACTGATTCTAACAATAATGTTTATATTATTGATGGAGGTGAAGATGTTTTTAAATCAACTGATGGAGGAGAAACATTTACTGAGGTTGCAACAAATTTCAATGGTGCAAATGGAATAACTCCTACTATGGCTTCTTTAGTTGCAGAGACAAATTTATCTTTTCAAGTAAGAAACTGCTCTTTGGCTGATTGTTCAGATGGAAGCTGGCAAACTCTAAATTTAAGCAATATAAATCTTTCAGGAAGATATTTCCAGTATAAAGGATATTTTGCAAGCCAAGATTTTAGCATAACTTCTATGCTTTATAATGTGTCTTTGGATTACACTATTTTAGACAATGTTGCCCCAAGTTTTTCAAACTATGCCGAAACTCCTGCGAATGGCTCTGCTTATGTTCAAGGACAAACTTATAGATTTAATGTTACGATAACTGAAGCAAATCCAGGTAGTGCTTGGATAGAATGGCAAAATGTTAATTATACAACTGGAATAACAAATGTTTCAAATGTTTTCAGTTTTAATAGAGCAGATTTACCCGCAGAGATTTATTATTATAGATGGTGGGCGAATGATACGCTGGGAAATTTAAATTCGAGTGAAACAAGATTTTATACTATTGTGAAAGCGACAAGTATAACTGGCTTGGCATTTGACAAAACCTCTCCGCAATTTTATGGAACTTCAATAAATGCTTCATGTACAACAAATAATCAAGAAGGAAATTTAAAATTGTATAGAAACGGAACAGATGTTACAGCTACAGAAAATAACAAAAATATAGTTTTAGCAGCTGATTTGTATAATTATGATTGTAATGTTTCAGAAACACAAAATTATACCTCTGCAACAAACTCTTCAAGTTTTACAATAAATAAAACAAATCCTTCTGGAAATATGAATATAACTGGAACAAGCTCCATTACCTACGGAACTTTATCTGATTTTGTAGAAGCCGAAACAAATACAGGGGATGACAATTGCATTTATTCTATTGATAAAGAAAATGGAATTTATGGAGTAG
>Ga0066637_10002682_pt1 | contig 11881 bp, 15 predicted proteins | sample CryGeyCG2014_020_FD_62737 | JGI IMG/M metagenome (GOLD analysis project Ga0066637, IMG submission 62737) | Groundwater microbial communities from aquifer - Crystal Geyser CG08_land_8/20/14_0.20 | ecosystem: Environmental > Aquatic > Deep subsurface > Groundwater | place: USA: Utah: Grand County...
TAATTAGATGCCCCGGTGCCCCCATCATATCCCCCTCCAGCCCCCCATTGAGACGAACAGCGATAAAAAATAAAACAAGGGAAAAAAGGAATATAATAAAAATCATAAAAATCTTCCATTTTGTCGGCTTAAAGAATTCTTTCCATCTCATTTTACCCTCTTCCATATTTATCCTCGATTCTTGTTTCATCTCTTTCAGAAAACTTGCCAAACGAGATTTCTAAAAATTGAACTTTTTTATCTTTTGCAAAAGCTCTATGGGCCTGCAATTTTTTAATCCAGACAATTTCGCCTTTTTTTACTTTCAGTTTTTCTAAGCCAATCTGCACAAAGCCATCTGTCAAGAAATACCACATCTCTTTTCTTTTTTTATGATATTGTAAACTTAATTCTTGATTTGGTTTTACTGTATGAATTTTCACAGTGCATTTTTTATTTTTAACGAACTGCTTAAAATTGCCCCAAGGACGATTAACCTCTTTCATTCTCTCTCCTCTTTTACAAACAAACGAGAAGGAAGATATTTAAATAGTTTGTGATTAGGAAATATATGAAAAAAGTAGGTGTGTTTTCATTTACATGCTGTGAGGGGTGTATTGTTACATTCATTGAACTGCTTAATAGGAAATTTGATGAATACAGCAAGAAGATGAAAATTGAGAATTTTAGGCAGTTAAAAACAAATGAGAAAATTAAGAATTTAGATATAGCTTTTATTGAAGGAGCAATTTCAACAGAAAGTGAAGTTAAAAAGTTAAAAGAAATACGACAAAAAAGCAAAAAATTAATTGCTTTGGGAAGCGGGGCTTGCAATGGGTATCCATCAGATCAACGCAACAAGTTTGATGATAAAAAGAAAAAACAAATTCAGCTTTTAATTGAAAAGTTTCATCAAAATAAAACAATAGAGCCATTAAACAAGTTTGTTAAAGTTGATGATGAAATTAATGGCTGTCCGGTTGATGAAAAATTGCTGATGGAAAAAATTGAGGGGTATTTAAAATGAAACTTAAATTTGTAATTAACAAAAAATTTGAAAAAAGCATTATTAAAACTAAAGAAATGATTTTATTAAGAGGATACACCAATGAAGATATAGAATCTCTAGAAACTAAGTATAAAAAAACCTTAGAATATCTTAAACTAACCAAAAAATTGTATCAAGAGTCCTGGAATGAAATCAATGATGAATTTTCAAGATTTGTAGAAAAAACAACCGGTTATAAATGGGCTTACAAGAATTATGAGTGTATTATTTCGATAATAGAGCCAGGTTGGGCGAACTATGGGGAATCAAATAAGATTATGAGATGGTGGAAAGATAATCCTTATTTTATGAGAAGAATTACTGCGCATGAATTAATTATGCACCATTATTTTGAAATATACAATAAGAATTATAAAAATGAGGGTTTGACAAAAGGACAAGTATGGGCTTTGGCTGAAATTGCAGCATATACTCTTACTTCCTTGCCTAAAGAAGCTAAGAAATTTTGGCCATGGAATACCAATTATATGGGCAGCTACTATCAAACAACCGGCTACCCTCAACTAGAAGAACTAAGAAGAAAACTAAAACAGCCTTTTTTAACCAGCAAGAATTTTGATGACTACATTAAAAAAGGGATAGAATTAATTAAAGAATATCCAAAAATAAATTCAGTATCTAAAAAATAAAATGCACACACACAAAGATTTTGACTTGCAATTGAAAAATATCTCAAAAATAGAGGGGCATACACATTTAGATGTAAAAGTACGAGAAGGAAAAGTTATAGAATGCAAGCTAAAAGTAAGTGAGAATAAAAGATTTTTTACACAAGCTGTTACTGGACTTTCTTTTCAGCAAGTTCCAACAACAATGTCAAGAATTTGCGGAACTTGCTCTTCTGCCCATACTTTATGCTCAATAGAAGCAATTGAAAAAGCATTAAAGTTAGAGGTTAGCAAGCAGACATTTCAATTAAGAAATTTGTTGGCTTATGGAGGTCATTTGCGAGACCATGCTATGCATCTTTATTTTTTCTGTTTGCCTGACATTTTAAAAAAAGATTCTGTGCTTGATTTTACTGGAAAACAGAAGAGCTGGATATATGATGGCTTGCATATTAAAGAAGCAGGCAATTTTTTAACAACAATAATCGGAGGAAGAGCTGTTCATCCTCCAAATGCTGTGATAGGAGGATTTTTGAAATTTCCAACAAGCGATGAAATGCAAGAGGCAATTAAAAAATTAGAAAGCTGCAGAGAAAGCATATTAAAAATAATTAAAATATTTCACGATGACAAAACAAGTTTTAAAAGAAAAACAAATTATGTTGCTCTTGTTAATAATGATTATAATTTTTTAAAAGGAAAAATTAAGACAACAAAAGGAACATTAATAGAAGAAGAGCAATATGGCGAGCATTTACAAAGAGTTGTCCTGCCTTATTCAACTGCAACTGCTTTTGAATGGGAAAGCAGCGATTACATGGTTGGTGCTTTAGCAAGATTAAATTTAAACAAAGAAAATTTAAACAAAAAAACAAAAAAAGATGCCTCTGCGTTCTTGAAAATTTTTCCAAATGATTGTATTTTCAATAATAACACTGCACAAGCAATTGAAATGCTACATGAAATAGATAATTCAATTGATTTGCTAAAAGAATTGCAATATAATATAGAAAAAGAAGTGCCTGTTAAGCCAGTAATTCAAGCAGGAACAGGAATTGGAGTTGTAGAAGCACCAAGAGGAACTTTATATTATCATTTAGAGCTAAATAACGCTGGAAAAATTATTTTTGCAAATCTCTGCATTCCAACACAACAAAACATTATACACTTGCAGAAAGACTTAGCTAAATATATTGAACAGCTAATAAAAGAAGGTAAAAACAAACAGCAAATTTCCACGCAAGCAGAGAAAATGATAAGAGCCTATGATCCTTGTATGTCTTGTGCTACGCATTTCTTAAGGATAAACTGGAGATGAGAAAAAGGTGAAAAAGATGGAAATAAAGTTATGATACTCTCTGTCCTATCTGAATATATTTGCTCCTAACCTGCTCCAAAAGGTCCATGGGCTTGATTTACTATACATTTCAGCCAGTCCTGGAAACCCATCTGCAAAAGTGTGTGCTACAAATGTTCTCCCAAATATTCTATACATTTTAATTGAATCGCGTGTACCAATTTCATCTATTGATTCTAGTAAAACACTTAACCTTTTTTGAATAAAATGCGAGTGCATGTTATATATTTCTCCTATATATTTTTCTGTATAACCTTTGGTATACCCACCAGATATAAGCTCATCTTTTGCTTCTTTTGCCATTTCTTCATAAACTCTTTCTGCCACTACTTCTAAAAATTTGCTTCTCTGGTTTCTCTTTAGATTCTTACTTATTTCTGCTAGTTTAATAATGTCCATTTTTCTTCATATTATTTGTTATGGAGTAATAAAAGATTAGTTTTTATATTTAAGTAGTCTATAAATGGACTACTATAGAAAAAATTAAAGCAGAAATTTATTATGGAAAAAGAGGGATTGCCTCAGTTTATAGAGATATTCTGAATTATAGAGAATATCTAAACTTAGGGGCTGGGATTCCTATTGTAGAGATTTTAGGAGATTTTTTCTACCAACTCCAAAAAATAAAGAAACAAAAGAAAATCAATGCCAGAATTCTAGTGTCGGAAAAAATTAAAGGAACAAAAATTACAAAAGAGATTGTTGGGCAATATAAATATCTTCCAAAAGAATTTGAGGGTCCAATAAATACGATTATTTATGGAAACAAAATTGCTATTATAGTTTGGACGGATTTAATCGCTTTTGTACTAGAAAGTAGAGAAACGAATAAGGTCTATAGGAAATACTTTGATGTTTTGTGGAGAATAGCTAAAAAATAGAAAAATTAATCTAGGAACAATTTCTTTAATAATAGCACTCATTTCTTTACAATTTTCTCTAATACCTTCTTCACTTCTTCAAAAGCTTTTCCTTCACCAATCCCCATCGGCACTCCAATAATCTCAACTTCTTTTAATTTTCCAATTTTCTTTAGAAGTTTGAGATTATAAGCTAAATCAAAATCATGCATGCTGCATGATTTTATAATATTAAGTTTATTTAGGTTATTGATAACCATAACATTCTCTATTCCTTCTACAACATCCAGTATTCTTAGTTTTTTATTCTCAATTTCAGCTTCAAGATTTTCAGTCGGTTCTATTTCCTTAAATTCAATATCTGGAAATTGCTCTTTTAATTTTGGTAAGAGTTTTAAGGCAAGATTATCTTTTTCAACTAAAGGATTGCCGAAAACTAGGAGCTTCATTTTAAAACTAATTCTTGAGCATACAAATAATGATATTTTTCTAACTCTTCATGAGAACAGGAGTCAACTAGCTCTGAAAAATGAGATAATAATACTCTATCTCTACTGATAATAATTCCGGAATCTCTTGCTTTATTTAGTTTATTATCACCAAAAGAAATATTACAGAGAGGTATTGGCAGTTCTTGGAAAAATGGCTCACGAATTGCTCCTGTTACACAATGTTCTTCTGTGCTCATAACCTCATAAGGAATTAGCAGATGGACATAATTTTTATTTCTTAATGCTCTTAAATTATGGATAGTCATAAAATAATCCAGAACTTTTTCCCTAGAATAATCTCCTTTTAAAAATCCCTCAATTGTTTTTATATTGGGAAGCTCTTCCAGATTTTGCCCTTGCTTCATGCATGGCTTAGCATATTGTCTTAACCACTTGTATTTATCTTCCATCAATAAACTAAATGTCTCATTTATAAAAATCTATCTATATCCCAAGAGTACATTGTAACGTAAGCGGGAGTTACTGGACTCAAAAAAATTATTTCTTTTTTCTAGCTGGTTTATCCCAATAAGCAGATTTACAATTTGGACATAAAATGGGATATTCTTTTTTTCTTGGTATCCACTCATGACCACATCTTTCACACTTATATCCTTTAACTTCTATTTTTATTTCTGCCATATCTAAATATAGAGATTTATTCTTTATAAAACTTACTTTTTAAAGTAATAACTATATAGTTACTAATTAACTAACGAAACATTTATATAGTTTAACTTACTTATATAATTAGTAATTAGTTAAGTAAACATAAAGAGGGCATAAAGCCCTCCAGATTCCAAATCGGCTACCAACCAAAATGAAATCCAAAGATATAATTCAGCAGAAGTATAAAAATGTAACTTGTCCTAAATGCAATTCTAATCAAACAAAGAAAGACGGAAAAAGAAAAACACAGAACAGGGGAAAAATACAAAGATATAGATGTAATGAATGTGACTTCAGATTTGTTATTGATGGTGGTTTTTATAGAATGAGAAATAGCGAGAACAAAATTACTGCTGGAATTGACTTATATTACAAAGGCGTTTCATTAAGAAAGGTGCAAGAGCATTTTCAAGCTTTTTATCCCCATAATTCAAGCCATATGTCAGTTTATAGATGGATTGTCAAATATGCTACAATGGTTAGCAACTTAATTGACAATATTCCAATAAAATGTGGAAAAGAAATGCAAAGCGATGAAATGGAATATTACAGAAGAAAAAGTAAATATCAGAAAGGTAAAGAACAGAATTGGTTTGTTGATACTTTTGATGTAGAAACTAAATTTATGGTAACAGGCGAATATATGAGAAGTAGAACTAATGAGAATTTAATTAAAGTTATGAAAAGAGCAAAATTCAAGACAGGAGAACAGGTTGAGATTGTTACAACAGACGGATTAAGAGGTTATCCAAGAGTGTTAAGGAGAACTTTCAGTTTACAATCTCCTTATCATGCTTCTTCAAGAACTAAAAGCAAGATAATCCACAATGTTGTGATAGCAGATGAAAGAGGATTTAATTATCCTATTGAAAGATTGCATAATACAATTAGAGAAAGAACAAAAACCATGAGAGGTTTTCATGGTTGCATAGAGTCTGCTTATGCGATTATGAAAGGTTTGGAGATAAATTACAATTTCAATAGAAAGCATATGTCTTTAGGTAAAAAGACACCAGCAGAAGTAGCTATACCTCATTTAGAGTTAGGGGTTAATAAGTGGTTAGATTTGATTAGATTAAGTAAGTCAAAAGAAAAGAAAAGTATTTAAATGGGTTATTGTTAAAGTTATTATAATATATTGGTGATAGAAAATGTTGGTAAATAAAAAAGAAGGATATATGAAATGTATCATTTTTGGAGTTTTGTTAATAGTTCTTACATCTCCAGTGAATGCACAACAGACTACAACAATTGATCCGGGAGTAACTCCAGATAGTTTTCTTTGGGGCTTAGACAAAGCATTTGATCAGGTAACCTTACTTCTTGTAGCTGGTGATGTTGATAAAGCAAAAAAAGGATTAGAAATTGCAGAAGAGAGATTAGCAGAAATTAGAGAAATGATTAAAGAAAACAAATTAGGAGAAGCAAAAAAAGCTCAGGAAGCTCATGGAAAAACTCTTTTAAAAGTAAAAGAAAAAGTAAAAGAAGTAGAAGAGGACGATTCATTACAAGAAATAGAAAAAGTTATTGAAATAGAAAAAGAGTTAGAGAAACATGATGATGATGTAGAACAAACTTTTGGAGAATTAAAAGTAAAAATTGAAATTAAAGGGGAGATCACTCAAGAACAAAAGGATTTGATTAATTCTATTTTAAATAGTTTGAAAGGTCAAACTGGAGAAGTTGAAATAGAAATTGAAAATAAGAAAAACAAAATCAAGATTGAAATTGAACAAGAAACAGACAAGTCAGAGGGAGAAATTGAAATAGAAATTGAGAGCATAGAAAAAGAAAAAGGAGTTAAAAAACAAAAGAAGGCTTTAGAAGCAATTGAAGATGCAGATGAAGAACTTAACGAATTTTTAGAAGAAGCTGGAGAGGAAAACATAACAATATCCCAAGATGTGTTAGATCAATTTAATTCTTTATTAGATCAAGCGAAAAGCAAATTTGACCAAGGCAATTATGTGGAAGCAAGAAGATTAGCAAAACAAGCAGAAAAACTATTAGATGATGAAAAAGAGGAAGAAGAATTAAATGAAAATGGAATTAAAGTGGAAATTAAAGATGGAAAAGCAGAGGTAGTTGTTGAAATCGGGGATTCAAAATGGAAGTTTGAACTAGAAACAACAGATTTAGATACTATAATTAATGAAATTGCCGTTAGAACTGGTCTAAGCTCTGAGGAAATTAATGCTATTATGAAAGTTGAGATAGATGGGGATGAAGAAGAACAAGAAGCAGAGGATGAAAATGAAGGATTAGAGGAAGATGAAGAATGATTTGGTTTTATTTCTAAATTAATTATTAATTTCTTAAGAAAAATCTTTTGACTTTAAAGAACTCCCTTTAATGTTACAATGTATCCCAAGAGAAACATTTAAATATAAAATTTGGTTGTGTTATATATAAAAAAGTATGAAGAAAATGAAAAGCTTATTTGACTTGTCTGGAAAAGTTGCAATTGTCACAGGAGCTGCGCGTGGCATTGGGCAGGGAATCGCTATTGAGCTGGCAAGAGCAGGCGCAGATGTTGTTGTTTCTGATATAATTCCAGAAGAAGGAACAATCAACCAGATTAAAAAACTAAAAAGAAAAGCAATTTATGTTAAGACAGATATTTCAAATAAAAAGCAGGTTGAAAACTTAATTAATGAAGCAATTAAGCATTTTAAGAAAATAGATATTTTAGTTAATAATGCAGGAGTTTATATTCCTGGCAGTGTTTCTGATTTGCCAGAAGAAAGCTGGGATAAAACAATGAATATAAACTTAAAAGGCCCTTTTTTATGCTCTCAGGCAGCATTAAAGCACATGAAAAAAGGTGCTTCTATAATTAATATTTCTTCTGTAGCAGGAATTGAGGGCTCGGCAGGCGGAGCTGCTTATTGCGCAAGCAAAGGAGGAATTAGATTATTTACAAAAGCTCTGGCAGCAGAAGTCGGGGCTTTAGGAATAAGAGTAAACTCAATTCATCCTGGATTGATAGACACTGCAATGACAAAGGGGTTTACAACAGATAAAAAAGCGCTTGCAGGAATGATGTCTAAATTCTTAATTAAAAGAGTAGGCAAGCCAATTGATATTGCAGGCCCTGCAGTTTTCTTGGCAAGCGAAGCTTCTTCTTACATGACTGGAAGCGAAATAGTCGCAGATGGCGGATGGATTTGTGCTTTGTGAGAGTTTAATTACAAATCTGTTTTATTAAAGAAACATAATGTTTTTCAACTAATTTTCTGCGGGCTTTCATAGTTCCGCTGGTTAATTCAGGATGCTCATAAAAATCATGCACAACCGCAATGTTTTTACTGGAAAAACCAATTCCAAATTTTTGGTTAGAGTCAGCTAAAAGAGATAAGACATATGCTGTAAATTCTTCTAAATCTCCTCTTTTAATTTTTGAACTCATTTTTTCGTCTGGTATAACCAGCGCGCCAGCTCTATTTTGGTTATTTCCTACTAAAAGCATATTTAATCCTTTTGCAGGATAATAAGTTTCTATTGGGGCGGGATTTATTTTTTCTCCAGTTGACAAACAAATTAAATCTTTTTCCCTACCTGTTACATATAAATATCCTTTTTGCATATAACCAGTATCTTCTGTATTAAACCAGCCTTCAACAAAAGAACCCATTGTTTTTTTCTCGTCTCTTAAATACCCTTTAAAAACATTTCTTCCTTTTACTAAAATAACTCCCTCTTTGCTATCTTCTAATACTCTTATTTTTTTTCTTTCTGCTTCTTCTATATCTGCAATTAAAACCTCTACTCCTTTAATCAGTTTCCCAGAAGAGCCAAATCTAGATTCTTCAGGAGTATTTACAGAGGTAACTGGAGAGGTTTCTGTTAAACCATACCCTTGGTAGATAGGAATACCAATACTATAAAAAAATAATTGGGTTTCTATAGGAAGGGGTGCCGAGCCACCGACAATATACAACAGATTTTTGCCTAACTTTTTTTCTAATCCCTCTCTTATTTTTTTATAAAATAGAGCATCTGCCACTTGATGCAACACCCATTTTTTAAAAATAAATCTCCCATTGTTTATCCTATTAAAGTTATATTGATTAGAGTTTTCAAGAAACCGCTCAAATAATCTGTAAGTTTTTTTGCCTTTGCTTTTTATCTGCTCTTTAATTTCATTCATTAAGATATTAGCAAATCTAGGAATCATTATCATATAATGGGGATTAATCTCTGCCCCAGAATTTCTTTTTTGAACTCTCTGCACATTTGTAAAATGCAGCAAAGCGCCCGCATGCAAAAACGCTTTTTGCACCATATATTCAAATGAGTGCCAGTGTCTCGCTATTCCAGCCATATAAACTCCCTGCCCTTTTCTGTCAATTTTTTCAACTCTGGATGTTAAAAATTCTGCTGCAAGAACATTAGATGCTATATTCTCGCGGGACAACATAATTGCTTTAAACGCCCTTTCTGATTCTGAAGTCGTGCCAGATGAAAAAATAATTGTTGAGATATCATCTTGCGAGATTTCTACATCTGGTCTTTTTGGCTCTGATTGTAATGCTTCTTCTAAAGTTATTAATTGAGTTTGACTATTGTGTTTTTTGACTTTATCTTTATATTTTTCTTCAACAAGAATTGCTTTTGGCTGAGCAAATTGCAGATAATCTTGCAATAAATTTTCCGACCTTAAACTCTGGTCTATTGGTACAGAAGCTGCACCCGCATACAAAACACCATAATCTCCAAAAACAAAATTTGGATTATTATCAGAAATAATAACAACTCTATCCCCCTTCCCAACCCCCTTTTGCCAAAGAGTATTGCTAACTCTTAAAGAATTTTCTCTTGATTGTTCGTATATCCATTGCTCTCCTGTAATTTCACTTTTTATAGCAGTTCTATCACTAAATTCTTTAGCAGAATCATCAAAAATAGAAACTAAGGTATGAGCTTTTGCCATATAGAATGTTAACTAAAGAGTATTAAAAGAATTATTATACTGAAAAAGATGTTTTATCTTAATATTTCTCTCAACTTCTTTCCTGGCTCTCTCGATTCACATACAGCAGAACTCACAACAATTCCACTTGCGCCCAACCTAAGAGCAATTTTAACATCTTCCCTGTTGTGTATGCCCGCTCCAACTAAAAAATTACATTTTAGCTTTTTTGCTATGCTTTTTATTAATCCAGGCTTAGCTTTTGAAACAGAAATCTTTCCACCAACAAGTTCAGGCGGCTCATAAATTAAATAATTTGGTTTTAATTTCTTGATTTTTTTTGCTTCACTAAGAGAAGATGCAAAAACTAGTGTTTTCAATCCAACTTGCCCGCATCTCTTGATTGTTTTTTTCAAAACACCAAAAGGAAGTTTATGCTCAGAATGATTTAAAAAACTTCCAATAGCTCCATCTTTTTTAATTGCTTCAGGAAGAATAAAGCCAGTTGCTCTTCCTTTTTTCTCATAATCAACATGCTGGCTGTAAACGTGCAATTTTGTTGCTTTTGTAATTTCATAAATATCAGTTGCCTGCACACCTATAATTACGCTTTTGTCAACTTTTTGCAGCTGTTTTGCAAGCTGTATTGCAGATTTTCCTTGCTTGTAGGTTTTGAAGTTAATAACAATTAGGGGTTTCATTTTTTACATAACGCTAAAGCATAGGTCTCCTCTTTATCAGAATAAATTTTAATATTAGAGAAAAACTTTGAGAGCATTTTGTTAAATTGAGGCTTAGTATATTTATAAGAAATTGCTACTATAATAATATCCCCTTTTTTAAAAGATACTATTTTTCCTAGATGCTTAATAATTTTGTCTTTCTTGATTATATATAACTCTTCAATTCTGGAATTTATAAAACGAACATCATAATCAACATCATTTTTAGTTAATCCCAATTGTTCAGGTATTTGAATAAGCCAATTGTTTATTATTTGGTCTTTGTATTCTTTGGTCCAATCTTCATTTCCGTTTTTTAATCCATTTCCAATAATCAAAATATCATCTTTATTCATGCTATTTTTTATTCCATGTAACATATCTTCTCTATCAAAATTACCTAAGGTGTTACCTAACAGCATCATAAGATGAATCTCAAAACCTCTGTCTCTAAATAAGGGGGTGATATTATTAAGATTTTCAAAGTCAGAAATATTCCATTTAAACTCTAAAACTTCTCCGGTTTTAGTCTCGCGAATAGTTTTAGCGGCTTTTGATACCATATAAGAGCTAATATCTATTGGGCAATATCTAATCTTCATGTGTTTTGCTAGCTCTTCAATAAATAATGATGCCTTCTTTCCATCACCACATCCTAAATCCAGGATATTACATGAGTCTTTAGGCAATGCTTTGACAAAGTCTGCCAAGTGCTTTTTTATTAAAGAAACTTCTTTATCTATAATTGATTTCTTATAATCTTTAGTATAACTTAAATCAAGAAATCCTTGCGCCTGTTCAGGAGTCAGATACCATAATTTTGAATCTGCAACATCCCAAACTCTTGTTTTTCCTTCTAATTCATATCCTCTCTTTATCAATTCTTTAAATATAAGATCATTTATTTTCATTTTTTATCTCTTTTTATATTTTAAGAGAGGAATTTATGTTTTTATACTTTGTTATTATTCTCTTAGAAGATTGTAATTATTAGATTGCCATGTTTAGCTATTCTCTTTGTGATGGTGAATTGTTTTTGCATTTTCTTATTAGTATCTATCCTTATAGGAAAATAATTCTATAAAAATTTTCAGGACAGTAGATAAACATTTTAATTCTTTTTGAGCAAGGATGCTGGTATTTCAACAACTAATGTCTTTATAGAAGCCTTATTTCTTTTAAGCAAGGGCAATATCTTACCTTTGTTTTTTGAG
>Ga0066637_10002683_pt1 | contig 11879 bp, 8 predicted proteins | sample CryGeyCG2014_020_FD_62737 | JGI IMG/M metagenome (GOLD analysis project Ga0066637, IMG submission 62737) | Groundwater microbial communities from aquifer - Crystal Geyser CG08_land_8/20/14_0.20 | ecosystem: Environmental > Aquatic > Deep subsurface > Groundwater | place: USA: Utah: Grand County...
AGGTCCACGGCATAGGTTACGGGGTCGAACAGGCTTACCACGCGTATGTAGGGGGCGGCGGCGGCCAGGTCGAACAGGGCGCCGCTGAAGAAGAACATGGGCCAGGTGAGGAAGCTCATCACCAGGCCGAAGCCTTCCATCGATTTCATGCGGGCGCCTATCGTGAGGCCCAGGTTGGTTAGCATGTACGAGATCGGCACGGCCGCGGCGAGGGACAGGAGTATCTTCGCCGGGCTGAGCGGTATTATCAGCAGGGCGCCGATGAGCACCAGCAGCGCGGTCTCGATGATGGCGCCCAGCATGCCCCCGGCGGATTTCCCTATGAACAGCGTCGTGCGCGAGATGGGGGCGGCCAGGACTTCTTTGAGGAAGTCGAGGCGCTTGTCCCAGATTACATAGAGGCCGTAGGTGATGGAGGTGAAGAGTATCACCATGGCCATTATGCCGGGGAAGATGAACTGCTGGTAGGTGTAGCCGGCTACCGGGCTGACGCCGCCGGCCATACCCTTGCCCATTACGAAGAGGAAGAGCAGCGGCGAGACGAGTATGGAGACTATGCGCTCTTTCTCGCGGAAGTAGATCTTGGCTTCGCGCAGCAGCAGGGCGTAAATGGCGTTGAAGTTTAACATAAAGTGCAAACTGTAACTGTCCTTTGAGACAGGGTTCGTGCCGCCCGGGGGCTTACCCTGCGCACCCGGGAAGAGGAAACCCAATGCCTGCGGCAGGTGCCGTATCAGGGCCTATGGCCATCAGACGGCCTTGCGTCGGTTTCCCCCCGCCTTGGGAATTTATGGCTATTCTCCCGGCCTTTCATCTCTTCGTCGCTTTATGGACCGCTATGCGCTCGAACATGGTCCCGGCTTTTTCTTCGGCGTCGTCGCTTATCTGCTGGCCGGCGAATTTCAGGAAGACGTCGTCAAGGGTCACGCGGCGCACTTCTACTTCGGCTATTTTCCCGCCGGCATTGAGCAGGGCGTGCAGGTTGGCGGCTGAGTTGGTTATGCCTATCTTGCAGCGGCCGTTTTCGCGTTCCACGCTGTTGACGAAGGGCAGCGCCTTCAGGGCGGCTTCGTCTATTTCGCCTGTGAGGAATACCAGGTCCTGTCCCACTTTCTTCTTCAGCGCTTCCGGGGTGTCCAGCTCTATTATTCTGCCCTTGTTAATTATCCCTATGCGGTCGGCCAGGCTGTCGGCTTCTTCCATGTAATGGGTGGTAAGTATGATGGTGGCGTTATTGGATTCTTTCAGTTTCCGGATATGTCCCCAGACCGCCTTGCGGCTGGCCGGGTCCAGGCCCAGGGTGGGCTCGTCGAGAAAAAGAATTCCGGGGCCGTGTATCAGGCCGCGGGCTATCTCCAGCCTGCGCCGCATGCCCCCGGAATAGGTCTTTACGAAACTGTCCGCCCGGTCCGTCAGGTTCACCATCTTCAGCATTTTCTCTATCATGCCGGGGATGCGCGCGCGCGGCATGCCGTAGAGCATGGAATGCAGGTAAAGGTTCTCGCGCGCGGTCAGCAGGTCGTCCACGCTCGGCTCCTGGAAGACAATACCGATATTGCGGCGCACTTCCAGTGGTTCCTTGATTATGTCCCGGCCGGCCACGCTCGCCGTGCCCGACGTGGGACTTGCCAGGGTGGCCAGCATGCTTATAAGGGTGGTCTTGCCGGCGCCGTTAGGTCCCAGCAGGCCGAACACTTCCCCCTCTTTAATCGCCAGCGAAATTCCGTCCACCGCGGTCACTTCCGCGTAGCGCTTCACCAGGTTTTCGGTTATTATCGCGTTCATGGGCGTGACCGTCTTATTTCAGCGCCTCCCGGAAGAAGCAGGCTATCTTGTTTTCATACTGCGCGCCGGCATTGTCCCGGTTGCCGCCGTGGGTGCCGCCTTTGACCAGCCACACTTCGGCGGCCGGGTTGGCGGCTTTGATCTTCAAGGCGTTCTCCGGCGGTACCTGCGTGTCCGCGTCGCCCTGCACGATAAGCACGGGCGTCTTAAGCCCGGACGCGGCGCGTGCGGGGCTAACCGAATTTATATTTACTCCCATCAGCACCAGGCTCCAGCCCTTCATCACGAAAAGCAGGGGCCTGCGCAAAAGGCCGAAGCTGCTGAAAATATAGTCCATTTCTTCCGCCAGGTCCGCGAAAGGCGCGTCCAGCGCGCGCGCTCTTATGGCCGGGTTCCGGGACAACAGTACGGTGGCGGCGCCCATGGAAAAGCCGAAAGCGCCTATAGCTCCGCCCAGGCCGCGGCTTTTCAGGAGTTCCACGGCGGCGTCTATGTCCCGCACTTCGCGCGCCCCGCCGGTGGAGAAGAAACCCGCGCTGCGGCCGGTGGCCCTGAAGTCGAAATAAAGCAGGTTGAAATCTTTCGCGAGGAAGGAAGTCAGCCGCAGCACGTCGCCCTTGTCCATCGGGTAGCCGTGGCAGATAATTACCGACTTCTTGCTGGTCTTATGCGGTATGAACCAGGCGTCCAGGTTTATGCCGTCGGCGGTGTGTAATTTCATCCCTTCCGCCGCCAGGCCGAGGCTGCCGGGGTCGATGCTGGAAAGAAAGCGTTTTGGGTGGGCGTAGAGCCAGAAAAAGACGAAGCCGGCCGCGGCGGCGATGAGCGCCGGATAAAGAAGCAGGCGCCAGGCTACCTTAAAAGCGAGGGAATAATTCATTGTTTTACCGTCCTCATCGGCACGAAGTTTACCCCGCAGATATCCTCTCGCGATATGTTCCCACCCTGCCTGCGCAGCCGCACCAGGGTCTGCGCGCCTTCGGGGCCGATGGGGAGGACCAGCCTTCCGCCGTCCCTGAGCTGCAGCGGCAGCGCCGGGGGTATCACGGCGGGAGCGCAAGCGGCTAGTATCGCGTCGAACGGGGCTTTCTCCGGCAGGCCGTCCGCTCCGTCGGAGACGGAAAAGGAGATCCCCGCATAGCCATGCTTTTCCAGCCTGGCTTTAGCGGTTCCGGCCAGTTCAGGGCAGATCTCCACGGTGAAGACCTCCCCGGCCAGTTCGGCCAGCACTGCGGTCTGGTAGCCGGAGCCCGTGCCTATTTCCAGTACGCGTTCCGTTCCTTTCAGCTCAAGGAGTTCGCTCATCAGCGCCACCATATACGGCTGTGAAACGGTCTGTTCCTGCCCTATGGGCAGCGGGTAGTCCTCGTAGGCGCGTGTTGCCAGGTCTTCCGGTACGAAAAGATGGCGGCAGACTTTGCGCATGGCGGCCAGCACCCGCGGATCCTTTATGCCCCGCTTCTCTATCTGTTCCTTTACCATTTGCACGCGGACAAAGTCCACGTAGGCGTCGTATCTGGGTCCTAATATCTTCTCTATCATTTTGCCTTTCAGCGTTACGCTTCCTTAGCCGGAAAAACCTTCGTATTCGCGCCAGGCCGGCACCGGGGCCGGAACGCAAAACGCGCTCGGCCACACCGTGGCCTCGCTCTGCCTCATGCCTCGGCGCCATGCAAGCCCCGGCCTTCGGAAGGTTTTGCTAACCCGGCCCCGGTGCCGGCTCGGCGACCCGCCACGCGGGCTTGCGCAGCTCCGGGGCCGAGCGCGTTTTGCGGTCCGGTCCACACAGCTTACCTCCCGGCAGCCCTTACCAGAGTCCTTTTCTCACCATGAAGCAGGCCGTTATCGTCTTTATGCCGTAGGCCGCGGCTTTCTCAACAGCCGCTTCTGATTCCGAGCCCGGCTGCATCCAGACCGTCTTGATCCCGAGTCGATTGCATTCCTCTATTATCTTTTCCGTGGCCGCCGGCGGGACTACGGTTACTACCAGGCCGGGCTTTTTCTCCATCTCCGACAGGTTCTTGCATATATTGTGGCCCAGGACAAAGCCGCCTTTGGGGTTCACTCCCGTCACCGGGTAGCCGGCTTTCAGCATATCCCGGAAGATCTTGTGGCCGTACTTCGAGGCGTCGTCGGAAACACCTATCACCGCGATCGGTCCGTATTCATCGATATTGGTCATATAGCTCAATCCTCCAGCCGTCCGAAATCTCCGCGCAGGCGTTCTTCCCAGGCGGAGAGCCTGGGAAAGTGATAGAGCTCCAGCCCCAGCGAAAATACCGCCAGCAGGTAGAAATCCGCATAGCCGCCGGTGAGGATGAACAGGATAAGCCCGGAGACGGCCGGCAGTTCGCATATCGCGGCGCGGGTGACAGCAAACTTCGTCAGGAGCTGCGCTGTCTCCTGCGGGGTTTCCTTCTTCGCGGCGGCGGCGCGCGCCGCAAACTTCAATACGGCTAAAGCCGATACGCCCATTATGTAGAATAAGTATTTCAGCGCGTAGGCCCCCGGCGGGGAGACGGGCGGCTGGTGATTGAAGCGGCGCAGCGCTTCCACCACCACCGTGTAGAAAAAAATTGCCGTTATTATGGAGCCGGAAGTGATGGCCGCGGCCAGATACCTTTTACGCAGTTCCGTCCTGGTCATAGGCGTTTCAATGGTTTCGATCATAAGCCCCAGTTCTCAAGCTCGCCCAGGAAGGCGTAGTCGGTAAGGTCGAACTGTATAGGGGTAACGGAGATATACCCGGCCCGCAGCGCGTTAAGGTCGCTGCGCTTATCCGTATCTTCCGGTTTATAATCCCCGGTCATCCAGTAGTAGGTCTGGCCGTGCGGATCGGTGCGCTTGTCGAACCAGTCGTTAAAACAGGTCTTGCTCTGCGTAGTGACGCGCACTCCTTTTATGCGCCCGTCCGGGAGATGAGGGATATTTACGTTCAGCAGGGAGCCCGGCGGCAGTTTTTTATTTTTCATCATACCAGCCAGTTTGACGGCGAAAGCCGCCGCGGGGCGGAAATCCGGCGTTACAAAAGTATCCAGGGAAACGGCAAGGGAAGGGATACCCAGCAGCGCCCCCTCCGTGGCCCCGGAGACCGTGCCGGAGTAAAGAATATTGTAGGCCTGGTTGCCGCCCAGGTTGATGCCGGAGACCACCAGGTCCGGCCTTTTCTTCATTATGGCCTTTATGCCGAGCTTCACGCAGTCGGCCGGGGTGCCGCTGGCCGCATAGCCGAAAAAACTGCCGTTGCGCTTGGCCGTGACCACACGCAGCGGGTCGGTAATGGTTATGGCGTGGCCCACGGCGCTGCACTGGGTGTCCGGGGCCACCACGGTTATATTGCCGAACTTCTTTAAAGCGTCGGCCAGGACATAAATGCCTTCGGCGTATATCCCGTCGTCGTTGGTTATAAGTATTTCCATAAAATATATCAGCCGCCGGTTTTTGAAAGACTGACCTTGAACGCCGCCTGCGGACCCGCTTTGGCGGAACCCGGCAGCACCGGCGCATTGGCGTCGCGCAGCGCCGAGTAGGCCGGCGAGAGTATCTCCACGCCGGCGGACGCGAACTTATCCTGGATGTTCTGGTGGATGGCGGAATAGGTCTTTGCCATGGCTTCGGGGCGGTCGGTGTAGACGTTCAGCTCATAGGCCACGTTGTAGTCGTTAAGTGCCGTCTGCAGCACGAAAGGCACGGGTTCTTTCATTACCCCCTCGGCGGCCGCGCCGGCGGCGATAAGCAGTTCATTCACTTTCGGCCAGGGCACGTCGTAGCCCAGGGTCACGGTGGTATTGAGTATCAGCCCTTCCTTTTCCGACAGCGAGCTGTAATTGATTATGTGGCTGCCCAGCACCATGGCGTTGGGAATGGTCACGTTCACGTTCTTTATGGTCCTGATGCGGGTGATAAGCAGCCCTTTCTCGGTCACGTCCCCCATGGTGTCCACTATCTTTACCCTGTCCCCTATCTTAAAAGGCCGCATATAGGTAAGTATAACCCCCGCCACGGCATTGCCTATGGCGGAGGAAGAGCCCAGCGAGAACAGGACGCCGAGGAAGACCGAGACGCCCTTGAAGGCCGGCGAATCGGAGCCGGGCAGGTAAGGGAAGATTATTACCAGCGAAAAAGCCCAGGTCACGAAGCGCAGGATCTGGAAGGTGGGCAGCGCCCAGTCGGGGTAGAAGCCTGGGAAGGAGATCCTCCCGCTCTGCACTTCCGTGGCCACCGCGTTTAGCAGGCGCAGGAAATAATGCACGCAGACTATGGTTATGCCCACGAAGATGAGGTCCGGGATATAGGCCAGGAAAGCAGTGATCAGCGAGTAAACCGGGTGCAGCACATAGCCGAAAAGTTTTTCGGCGTAGCCCCGGGTCCAGGGAAAGAAGCTGAAAAGGATGGGCAGGTAGATGTAGATAAGCAGCAGATGCAGCAGCAGGCGCAGGCCTTTAAGCCCGGCCTCCAGGAACTCGGTTATGCGCTCGGCGGGGAAGATCTCGAACTCCTGCAGTTTTATGCCCTTGACCGATCTTCCGGCCCAGGGCGCCAGGCCCGCTTCCACGGAGTGATAGGCGCGGTTTATGAGCCTGAAGGCAAGAATAAAGACGGCTGTCGCCAGCAGGGCGAAGGAAAAACCCAGGACCAGGCTTTTCAGCGTGTACCCCTTCCGGTATTCGCCGACCGCCGCCCTGATGGCTGCGGCGTGCGCGGCGGCCAGTTCCTTGCGGTTCGTCCCGGCGGCGCTGGCGTCCTTGTCAGTTACGGCCATTATTATGAAATCGTCCAGGGCTATCTCGCTGGCGGACCCGCTTTCCACCACGGCTATGCGCCCGGCGTCGGCCGCGCGTTCAAGGGCTATCTTGTTTAGGCGTTCTTCCACCAGCCGGGCGCGGTCCTCCGTGGAAAGAGAGAATAGCCGGGAGCGGAGCACCAGCACGACCTTCCCGTCAAAAGTGACCGGGGCGGTGGAGACCGCCGGCGCAGCCGGCATGGCCGCGGCCGGGGCCGCGAAAGCGAAAAGAAGCGAAAGCAGTGTCGTATTTACCATTTCAGGCACCGGTCCTTGTAATTAACGTGTTTCTCCTGCGGGGTCTGGTCCGCTTTCATTGCCGGGAACTTTACCGCCCGAAAGCAGGGCGCAGGGAAAATGGCGGAACAAGTCGGCGGCCCGGAGCTCACCGCCGGCTTCGAGCTGTTTCCCGGAAAGGGTTTCGGTCCAGGAGCCGGGCAGGCCCGGGGGCAAAAGCAGCCGGGTGTCCTTCCACAGGTTGCCCAGGGGCGCGGCGCCTTCGGCGGTAAGGCCTGAAACAAAGCGCGGCGCCGCCACAAGGACATGCCTGTCCCCCAAAGAGCGGGTAAAAGCGATAAGGCTTTCCTTGTATGCCCCTTCCGCTGCCAGCGGAGTATAGCCGCCTTTTTCAAAGACCTCCCGCAGTTCGCGCCTTACGGCGAGGGCGCGCCAGGCGAGGAACAGCTTGGCCCTGCCCGATGGCAGGTCGGCGAGCAGGTTCGCCAGCAGCTTTTCCGGCGCGCCGGGATGCTCCGTTTCTATGGCCGCCAGCATTTTTTCCCTTGCCGCAAAATCCACCGGGCGGCGGTTGTCGGGGTCCACCAGGCTGAGGTCCCAGAGCTCCGCCCCCTGGTAAAAGTCGGGCAGGCCCGGCGCCGCTATCTTCAGCAGCGTCTGGGACAGCGAATTGAAAGCGCCGTAAAAGGCGATCTTCCCGCGGAAGCGGTTGAAATCCTCCAGGAAGCGGTTCTCGGGCAGTTCCGCCAGGGCTTTGTCAATAAAAGTCGCAAGGGCCTCTTCGTATTCGGTATCGGGCTTTATCCAGTTAGTGTTTATCTGGGCTTCCCGGGCCGCTTTTACCGAGTAGGCTTTCATCCGGCCGGAAAAGTCGTCCGCCCCGGGGCCTTCGAAAGGACAGGCTCCCAGCAGGGACTGGTAGATCAGGTACTCGTCGTTACGGTCCGGCATTTCCGCGCCGGAGGCCCTGCGGCGTTTTTTCGACAGGTTGAGCTTGGCCCAGAACTGCAGCCTCGTGTTCCATTCTTTCGGCATTTCGGACAGCACGTTTATGCGGGCCCGGACATCCTCGGCGCGCTTGGTGTCGTGCGTGGAGGTGGTGTTCATGGTAAGCGGCCAGGCTTCGGCGCGTTTGCGGCTGAACTCATGGAACTGCTCCAGCGTAAAGCCGAAAAGATTGGGGGCGCTGCCCACCTCGTTAAGGGAGGTGAGCTTGTTGTAGATATAGAGTATGGTATCCTCGAAGCCCTTGGCCATTAACGGAGCCGTGTACTGCTGGAAATTCATAACGAAGGCCAGCACATCCTTTTTGTTCTCGTCGCGCAGCGCCCTGTGCTCTCCCATCAGCAGGAAAGCTTCGATGAAGTTCAGTTCATAGCCGAAGCCGGAGAGTTTTTCCCTCGCTTTTTGCGCGGCCGTGCGGATATAGTCTTTCTCCGTCCCGGCGGGGCCGGCCTCGGTGTTTATGTAGGTGCGGTAGACGGGAAAATTAGCCATCACTTCCACCAGCGCCCGGCGCAGGCCGTAGAGGGTAATGTCCCGGCCGTAGCGGTCATTGGCGGAGGCTTTCTTTATGATATTGGCCAGGTTGTCTATGTTGCCGGCGAGATGCTTGCTTATAATCATGCGCTTCTTGGCGCAGACCAGTTCTTCGAACGGGGTTTCGATCCCGGTGAACCTGTAATAGGACCGGCTGAACTCTTTTTCGTTCTCCCGGCGGCAGAAGACCCCGTTGGCGTAGTTGGTGAAGTCGTAGCCGGTGGTTCCCTGTATCGCCCACCCGGCGGGCAGGTCCTCGCCGGGGGCGAGGATCTTTTCCACGGCCAGGTAGACGTCCGGGCCGACCGCCTGGCGCAGGCGCGTGAGATAGCGTTCCGGGTCCATCAGGCCGTCCACGTGGTCCACCCGGAAGGCCGTGATAGCGCCTTCTTTCACAAGCCGCAGCGCGGTGCCGTGCACATAGTCAAAAACCTGCGGATCTTCTATGCGCAGCGAGATCAGCTCGTTGATGGTGAAGAACCGGCGGTAGTTTATCTCTTCGGCGGCCACTTTCCAGTAGGAAGGCCTGTAAAACTGCTCGGAAACTATCTCGTCCAGGGCGTCGAAACTGTCGGAGTTCCCCTTTTCTCCGCTGAGTCGGACCAGTTCCCCGTCCATGAACGACTTGATCTGCGGAACGCCGGTGTACAGCGTCCAGAGCATTTTTTTTGCGTGCAGGAACTGCCCCTCCCGGCTGGTCTCCCCCTGGGCCGCGGCCAGGTTCTTAAGAAGGCTTACCGTGCCGATATAATTGGCCAGCTCGGGAGCGTCCGGGCCAAGCACGGCTTCCAGCGGCGCGAGGTCGCGGCCGAAGACCTCTATATAGCTTTCCATCCTCAGCGGCAGCCTGAGGCGGTAGTAATCAAGGGTCAGTCCCGCTTCGCTGTAGGCCAGGCGCAGTTCCCCGTTCTCCAGCGCTTCCCCGTAAAATGAGCCCAGGAAAGGGGTAAGCAGCCGGCCGCGCAGGTTCTCGTAGGCGTGGTCCCAATCCACGTCGAAGAATTCGCGCGAAGCGGAGCGCGGGCCTTTTTCCAGCACGTCCATCAGCATCACGTTCTCGCTGTCATAGGCCATGTGGTTGGGAACGATGTCCTGCATTATGGACAGCCCGGAGCCGCGCAGCGCGGCGGAAAGTTCCTTGAATCCTTCTTCGCCCCCCAGCTCCGGGTTTATGACCGTGGGGTCCACCACGTCGTAGCCGTGCAGGCTGCCCGCCCTGGCCTTAAAGACGGGAGAGGCGTAGAGGTGGCTCACTCCCAGGCGGGAAAGATAAGGGACCACGGCGCGCGCGGCGGCGAACGGGAAATCCTTGTGCAGCTGCAGGCGGTAGGTGGCCAGGGGAGGTTTCATGCGAGCTCGAATTTAACTTTAATGTGCGCCGAAGCCTTGACGAAAAGTTCCAGCCAGCGGGCGGCTTCCGGGTCCCCGCCTTCGGCCAGGGCGGTCCGGGAGACTGTCGCCGGCCTTCCCGCCCTGAAGAAGATGTTCTGCACCCGCCAGAGGTCCATCTCCAGGTTAAGCGGGGAGACGGCCTCGAGTATTTCGTTCATGCGCTCAAGGTGGACCATGTTCATGGGATCTGAACTGAAGGAATCCGCCAGAGCGTGGAGGGTTCCGGAGACCGCCAGTCCTATGGCCGACCTGTCTATGGAGAACGAAAAACGCCGGATAAGCGCCGCCGCCCGGCGCAGACCGGCGGCGTTGACCGGAGAGGATTTCAATGCCCGGGATATATCATCGTTGAGCACGGACTGGGCCACCGCCACGAAATAGGAGGGCAGCGGGGCATGCAGCCGGGTCGTTACGTCCAGGATGGCCGAATGGTGGTTATAGATCTGCCGGAAGGTGGCGTCGGTCTCCTCCCGGGCGGCCGAGAAAAGCTGGTCTATGATCTTGCGCTGCTCGTCCCGGAACAGATGCCAGAGAGAATAACTGCCCTTGGGAAAGTTAGCGCCTATCAGCCGGGTCATCTCCGCGAGGTCGCCCGCCTTGAAAGCGCTCTTGATGGCGGCGGCCATGTTGTTAAAGGCCTCTTCGCCCATGAACTCCCGGGCCGCGCCCAGCAGGTTATAGCCGCCCAGGTAGAGCATGACGAAGCTCACGCTGTTGGTCTGGGTGGTTATCTTAGAGGTGATATCCACCGTTCCCACGGCCAGGTTCTGGGGGCCGGACACAAGCACCTGCAGCGCGCGCTTTTTTACGTGGTAACAGAAAATATCTCCTTCCGCCGCCACCTCTTCGAAAACCGAGGACACGCCGTAGTGTACTCCCACGCGCAGCAGGTCCAGGGCTGCGGGCTTTACGAACTGCTCGTAGACTTTGCGGCCATTGTCGTAGTCGGGCATATTGCCGGGAGCCCGCTCCAGCAGTTCCATGAACGCGCCTTCCAGTTCCACCCCGGAGGCTTCCCGCGCCAGCTGCACGGCCCGGGCCGCGTAGTTCAGTATCTGCACCGTCTCCAGCCCGGAGATCTCGTCGAAGAACCAGCCGCAGCTGGTATACATGAGCATGGCGTTGCGCTGCATCTCCAGCAGCCTCACCACCTTGATGCGGTCAGCGCTGGAAAGTTCCCGGGCGCAGTTGGCTGCCAGGAAGGACGACAGGGTGGCTTCCTTGCGGTCGGTTACCACGTCGATATAGGCGTCCCGCGCCGCCCAGGGGTCGGGGAGCAGGCCGGCCGCCTGTTCCTCGTAGATGCGTGCCAGGTTGTCCCTGAGCCAGTCCAGCGCGCCCCGCAGCGGCGCGCGCCATTTCTGGCGCCAGCCGGGCTTGCCGCCGGAATTGCAGCCGCAGTCGGAGCGCCAGCGCTCAACCCCGTGCACGCAGCTCCAGGAGGAATTATCCCAGATCCCGGCCTCCCAGAGCGGAGGGTGCTTCTCCAGGAATTCACCGTAAACCGTCAGCTTGATGGCGGGGTCCAGCTGTGCGTTATGAAGGCAATAGGCCAGCGCCATGTCGCCGTGGATGTGGTGATGCCCGTAGGTTTCTCCGTCCGTGGCTATATGGGAGAGCTGCGGCTCCTCCCGGGACCGGTCCAGGGCGCCCAGGAGGCGGTCCAGGAAGACCTTGCCGTCGTTGAGCATGCCGTTGAAAGCTATTTCGCGCGAAAGCGGGCCGTCGTAAAAGAAAAGGGTTATCGACGCGCCGCCGGGCAGGCGGCACAGGTAAGGCCGCCGCGGGTCAATCTTCCCGCCGGAAACGTCATGCCATTCCTCCTGGTCCTGTTTGCGCACGCGCCTGGCCTGGCCGGGGGCGAGGATGGTGAACTTCACGCCGTTCCCGGCCAGTACCGCCAGGGTTTCCAAGTCGACCGCGCATTCCGGCAGCCAGATGCCCTCCGCCTTCCTGCCGAAGCGCAGTTCAAAATCCCGCAAGCCCCATTTTACCTGGGTGCGTTTGTCCCGGGCGCAGGCCAGCGGCATTATCATATGGCTGTAGCACTGAGCTATGGCCGAGCCGTGGCCGGAGAAGAGCTCGCGGCTTTTCAGGTCGGCTTCCAGGACCGCCTTATAGGTCCCGGGATGCCGGCGCTGCA
>Ga0066637_10002686_pt1 | contig 11872 bp, 12 predicted proteins | sample CryGeyCG2014_020_FD_62737 | JGI IMG/M metagenome (GOLD analysis project Ga0066637, IMG submission 62737) | Groundwater microbial communities from aquifer - Crystal Geyser CG08_land_8/20/14_0.20 | ecosystem: Environmental > Aquatic > Deep subsurface > Groundwater | place: USA: Utah: Grand County...
CCAATGAGGAGGAAGTGATTGGAAGACTGCAGGAATTGGGGCTGGTTCAATTTGTCAAGCCAGCCATTCCAGCCGAAAGTAGGCACTCTGGAAGTGGAAGTGAGGATGTTGCAACGATGCCATCTGCAGACAAGTTTGTGTCGCAGATTAGTTCCAGAGAGGAGGTTATTGAGAAGATTGCGGGATTAGAGCAGGCAATAAAATATCTTGAGAGCCTCGAGGAAAAAAAAGGATTGCTTTCTGGAATTATTCCAGAGAAAATTATTCTAAGTGAAAAGGACTTTGCGAGCATGATAAACCTCGACCAGGACAAAATCCAGCAAGAAGTCCAATCAATCCAGGAGGAATTTAATAAACTTTTAACTCGCGAAGAACATTTTAAAAAAGAACTTGAAACTTTCCTTCCCTGGTTAAACCTTTCGGTTGTCCTGTGTGAAATCAAAGGGCTAGAATTTACTGAATTAATTCCTGGGACGCTGCCATTAAAACTCTTTCCATTATTTCAGGATAATATCAAGAAAGAATTTGAAGGCAGGTTTTCTTTAGAGGTAGTAAGTCAGGATGAAGAAAAAGTGCATCTATTACTTGCTTTTTTAAAGGAAGATATAGAAAAGTTTAAGCCAGAAGATTATAATTTCACGAGGATAGAATTACCATCAATTCAGAAAACTGCAAAAGAACGAATAGAGGAAATTGAAAAGGAATTGAGCGAAATTTATGCACGAATCTCTGAAATTCAAAAGAGGGCACAGAAACTAAAAGCAGAAAAGATTAAGCTGATGGTTTTTTATGATTATCTACTCAATGTTAAGAACAAGGAGGAATCTAAAGAACAATTTTTTTACTTTCCTCATACTTTTATTCTCGATGGCTGGACAAGGAAAAAGGATTTAAAAAAATTAACAGAGGATTTGAAAGAAAAGTTTAAAGAAATAGAGCTCCTCACTGTTAAACCAGAGGAGGGTGAGGAACCACCGGTGGCACTTGAAAACACAAGGACAGTTAAGCCATTTGAAATGTTGACATGTCTATATGGAACACCAAATTATAAGGAGTTAGACCCAACACCGCTTCTTGCTCCATTTTTCATAATCTATTTTGGACTCTGTCTCACAGATGCCGGTTACGGTATTGTTTTAATGCTTCTTATGTATATATTCATCCGCCGTTCAAAATTGAAACCAAATCGGTTAGTGTATATTCTATTCTGGGGAGGACTTTTTACAATTTTTGCTGGGGCAATTACAGGGGGATGGTTCGGAGATGCTATTGATAGATTTGCGGTTTTCTCATTTTTGAGCGGGCTTAAGAAATTGATGATTTTTGACCCTATGAAAAATCCAATTATATTTCTTGCGATAGCTCTTGCCTTAGGATTTATACAGGTATGTTATGGACTCGGTTTGAAGGTATATAAGTTGATGAGGCAGGGAGCACCTCTGGATGCCTTCTGTGACCCATTCAGCCAGTTGATGGTGGTATGCGGGTTGCCATTATTAGCCCTTGCGCTTATGAAATTACTGCCAGGAATTCTTTTTCCAATCTCTCTTGGAATGGTAATTTTTGGTATCGGAAATATCTTTTTCTATAATTTTATAAATATCACAGGCGGATTGCTCATCCGTTTATTTATGGGTGTGTATGCAATTTATTCAACAATTACAGGGTGTCTGGTAGGCGATGTCCTTTCTTTTTCAAGGCTTCTTGCTCTGGGTATGGCTACTGCTGGAATTGCAATGGCTGTGAATGTTATGGCACAATCTGCTATGGATATTCCAATTATTGGGGTTATTGTGGCAATTTTAATAACTGTTGTTGGACATTTTCTGAATATTGTAATAAATGCTTTTGGCGGTTTTGTCCATTCCCTGCGTCTTCAATATGTGGAATTTTTCACCAAGTTCTATGAAGGTGGTGGTAAAGAATTCAGACCATTCGGTAAAGAGTATAAATATATGGAGGTTAAGAATAATGGAGAAGATTAAAGTAGGTGTGATAGGTTGCGGCACAATCGGCAGCCAGTTGTGCAAGTTTATTGATGCGCAGTTGCCACATATGGCACTTGTGGCAATCTGTGATATTTTGCCCAAGAAGACAAAGCAATTAGCAGATAACCTCATAAATAGACCCAGAATTCTCGAAATGGAGAGGTTGATAGATGAATCGGACCTTGTTGTAGAATCCGCGTCCAAGGATGTGTGTAAAGAAATTGTTAGAAAGTGTTGCGAAAAAGGTAAAGACACAATGGTTATGAGCACGGGCTGCATCCTGGAAAATCAGAGCCTGCTCGATCTCGTGAGAAGGCGTGGTGTCCATCTCTACCTTCCATCCGGTGCGATTGTGGGGCTGGATGGTATCAAAGCTGCAGCGATTGGCGAGATTGAATCCATTACGCTTACTACACGTAAACCACCTAAGGGTTTTGAAGGCGCACCATTTATTGACAAGAACCACATAAAACTAAATGAGATTAAAGAGGAAACCCTTCTGTTTGAGGGAACTGCACTTGAAGCAGTAGCAGGCTTTCCGGCAAACATAAATGTTGCAGCTACTTTAAGTCTTGCAGGTGTGGGTGCTAAGAAGACGAATGTGCGTATACTCACCTCCCCTCAATTATCTACCAATGTCCACGAGATTGAAGTAAAAGGGGAACATGGCAGGTTCACTACATCTGCAGAAAATCTACCGTCTTTAGAAAATCCAAAGACGAGTTATCTTGCAGTGCTCTCAGCAATGGCAACTCTTAAGCAAATTGCCGATACTGTGAAAATAGGAACTTAAAGGAGAACTTTATGAAAATAAAATTTTGGGGCTGCCGGGGCTCTATTCCTGTTCCAGACAGCAGGATGATGAAATACGGTGGCAATACAACCTGTGTTGAAGTAATTTTTGAAAACAGGATTTTTATAATTGATGCAGGCACAGGAATAAGGAAGCTGGGCGATAGCCTGATAAAAAGAAAAGTTTCCAACATAGATATGTTCATAACGCATTCTCACTGGGACCACATACTCGGATTCCCTTTTTTCAAGCCGATTTATTCAGGGAACACGCTCATAAATATTTTTGGGCGAACAAGTTCCTATAAACGACTCAAAGATATTTTTACCAGCCAGATGTCTTACGAATATTTTCCAGTAAGTTTTTCAGAATTGAAATCAAAAATAAATTTTACAGAGCTGTCCCGCCAGCAATATGATTTTGACGGGCATATTATAAAAATTATACAGACCAATCACCCGATTTTTGCCATGGGTATCAGGATAGAAAAAGGAGATAAATCATTTGTTTTTATCACTGACAACGAACTTGGTTTAGAAAACCCCAGGACTTCAAGAGGCGAATTTATAGCATTCTGCAAAAATGCAACATATCTCATTCATGATGCGCAATTTACAGAGGAGGAATACAAAACAAGGCAGGGATGGGGTCATTCCACTTTCATGCAGGCAATTATGCTTGCCGACGATTCAGATATAAAAAACCTTGGGTTTTTCCATCATGATCCAGACAGAAAGGATGATGAACTTGAAGAAATTGAAGCAAAGTATAAAAAATTATGCGAGTCTAAAAGATACAGGTTTAATCTTTTTGCGGTGAGGGAACTCAAGAGTATCGTAATTTGAAAATATTACAAGGGGGAGAATATGCCGTTTTACTCAGAAAAAGTATTAAACCATTTCAAGAATCCGAGGAATGTCGGCGAAATAGAGAATGCTGATGGAGTCGGAGAAGTTGGAAATCCTGTCTGCGGCGACATAATGTCATTTTACATAAAAATTGCGCCAGACGGGAAAACTATACAAGATATAAAGTTTAAAACTATGGGCTGCGGGGCAGCAATAGCTGTTTCTTCAATAGTTAGTGAAATGGCTAAAGGAAAAACTATAGAAGAAGCAATAAAAATAACAAATGCACTTGTAGCGCAGGAACTCGGCGGACTTCCTCCGAATAAGATGCACTGTTCAAATTTAGGTGCAGATGCACTTCACAAGGCAATTGAGGATTATTTAAGAAAAAAGGTGTCAAGAAAAAAGGTGTCAGGTCTTGACAAATGACAAATGACAAACATAAAAGAAATCCTCCTATTCCCTCCCTTCTTGCTTTCGACATAGGTCGCCCTATGGCGCCAAGTAGGTCTGATGACCAAGTAGGTCTGATGACCAAGTAGGTCTAACGACCAAGTAGGTCTAACGACCAAGTAGGTCTAACGACCAAGTAGGTCTAACGACCAAGTAGGTCTGATGACCAAGTAGGTCTGATGACAAGAAAGCATGGGGATTGTGGGCGATTAGAATGCACTATGTACGAAGCACGATGCACGAATTTGATAGCCTGAGGTATTTATGAAGAAGTCAAAGAAATGCAAGTGTCCTTTCTGCGAAGCGGAGCTGGAGTTTAGTTGTTTGGAGCCGCCTTTCTGCCAGGTCTGTAAGATAAAGTTTACTGTATGTAAAAAGTGCGGCCAAATCTTTAATGAAAAATTAAAAAAATGTCCAAAGTGCGGCAATTCTTTTTTTGGACGAAAGGAGGGAAATGTCGCGGGGTTTATTAAAGGGCCTTTTGCAAAATAAGAACCTGACTTCGTCAGAACCTTGTTTGTGGTACCCGACCAACGTTTTGCGTTGGTACCACGAGATAGGTCTGGTGAAGTCGTGGGCAGGTCAAAATATATTATACGAGGAGTAAAGAAATGGTAAATCGAAGAATTGTTTTTTTATTAGTGTTATTGGTGATTGTCAGCGGTTATTTTTCACTGGCAAGAGCAGAAGAAAAGGTCGTAGTGGCAGTGCTGGATTTGGAGGTTGGTGAAGGAATCAGTGAGAAGACAGCAAAGATTCTCTCAGATTCCTTAAGAACACAGCTGGTAAATACGAAGAAATTTATTATTGTGAGTCGCGAAAATGTGGAGAGCGTGCTAGAAGAGCAGAAATTTCAATTGTCAGGGGCAACAGAAAAAGCGATTGCTGAAGCAGGCCAATTACTTGGCGCACAAAAAGTTTTTGTCGGCTCTGTTGGAAAAGTAGGTTTCAATTATTTACTGAATTTAAAAAGTGTGGATGTAAAATCAGGTAGGATTGAACAGGCGGAAAGAGAAGAATGTCCTTCGGAAAACCTGCTTTCTGCTGCTACTTTCAATCTCGCTAATAAAATAGCAGGTTTACCGACAAAGCCCCTTTCAGAAATTGAAGCTTCTGTGCCGTCCGCTTTTGATTTAAGAACCAAAGGCAGTGCTTTTGGCGTAAAATTTACAGGCGAGTGGGGTGATGGTAGTTTCGGCATGATACCAGGCGTTACTTTAAAAACATTCATTGATGCACGCAAGGGACTGGAAATCGGTCTTGTATTTATGCCCGGGAACATAGTGCTGGCTGATTTTGATGTTGCTTTTCATAGACCGGGAAGATTCAGTTTTTACTACGGATACGGCGGAAATTTCCTTTATACGTTCGGTCCGAATAGTGCTTCTGCATATAATTTATCGCTTTCCGGGAATTCATTAGGTATTGGTTTACACGCCAAGGGAGGAGTGGAAGCTTTTCTTGGGAAATTTGGAATATTTATTGAAGGTACAACCGGATATATGTATGGTTACGATAATACCACCGCCAGTGGAACTGGTTACTTTTTCTATTCACTGGCTACAGGTGCAAGATTGTATTTCAGTGGTTTTTCAGTTTTTTAGTTGTCAAAATCAAGTTATAGCTGGAGATGAAATAAATGAGTGAGGAAAAATACTCCGAGCAGTGCATGGCGTGGATTTCTTTAAATATGGCTGGCATAGGGTCCAGCCGCCTGAAAGGATTACTGCAGTTTTTTGGCTCACCAGATAATATTTTTGGAAAAAGTGCAGGCGAACTTAAGAAAGTTGAAGGTATCGGGGACGAAATTGCCAGAAAAATTCTAAGTCTTGCTGATGGAAAAGCCGCCAGGCGAGAACTGGAAAGAGCAAAGAACTCTAATATACAGGTGTTCACTCTGGATGATGAGGATTACCCTTTTTTGCTTAAGCAAATTTATGACCCGCCCATTGTCCTGTATGCAAAAGGCAAATTTCTTGTTTCTGACAAAAATTCAATTGGAATTGTGGGTTCGAGACGCCCCAGTATTCAGGGCAGGTTAAATGCTGAAAAATTAGCTCTGGAACTTGCAAGTCGTGGATGGACAGTTGTTAGTGGAATGGCAAGAGGTGTTGATACGGCTGCACACAGAGGAGTACTTAAGGCAAAGGGCAGGACAATTGCAGTGCTTGGAAGTGGACTTAATGTAGTTTATCCTCCGGAGAATAAGGGATTGATGCTTGATATTGAAAGGGATGGAATGGTGATAAGTGAATTTCCACTGGGCACTCTTCCAGATCGGGAAAACTTCCCGCGCAGGAACCGGGTTATCTCTGGTTTAAGTCTGGGAATAGTTGTAGTGGAGGCTGCGGAAAAGAGTGGGGCGCTGATTACAGCAAGTTTTGCTCTTGAACAGGGGCGGGAGGTCTTCGCAGTTCCTGGAAATGTTAACCTTCCAACAACGAGGGGATGCCACCAGTTGATTAAAGACGGAGCAAAATTAGTGCAGGGAGTGGAGGATATATTAGAAGAACTAACTACAGAATGTAGCGGTTCGATGTTTCAATCGGACTGTAGTGGCAGAGTTCACTCTGCAAGTAGCGGTCCCGAAGAAAAAAATATGCCCTTGAGTGAAGAAGAGGCAAAAGTTTATAAATTGATGGGCAGAGAACCTGTGCACATTGACGAATTAACTGATATTTCCGGGATGGAATCCCACAAGGTTGGTCCAATATTGATCAAGATGGAAATTAGAGGATTAATCAGACAGTTGCCGGGCAAATTATTTGTTCGAAAGTAGTGGCAGGGTTTATCCTGCAGAATGTAGTGGCAGAGTTTATCCTGCAGAATGTAGTGGCAGAGTTTACTCTGCTGGTAGTGGCAGAGCTCGCTCTGCTTTGTAAAAGGAGTTTCTATGCCAAAGTCGTTGGTTATCGTTGAATCACCAGCAAAAGTAAAAACAATCAACAAATTTCTTGGTCCTGACTATTTAATCAAGGCGAGTATGGGACACATAAAGGACCTTCCCAGAACAGAACTTGGAATAGATGTTGACAACGGGTTCAAACCGAAATTTGTTGTTATAAAACAGAGGAAGAAAACAGTCAAGGAAATTGTGCAGGCAGCAAAGACAGCAAAGTATATATATCTTGCAACTGACCCTGACCGCGAAGGAGAAGCAATTGCTTTTCATCTGGCTACTGAGATAAACTCTAAGAAAGTTGACTCTTCTAGAGTTAAGCGTGTGACCTTTAATGAAATTACAAAGGAAGTGGTCAGTGCAGCATTTGCCAATCCCGGTCAATTGGACATCAATAAAATTGAAGCACAGCAGGCGCGAAGAATTCTTGACAGGCTTGTTGGATACAAATTGAGTCCTTTGCTATGGAGAAAAGTAAAGCGGGGTTTAAGCGCTGGAAGAGTGCAATCCGTAGCAGTACGGATAATATGTGAGCGAGAAGAGGAAATTGAAAAATTCAAACCAGAAGAATACTGGACAATAACAGCGAGATTAGAAGGGATAAATCCACCACCATTTCTGGCAAAGTTGGAAAAAAGTCCTGCCGGTAAAAAAATAAAAATTGAGAATGAAACCGAATCAAAGAAAATTCTTGGCGAACTGCAGGGAGCAACTTATACTGTTGTTAATCTGAAGAAAGAAGATAAGAAAAAATTTCCATCTCCTCCATTTATTACAAGCACAATGCAGCAGGAGGCATCCAGGCGTTTCCGATTTACCACAACCAGGACAATGAATATCGCCCAGGCATTATATGAAGGAATTTCAGTCGGGGAAGAAGGTCCGGTTGGATTAATTACCTATATGCGCACAGATTCAGTCAGAGTTGCACAGGAAGCGCAGAATATGGCAAGGAAATATATTCGCCAGAACTATGGAGAGAATTTTCTGCCACCCGGACCCCCTCAATATAAAAGCAAGAAAAGTGCACAGGAGGCACACGAAGCAATTCGTCCAACCAGCATCTACAGAGAGCCAGAAAAAATCAAACAATATTTAAATCCAGAACAATACAGGCTTTATAAATTAATCTGGGAGAGATTTCTTGCAAGTCAGATGAAACCTGCAACATTAGAGGTTAGGACAATTGAAATAGAGGCCAGGCAATATTTATTCAGAGCAACAGGTACAGTGGTGAAAGATAAAGGATTTATGGCTGCTTACGATAGTGTAGTGCCCCGATGTAACGTCGGGGTTGGTAGTGGCAGAGATTGCTCTGATACCAATAGTAGTGGCAGAGTTTACTCTGCAGAGGCTGAGGAAGAAGAAACAAAGGAAGAGCAACAACTGCCTGCAGTCAAAAAGGGTGAAGTTTTGAAATTGTTGGAATTGATACCAAAACAAAATTTCACCATGCCACCTCCCAGGTATACTGAAGCGAGTCTGGTGAGGATAATGGAGGAAAAAGGAATAGGAAGACCAAGTACTTATGCTCCAACTATTCAAACAATTCAAGGCAGGAGATATGTCGCAAAGGAAAAAGGGAAATTCTATCCCACAGAATTGGGTAAGATTGTAAATGAATTACTTGTGAATAATTTCCCGCTTATCATAGATGTTAAGTTCACAGCAGATATGGAAGAAGAACTTGACGAGGTTGAAGAAGGTAAACTTTCATGGATAAAGGTAGTCGGGGATTTCTATCAACCATTCTCAGAAACATTGCAGGAGGCACAGATGAAGATTAAGAAAGTTAAGAGGGAGGAGAAACTATCAGGTGAAATGTGCCCGAAGTGTGGAAGCCCGATGGTGGAAAGAGAGGGACGATTTGGTAAATTCTTTGCTTGCTCTGGTTTCCCGAAGTGTAAATACACAAAATCAATTTCACTGGGTATTAAATGTCCGCAGTGCGGCAGTGAAGTTATCATACGAAGGACAAAGAAAGGAAGAACTTTTTACGGCTGCAGCAATTATCCAGAGTGCAAATTTATGTCCTGGCAGAAACCAGAAAATAGGGACTGACACAGAAAATGGGGTCTGGCTCTGGCTGTCCCCTTATATAAAATGGATCTTAGAGATGTATTAACAAAATTTTTTAAGAAATATCTCAAAGTTGAAAAGAACGCTTCTGATTTAACCATAAAAAATTACCAGGTTGATTTGGGACAATTTCTTAGATTTTTGAAGCGTGACCAGGGCGAAATTAAACTTGAAAATGTTACATATGCCACAATCAGAAAATTCCCTGGAGAAATGGAGCATGCATATTCCAAGTCATCCATCTCCCGTAAAGTTTCCTGCCTACGTACTTTTTTCAAATTTTTAGCCCGTGAAGGACTAATACCGGTAAACCCTGCTCGTTTTAGACACCTGCCAAAACGCGGATTAAGATTACCTTCTTTTTTAAGCGAAGAGGAAGTTATAAAATTATTAGAATCTCCGCCTTCTACACATAATGGGCTCAGAGACAGGGCAATTATGGAAGTTCTTTATGCCACCGGTATTAGAGTGAGTGAACTTGTGGGTTTGAACCTTTCAAATGTTGACATTCTGGGTGGAACTGTGAGAGTTTTCGGCAAAGGAAGAAAAGAGAGGATTGTTCCTATTGGACGACCAGCAATTTTTGCAATTGGGGAATACTTGAAGGTCCATCGGGGACTGTCCCCATTGTTTTTGAACGCCAAAGGTGGGCGACTTACATCCCGCAGTGTCCAAACTATAATTAATAAATATGCAAGGATTGCGGGATTGAAGAATGTCACGCCCCACACTCTCAGACATTCTTTTGCTACGCATTTATTGAGTCGGGGTGCAGATTTGAGGATGGTGCAGGAATTACTCGGACATATAAGTTTATCCACGACCCAGATTTACACTCATATCACTCCACAGCGTCTGAAGGAAGTTTACATCCGCGCCCATCCAAGAGCGTAAAAATTGCAAAAAAGAAGCGTCCATTGACTTTTTAAAAATACAGTATAATAGAAACAGGGTATTAGATTTTGGATTGAGGTGGAGAAAGAGTATGAAAGTTAATTTTTTTGACGTAAATATTTGTTTTGGAAAATCAAGGAAAGGAATATATAAACCTGCTGACTCTGTTTCTGAACTTTTGTCAAAACTTAATTCTGCAGGGATAGAAAAAGCCCTGGTCTGGCATATTAGCCAATATGAAAATTCTCCGGTTAAAGAAAACGCAGTATTGTCCCAGATGATTTCTCCTTATCCCGGACTTCTTGGAACGTGGGTAATTTTACCTCCTCAAACAAAAGAACTTCCCGTACAGAAAGAATTCTTTTCCAGGATGAAAAAAGACAGGATTTTTGCTTTGCGTGCCTTTCCAGACTTCCATCGCTTTCTTTTAAACAGAGTTACCTTTGGGAAATTTTTAGAAGAGATAGAAGAGCGCCGTATTCCACTTTTACTTTCTATGGATATAATGGGTGCTGGCATTTCCTGGCAGACAGTTTATGATATTCTGGAGGAATTCCCACGTCTCGTATTAATCCTTTGTGATTTGCCTGTATGGGGAAGCGACAGGTATTTTCGGCCCCTCATAGAAAAATACCCCAACTTTTATCTGGAAACAAGTTTTCTGTTGCAATCAGGGGTACTGGAATCATTTGTTAGAGATTATGGAGCAGGAAGACTTTTATTCGGCAGTGGATTTCCATACAGGGATTTCGGTGGACCAATGTTATATTTGCTTCATGCCGACATTTCTGATGAAGACAAAATTGCGATTGCAGGCAGTAATTTATCCAGAATAATTTCAGAGGTAAAACTATGATTGAAAAATCAAATTTAATCAAAGAATTTTTTGAAAAGGGCAAATCAGGTGACTGTCCGGTGTACGATCTTCATGGACATATGGGTCCTTTTTATGGTGCATATATGCCATATCCTGAACCAGAAGAAATGGTTAAAATGATGGAGAGGGCAGGAGTCAGGATGTTAGTTTTCTGCCACCACGCTACTTTAATGACCACTGCAGGTAATAAACCCAATATAGAAGCAGTCAGGAAATTTCCAGACAGATTACGTGCTTACTGCGCAGTTAATCCCAATTTCCCGGAAATGTTGAGCGAAGACCTTGAAAGTTTTGAGGAATATCGTGATGTTTATGTCGGCTTCAAGTTTCTGGCTGATTACCACTGCGTTCCTGTTAATGATGTCCGATATGAACCCGCATGGAAATTTGCCGACGATAGAAATCTTTTAATGTTACTTCATACCTGGGGCGGAAGTTCATTTGATGGCGCAGAAATTGTAAGGAAAGCAGTAGAGAAATACAAGAATGTAAAAGTTCTTTTAGGACATTCCTGTCATGGAGATTGGGATGGAGCAATCAAACTGGTAAAAGATTTTCCCAATGTCTATCTGGAACTTACCGCGGTTTTAGATGATAGAGGAATTCTGGAGAAATTTGTAGAAGAAGCGGGTTCAGAAAGAATAATTTTTGGTACGGATTTTCCCTGGTTCAGCCATCATTATTATATTGGTTGTGTCCTTTCTGCAGATATAACCGATGAAGACAGGCACAACATTTTACATCGCAATGCTGAAAAATTACTTTCGCCTTTTTTAAATAAGGACACATTTTAATTTAGAAATATTATAATCAGTAAAGGGGGCTTACAATGGCAAAGTTAGCAGTTCTTGGAGGAAAGCCAGCAGCAAAGGGATTGAACATTCCTGCCTGGCCGTTTGTAGACAGAGAAGATGAAAGAATGTTGGTTAAAGTATTAAAAGGCAGGCGCTGGTGTCGGATTTATCCTGGTTCCTGGGCTGAGAAATTTGAGAAAGCTTATGCAAAATGGAACCAGGCAAAATATGCAATAGCTGCGGCAAA
>Ga0066637_10002688_pt1 | contig 11866 bp, 13 predicted proteins | sample CryGeyCG2014_020_FD_62737 | JGI IMG/M metagenome (GOLD analysis project Ga0066637, IMG submission 62737) | Groundwater microbial communities from aquifer - Crystal Geyser CG08_land_8/20/14_0.20 | ecosystem: Environmental > Aquatic > Deep subsurface > Groundwater | place: USA: Utah: Grand County...
AAATCATCATTCAATCCGCTCTCATCATTAATCTCATGCCGGTCGCGCAGTAAATACTGAACGTTAGCCATCACTTCAGCCACATTTTTCTCATCATCCACTTTGGCACGAACAAAGCTTAAATAATTAACCGCGCTAATCAACTTTTGAGTGGTCCGAAGAGGAATGTGAATTTGATCGTCATAGTCGACAAACAATACCTTGCCTCTGACCGCCATGACACCGATAACTTCAAAAATTTCTTTTTTGATTTTTATCTGCCGGCCCAGAGCATCCGAATCACCAAATAATTCTTGCTTAACGGTCGAGCCCAAAACCACCACTCGCGCCCTATTCTTGTCTTCCTCAGCGGTGAAAAAACGGCCCTGCGCCACTTCGCCGCCCTCGGTATCCAGATAACCGGCCGAAACACCGTCAATATTAACTTCATAACTGGTATCCCGCCAAGTGGCGGTGGCTAAAGCCCGAGAATAACCGGCTGCCGACACGACGTGAGGCAGTTTCTTGATAGCTTCCATATCCTCAGCCACTAAGGTGGTAATCGCAATCCCCATTACTGTCGCCGGCGGACCGTCAGACTCCGATTTGCCGGGCAAAACACCGATTAAATTACTGCCGGTACTCTTTATTTGATCTAAAATCAAACTTTGCGCTCCGGCTCCCAGCGAAATAATCAAAACCACAGCGCCCACGCCGATGATAATTCCCAGCATAGTTAAAAAACTCCTAGCCTTATTAGCCAGAAGCGCTCTAATCGAAATCCGAATTGATTCTCTAATCGGAAAAACCATAAACTTATTTTAATATTTCCCCGTCCGAGGCTAAACGTCGACTGGCCACCGATTCATCGCTCACTATCAGGCCATCTCTAATTCGCAAAATACGTTTAGCGTGTTCGGCGGTATAGGTTTCATGAGTAACTAAAATAATGGTATTGCCGGCGTTATTCAATCTCTGCAAAATTTCCATAATTTTGATGCCGGATTTGGAATCTAAATTGCCGGTCGGTTCATCGGCGAAGATTACCGACGGTTCATTAACTAAAGCTCGAGCGATAGCGACCCGCTGCTTTTCCCCGCCCGAAATCTGATTAGTATAATAATCTAAACGATGGCTGAGACCGACACTGGCCAAAACCTCTTTCGCTCGGGCATCGGCGTTATGACGATGATCCGAATAAATGAGCGGCAACTTAACATTCTCCAGCACCGTAGTCCGAGGCAAAAGATTAAAAGCCTGGAAGACAAAACCAATCTTATCATTCCGCCATTTAGCCAGTTCATTATCATTCAAAGAGGTGACATCCTTATCTTCCAAAAAATATTGGCCCGAAGAAGCCCGATCCAAGAGACCCATAATATTCATCAAAGTGCTTTTGCCGGAACCGGACGGACCCATAATGGAGACAAACTCGCCTTTAGCGATAGCAAAAGACAGGCCATGAAGAACTTTAGTGACCACCTCCCCGCTCGTATATTCTTTAGTTAAATCCCGAATTGAAATCAACATAATTTTATTGGCCGTTTTTTACAAAAGTAACAATCGCCTCGCCCTCTTTCAATTGATCGGCCAGCACCTCAATCATGCCTTCATTGCCGCTTAAACCGATACTGACCGGAATCTCCTCCACCTGATTTCCGGTCCGCAAGACTCGAATATATTTGCCAGCGCCGGTTTTCTCCAAGACGGCCCGGGCCGGCACGGACAGAACTCCATCCTTGCTGTTAGTGGTAATTATCACATTAGCGGTCATGCCGGATTTAATATCGGTTAAAGCGGCCGCGTCATCGGTGAATTTAATTTTAACCTTATAATAGATCACGTCCTGGATAACGGTTGAGGCCGGTTCAATAAAATAAACCACACCTTGAAATTTACGATTTTCACCAAAGGCGTCAAAAGTAACCGCGACCGAATTATTAATCTTAATTTTAGAAATATCGGATTCGGAAATATCCACTTCCACTTCAAAATTATTTTCCGTTAACATCACAATCACCGCTTTAGCCGAATTAACCTGTTCTCCAATTTCATAGTTAATATTAATAATCTGACCGTCCATCGGAGCGGAAATAATATTATCGGCCATTTGCTTCTTGATCAGATTCAAATTAGCTTCCGCCTGAGAGACTTGAGCCGACGCCAAAGCGACATCCTCAACTCGGGCCGGAGCTTTAATTTGAGCTAATTGCTTTTGCGCCACATCCCAAGCTTCGCGGCCGGTATCCACTCGGGATTGGGCCGAAGCCAATTGCTGTCGACCGGCAATCTGGGCGGAATTCAAGCTATTCTGCGCGGCTTTGACGGCATCGGATAAGGCGACGATAGAACTCTTTAAAGTATGATCGGCCGTTTGCAAAGTTGAAATTCCGGTATTAATTATACCCACCTGGCTATTAACATTGGCTTTGAAAGTTTCTAAAGAAGTTTGGGATAAAAAAGTGGATGAAATTATGGAATTTTCCAAAACACTAAACAAATTATTCATGGTTTGAAAAGTCCCGTTTAAATAATCCAAAGAACTCTGCACCATTTTATTCAAATTGGCATCGGTCGGATTACTTCTGGCCGCAGCCGAATCATTGACCGCCGCAGTTTTTAGAATTAAGGACTGGCTATAATAATTTTGCGTGTTAGCCAAATAAAATAAATTTTTAACGCTTAATAAATTTTTAATATCATTATCGCTTAAAATCCGATCGGCATAATCCAAGGCCACTCCGGCGACGACAATTTTAGAATCAGCGATGGTTATCAAACTATCGCGATTGTTCTCAATCGACTGCTCGTAAGTATTAACTAAAGGATCGTCAGACTGCAAATCGGTCAACTTCTTTTGCGCCTGAAGAGCAGTCTCATCAACGCTGTCTTGGGTTTTGGTATAATCTTCCATGGCCGCCAAATAAGAAGTTTTAGCTGAATTAACCTGAGCTTCATAAATCGCTATTTCACTGGCGGTGGAACCGGCCAAAAGTTTGCTTAAACCAGCCCGAGCGACGTTTAAAGACGAGAGGGCTTCTTGCTCCTTGATTAAAAAAGAACTCTGATCCAACTCGGCCAAAACCTGATCTTTTTTAACTACATCGCCGACCTTGGAACTAATTTTATTCAATCTTCCAGTTTGTGAAAAATTAAGTTCTAATTCTTTCTTGGCTTTGACCGTGCCCACCTCGCTGACAGTTTGAACCAGATTTTCTCGTTTCAATTCCACTGTGGTGTATTCAACTTGAGGTTGACGATTATTGAGCCAGAGAAATGACCCCGCTCCGGCGATGATGATTATCACGATAACTATTATCCACTTGGTTTTCATATGACTGATATAATTAATATTTTTATTTAGAAATTTTATTTAAAATGGACAAGAAAATTTTCTTTTCTGGCTCGCTTAATTTATTAATATTATTCTTAACTATCCCCATCATCTGCGCAAAACTATTTTTTAATAATTTCCCGCCAGCTTTAGTAAGCCGCAATTTTATAGCGCGACGATCAATTTCATCACCGACTCTGACGATAAACCCCCTCTTGACCAAATAATTAATTATGGAAGTGGCCGAGGGCGGAGTAATATGCAAAAAATTAGCGATGGCTTTCATGTTGGTCGCTCCATTTTCAGCCACATAATGCAAAGTATGCAGATGTAAAAAAGAGCAATCGATTAAATTGCCTTCCACTCGCGCCTTCTCCCGTAAAACTTGCCCCGCATTAAAAATAGAGCAAATCAAATCTTTAGTAACCTTACTTGTCATAATCGGTTAGAAATCAAAATAGTTAGATATTCTAAATAATAACAAAAAAATTACCGGCTGTCAACAACCGGCTGGCAATAACTTAAAATAAGAATTATTCTAAAACTAAGTCATTTTCTTCGGCATCTTCGGCCGAAGCATCACTGACCTGCTTATTTTCCATAATTTTTTCCACATGGTCGGCGAACTCGGTAACATCCATTTCGCTCTTCAAAAAATAAAAATTAGCGCCCAAACCGACACTCCGAGTCCGAGAATCTTCATCGCTTAAATCAGTAAAAATCAAAACTTGAATATCGGCGGTTTCGTCATCATTTTTGATTCTCTTCAGAACTTCTAAGCCGTCTAATTTAGGCAAAACCAAATCTAAAATAATATAGTTCGGTTTAGTTTTTTTAATCCGACCCAGCAAATCTTCCAACTCCTCATCGGCCGAACTAATTTCCACGCTATAACCATCGGAGGTAAAATGATCTTGCAGGCCATATAAAATACCCTCCTCGTCTTCGATTATAAAAATTTTCTTAGACATAAATTTAAATTTTATTTTTATTTAATTAATTTTAATTTTATTTAAAATCGCCTGACCCTCGCCATGATTATACTTACCCTGATGCCAAAGTTTCAGACCGTCACCGACCTGCCGGGGAATAACATGAAAGTGAAGATGATGGACAACTTGTCCGGCTATGGGATCATTATTTTCATAAACATTATAACCCAAGATGCCTAAATTATCCTTCAGGCTCCGCCCCACCTTTTTAACCGTCTTCATGGTGGCCAATAAAGCATCCTCGGGCGCTTCTTCAAAGTTGGCAAAATGTTTTTTGGGCAGCACCAAGGTATGTCCGGGATTAACCGGATTGGCGTCTAGAAAAGCGACAGAATCATCGTCTTCATAAACTTTATAGACCGGAATTTCACCCCTAATAATTTTACAAAAAATACAATCCATAATTTTAAACTATTTTATAAGGAGAGGCGGAATCAATTTCCCACCGAATTTCGTCAATCTCGGCCAACTTTTTATCGCCTTTATATAATTTATTCGGTAAATTAACCGACCAAGCGCCAAGTTCAGAAATACATTTATAACCATGGACCACGCCCGGAGGAACAATGACCGTGCAAGGATTAGATTCACCCGCCACTATTTTGAAATACTCGCCGGCAGTGGCTGAGGTCTCACGCCGATCCCATAAATGAAGCTCAAAATCGCCGGGACCGGCAAAAACAAATAAATCACTCTGAGCCACGTGTTCATGCGGACCCCGAACTACACCATTTTTAGTATAACTGATATAAGACATTAAAGGTTGATAATGATCTTCATCTTGACGATAAATTTCCGCGAGCCAACCGCGATCATCGGTAAATTTTTTTAAATTTTTGATAATAACGCCCGCCATCATATTTTTACAATTTATACTTTTTTAAATCCGACTTGATTAGCAAACCGTTCTGAGCCCCAATGGCAGACACCACGGCCGCGGTATTATAAACACCCAACAACATCGCCTTCTTAATATCACCCCCATACATTTCTATCCCGGCCAAGAAAGAAGAATGGAAAGCATCCCCCACGCCGGTAGTGTCCAATCTCTTTTGGTTTTTGATAATATTTTGATGATAAAAATTAACTCCGTCATAAAAATCAGCCCCCCTTTTACCATTGGTAATTATGACCATCTTCGGACCAAACGACTTGATCGTGACTAATAAATTTTTAATTTTATTTAAAAATTTAAAATCATTGGGCCGATATTTACCCGTACTTAGAACCAATTCAATAGCCTCATCTTGATTAATGCCAAGAATATCGGTTTGTTTTAAAAATTTGGAAATCTTTCTGACGCCGCCCGATAATTGAGTCTCCCCCGGATTCCAAATCTTTTTTACCCGAGCCGCCGAAAATATCTTATTTAAATCCTCCCGCCAATAAGCGCCGGATAAAGAAGCGATATAGGCCCATTTGGCTTGGCGCAGGGCGGCCAAATCTTTAACCCCCAAGCGAAGTTCAGTATTAGCGCCCCGATGAGAAAAGATTATTCTTTCGTTGCTTTTATTAATGACAATAAAAGAAAAACCGGTAGTCTCCCTTTTGGCCACTTTAATCAAGTCCAGGGCTACCTTCCGCCGGGTTAGATTATTGATAACGGCTCGGCCTCTTTCATCGTCGCCCACGCATAAAATAGCCGCTGTTTTAAAGCCCAAACCGCCTAAATTAACGGCGGAATTGGCCGCGCCGCCGCCATAAGTTGAATAAACCCGGTCAATCCCGATTTTAGCGCCATATTCAAAAGCAATCAGCTTTTGATGCCGGACATCTTTTTTGCTTTCCAACAATAAACCCTCATGGGTGTAAAAGGAAAAATCTTCAGTCGCTCCCCCAATAGTAATAATGTCGTATTTCATAGAAAATATTTAAATCAGACCCTAAAATTATAGCATATTTCTAACGTTTATCCAAGAAAACCGGCTTTAATCTGGTCGTGGTTAAATTCATTACCCAGAAGAATAAAAAGATTATTCCTAGATTCCAAACTAATTCCCAGCCCAACCCCGCCCAAAAATTGGCTTGCCATAAGAAAAATCCCCGGTCAGACAAAAAATTACTCAAATAGAACAAACCATAGAGAATAAAATTATAACTCAAAGTGGCGAAGAAAGTCAGGGCCAGAAAAGAATAAGTGGAACGATTAGTGAACCAATTAGCCAATAAAAAATCAGCCAAAAAAACTACCAGAAAAAGGGTCAAGGTATAAAAACCAAATAATTGCCAAGAAAAAATATCCGTCAAGAGCCCTAAACCGAGAGCCAATAATATTACCGTCTTAAAATCCAAAAAAAATAAAAATAAAATTAAAGCCAAAAGAATAATATTAATTCGGCTAAACGCATAAGGCCAGGAATTTATCAAAGATAATTGTAAAAAAACCACTAGAAATAAAAGACCGATATAAAGCAAAGCGATAAAATATTTTTTCATATTTTTTAACTAGGGCAAAACCACTGAAACTATCCCTAAATTATCAAAATTAACCAACGGCTCAACGTTGATATTTTGCCAAACATCATTTTCATTGTTGTTGATTTGACTGACTCGACCTAGGACCAGGCCGGCCGGGATATCTTTTTCCAGACCGGAAGTAACGACGATATCGCCTTGATTGATTTTTTCAGTTTGACCGACAAAATTAATTTTCACAGTCAAGCCCAAATTTCCTTCAGTCACTCCGATAGTCCGATTTTGATTTAAAATGCTAACGGCTAATTTACAAGAATTATTAATTAATAAACAAACTCGGGCTGAATTTTCTTTGACCTCCAGCACCTTGCCCACTACCACTCCCTGACCATTGATTACCACTAAACCGGGGATTAAATTATTAACACTGCCCTGATTAATGATAATATTTTGGCCGTATTTGACTGAATCTAAAAAATTTTCTTGGGAGGTAACTTTGGCCAAAATATAATTCATCTGCTGTTGACTAAAAAAATTGAGGTACTCCCGCAATTTTTGGTTTTCATTTTCTAAATCTTTTAAGCGAGCATTAGCCACCACCAGAGTGCCCAGTTCATTTTCCAAATCATTAACTTTAGCATTTAAATCCACCTGAGAATTTTTTTGATTATAATCTTTTCTCCAATCAGATCCCAGACTATATAATTTATTAAAAATTGGCTGACTAACTTTAACGGTTAATCTTTCTAAAGGCGATAAAACACCGATAAAATGTAAAAAAATAAGTAGCCCCGCCACTACTATTATTTTAATATGGGGTTTGATTCTATTTTTAAACATATTACATTATATTGGGCAAAACCATCACTTTTTCTAAAAGTTTGGCATCGGCAAATAAAAATCCAGTGCCTCGAGCCATACAAGTTAAAGGATCGTCAACCACCACTACCGGAATTTTAGCGGCCGCGGAAATGAATTCAGCCAAACCATAAAGCAGGGCCCCGCCGCCGGTTAAATAAATACCGCTTTCGTAAACATCGGAAATTAACTCCGGCGGAGTAGACTCTAAAGTCAGCTTAATATTGTCAATCATCTTGTCCACAGTTCGGCCGATAGCTTCCCTAATTTGAGCATCACTAACCATAATAGATTTAGGCAGACCATTAATTAAGTCGCGACCGCGAACTTCCATGACTCGCGGCTCGGCAAAAGGAATCGCCGAGCCCAATTGAATTTTGATTCTTTCGGCCAACTGTTCACCAATTAATAGATTAAATTCTTCTCGAATATAGTCAATAATATTATTATCCAATTCATTGCCGGCAAAACGCAGGGATTTATAAGACACCACGCCGCCTAAAGAAATAACCGCGATATCAGTCGTGCCGCCGCCGATATCTACCACCATATTAGCCGTCGCGTCCAAGACCGGCAACCGAGCGCCAATCGCTGAGGCCATCACCTCTTCCACTAAATATACTTTACGAGCGCCGGCGGACTTAGCGGCATCCTCCACCGCTTTCTTTTCCACCTCGGTAATATCTAGGGGGATGCCGATAATTATCCGGGGGCGAGGAAGTAGAGAAAAATTCTCGCTATGCACTTTTTTGATAAAATACTTTAACATTTTTTCCGTCACCTCAAAATCAGAAATAACGCCGTCAACGAGCGGCTTAATGGTTTGGATATGACTGGGAGTTTTGCCCACCATCTTTTTGGCCTCCCGCCCGATCTCCAGAATTTCCGTGGTTCGACTATTGATTGCCACCACGCTGGGCTCATTGATAATAATGCCTTTTTTATCAACATAAACTAAAGTATTTTTGGTACCCAAATCAACCCCTAAATCATGGCCGAAGCGACTAAATTTTGCGAATAATTTTCCCCACATGGCATTAATGGCTAAATTTGTTGATAATTTGATTGAGCGGAATAATTCCCATTTGATCGCTGGGGCGAGCTTTAATCTCCACTCCGCCGGCTTGCAAGGTTTTGGCGGAAACCACTAAGCGATAAGGGCAACCGATTAAATCGGCATCGGCAAATTTCTCGCCGGCGGCAATCTCTTCCCGATCATCAAACAAGACTTCAATATTATTTTTTATCAATTCCAAATAAATTTCATTGGCCGCTTCATTTTCTTTTAGAGACAATAAATGAATCTTAAAAGGAGCGATACTTTCCGGCCAAATAATTCCCCGTTGATCATTAAAAACCTCCACCACGGTTCCCATGATACGACTGGGGCCCAAGCCATAACAACCCATAATAACTTCTTGAGCCTGGCCATTGTCATCCATATATTTCATGTCAAAAGCTTTAGAAAATTTAGTGCCTAATTTAAAAATATTACCAACCTCAATCGCCTTAGCTTCGGTCAAATTCTTATTCTGACAAACCGGACAAAAATTATGCTCTTTAATTATTTCTCGATTCACCGCCACCCGACAATCGGAACAAATATAAATATGATCTTCGCCGGCTTCAGTTAGAGTTTGAAACTCATGAGAAAACTGGGAAAAAGCGCCACCGGAAGAATAAGTCAAATAAGTTAAATCTTCCAAACCCAGACGGGCATAGATTCTAAAATAGGCCGCCTTCACTTCTTCGTAATATTGATCCAAATCGGCTTGATTGGCATGAAAAGAATACATATCTTTCATAAAAAACTCCCGACCCCGCAACAGACCGGCCTTGGCTCTTGGCTCATTTCTGAATTTAACTTGAATTTGATAAATTGACTTGGGTAATTCTTTGTAAGAACATAAGAATTTTTTAGCCAGCGGAGTGACAATTTCTTCGTGCGTCGCCCCTAAAGCATATTCTTTATCATCATTGCCGACTAATTTAAATAAAGCGTCAAAATTATCCCAGCGATCGGTGGTCTGCCAAACTTCTTTGGGAGTTAAAGCAGCCATTAAAACCTCCTGGCCGGAGATTGTGGCCATTTCATCTCGGACAATATTATTGATTTTATTTAAAACCCTCAAACCCAGAGGTAAAAAATTATAAATACCGGCCCCTACCTTGTCCACAAAGCCCGCCCTAATCAAAATCTGGGCGTTAAAGCTGGTTTCATCCTTAGGGATTTCTTTGATTGTTTTGGTAAATAATTGGGACTGTTTCATAGATTATACGCTACCTTATTTTCTCATATTTTTCAAGGCCTCTTTGACCCGAGCTCCGCTCTCAACAATACTGGGAGAAACGGCCCGCAGAGCCTCGCGCGCTTCTAAAAACGAATAGCCCAAAGACATCAAGGCATCAATTTCATCACTGCCGGTAATAGCCGAGCCAAAATCATCCAGCGATTGGCCGCCCAATTTAATTATTTTGCTCTTTAATTCCAAAACTAAGCGCTCCGCCGTTTTTTGTCCGATGCCGGAAACTTTGGTTAATAGGACTGAATCGCCGCGAGCGATAGATTGAATGACTTCTTGGGAACTGGCCACCGACAAAACGCCTAAAGCGGATTTGGGACCGATACCGGAAACTGATAATAACATGCCGAATAATTCTAAATCCTCCACATTCTTGAAGCCATATAAATCCAAGGCATCCTCCCGCACATGCTGGTGGATATAAAAAGTGGCCGCAGAATTAATTTTAACTTCCTGCAATAATTTTTCGCTTAAATAAATACTATAGCCAACTCCGACCACATCCAAAATTAAGTAGTTATTATTCTTGTAAATGATATTCCCTTTTAAGTATGAGATCATAATCAAATTATTTTATTTTCCGGCGCAAAACTGTAAGCGCCGGAACAAACTTTTTAGTCGTTAAATTTAAATAAATTTTTTGCCCGTCGCCCCCGCCATGAGCTTCGGTAATCTCTCGGCCGCTTTTAAAATCAACCATTTTCTCGGCTCTAAACTTAATTATATCATAAACCGGTAAAATAATCTCCAATTCATCGCCCGCCTTGATGGTATTATGGACTTGGAGTAAAATTCCCTTTTGGTCGCTTCTGATTACCTGACCGCAAAACTCCCAATCGGGCGTATTGTGGGAATCTTTGGCGTTTTGGGCGGCTTTGACTCCCAATAAAAATCCGGCGGTATAACCACGGTGTGTAACTTTAGTGTTCAGCTCAGGCACTAACTCCGGAATCTTCCGATTATTGTCCAAGGCTGAACGATAAATACCGATGATATTGGCTAAATAATAAACGCTCTTGGCCCGACCTTCAATTTTGAAACTGGTTATTCCGGCCTTTATCAATTCCGGCAAATATTCCAATAAACATAAATCCTTAGAATTTAACAAATAACTGCCATGGGGTTCTTCCACCAGTTCCAACACTTCACTGTGGCCATGAGGTTTGATAAAAACCTCATACTCCCAGCGACAGGGTTGGACGCAATCGCCCAGATTGGCGCTCCGCCCGACCATGTCCTGGCTCAAAAAACACCGGCCGGAATAAGCCATGCACATGGCGCCATGGACAAAATATTCTAATTCCATTTTCGGACAAGTCTGATGGATCTCCTTAATCTCTTTCAAGGCCACTTCCCGGGCCAGGATAATTCGCCGCACTCCCTGCCGATACCAAAACTTGACCGCCGCGCCATTAGTGCAATTGGCCTGAGTGGAAAGATGAATTTCCATTTTAGGTAAATATTTTTTTACCAATTCCAATACCCCCGGATCCGACAAAATAATTCCATCGGGCCTAACCTTAGCTAACTTTTTTAAATAAACCGGCAAGAGCTTAATGTGTTTCTCATGCGCAAAGATATTAACGGTAACATAAACTTTCTTTTTTAAAGAATGAGCATAATTAATCGCCTGGGTTATTCCCGCCAAATCAAAGTCATTAATTCTGACTCGCAGCGAAAACTCTGGAATACCCAAATAGACGGCATCAGCCCCATAGGCCAAAGCTGTCTTCATTTTGACTAAATTACCGGCCGGAGCCAGTAATTCCAATCTTGACTTGATTTTCATATCATAATCAGTATAATATATATTACAGAATAAAAAAAGAAGCCAAAAAGGAGCCTTTTTATTGATTTAATCCCTTCTATTGGTAAGTCCACGCACATTTCGGACAAATTAAGTTGGGGCCAAAAATAGAAAAGAGCGGTATAATAGTAGCGTTAGACTAATAACAAAACTATTAAAACCACTCAATTCTATGGCT
>Ga0066637_10002690_pt1 | contig 11862 bp, 8 predicted proteins | sample CryGeyCG2014_020_FD_62737 | JGI IMG/M metagenome (GOLD analysis project Ga0066637, IMG submission 62737) | Groundwater microbial communities from aquifer - Crystal Geyser CG08_land_8/20/14_0.20 | ecosystem: Environmental > Aquatic > Deep subsurface > Groundwater | place: USA: Utah: Grand County...
AATTATCTTGTCTGGTACAACACTCAAAGGCCTCATTGGTCTCTTAATCTTAAATCGCCGATTCAATTCATTTTAAACAGCCAGGATGCGCCCTTGTCCAAAAGTGGGTGGCCTGATACAATCCCTTGACAAAAGAAAAATTCTAAACTATCATGGTTTTGCCAATTAATCCCGGATGCATATCTGATTGCCCGCAGAAAGGGATAAAAAACTGCAGTCCTTTTTTGGACACGAAGAGGACCAGCAGAAGTCCAGCGCGGCCTTACAAAAGGCAACCAGCAAAAGGGCATCTGAGAGTTAGTTGGTGATTGATGCGTTGTTTGTTGAAGACATTGATTCCTTCTTTTTACTTTACGATCAATAGTTGATGTACACCGTGCGCGCTGGCAGAGGTAGTGTCCGATCCCCCGCTTGATTTGCTATGACTTGTTACGATGCATAAAGCGGGGGATTTTTCTATTCCCACTTAAGCCAGAGGATTTTTCTCTGTTTTTTTAGCGTTATTTAGCGATCCTACAAGCCTCGCTTTTATAGGTCAGGATTTCTGCTACAATAACTTATATGATTTCCTCTAAAAAAATAGTTACCATGGGTCAACAGTTTGGCTTTGATTTAATTGGCCTTATCCCGGCCAAGCCCAGTGCTGATTCAAAATATCTAGAGGAATGGCTCAAGCGCGGATACGCCGGAGGAATGAATTGGATTAGGCGGGTAAAGAAAAAGAGACTGAATCCGCTAGAAATATTTCCTGAAGCAAAATCCATTGTTTTAATTGGAATCAACTACTACCTTCAGGATCTGCCCGATGAAATCAAAAATGATCCCGCGCGCGGAATCATTGCTCGTTATGCCTGGGTTGAAGATTACCACAAGCTTGTCTTAAAAAAGCTGAGGGAATTTACTCAAGAGCTTTCTGGAATTCTAAAGCAAAAAGTGAATTACAAGGCTTATGTTGATACTGGCCCGACTCTAGAAAGAGAACTAGCGCGTCAGGCGGGCCTGGGATTTATCGGCAATAATACCAATTTAATTAATCACCAATTAGGATCTTATCTTTTTCTGGGAGAAATATTTTTGGATGTTGATCTAAGATCTTATATCCCCAAAATTATCGGATCCTGTGGAACCTGTCAAAAATGTATGAATGCTTGTCCTACCGGAGCTCTGGTTGATAAAAAAATATTAGATGCCCGAAAATGCATTTCCTATTTGACCATTGAATTAAAAGGAGAAATTCCCAAAGAGCTTCGGCCTTTAATAAAAAACAGGATTTTTGGTTGTGATATTTGCCAAGAAGTCTGCCCCTGGAACAGTAAAGCAAAGCCGACCTCTTTTTTCAAAGCTGTAGGCGAAAATGGCCATTTTCGCCTACGGGAAAAAGAGATTGCCCCGCCGCTTTTGGAACTGGCCGGGCTGTCAGAAGCTGAATTCAAAGAGCGGTTCAAGGAAAATTCTGTTCTGCGGGCGAAATACAGCGGTTTGATGCGCAATGTGGCGGTGGCTTTAGGCAACTGGGGAAGTAAGCAAGCTCTGATTGGAATTGAACATCTGTTAAATAATTCTAATCCTTTAGTAAAATCGCACGCCTTCTGGGCAAAAAAGCAAATCCTGCTATAATTAAGGCCAAATGAATCCTGACTTTTCTGAAATCCTGGATAAGGTCAAAAATCGCCATAAAGACGGTTTGTTCGTCAAGCACCGGCCAAACAAAAGCCGTTATTCTATTTTAAGAGAAGGAATGCCTAAAAAAATTCTAATTCACGGCATCCCTTTTTTAATTACCATGGATGAAAACGGTAAGCTGCAGGTGCTGAAAGGAAAATCAATTCTAATTCAAGACGGTTTGATTAACGAGGTTTTTGACGCCAAAAAGTTTTCCGGAGCCCTGCTTAAAAAAATTGATTTGATTTATGATGCCGAGCTGAGGGGTGGTATTGTCGTGACGCCCGGTTTTGTTAACACCCATGCTCATCCGCCAATGTACCTTTTAAGATCAACTTTAACCTTTTCTGAAGATAATCTGGATAAAACCTTAAAAGGAATGGCGAGCTTAGAAAGAAAAATGAAAGAGGAAGATTTTCTCTTGGGGGCGCTGGGTGATTTTACCGAGCAGCAGCGTTCGGGAATCACGACTACTTTAAGTCATTACGGCGTTTTTGAACCGATTGATCAAGCCGCCCAGGTCACCAAACAGAATGTGATCAATGCCTTAAGTGCCGTGAGTAATTCCCACCCTCAAAACTCGCCCGCGTTAGTAGCAAAATATTTGAGGAACAAAAACCATTATTACACTCAACCGGCCATAGCGATCCATGAATTAGCTAAAGCGTCACCCTCAGTTTTAAGAAGAATTGCCCAGCTTCAAAAAAAATACCAAGTGCTATTTACGCTCCACCTGGCCGAAACCAAAAAATCGAACGAGCGTTGTTATCAAAAACATCATGATTTACCCGTTCTAGTTTTAGAAAAATACGGATTACTGAATCATTTGACTCTTTTATCCCATGCGATTCACTTAACCAAAAAGGAAATTCTGCTCCTAAAAAAAAGAAAAGCAGGAGTGATTCATCTGCCCACCTCCAATCTTTTGCATAAAAGCGGACATTTTAACTATCCGCTTTTTCATAAACTGAAAGCAACCAACCGCATTGCCTTAGGTACCGATAGCGTGGTCAGTAAAAGCAGGCTTGATTTATTGACCGAGGCGCTCCAGACCAAAACCATGCATCAAGAACAGAAGATTGTACCTTATGAGGATCTTTTTAATATGATTACCGGCCAGGGAGCGGAAATTTTAGGTTTAAAAAAGACCGGAAAAATTCTACCAGGTTTCCGAGCGGATCTTGCTTTCTGGAAATTAAAAGATCGCGGTTTTTTACCCTACGATCCTGATCAGCCCCTGACTTTAGTAAGCAATATGATTACGCATGGTGGCCGGAATGTCCGCGATTTGATGATTAACGGTGATTTTGTTATTTCCAACCGGAGGCATAATTTAATCGACGAAAGCGAACTTTTACTCCAGCTTCAAGAAGCGCATATTAAATTGAGGAAGAGATAAATTAGAAAAAAGCAAAAAGAAAGCGCCCCTCGACAGGCTCGGGACGCTTTCTTTCATTTCTAATCAGCGGGATAATTAGGTGCCTGCTTCGCAATAGAAATATCATGGGGATGACTTTCCTTCAGTCCGGCGTTGCTAATTTTAATAAAGCGGGCTTTCTGTTGCAGTTCCTTAATTGTTTTGGCTCCCAGGTAACCCATTCCGGAACGAAGACCGCCAATAATTTGATAAACATAGTCTGCCAAATGTCCCTTATAAAGAACTTTGCCGGTAATTCCTTCGGGAACTAGCTTGGTCACATCTTTCTGGTCCGCCTGGCCGTAGCGGTCTTTAGAGCCTTTAGTCATTGCTTCCAGCGAGCCCATTCCGCGGTAGCTCTTGTAGATTCTTCCGCCCTCGTATTCGATTCGGCCCGGAGTTTCATCGCAGCCCGCGAACAGACCGCCGATCATAACGGAATCAGCGCCGGCGGCCAAAGCTTTAACAATGTCGCCGGAGTATCTAACGCCGCCATCCGATATTATCGGTACATTGTTTTTTCCTCTTCCTTTAACCGCTGCTTTAATGGTGCTAATCTGGGGGACGCCCACGCCGGCTATTATTCTGGTGGTGCAAATGGAGCCGGATCCGACGCCCACTTTAATGGCATCAGCTCCAGCCCGAATCAAATCGCGAACCCCTTCTTCCGTGGCAACGTTGCCGGCAATTACCTCCACTTTAGAAAAAATTCGGTCTTTTTTTAGAGTGCGTAGCGTATTAAGCACTCCTTGGGAATGGCCGTGGGCGGTGTCGATTACTAAAACATCGGTACCTGCTCCTACTAGTAAGCGTGCCCGTTCAATCGCTTCTTGGCCAACTGAGATTGCCGCGCCCACTCTTAACTGTTTCTTTTCATCCTTGCACGCCTGGGGATACAGTTCATTTTTTTCCAAATCGCTTCTAGTCACCATACTGACCAGTTTTCCTTCCTGATTAACAATTGGCAGAACAGAAAGATTGTTTTCCCGGATGATGGTATTGGCTCTTTTTAAAGTAATTCCCTGTTTGCCCATCACAATTTTATTCACCGGCTTCATTCGGAATTTAATTGGTAGTTTTTCGTCATCTGGCAAGAAATAATCCAGCTCGGTGAGCAGTCCCACCAGCTTGTTCTTTCCATTAACGATCGGGATTTTTTTATAGCCTTTGGTGTTTTTAATTTCAGCCACATCAGCAATTTTGTCCTCCGGTTGCAAAGTTACTGGATTTTCAATAAAGCCATTTTCAAAACGCTTAACGTAGGTTACTTCCTGCGCCTGTCGTTCCGGAGAAAAATTTTTATGAATAATCCCGATCCCACCTTGCAAGGCTAAAGCAATGGCCATTTTGCATTCGGTAACAGTATCCATCGGAGAAGAAAGTAAAGGAATTTTTAAAGAAATTTTCTTGGTTAGGCGAGTGGCAACGTCAGTTTCTTTAGGAAGCACCGCCGATTTCCTTGGAACCAAAAGGACGTCATCAAAGGTTAGGGTTTTTTCAAATTGAGCAAACATAATGTGGTAAATTTAAAATTAAAAGTGAAAAGCGAAAAATTACGGTTAAAAGCTAAAAATTGATTGGTTTGTCTTTATTGTAAGGATAATTTAGAATTATATCAAGGATGTTAATTTTCAATTCTCAATTTACAATTCTCACTGAATTTTCAATAATTTAGTTTTCAAACATTGATAATTGAAAATTGTAAATTCTATCAACATAAGCCATGAAACAAGAAAATAATAAAATTGCTGTACTCGATTTCGGAGGACAGTATGCCCACCTGATTGCCAATCGGGTTCGCCGGCTGGGCGTTTATTCCGAAATTCTCGCCAATAATGCTACTACCCAGCAATTGAGAGAGTTTAAGGGAATAATTATTTCGGGCGGTCCTCAAAATATTTCTGAAGATGATTCTCTAAAATGCCATCCTGGAATTTTTAAATTAGGAATACCTATTTTAGGAATTTGCTATGGCCACCAGCTGATTGCTCATCTTTTGGGAGGAAGAGTTGCACAGGGGAAAATAAAGGAATATGGAAAAACAACCATCAGCTTTAAGAAAAAGAGGGGAATATTCGAGGGTCTGTCGAACAAAGAAACGGTCTGGATGAGCCATGGCGATTACGTTTCTAAACTTACGCCGGATTTTGAAATAATCGGTACAACCGCTGATTGTCCTACCGCCGCCGTTGCTGATTATCAAAGAAATATTTTCGGTTTGCAATTTCATCCGGAAGTCACTCATACTGCCAGCGGCATGAAAATATTGAGAAATTTTGTCTACAACGTATGCCGAGCCCGCCAAGGTTGGAATATGAAGACATTTATCAGAACGGAAATTCTAAAAATCAAAAAGCAGCTGAAAAGTAAAAAAGTTTTCCTCTTGGTTTCAGGCGGTGTTGATTCCACCGTTTGTTTTGCCTTATTAAATAAAGCTTTGGGGTCAAGCAGAGTTTACGGTTTGAATATCGACAATGGCTTGATGCGTAAGAATGAACAAAAAGAAATTGAGGCGGCGTTTCGGAAGAACGGCTTCACTAATTTTCACAGGATAGATGCGGCAAAAGAATTTTTGGCATCCCTGAAGGGAGTTTTTGATCCGGAAAGAAAAAGAAAAATCATAGGGGAGGAATTTATTATTGTCCAAGATCAGGAAACAAAAAAGCTAAAATTAATTCCCCAAAAATGGGTCTTAGGGCAGGGGACAATTTACCCGGATACGATTGAAACGGGAGGGACAAAGCATGCCTCGGTGATTAAAACCCACCACAACCGAGTAGAAGCGATGCAAAAATTGATCAAGCAAGGAAGAGTCATCGAGCCCATCAAAGAACTGTACAAAGACGAAGTCAGGCAGGTCGGAGAGATGCTAGGTCTGCCGCACGATTTTGTCTATCGTCATCCGTACCCTGGGCCCGGGCTGGCCATTCGTTGCCTTTGCGCTGAAAAAGAATATCCCCTTAGAAAAAATTCAGAAGAGAACGCAAAAAGAATAGCGAAAAGATATAAGCTTAAGGCAAAAATTTTGCCCCTAAAATCAGTTGGGGTACAAGGTGATTCCCGAACTTACGCCCACCCTTGTGTTTTAGCGGGAAAAACAAATTTCCAAATTTTAGAAAAAGCTTCTACAGAAATAACTAACAATATCAGGGAGGTAAACCGGGTTATCTGGCTATTAACAAAGAGGGGTATCTCAAAGTTTCGCTTGAAAAAATCATATCTGACCAAAAAACGACTGGATCTTTTAAGAGAAGCGGATGCGCAGGTAAATGATTATTTACGGAAAACCAAGCTTTATGAATCAATTTGGCAGTTCCCGGTTGTTTTAATTCCGCTGTCTTTTAATGAAGGAGAGTCAATCGTCCTGCGGCCAATAAACTCTACGGAAGCGATGACCGCTAATTTCACCAAACTTCCCTTAAGGCACGTCAAAGCAATGGCCGAAAAAATAATGAAAATAAAAGGAATTGACGCGGTCTTTTATGATGTAACCAACAAGCCGCCGGCCACGATTGAGTGGGAATAGAAGGCGCGACGTCGACGTCGCGCCTTCACAAAAATAATGGTATAATATCCTAATGGACCAAACTACCAAAGAAGCAATTAAAAAAATCCAATCGTTTGAAGTACAGGGCGCCACTCAAATCACTCATATTGTTTTAAAGACCCTTCGGGAAGAAGGCGAGATTCAATCTAAAAAAACCAAAGTTCAATATTTGAAGGCTCTGAAAAGCATAGGTGTGGCTTTAGAGTTGGCACGGCCAACCGAGCCTTTAGCCCGAAATGCAGTTCGATTTGTTTTTCATTATTTGGAACATACGGCTAAAGGAAAATCGCTTGCTGAAACTCATCAGATTTTAAATAAAGCCATTAATTTGTTTACTAAGCTGCTGAAATATCAAGAGCAGAAAATTGCCGAAGCGGGAAGTAAATTAATCCGACGCAACATGCACGTGTTTACCCATTGCCACTCTTCCACGGTAGAGGAAATTATCCTGGCCGCTTTCCAAAAGAAAAAAAATTTTAAGTTATTCTGTACGGAAACTAGGCCACTTTATCAAGGTAGAATAACCGCCCGGAAACTTTTAAAGAAAAAAATAGATGTAACCATGGTGGTTGATTCTGCCGCTGATTTTCTGATCAGCCGCACCAGTGGAAAGGAATTAATGATGGATCTTATTTTTCTGGGAGCTGACGTAGTGACCTCGGGCGGATCGATTATTAATAAAATTGGCAGTTTTGGTATTGCCCAGGTGGCCCGTTATGAAAAAGTGCCGCTTTACGTAGCTACTTCACTACTCAAAACTGATCCAGAAACCTTTACTAATCGTTACGTAGCGATTGAAATGAGAGATCGCAAAGAAGTGTGGCCGCAGGGTCCAAAAGGACTGAAAATTATCAATTTTGCCTTTGACCGAGTCCCGGCCAGGTTTATTAATGGAATCGTTTGCGAGTTTGGAGTCATCAAGCCCCGGCAAGTGGCCAGCCTGGTCCAGCAGTATTATCCTTGGATTTTTCAGCCCATAAAGTAGATGGAGAAGTTTTACCGGAAATTTTTAAAGCCCAAATATCGTCCCAAGCGAAACGAATTGGTTGCTTCTTTTTATTTAGAGGCAAAAATAGATTTTCAGGAGGCAGCCGGAGGAGTAGCCGCGGAATCATCCATTGGCACCTGGACTGAAGTGGGCACTTTAAAGAAGGAAATTTTCAGAAAATTAGCGGCCCACGCTTTTAATCTGAACGCTAAAAAGAAAACTTTCCAAGTGGCCTATCCCTTGGCTTTAATGGAAAAGGGAAATATTCCCCAGTTTTTTTCCGGAATTGCCGGCAACATTTTTAGCATGAAAATTGTGAAAAACCTACGCCTATTTGATATTACTTTTCCTGAGGAGTATGTTAATAGTTTTAAAGGACCCCAGTTCGGCATTGCCGGAATTCGAAAGATAATGAATATTTACAATCGGCCTTTAATCGGATGCATTGCTAAACCAAAACTGGGGCTCACCGCTACGGAGCATGCCAAGCTGGCTTATCGGGTTTTTATCGGAGGAGTGGATATTTTGAAGGATGATGAGAATCTCACCGATCTTACTTTTGATCATTTTGAAAAAAGAGCCCACTTCACTATCCACTTAGCCAAAAAAGCGGAAAGAGAGACGGGCCAGAAAAAAATGTGCGTGCTGAATGTTACTGCGCCGCCGCAGGAGATGTTAAAGAGGACGCGGCTGGTCAAAAAATTGGGCGGCAAGGCAGTAATGGTTGATATCGTTTCCGTTGGCTTGGATAATGTTCAAATGCTCAGGTCCGAAAACCTCGGATTAATCATCCACGGCCACCGGGCCGGCCATTCTATGTTTACCAAAGACCCCAAGCACGGCATGAGCATGCTGGTTTTAGCCAAGCTTTCCCGGCTGGCCGGCATTGACCAGTTGCACACTGGCACGGTGGTCGGCAAAATGGAAGGGGAACAAAAGGAGATTTTAGCAATCAATCGCTTTTTAAAAAGCAAATGGTATAAAATAAAGCCAGTTTTGCCCATTGCTTCCGGAGGATTACATCCGGGAATGATGCCAAAACTTTACCGGATTTTCGGCCAAGACGTAATTTTCAATTTTGGCGGGGGAATCCACGGACATCCGGCTGGTTCCTTGGCCGGCGCCCAGGCGGCTCGACAGGCACTGGAGGCGGTTTTAAGAAAGAAAACCCTGAAAGCTTATTCTAAAAATCATTTAGAGTTGAAGCAAGCAATGGAGCACTGGGAATAATTAACAATTTTCAATTATCAATTTACAATTTTCATTAAATTCTCAATGATTCAATTTTCAAAACACATAATTGAAAATTGAAAATCGTAAATTGGAAATTAGTTGATAAAATGGCATTCTATCTCAAAGCAAAAAAACTGAATATTGAAACGGGCGATTATCCCGAAGTTTTATTGCATGAAAAAGAGGCGCTCAATTTTGGCATTCATGCCGGAGATAAGATCGGTCTTTCTTGGTACCGGCAGAAAAAGATTTTTGCTGTGGTTAATACCGCCGAAAAAGAAATCAAGCCCGGTCAGATCGGGCTGTTCGAAGAAATTTGGAAAAAATATCCCTGCCGTCAAAAAGAAATAATTGAAGTGGCCATGGTGGAAAGACCTTTATCCGTACATGCCATTGATAAAAAGCTGACTGGTGGCAAGCTGAATTATGCAGAAATTTATTCCGTAATCAATGACATTGTCAAACGCAAATTAGGAGCGGTGGAGCTGGCCTATTTTGTCGCTTCCAGTTTTGCTAAGCCTTATACCTTAGATGAACTTTATTATCTTACTAAGGCCATTGCCGACACCGGCGAAAAACTGGTGTTGCCCCATCGGATAATTGTTGATAAACATTCGGTGGGAGGATTGGCCGGGAACCGCACCACCATGATTGCCATTCCCATTATTGCCGCTTTTGGACTGTACATCCCTAAAACTTCTTCTCGGGCCATTACTTCACCGGCCGGCACAGCCGATACCATGGAAGTGCTGGCTCCGGTCAGTTTTTCCATGCGAAAAATCAAAGAAATGGTATTAAAGAACAAATCCTGCTTAATTTGGGGCGGAGGGCTAAGTATTGCGCCGGCGGACGATTTAATCATCAAAGTAACTAGGCCGCTGTCTTTGGAGCCTTACGATAAAATGATTGTCAGTATCATGGCTAAAAAAGTGGCCATGGGAGTAAAATATCTGGTAATTGATATGCCGGTCGGCCCCAAAACAAAAATTAAGACTCTCAAAATCGCCAATGAAATTGAAAACAAATTTCTTCATCTGGGAAAGCGCTTTGACATAAAAATAGAAGTGGTTAAAATTCCGGCCAAGGAGCCGGTAGGCAAGGGGATTGGCCCGGCCCTGGAAGCGCGGGACGTTTTAAGAGTATTACAGAGAAAGCACAAGCGGCCGTTGGATTTAGAAAACAAGACGCTGATTTTAGCCGGCAAGTTATTAGAGCTGGCCGGGCAGGTTCAGCGAGGAAAAGGAAAAGCAGCCGCCACTGAAATCTTGGAAAGCGGTAAAGCCTGGAAAAAAATGCAGGCGATTATTAAAAGCCAAGGTGGCAATCCCAATATTGATGCCAATAGTGTAACTTTAGGCGGTGAATATTTTAGAGTGTCGTCGCAAAAGACAGGCCGAGTTACTGCGGTAGACAACCGAGCCCTGGATGAAATTGCCCGTACTTTGGGTGCTCCCGTGGAAAAAATGGCCGGCATTTATCTGCACAGAAGAATCGGCCAGCGAGTAAAAAAAGGAGACAAACTGTTTACTTTTTACGCCCAGAACAAAGACCGGATTGAGCTGGCCAAAAAAGCAATTGAAAAAATAGAAATTTATTCTATTAATTAGATGATACAAAACAACAAAAATACCGCTCAAAAGCGGTTTTTGCTTTATTAAGTAGAGATTGATTGTATATTAATTAATCCTTGCAATAATTCCAAATTATGTTAAGCTGATTTACTCCATTAAATGCTCTTTTTATCCACAAAATATGGGAGATTAGCCATGAATGTAGACATTGCTTTGAGGCTCATTAATAGCGGCGAACTGAATGTTGATCAAATGACCGCAATTGCCAAAAGGGAAGGTCAGGAAGAGATCTGGGAAGCTGTCCTGGAAAAGCTCGACCTTGGTCAAAGGTCAGAAGACGAGCTGATTAAGTTTGGTGAAGAAGTTGATGGTTGGACTATCTGGAGTGCTATTATTAGAACCGGCAAACTGCAGCGAGGAAGATTAATCGAAATCGGCAAGAAGACTAAGGGTTGGAATGTCTGGGAAGCCATTATGGAAAAGCTGAACCTTGATCAAATGCTAGAGGACGAGCTGATCAAGTTTGGTGAACAAGCTGGTCATATAGTTGTCTGGAAAGTTGTTTTGGCAAAGCTGAACCTTGGCCAAATGCCCGAGGAGAAATTGATCCACATTGGCAAGCTGGCACGTGAATATAGTGTCTGGCAAACCATCCTGGCAAAGCTGAACCTTGGCCAAATGCCCGAGGAGAAATTGCTCGAAATCGGCAAAGATGATGAACATTTCCCTGCCTGGGAGATAATCCTCCAAAGTAGGAATATTAAGCAAATAACCGCTGATCAGTTAATCTCATTTGGCGGAAAAGCCAATTCCCAGAGTATCTGGGCTGCTATTGTCAAAACTGAAAAACTGGGAACCGACCAAATGATTAAAGTCGGTCTAAAGATTCAAGATGAAGATACCTGGAGGGAGATTGTTGAAAGATGGAGCATTGACCAGACATTGGCTCAACAATTAGTGCAGGAACCAGCGATTGAATATTGGTGTGTGGCTGAAGCCGTTTTAAAAGTGCTGGACCTTAGCCAGATGTCAGCTGATCAAATTTTTGAGATTTACGATAAGGGTCAGCGTGATAATCGCATTTTGTTTGCCGTTATCAAAAGCGAACAGCTACCGTCTGATCAATTGATTGAAATCGGTAAGCGGGTAACTGGCAGATATGTTAGGGAAGCAATCAGCGAAAATCTGGATTTCACAAAGCTGACAACTGATCAATTGATTGAAATCGGTTACCAAGTCAACAGCGATGAATGCTGGCGGATGATTGAAGAGCAGCTTGCCTAATGTCCTTGGCAAAGTTCTGTTTGATCCAACAAGGAGCTATTAATTCAAATAGCTCCTCTTTCATTTATAAATAGTTTTAATCGCGCTGACGAATATTTTTCAAATCTTCTAATCCGTAGAAATAACTCATAAATCATTCCTACGGGCTGATCTTACTTTT
>Ga0066637_10002702_pt1 | contig 11843 bp, 18 predicted proteins | sample CryGeyCG2014_020_FD_62737 | JGI IMG/M metagenome (GOLD analysis project Ga0066637, IMG submission 62737) | Groundwater microbial communities from aquifer - Crystal Geyser CG08_land_8/20/14_0.20 | ecosystem: Environmental > Aquatic > Deep subsurface > Groundwater | place: USA: Utah: Grand County...
ACTCAATTTTATCTTTTTGTTTAAAACTTCTATCTTTCTCATAGGATATCCATAGATATCCTAAGTATTTAAACCTTTCGGTAATGTAAAATCAATTTGGACAAGCTCTACGAGGGAAAGTGCAAAAGTTTAGTACAAACAAGATTTAAAAAGCATATATATACTAGAAAATATTCGTTAAACGGTCATTTGCATAATCTCTCTTAAACCTTCTTTAACTAACTGTCTTATTCTTTCCTTTGTAAGACTCTCTGCATCTGCAATCTCTCTGCAACTCATTTCATCAAAACCTCTTAATCCAAATCTTTTAGCTAAAATTGCTATTTTTCTTGAACCAAGTTTTTCCAGTAATTCCATTGCAACATCATCTTCAATTAGTTTGTCCACAGGATCTTTCTCCTGACCTGGAATTTCATATTCCTTTTCTCCTTCGGCTCTTGAAAGAGAGATATTTTCAGCCGCGCTTATTGTTCTAAAAACACCAACATTAGTCCTAGTAATTACACGATAGCCACCCAATCTTCCTCCTTGTTTTTCTAATCTTTTAATTTCTATGTACAGTTCTTCATTAGTTGGGATTATTCCTAATTTTTCTGTCATCTCTTTCTCAACATTTCCAATAAAATTCATTTTTTCATTAGCGGCCTGATTCAATCTAAACTCTTTTGAATGTGTCTGGATATGATCTAAAATATGGGCATTAATGTCATATGCCGCGCTTGTGAAAAAACTAACACCTTCATCAAGTCTAAACCTATCAATTGATTCCAATAATCCAATGTTCCCCGCACCAACTAACTCATCTAAACGTTCTAGACAATCATATTTTTTTGCTTTAAAAATAACAAAAGGCAAAGAAGAATAAACAATCCTCTCTCGAGCATTTATAGCTTCTGAACTTCTTACTCTTAAATATAAATTTCTTTTATCACTACTCTTATAATTAGTAACCACAAAATCTATTTCCCCCCCATTTAATTCAATTGTTAATTCTCTTCTAGAATTAAAACATTCTTCTAGCAAACCATTGCAAGAACCATCTAATAAATCTTTTAAATCAGCTAAGTAAGCTCTTGGAGCTTCTATTTTAATATGCCTTTTACCTTTTCGGTTTACTCTCAAAAAATCTGCTTTTTCAATAACCAAGGGGTCTCTAGGAAAGGTCCCCATTCTTACAACCCCTAATAGCTCAAGAATACTCGTTTTTGATCTTTTCTCATATAAGGTATTTACATCTCTTAAATACATACCTATTGGATCAGAAAGATATCCAGACATTTTAATCTCTTCTTATATTTATAATGCTTTTTCTCATCTTATAAGCATTATTGCACTAAAAGGCAATATTTTTCTAAAGAACCCATAATTTTATTAATGCTTGTTTCTTTGATGTATTAGACTATAGGGAAGTAAAATTTTAGGAAAAGTTTAATCAAAAATAGCTAAAGCTTTAAAATGGAAAAATTTATTGAGAATTTAGACAAATCTGCATCGCTTTTGCAGACAGCAGATCACATGCTCTACATGACCTACCCTTTAATAAGAGAAAAACGCCTGCTTTTAAAAATCTTAAATGAGATTTATTTAGTTGTTTTGGGTGTAGTAAATGCTATTTTGCAGTATGAATATTTCTACAAAAGGATAATATTATACAAAGATGCTAAAGCAAACTTCCAAACTTTCAGAGAAAAATGTGCTCCTCGCTACAACATAAGCCAAGAACAAATAGCCAAAATACTTGAAATTTTCGACTTAGCTGAAAAACACAAAACCAGCCCATTTGAATTTGTAAGAAACGATAAAATTGTCATAATAACAAATGCTCTTCATACAGACACTATAACCATAGAAAAAATGAAAGATTATATTTTCACTTCTAAGGAGCTTTTAAGAAAAGCTGGCACAATTATAAGGAGCAGGAAGTGAGTTTTCTTCTTTCACCATTTTAAAGTTTCTAAAGCACAACCCACTTAAGCAAAGGTATAAATATATCCTTTGCTTATCAATTTTTATCCGATTTTATAAATAAAAAAGAGTGAGAAAGATGCCCTTAGAAAGAATTATGAATGAAAAAACATCAGCAGATCATTTACTTTATGTAAGCATGAAGTATACAAAAACATGCGATGTCATGCTTAATCTTATAGAAAGATGGAAAAGCATGATTGAATTGTGTGTAAATGCTTTATTGGACAAAGCAAAGAAAAAAAAGCTTCTGAGCAAGATTCCGCAAGCTCCAAAAATGAGAGTAGAAGCACTAAAAGAAGCTTTTAAAAAAGAGCCAATAGTGCTTGATGCTCTAAATCTCTATGAATTTTTCAAGAAAATTCCCTCTCTGAACAGGCTGCGGGAAAACGAGTTCAGGAAAAATGTATGCTTGACAATTATAGACGGAAAAGAAACGAGAATTGATATGGACAAGCTGAAAGAGTATGCTGAAACCATAGAAAAATTTATAAAATTCGTGAGAGGATACTTATAAATTTTATAATCAATTGCCCTTTACTAACTAAATCTCGCTAGTCCAATATTTTTAATCAAGTAGCTTCTAAAATCAAAAAAATCTTTTAGTTTACCACACCTTAAAAGGTGTGGTTTGTTAGATTTTTAGGATGCATGAAAATTCCAAAAAGGAATTTTCTGCACAGAAAATTGTCAGGAACAATTTTCTTGTGTTCAGAAATTAAAAAACTCAAAGTACATCCACTTACTAAAGTAAATGGTTTAATTTCTGACATTAAGACTTGAGCATTATTAAGGTTACATAAAACATTTTAACAAAGCTAAAAACCGATTAATTTTTAAAGTTGGATTGTTTTGTCCTTATAATAAAAAAGGTGTAAAATGGCAAAAGTTTATGGAATAATCTCTGCAAAAGGAGGAACTGGAAAAACAACTTCTGCAATAAATCTCGCGGCTGCTTTAAATAAGTTAGGAGAAGACGTGATGATAGTTGATGCTAATTTTTCTACTCCCAATATTGGATTGCATCTAGGCTCTGCAATTGTTCCTGTCACTCTAAATCATGTATTAGAGGGGAAAGCAGATGCAAGGGGGGCTATTTATGAGCATGAATCTGGATTAAAAGTCCTGCTTTCTTCTATCTCCTCAACAGCCAGACCAAGATTTGAAAAATTACAAGAAACAACAAAAAAATTAAAAAAATTATCAGATTATATAATTTTAGATTCTTCTGCGGGATTAGGGAAAGAAACAGAAGTTGTAATAAAAACCGCAGACGAGTTGATCCTTGTAACACAGCCAGAAATGCCTTCTATTACAGATGCGCTAAAAACAATAAAACTAGCTGAACAGCTTGGAAAAGAAGTTAAAGGATTTATAGTTACAAGGCATAGGGGAAGAAGATCTGAAATGTCTATTCCAAATATAAGAGAAATGTTAGAACTGCCTCTGCTTGGAATTGTGCCAGAAGACAGAAAAATGCAAAAATCTCTTCGTTTAAAAAATCCGATTGTCTATACTCATCCTAGAAGCAAATCCTCTCGCGCCTACCAAAAAATAGCACAGAAGTTATTAGAGTAAGTTTTATAAATGCTGATTTTTCTAAAGAAGTATGCCATTACCACTTACGCATAGAGAAGGAGCACGGGTTCAAATGCATTACCAAGGCAATCTTGTAGCCACGCTTACAGTAAAAGAAATTGACAAATTAAGAACAAAAAACAAACAAGTTACATTTATGTTTAAAGATCATATAAATGGCGCTCCTGCCAAAGAATATGTTATTAGTGGAGAAGAAAAAGTCAAGCCAATAGCAAACTCCCCCCTCCAATGAACCAGCTAGAAATTTATGTTAATCAAGAAAGAAAAAATGGCAGGAAACAAATTAGTTTATACTATGATTCTCTAAGAACTTTAAGAATTTTAAGAAGAGATTAAAAATGGGCCTGCGCAGAATCGAACTGCGAATCTTCTCGATTTTCAGAGTTTTTCTCTTGTAGTTTCTTTCTTCCGAAGTTCTTTCTTTTCTAAAGAAAGAAGCTCACGTGAACGAGACGTCGTTTGCAGACTCCTAAAATAAATTACTTTAGAGAGTTAACCACTAGACTACAGGCCCATCATAATATGGAAGTTCCATATCTTTATAAATATTATAGTATTTTAAAACGTTTTCTTTTTTAACCAGGTTTCCTTTCAAATATTCTCTAAATCTCACTATATGCCTAATATTAGAACTTCCAACAAGTTTAAAATAACGCCTTACTCCATTTAAATTCTTCACTCCAACCTGTTTTTCTGTCTCGAAGCTAAAAAGTCTATATTTTTTATTTAAATTTTTAATTTGATTTAATAAAAAAGAATTATGATTATGAAACCTTATGGATAATTGATTATTGTCTTTAGAGACACTCCCATCTGTATCTATGAGGCCTCTTAAACAAGCGAAAAATAATTTTTCATCATTAATTATTTCTACCGGGATAATTGTCTTATTTCTTATTTTTGAACCAGGATGTATATTATATTGTTTGATTAGATGTTCACAAAAAGTCTTAGAGTACAATTCAAGATATAGCTGGTTTCTTGACTTCTCCTCATGGATAGATGGTCTAGATCCTATTAAATCCTCAATTAGATTAGACAAGTATTTGAAGTATAAAATATCATAACGTTTGTCTCCAGTGATTTTAACAAAATAATTTGTTAAAGTGCCATCACCAAGATAAACACCTATTAATTCTGCAAGTTTTTCGTTTAATGGTGGAATCTTTACACTCTTAAGTCTAATTAAGTGGGGCCTTGCGTTTCTCCATCCTTTAGCCCTCCACTTTTTTAATTCACTAGGATATTTTTCAAAAAGAGTTTTAATTCCAATCCTCCCACCTTTTATAGCTCCCCAATTATCAGGCAACAATTCAAAATTAAAAGGTTTTTTATTAATTTTTCCTGCTTCACACAATTTTACAAAAATATTTTCTGGTAGAGTAAATTCTTCTCGAGCATATTCTTTGAGTGTAGAGTAAGATAGTTTGATGCTTGATGACTTTAAAAATTCTTTGAGGCTTTTCCCATTACAACACCTCAAAATAAAATGTCTTTGCTCACCTTTTTGGAATAAAACCCTCATAAAAGTGAAAGAGAAAGTATGTTTATAAACTTATCCTAAAGGCTAGACTACAAGCCCTTTCTTATCTTATCTCACTTCCAACTTCAACATCTTTTTCTGGCTCAATTAAAACACATATATTTTCTTCTTTAGAGCCTGCAGCCAAAAGCATTCCTTCACTCTTTATACCCCTCATTACTCTCGGCTCAAGATTTGCAAAAATAATTATTTTCCTGCCTTTTAGCTCATCTTTGCTGTAAAACTTTTTAATGCCTACACAGATTGTTCTTTTCTCATCTCCAATATCAACTTCAAGTTTATACAGCTTGTCAGCTCCTTCTATATCTTCAACTTTCAAAATCTTGCCTACTTTTAGGTCTAGCTTCGACCAATCATCAAACTTAATTGTTTCTGACATCTTATACAAAAATCTCAGCAAACTTATATTTAAATATTTGTTGGATTAAGAAGAAAAGTTAGTTTTAAGGATTAACTTAGTGACATTCTGCTTAATACTTAGGAAGAAATATTCCGGTTTTGTTAGATGAAAGAACAATAAGTGGGAGATTAAATCCAGAAGTAGAAGATGAGGTAGATTTAAGATATTTTTCTTCAGCTAAAGAATTAAACGGCTTTTTAAAAAATTTAAGAGAATAATGACTTTAAAAAAGATTTTTAAATAAGGGTATGCTTAGTTTAATATGAATAAAAAAATACTTGCTTTTGTTTTTGATGGGGAGAAATTTCTTTTATTGAGAAATAATTTTAAAGATCCTTCTCATGGTGGAGACTATTGGTTTACTGTAACTGGAAGTGTTGAAGCGGAGGAGTCTACAGAAGATGCGGTTAGAAGAGAAGTAAAAGAAGAAACCAATCTAGAAGTGTATGAAATTTTTGATTTAAAATGGGGCTCTGTTTATTCTTGGGGCGGAGAAGATCATTCAGAAAATAATTTCTTGGCTTTTGTTAAAAAGGGAAAAGTAGTACTAAATGAAGAGCATGTAAATTCTGAATGGATAAACTTAAATGATTTTATAAAAAAGATAAATTGGGATTTAAATAAAGAAGAATTAAGGAGTGCTTTGCAGAAAGCTATTAAAAGAGAATTATTTTTTAAGAAAAAAAAGGTTGACGATTTTAGGAAGAAAACTGCTTAATCCTTAGTTAAATGCCCCCAGCGATTACTTAATCCTAAGGATTAACTCCCTAACATTTTCCTCGTGATATAGAAATTATTAAATTCAAGCTCGCCTACAATAAGGACAACCATCATAGCTTGCATTATACTTCTTACCACAGAAACGACATCTTTTCACACCTTGACAACTTCTTTCATGGTTTTCAGCTACAGATTTATTTGCAAATCCTCTGCCACATTTGGAACAAAACCATTCTTCTCCAGCAATATTTTCCATCCAGCCCATGTTTATAACCAGCCCTGTCTATGCCCCCTCTGGTGTATGCTTTTCTTTAATCTAATTATATTGCTTCTCCTAAAATTTTTTGGATTATGGTCTTTATGATGGTCTTCTTCATCTCTTCTTGCAGGTCTTCCATATTTCTTATCTGCTACTGCTTTATGAATTAATTTCCCACCATTATTATATACAGGGTAACGACTTGCATTATAATGAAATGTTCTTTTCTTTCTAAATCCAAATAAACCCATCTCCTATTTAATCAAACCATGGATTTAAACCTTTCTTCCCTTCTTTAGATATCTTCGGATAATAAAAAAGAAAATTATTGCAGAAATAATAAAACACCCAGGCGTATACATCTTATCGCCTTGAAACAATCCCTGCATAGCTACAATCAAAAATAAAACTGCTAATATTATCCAGCCATATTTTCTGAGTTTCTTGAATACGAATATCATCCAAATTACTGCAAAGAATAATATTGCTCCTGCACCAACCTTTATGTTATAAGGATTATTTGAACTTAATATTATCATAATACAAATAGGAATTAAAAAAAATGGGGCTATCTGAAAGAAGAGTTTAATGCCATTTTTGATGAAATATCTCATAGCAAATTTCATTTCTTCTGCTTCTTCTTCCGCTTTTGTTGTTAGAATTATCTTATGCGTTGCCATTTAGGAGTATGGGAAATAACAGATTTAAACCTTTCTTTTGAAATACTTGCTTATCTCATCTAATTTCTAAACGCTTCTTTGCGATTGCTGTTAACATCCTATCTAATGTTGCTCTTGAGAAAAGTATGATTAGAACAGGGATAATAATTGCTACAATTATTTTTACCATTAAATCGGAAAATATAAAAAAAGGGAGAATTATTCCACACAATACTAACAGCAATAAAATTATTGAAGATATGTTTGCTAACCTGTCATAAATCTCCTTGAAATTCTTCTTATATGAAACTTCCTCAAGGTGTTCTTTTTCTTGTGATGCGTCTTCTTCTACTCTTTTTAGCTCAGTAGACTTAATTGGTAATGGCTGGATATTTTCTCTTTCCTTTCGGTGTTTATCTCTGTTCAGAAGAATTTGCCCAAGTATCTCTTTGTTTGTTTCGTCAAGGTTCTCAAGGGAAATATTCTTTTTATGTGGGTAAACTTTGTAACCTTTCTTTCTAAGTTCTGCTATCCCCAATCTTTGTTTTTTATGCATACTTATTCCTTTTTTTCCAGAATTTTTAATCTCATAAAAGATAGGAATATTACTTGCTTTAACAAGTATATAATCTGGCAAATAAAATCCTTTTTCTTTTATTTCTCTTAAATCTGAAATAATTTTTTGAATAAACTCTGTTTTATTCTGGAAAGTAAAGACATTTTCTAAGATTTCCTCCAGTTTCTCGAAGTCCACTATACTGATAACATTTCCATTATCCAATATTTTTCTCTCAGTAAGTTTAATAGTTACCCATCCATATCCTTGATATTGTTTTTCAAATACCTTTTCCCCTAATACTCCTTTTAGCCCACTGTTTTTAGTTTTTTCTTTTCTTTTTTGTTTGTCTTCTTCTGGAAGAATGTCCCAATAATTTTTTCTTCTTTTATTGACTGCTTCCAGATTTGTAGCAAACTCTTCTTCTGTCAAATCAGTTTTAAGCCACCTTGACAAAGAGCCCCGATTAAACATAAACATCTTTGCATAATCTTTTCCTGAGGGAATATAATCTATTTCTCCTGACTTAAACTTTTTCAAGTCTTCCTTCAATCTTGCAATAAACTCCACACGCTTTCGTGAAACCATTTTTCAGCTTCCTAACTTAATTCCTTTGCAATTTATCTAAAACTTTGGGGTTTTAATATTATGCTCCTTTGGAGAACTCAACCAAATAGTAATACGCTCCACTTGGAGCGTTGAACCATTTTACCTTCAAGTTATTCGGTTTATGTAGCTAACTTAATCCTAAGGATTAACGCACCCACGAAGATTTTAACCTCATTCTATCTTCTTAAAAAGTATTTCGCTTTTTATTTCTTAAATTCAACATTTTTCAGACCCTTAAATTCTTTATCTCCTGTCACAAAATAATAGCCACTTACTAAAGAAAAGACATATCCCACCGCATCAAAGAAAGATATATTTGCTTTTCTGTTTTCATGTCTAAATTTAACTGCCTCTTTTAAAATTTCCTTGCTAACAGAAACAGCATAGCCTTCTAATTTTCTAAACCAGTATTCTGCTGTTTTTTCATCATACACTCTTAAGATAACCCCATAAAATTCAGCTAAAGTTATATCAGTAATAACAAAATCAACATCTAAATAAACCTCAAACTCTGGGTTTTGCTGGGCTATTTCCATCAGCGCATAAGTATCTAAACACCTTTTTACATCCATTTGCTTTCCATATCTTTTCTGCTTTCTTTTAATAATTTTCTAGAATTGCCAAACTTCATGCTTCCGAATAATTCTCTTAAAACTCCTTCTTTTCTTTGTATATCCACAATTATGAACTCCCCTAATTTAAGGTTCATTCTATCAACATCTTCTCTTGGAATAACAATTCCAACAGAATTTCCCCATTGCTTAACTCTTGTTTTTATCATTTTCTGTATAATTATTTAGTATAACCTATTATATTAATATGTATAACCAGTATAAAAATCTTTCGGTTTTTATATCTTCTTAAAAAGTATTTCGCTTTTCTTAATTTTGCTTATCTTTAATGGTTTAGAAATTTCTGAAAATGTGATTTTAAAAGAAAATTGCGAAGCAATTTTCTCGCAGGTTTCAGGCATAAACGGCCAAAGCAGAATTGCAATTGCTTTTATGCTATCTGCTAACTCATACAAAACTTTTTTGTCATGTGTTTCCCACGGCTTTTTTTCCTGAACATATAAATTGCAAGCATCAATAAACTCAAAAACTAAGTTTAATGCCTTGTCAAGCCCGTAATTTTCAATATGCTTTTCAATTTCTTTTAGTTTTAGTTTTTTTAGCAGCTTATTTTCGCATTTTTGAATTTCATTTTGCTCAGCCAAGGCCGCAACTCTGCTGATAAGATTTCCTAATTTGTTTGCTAATTCATTATTATGCCTCTCAACTAAAGTCTTTTCGCTGAAATCGCCATCGTTGCCTTCTGCAAGGGGAAAATGCCTCAAAACAAAGTACCTAATGCTGTCTGCTCCATATTTTTCAGCTAAATATCTTGGAGAAATAACATTTCCAAGTGATTTTGAAATTTTTTGCCCATTAAAAGTAAGAAAGCCATGAACAAAAACAGTTTTAGGAAGTTTATAGCCTGCTGATTTTAGCATTGCTGGCCAATAAACAGTATGAAACCATCCATTATCCTTTCCTAATAAATGAACATTAGCAGGCCAAAATTCCTGATTTTTTCCAGCTCCTGTTAAATAGCTTATTAAAGCATCAAACCAAACGTAGACTACATGCCCTTTTTCTAATGGAAAAGGAATTCCCCAGTCAAAGCTTGTTCTTGAGATGCTTAAATCATTTAACCCTTCTTTAACTCGATTGGTTATTTCATTTCTTCTTGCATCTGGGAGAATAAATTCCGGATTTTTTTCGTATAAGTTTAATAGGAATTTTTGATACTTGGACAATCTAAAAAAATAAGATTCTTCTTTTAATTTTTCAAGAGGTTTTTTATGAATAAGACAGAACAAATCCGGGCAATCTTTTTCAGTGTAATATCTTTCACACCCAACACAATAATATCCTTCATATTTTCCTTTGTATATGTCTCCTGCGTTATTGCACTTTTTAATTATTTCCTGAACAACCTTATGATGATCTTTATCTGTTGTTCTTATAAACCTGTTATAATCAATATTCAATGACTTCCAAGCTTGCTTAAATTTCTCAGATATTTCATCTACAAATTGCTCTGGTGTTTTTCCTGCTTTTTCAGAAGAGCCCTGTACTTTTTTTCCGTATTCATCTGTTCCAGTCAAGAACCATACTTCCTCCCCTTTTAATTTGTGCCATCTCGATAAAGCATCAGCTATAATCTTCTGATATGCATGCCCTATATGCGGCTCTGCGTTTACATAATCTATTGCAGTTGTTACATAAAATTTCTTGTTTTTCATAACTTTTATAAAGAAAAAGAATATAAAAACCTAACTAATCTGAATATAATAAGCGCCGGTAGTATAGTGGTTAGTATGTTGCCTTCCCATTGTAAGGAACCAAGGTTCCTTGGCAGTCAACTTCCTTTAAATGCACAAAATAAGGAAAAAGGCAACGACCCGGGTTCAAATCCCGGCTGGCGCATATTTGTTCAACCGGAAGCTTTATAAGCCCATATTAACATCATATTAATATTAAATTAACATTGTACAAAATGGTAAAAGCAATAGTTGATATAAGCGAAGATGCGAATAGAATTCTAAATATAGTGAAAGCTAAAGAGGCATTAAAAGATAAAAGTGATGCAATTAATCTAGTTATAACTATTTATGGGCAAGAGGTGCTTGAACCAGAACTCAGGCCAGAGTTTATAAAAGAACTGCTTGAAGCACAAAAAGAGAAAACTATAAAAGTAAAAGACTTCTATGAGCATTACAAATAAAGAGGTAAAATGTACAATCTTGAGGTAAGAGAAGCTGTCGATAGGATATTTAGAAAACTATTTAAAAAAGATAAAGTCTCTTTTGAGTATATTAATAAAAAAATTCTTGAAATAAGGGAAAACCCTTATCATTTTAAACCTCTTAAAAAGCCACTGCAAAATTTTAGAAGAATCCATATAGGCAGTTTTGTTCTTTTTTATTCCATAAATGAAGCAACAAAAACAATAATAATTGAAAGATACAAGCATCATGACGCGGCTTACTTGCCTTAAAATCAGATTGGCGCATCCCATCTCCTCCAGAGCTTTAATAAAATTATGTCTACATAATTAATTTTGTCTACAAAATTGTCTACACTAATCATATCAGGCTTGTTTTATAATCTTCTTAAGATATTTGTATTCTTTTAGAATTAAGTCTATTGTCGGCCTTATGTTTCCTTGTTTTTCGTAAGCTTGTAATGTTTCATAATACTCTTTTTGGTCCTTTAAGTCAATGTTTACCGGAGGAAGACTATTTTTTATTAAGATATTATTCAATATTATCCTTCCAACTCTTCCATTGCCATCTGCAAAAGGGTGTATGCTTTCAAACTGGTTGTGGACAACTGCTGCCAAGAGTATAGCAGGATATTCTTTTTTGTGCTTGTTATACCAATTTATTAACTCTTTAAGCAGGTAAATAACTCTTGAAGACGGAGCCCCCTCATGCACAATAATCCCATTACCAGTTCTTACAACTACTTCTTGCCCTGTTTCTCTAA
>Ga0066637_10002703_pt1 | contig 11840 bp, 8 predicted proteins | sample CryGeyCG2014_020_FD_62737 | JGI IMG/M metagenome (GOLD analysis project Ga0066637, IMG submission 62737) | Groundwater microbial communities from aquifer - Crystal Geyser CG08_land_8/20/14_0.20 | ecosystem: Environmental > Aquatic > Deep subsurface > Groundwater | place: USA: Utah: Grand County...
ATTTGGATCTTCAATAGGCTCCACTTCAAAAAAGGCAATTTGAGCCACTCGTCGGCCGACCACTAGAGGAATTGTGTAATAACGGGAGTTATTAGTCACTTCCATAGTCCAACGGTGAGTAAACCCCACATCGCCCCAACCAGCACACTTACAAATTTCAATGAAATTACGCCCCATGGAGGAACGTGCCTTCATCATTGTCGTAACAATTCCCCCACAACCTCCAATAAACTCTTCTGTATGGCAAAGTAAGGTCTCACCTGGGGCTATCCAGATAATTAAGTCATCTGGACTTATTCCTTTGCCCAACCTTTCACAAATATCAAACTGCTCCAACCAAACACAAAAAGGCTCTGCTTTTCGTGGTTTACCCCAAACTCTACGCACATCCTCCTCTGAATAAGGACTATACATCCTAATTCCTTCTCCAGGATCCTGTTCTCGGAAAAACCATTCCCCTAGCGAGACATCGTAAGAGCAAGTTCCTAAATGCCTCTCATCAAAAGGATCAATAACAATAGTCCCTTGGCATAGATGTCTTTTAATAGCGGTATTTGAGAGTAGAGAAAATTTCTGTTTCATTCTTCATCCCTTTCTTTATTGATAATTTCTAACTATCTAAACTAAACAATTTTTAAAGGATTCTTGTCTTTAGACAAGAATCCTTTTTAGGTTATACATTTCTATAGTATCCACAATCTCCCTTCTCTGGACACTCTCCATAGGTGATACACTGGGGTGCCGCCCATTTACCCAAAGCTGGGAACTCACGGATTATAATTGAAGCTATCTGTTCAGCTATCTCTCTAATTTCCCATTGAGCAGCAATACATGTTCTCTTACCAATAAAATGAATAACATTCCAGCCATCTACTCGGATCATAGCCCAAGTCTTTAAGGAATGAGGAATTACTCCTATAGCTTCTTGTGGTGGAATACCTGCTTTCAGTAAGTCCTGATAATGAGCCATCATTCCCCGATACTGTTCTTGGTACAAACTAAAGAAAGTTGGTGATCTAATAATTGAAGGAGGAACAACTATCTCATTCCTTTCCACAGCTCTGTATATCGATTCTACAGCAAGATGCAGGGTCCTTTGTCTTATTAGTTGGTGCAGAGAAACTAAAGAAATGGGGACAACAAACTCAAAGTCTATATGTTTTAATACGCTCAAGTCAGCCTCATTCCTTTCCTTTATGGCTCTATCTATCATCTCTTCTGAAACCAGTTCAGACATTACTTGAGCATTACTACTAATTAGGGTTACAGTGTTAGATACCCATCTAAAGAGTCCATTATCCTTACTATATAGTTGAGCTGCCGGCCGCCAAGCTAATCTCTCATAATTGAAACCGAAATTCTTAAAAAGAGAAGGGGCTAACTCTCCTGCTTTAGAAATCATCTCTTCAACTACTTGATGAACTACCGAAGGCACCATCTCGTCTTGGGACATTGCCCGTAAATGACACAATTCTCTGGCATCTCCTCCTGTTTGAATGTTTGTTTTTGTATAGAGTGGGAGAAGAAAACGAGCATCCTCCCCAGGGATTCCTCCTCTTTGCATTTCATTGTATAATCTGAAGCTTTGGGAAAGTATTTCTTTCGTTTTCTCAACATACTCGGATTTTTTTATCACTTCGGGCAGATAAAATCCTCGACTGGCTGTTGTTCTTCTTAAAGACTGCTGGAGATGAACTAAGTATTCTAGCAAACAGAGTTGAAAAGTAACAGCACGAGGAAGGTCCTTAATACTAAAGAAAAAGCAGTTTTGATCTCCTACAGAGCCATGCCCCCTACCTAAACTCTTTTTCAATACTCTCTCTTCTTTTAATCTTATATATTCTGGAAGAGCTAACAACTCCTCCATTATCTGGTAACTTGGTTCTTGTTTAAAACAACTAAGTGCTCCTGCAACTGAAAGAGTTTGAGGATAGGGATGTTTTAAAAGTACAACTTCAAAGTCTTTCATCTTCATTCCTCCTTTAAATATATTTTTTAGGTCAATATAATGATGGAAAGAACTAATAGATAAAATTATCAAAAACAAAAAGCTCTGTCAAATTAGAGCTTTTTGGTTTTGGGTTCAAAAAATAATCTTAAAAAGAAGAAGCTTCAAATCTCCATTCTATTTTGTCGCCAGGGGCAACCGTTTTTCTGTCAGCGGCAATCTCTCCCGGCTTTTCGTTGACATAATAAAGCCAATACTTACCATCGGTTCCATTTTTTACACCATCTATGCTCTCAACCAAGATTCCCATATCTTTATATTCTTTGAATGTTATCCCAAAGTTATTCTCTTTTGAAAGTTTCTCCAATGAAGAAAAAACAGTAGAATCTGGAAAAATTACTGTTCTTGACTCCAAAACCTCTCCATTTCCTTTGTCAATTAAGTATAGAACCTTCTCTTTAACAGCTTCTTTTAATGAAGCTTGAGGGATTTGATGTTTGTCAACTAAGGTGTTTTTTTCTCTTTCTAAAAAATAATCAAAACTTAAAAATAACAAACTTCCAAAAATGATGAGAAATAAAATGATTTTTACAGATTTTTTCTGCATATATTGATAATAGATTAATATGGAAATCACTCTACACCCTGAGCGCTTCTTAACGGCTCGTATTACTCGCCCACTGGGCGTTTCTTAACGGAAACCGAGGACGGTTTCCTAAAACGCCCGTTAGAGCTAATCAATTAGCTCTAACCCCATATTTTTGGCTGTGCCTTCGACAATCTTCATTGCTTTCTCAATATCATTTGTGTTTAAATCCTGTAATTTCTTTTCGGCAATTTCGCGAATTTGTGCCTTGGTAACTTTACCAACCTTCTTTTTATTAGGAGTACCAGAACCCTTTTCAATGCCGGCGGCTTTTTTCAAGAGCTCTGACGCTAAAGGACTTTTTAATTTAAAGTTAAAAGTCCTATCTTCGTAAATTGTAATTTCGGTTGGGATAGTAAAATCTTGCTGATTTTTTGTAGCATCATTGAATTTTTGACAGAAATCCCCAATGTTCACTCCGTGTTGGGCTAAAACCGGTCCAATTGGTGGGGCTGGAGTCGCTTTTCCAGCTTTTATATGAAGTTTTACGATTGATTTAATTTTTTTCATTTTATCGATGCTAATATACGAATTTATACTAAAATATCGATGCTAATATACTAATTGATACTAATTATACGAATACGATTTTCATTAGTATCATTAGTATGCATTAGCCTGCCCTGTAGAAAGCTTTGATTTTTTACTGGGGTATATTGGTATCGCGTTATTCGTATGCATTAGTATATTGGTATCGCGTTAGATCTTCTTTATCTGCAGCGAATCAACCTCAACCGGGGTATCTCTCCCAAAGATATTTACCAAGACCTTAATCTTCCCTCGCTCCGTATCTATCTCTGAAACCTTACCTTCAAAATCTTTAAAAGGACCATCCGTAATTCTTACTAAGCTTCCCATAGAAAGGTCAACTTTATATTGAGGAGCTTCAGCTCCTATTCTCTTTTGCAAAATCTGGATTTCTTGAGATGAAACGGGAATAGGAATAGTTCCTGCGCCAATGAAACCAGTCACCCTTGGGGTATTCCTGACTACATACCAAGAGTCATCAGTAACAATCATCTCAACAAAAACATACCCAGGGTAAATTCTTTCTTCAATATTTTTTCTTTTCCCGTTTTTGATTTTAATTTTTTTCTCTTTGGGCACTAAAACATTAAAAATCTTATCTTCCATATCTAAATTTTCAACTCTCTGCCTTAGGTTTTGAGCTACCACATCTTCTTCACCCGGATATGTGTGTAAAACATACCAATTTCTTTCCTGTTGTATCTTTTGTTTGGGCATGTTAGAAATTCTTTCTGCCAAAGTCCCGCTTATAGCGGGAGTTTGGCAGATTAGAAGTTCTTACACCCCGCCCTTTCTAAAACTCCGTATTTGCTTTGATTTTCTAGATTCAACAAATTATTAAATACTATCAATAAAACGAAGTCCTAGAAAGGGCGGGGTAAAGATTTTGTTACTAAATTTCCATCACCCTTCGATAAGCTCAGGGTTCGAAAATTTAGACAAAATCTAAAATATGAATCTCCCCAACGCTTTCAAAAAAACAAAGTCTAAAGCTCCCAAAAAAGCAGCCAGGGCTATTGTTACTCCTAATATAATTATAGTATATCTCAAAGTTTCCTGTCTGTCTGGCCAGTTAACTTTTCTCATTTCAACCGATACTTCTTTAAAGAATATTATAACTTTTTTAAGAATTTTTTCTATTTTTTCCATAATTATCTTAAAAAAGCCCTCCAGGGGGCTACGATATTAAATAATAGACCCTTCTTATTATTTTGTCAACTCGGGAAATTATCTTAATTTCCTACTTTCTTGTGTTACAAGCCACAAGTTACAGGTTACAAGATTTTTAAATATCAAGATTTTTAACCTTCTTGGCATGAACCTGGATAAACTTTTTCCTCGGTAATACCTCCTTTCCCATTAAAATATCAAAAATGTCGCTTCGCTCCTTAGAAACCCACGGTTTCTAACATCCGCCCAAATTTTGCCTTCGGCAAAACTTTGTGGCGGACTGTTTTCCTATACGGGAGGAAATTCTTTCCTCCCGACCCCTCCTTGTCATTTTTGATATTTTAAATATCAAGATTTTTAACCTTCTTGGCATGAACCTGGATAAACTTTTTCCTCGGTAATACCTCCTTTCCCATTAAAATATCAAAAATGCGGTCGGCTTCTTTGGCATCCTCAATATAAACTTTCAATAATACCCGGTTCTCTGGATTCATAGTTGTTTCCCAAAGCTGTTCTGGATTCATTTCTCCCAATCCCTTATATCTTTGAATAGAAATTCCTGTTTTTCTTTCTTCTGTCTCTTCTTTTTCTTTGGTTTTTGATTTTGAAAATTCTGAAAGAACTTCAGCCTTATCAGCTTCGGTGTAAGCATACTCTACCCTTTTCCCTGATTGAATCCGATAGAGCGGAGGCTGGGCAATATAAAGGTATCCCCTTTCAATAATTTCCCGGAAATGTCTAAAAAACAGAGTCAAAAGAAGAGTTCTTATATGATTCCCGTCAGAGTCAGCATCAGCCATTAAAATAACTCTGTGATACCTTAACTTTTCAATATTAAAATCTTGGGCAAAAGCAGTCCCCAAAGCAATAATCAAAGATTTAATTTCTTGAGAAGATAAAATCTTATCTAAACGTGCTCTCTCCACATTTAATACCTTTCCCCTTAAAGGCAAAATTGCTTGAAATCTTCTATTTCTTGCCATTTTTCCACTATTGTGAACAAAAACCCCACAAGCTAAAGCGAAATTATGAGTCTCTTCTACTTCTAAATCATAAACATCTATTGTTTGAGAAAGTTTAACTATTTTTTTAACCCTATGGTTATAATTCAGTACAGCTTCTTTTAACTTTTCTTCATTATCATTAAAAAATCTATGGCAAACTGTTTGATATTTCAAAGCATTTTTATCCCCTTTTATCTTCCTCTCTTTGTCATATTGAACCGCATTAACATTTCCCTCTTGTTCGAAAATTTCTCTTAATAATTTTAAAGACTCGTGTAAATATGTCTGATTATAAGCTTTTTTTCTTTTCTTTCTGAACTCTGGTATCCATTGCTCCATAGTCTTCTGCCTTCTCCATTCTAAAAGCTCTTCCTCTTGCCATTGTTTTTTTGCTATTAGAGAAAGTTCTTTTCTCTTTTCAGGATACTGATTAAAATATTTTCTCACTCGTTCAGTCTGCTTTCTTCTATTTCGCGGATTGCTCCAATATTTCTTTTGATTTTTGTACAAAATTTCTCTGTTTTTTTCTCTGTAATCTGAATTTCTCTGATAGAATTCCAAGTATTTCTGAATCATATATTGTTTATACTCTTTATTCTCCCACTGCTTTTTAGCTCTTTCACTTAATATTTTGCGCATTCTTGGTTTTAACATTGCAGCTCTAACTTTTTCCCTAAATTCCTTTGTCTGTCGAATCTTCCTGAGTTTTTCTTGGATTTCTGGTCTTGAGGCCAATTTCTTAAATAATTTTCTATGAAATTCTAAATGTTTTTTAAAGTTCATCCTGATTATATTATCTGGATAGTTGTTTAGTTTATTAAAATCCTTATGATGTATTGCCTGATCTGAGCTTCTTTGATATTTACCTTGCTTTAAATTGTATTGGTCAACTAGAAGATGAGTAAAGATATAGCGATATTTTAACGGATTAAAAACCATTTCATATCCTTGAATGGTAATTCTACCTTTTATTTCTGATAGTTTCCTATAAAGAGGCATTAGGGAGTTTTCCGGTGTAAGGTCTTTTGCCTCTTCATACTCTCCATTTCTCAACATAAATTTATGGTCGGGAGTGCAGATAATTTCTTCATCGTTATCTAAAATCACTTTAATTACTTTTGTATTCTGTCTAGTTCTCCGGACATCTTTTATTACACCTATCCCAATGTTCTTGTCTTTCTTTATAGTATAGCAATAATTTCTTTTTCCTTTTTTTTCTTCTTCAATTAATTGCTTAAAAGTTAGGTTTCTGCCATCTATTAAAGCAATTTTTGTATTGCCCGAAAAACATCCTCCGGCACTATTTCCTTCAACTATATAAAGCTCTGATTCAGTAGCGTCACGGGAGGAACAATCAGCTAATTTTCCCGGCAAAGTTAAACCTTCTAAAATCCCTTTTCGCAAAACCGTGGTCCTTGCCGCCTTAGCCGCTTGCCGAGCTCTAGCTGATAAAAGACAATTTTCAATGATAGCTCTTCCATCTTGAGGATTCTTTTCTAAAAATTCGTTTAAGCCTTCAGATAATACCGCCTCAACTGCCGTTTTTGCTTCCGGATTACCAAGTTTTGCTTTTGTTTGCCCTTCAAATTGAGGCTCTTTCAGTTTCACCGAAACTACTCCAACCAACCCTTCCCTTACATCGTTTCCCATAAGATTCTCGTCTTTCTCTTTCAAAAATCCATTTTTTCTTGCGTAATCATTCAAGGTTCTTGTTAAAGCAGTCCTAAAACCGGTAAGATGCATACCACCTTCACCGGTATTGATGTTGTTAGCAAAACTCTCTTCAAAACATTCCATTTCTTTGGCATACTGCAAAGCAATCTCTACCAAAACTCCTTCTTTTTCTCCACGAGTGTAAAAAATATTAGGATGATGAACTTCGGCCTCTCCAACTAAATATCTTACATAAGACCTCACTCCTCCTTCAAAATAAAAATTATAGCTAAAAGGAGGAGAAACCCTTTCATCATTTATTATTATCTTAACACCCGGAGTCAGATAGGCTTGCTGACGGAGATGGTTTATGATTTTTTTAGTGTCAAACTGGATCTCCTTAAAAATCTCTGGATCCGGCTCAAAAATCACTGTGGTGCCAGAACCCTTGCATTTCCCTATTTTTTTAACTTTTGTTTTCACCCGACCTTGAGAATATTCTTGAAAATACTTCGTTCCTCCCCGACAAACCTCAACCCTCATATAACTTGTCAAAGCACAAACAACCGACACCCCAACCCCATGCAAACCTCCTGCCACTTGATAAGCCTTTCCTCCAAATTTAGCCCCGGCGTGTAAAGTTGTCATTACGGTCTCCAAGGCTGATTTACCTGTCTGGGGATGTTTTTCAACAGGAATCCCCCGACCATTATCTTCACATTTAACTCTATTTTCGGGAAGCAGGGTAATGGCAATCTCGTTAGCGTAACCAGCCATACATTCGTCGATACCGTTATCAAGTACTTCCCAAACTAAGTGGTGTAACCCTTCAGGACCGGTGGAGCCAATGTACATCCCCGGTCTTTTTCTAACCGGTTCAAGCCCTTTTAAAACATAGATATCTTTGGCTGTATATCCTTCTCCTTCTTTTTGTACCCTTTTTTTAGTTGTCTTTTCAGTCTTTTTGTGAACCATTCTTTTTCTTGTAACGTGTAACTTATAGCTTGTAACCCAAGAAAATGGAAAATGAGATAATTAAAATAATTCTGCTTGCGTTACATGTTACACGTTATAGGTTACATGTTTACTTTCTTACTTCCCACGATGGATTCTCTTCCAGGGATTTGATTATCTTTTGATGAATCTTCTGAACCTCTTCTGACTTCAATGTTCTATCCTCTGCTTGATAAATTATGTGAAAAGCAAGGTTTTCCATACCTTCTGGCAGTTCTTGGCCGCTATAAACATCAAACAAATCAACATCTCTCACTAAATTTCCTCCTACTCCTTCAATTATATTTAAAACCTCCACTACCCTTGTTCCTTGAGGAACTAAAACTGCCAAATCCCTGATTGAAGTTGGATGCAAAGAGACGGGTTGGTATTCTGCTTCTTCCAAAGCCAAGTTCTCGAGTTTTTCAAAATCAAAATCAAAAATGAATACCTTTTCTTTCAAACCAAAATTTTCTATTATCCGAGGATGAATTTCTCCCAAAAATCCAATCTCTTCTCCGCCAACTTTGATTTCGGCGCATTTTCCAGGGTGCCACATACTAACGAGCGAATCTTCCGGCGTTGCTTTAAAATCGTCATACCAGACATTACTAATTCCCAATTGATTCAAAAGATCTTCAGACGCTCCCTTTAATTCATAAAAAAGCTCATCTCCCCCGCCCTTTTTTACCAAAACTCCTGCCAGTATCTTCTTTTCACAAAGAGGAACTTTATATTTTGGAGTTTTTCCCTTTTTAAATATCTCCCCGAGCTCAAAAATCTTCACCTCGTTAAAAAATCTCAAATTATCTTTGACGTTTTTTATTAACTTTGGAACTAAGCTCGGGGTTAAATATCTATTTTCAGAACTCATCGGGTTCGCTATCTCAATCATTTTATTATCTTTAAAACCAAAAATTTCCTTCTCCCTTTTACTTAAAAAAGAATAATTGTAAACCTCGCAAAATCCTAATTCTTTCAGACTATTCTTTATCTTTTCTTCCCAAAAAAGTTCTTCATTTCTTTCCGGGGGAATCAAAGAAGCTTGAGGAAACTCTGATGGAATATTTTTATAGCCAAAAATTCTTCCTATCTCCTCAATCAGATCTTCCTCTATTGAGACATCTAATCTTCTGGTAGGAACTTTAACCTGAAACACGGAACCTGAAACTTGAGACTCAAAACCTAAATCCTGCAATATCCTTTTTACCACTTTAGCTGGTATTTTTACTCCTAACAATCTTTCGATACTATTTAGGTTAAGTTTAATCTTCTTTTGATAAACTTTATCAGGAGAAAAATCAGCTAAATCCTTAACAATCTTACCTCCAGCAAATTTTTTGATTAAATAACAAATCCTTTGTTGGGCAAAATCAACAAGATTAAGGTTAATGCCATGCTCAAACCTTAAAGAGGCATCCGTTTTCAACTTCAATTTTTGAGAACCTTTTCGTATCAGTACTTGATTAAAATTTGCCGCTTCAATAACAATGTTCTTGGTATTTTTGTCAATACCTGTCGCCTCTCCTCCTTTTATCCCTGCTATGGCAATCGGTCTCTTTACATCCGCTATCACTAAAATACTTTCATCTAATTTATATTCTTTATCATCTAACGCTTTAATCCTTTCTCCCTTCTTAGCCCGTCTCACAATTATTGTTTTGATTTTTGTCCGCCAGCTGGCGGATTTGGATTTTGGATTTTGGATTTCCACGCTTTTGATTTTATCAAAATCAAAAGCGTGGATTGGTTGTCCTGTCTCCAACATCACAAAATTAGCTATATCAACAATATTATTTATTGGCTGCAAACCGCAGACCTTCAGTCTTTCTTGCATCCATTTTGGAGAGGGTTTTACCCTAACTTCTAAAACCACTTTAGCAGTATATCGAGGACAATCATTACTATTCTCCACTTTTACTTCCACAAAATCTTTGCTTTGAAGCTTTTTGCCTTCTTGAAACTTAAAACTTGGAACTTGGAACTTGTTTTTTATTATTGCTGCTATCTCTCGAGCAATTCCTAAATGAGAGAAACAATCAGGTGCTCTATTAGGCAAAACATTGATATCTAAAACAAAATCTTGCCTTATCTCCTTAATGCTTTCTATTTCAAAACTATGAAAAGTTAAAAGTTCTACCAACTTTTGAGGATTTGGCATTTTCCCTTTTATATAATCTTTTAGCCAGTTGTAAGAGAATTTCATGTTAGAAGTTCTTTCTGCCTAAGTCCCGCTATAAGCGGGAGTTAGGCGGGTTGAAATTCAGACAAAACACTTTAGAACTGTTTTAAAAATCTTAAATCATTTTCGCGAAACATTCTGATATCTCCGATTTTGTATTTAATCATTGCCAGTCTTTCCAAGCCAAAACCAAAAGCAAAACCCTGCCAATCTCCAATGTTGTAACCACAGGCACGGAAAACATTGGGGTGAACCATCCCTGCTCCCATTAGCTCAAGCCAATCCATCTCACCTCTCTTGATGTCCACTTCAAAGCTTGGTTCAGTGAAAGGGAAAAAAGATGGCCTCAAACGAACCTCCACCCTGGTTTTAAAAAATCTTGTCAAGAATTCCTCAAATATGCCTTTAAAATGGGCAGCACATATGTTTTTGCCCACCATCAACCCTTCAACTTGAGCAAACTGAAATTCATGGGTAGGGTCAGTAGCTTCGTGTCGAAAAGCAATCCCCGGCACAATAATCCTCAAGGGTGGGTTATGAGTTTCCATATATCTTATCTGCACCGGACTCGTATGAGTCCTCAACAGAAGCTTTTGAGATTCAAAATTTAATTTTTTAGATTTGTTTGGGATTTGGGATTTGGGATTTGGGATTTTCTGGTTACCTTGTAACCAGAAGGTATCCCACATATCTCTTGCTGGATGGTCTTTGGGGATATTCAAAGCATCAAAATTATACCATTCTGTCTCTACCTCGGGACCCTCTACCACAGAAAAACCCATTGATTGGAAAATCTCTTCCACTTCTCTTTTAACTAAAGTTAATGGATGCAAATGTCCAAACTCTCTCTTTTTGCCAGGCCTTGTTACATCAATTCTTTCTTTTTTTAATTTTGAATCAGCAAGTTCTCGTTTCAAAGATTCAGATTTTTCTCTTACCAGTCTTTCAATTAACTCTTTGAGTAAATTAGCTTCCTTGCCCACTTTTTTTCTTTCTTGGGGTTTAAGATTTCTCAAAGAGTTAAAAACTTGAGTAATTTCCCCTTTTTTACCCAAATACTTCCTGAAAATCTCGTCCAATTCCTTTAAATCTTTTGCTTTTTTTATTTCTTTTTCGGCCTCAATTTTAATTTTTTCCAGTGTCATAAAACAAAAAAGGATAATCTTTGAAACATCGAATTATTCTTTTATTTTACTCTAATTTTAGAGAAAATACAACTACAGTTAGGTTAATATTTTTGTTACTTTTTTGTTAAATTCTGATGTCTTTTTAAGCCCTCAACATAATGTTTCTTAACCATAACTTGGGGTAAAGTTTCTTTATAAATCCTGATTTCATCAAGCATGCCAATAAATCGACTCCCAGTCTCATATTGTGCGCCAAAATCTAAATAACCCTCAAGCGCAATATTAGTGTTTACGGTAAAGATACCTGACAACTTCTCTACTCCGTCAAGGTAAGCTTTGAGTCCTCCATTTGAAGTATTGTAGCTTGCTACAAGATGGTGCCATTTCCCATCATGATAATTACCAGAAATGGTCCTATTATTTACTCCGCTACTATCAGAACCTCTAAAATAAAAGCTTATAGTAGTAGAATAAAGATGTTGTTTAATAACGAAGGGCTGACGCTTTTTCCCCTTACCCCAACAAGTTAAGCCACTGTCACTGCCAACTGTCCTACATTCGCAGTTTGGTTCAGTTGCTTGATAGTGTT
>Ga0066637_10002707_pt1 | contig 11838 bp, 12 predicted proteins | sample CryGeyCG2014_020_FD_62737 | JGI IMG/M metagenome (GOLD analysis project Ga0066637, IMG submission 62737) | Groundwater microbial communities from aquifer - Crystal Geyser CG08_land_8/20/14_0.20 | ecosystem: Environmental > Aquatic > Deep subsurface > Groundwater | place: USA: Utah: Grand County...
TCTTAAGGAAGAGATTCAATATAGAAAAATTATTAAAAGAGCTGAGGAAGAAAAAAGGCCAATTTTTTTAGGAGACATTACTGAAGCAGACGCGGTTATTGCGTTTCAGCTCGGTTTAAAAGACTTAGAACCGAAGATAGGCCTATCGCTTCTTGGAGTTTTACTTGCCTCTTTGGTGGCAGAAAAGTTAACTCGGGAAAAGTTAACTCGTAGAGAATTTTTGAAAGGATCTCTTGCTATCGCCGGAGCTTATCTTTTAAGTGAGGCACCTAAAGGGGCAATTAGATATTTATTCGAAGAAGAGGGTATTTTAGATGAAAAAAGTGCTCCCCGCGCTATTGAAAGATTTCTTGGCGATTTAAATGAAAGAATTCATCCCGAAACAAACGCCATTATTTTTACATTACGCAACCATTTAATGGCTCAAAAATTAAAAACAGTTTCTGAAAAATTAGAAATCAAAAATAGGAAACCAGAAGTCGCGCTTATGTTTGGCGCATATCATCATGGAATTGAAGGGGCATTAAAAGAAGAGGATGAAGAGAGGATATGGTTAATTGATAAACTATTGAGTGTTCCGGGTTTAAAAGATACCCGTGAAAAAATAGCTACAATTGCGAGATTTGATTTTAATAAAGATAAAGATAAGTGGGAGTTAACTGACCGGTTCAAAGACCCACACCTCGCAAAAATAGAAAAATAAATTTAAAATGGTGTAGGGACGTCGGGTTTCAAACCTCAATATCACCCGGAAGCCAACCCCGGCCCCCACGACACCCAATTCTTTTTTGACGAGATAATAAAGGATTTATCTTGACCGAGGTCGGGTCTCTGAAAATCTCTGGGTGTTGGACGATGTTGGACGTGCGACGTCCAATATCTCATATAAAAAATTATAAAATTATGCCAGGAAGTCCTGAAAAATTTGCGCCCCCCAAAATTGAATTAGAAGGCAAACACGATAAAATGGTTGTAAATATTGAAAACAGAAAGAGGGAAATTGTTAGTGAATTCAGAAAAACCGGGAATGAAAATCTTTTGAATGACCTTGATAATACCCTCAGAAAATTGAGTGATGCAGAATCGGAGCAGATAAAGGAATTCCTTAAAAGAGGATTGATTTCCAAAGAAGATTACGATAGACAGAAAAAAGATTTGGACCAAAAATTAAAGGAAACAGTTAAGAGACAAATGAGGCGTTCGTGGGGCAGAATTATTCCTCTGGAAGAATATAATGAAATCTTTAAATCTGTGCCCGAAGAAATAGCAGAAGAGCAGAAGAATAGTTAATTAGAAACCCATAACCGAGGGTTTCTAAGAAGCGATGTCCCGACTTCGTCGAGACGAGCGACCTAACTTAGTATTACCACTATGCCGAAACGAACTGACATAAAAAAAATAATGCTCATTGGTTCAGGGCCGATTGTTATCGGTCAGGCTTGCGAATTTGATTATTCCGGCTCCCAGGCCTGCAAGGCGCTGAGAGAAGAGGGATATAAAACAATTTTGGTTAATTCAAATCCAGCCACCATTCAGACCGACCCGGAAACGGCCGATGTAATTTATATTGAACCGTTAACTTCAGAAACGATTGCCAAAATTATTGAAAAAGAAAAACCTGATGCCTTGCTGACGACCATGGGCGGTCAAACCGGTTTAAATCTGGCAGTAGAATTAACCGAGAAAGGAATTCTCAAAAAATATAAGGTTGAACTAATCGGCGCGAAATTTGAAGCGATTAAAAAAGCAGAAGACAGAATCTTATTTAAGGAAGCGATGAAGAAAATCGGCTTGAAAGTGCCAAAGAGTAAAGAGGTCTATTCGGTTAAAGAAGCGCTCAGGGTCGCCAAAGAAATCGGTTATCCCATAGTGGTCAGACCCGCATATACCTTAGGCGGCACCGGCGGCGGAATTGCTTTTAACGGGCCGGAGTTGGAAAGAATAGCTGAACGCGGAATAAAAAACAGCCGGATTGGTCAGGTTCTTATTGAGCAATCAGTAATTGGCTGGAAAGAATATGAATTGGAAGTGATGCGCGACCTCAAAGATAATGTGGTTATTATTTGTTCAATTGAAAATTTTGACCCGATGGGAATTCATACCGGTGACAGCATCACAGTTGCTCCAGCCCAGACCTTGACCGACAAAGAGTATCAAACAATGAGAAACGCGGCAATAAAAGTTATCAGGGAAATAGGGGTTGAAACCGGCGGTTCAAATATCCAGTTTGCTATTGACCCGAAAAACGGAGAGATGCTGGTCGTAGAAATGAACCCGAGAGTAAGCCGCAGTTCAGCCCTGGCTTCAAAAGCAACCGGATTCCCGATTGCCAAAATCGCCGCCAAATTGGCCATCGGCTTAACTTTAGATGAAATTCCAAACGACATCACCAAAAAGACGCCGGCTTCTTTTGAACCAACGATTGATTATGTGGTGGTAAAAATTCCGAGATGGGCCTTTGAAAAGTTTCCCGAAGCCGACAAAATGCTTGACACTCAAATGAGGTCGGTCGGCGAGGCAATGGCAATTGGCCGAACCTTTGAAGAGGCGCTTCAAAAAGCGCTCAGGTCCTTGGAAATTGGAAGATTTGGATTGGAAACCAGCCAAAAAGAAGAAGAATGTTCTTTGAAAGAAATCAGGCAAATTTTAAAGACCCCCCATTTTAAAAGAATATTTTTTATTAAAGTTGCTTTAAAAAAGAGAATGAATGTTAAAGAAATAGCCGATTTAACGAAAATTGACCCTTGGTTTTTAGAAAAAATAAAAAATATTGTTGAGTTAGAAAAGAGAATTAAGAAACTAAAAACCCTTCCTAAAAATTTATTTATCGTGGCAAAATGTCTGGGATTTTCGGACCGACAACTGGCTAATTTGGTGGAGAAAACTCGATGTTGTCGTAAAACCCGACGTTGTCGCGGCTTAACGTCGGGTTTTGAGGTCAGGAAAAAGAGAAAAGAAATGGCCATAAATCCGGTTTACAAATCGGTTGATACCTGCGGGGCCGAGTTTGAAGCCCGGACGCCTTATTTTTATTCTACCTATGAACCCCCACACCTAATTAGGTGTGGGGGCGAGAGCGAAGACGAAGTTAAAGTTGGTTCGAAAAAGAAAATTATGATAATCGGTTCAGGCCCCAACCGAATCGGACAGGGAATTGAATTTGATTACTGCTGCGTTCACGCCGCGCTTTCAGTAAAAGAAGAAGGATACGAAAGCATAATGGTAAATTCAAATCCAGAAACCGTGAGCACCGACTATGAAATATGCGACAAACTTTATTTTGAGCCCTTAACTTTTGAAGATATTTTGAATATAGCCGAAAAGGAAAAACCGAAAGGGACAATTGTGCAATTTGGCGGTCAGACGCCGATTAATCTTTGCCGGGATTTAGAAAAAAGCGGAGTCAAGATTTTGGGCACCCCAACTTGGGCAATAGATATTGCTGAAGACAGAGATAAATTTTATAAATTTGCCGAAAGGTTCAAAATTCTTATTGCCGACCACGGCATTGCTCATAATCAAAAACAGGCCTTAAGAATCGCCCAAAAAATCGGTTATCCAATAATCATTAGACCAAGTTATGTTTTGGGAGGGGCAAAAATGCAAATTATCTATCAGGAAAAGGACTTAAAAGAAAAATTCGCTAAGCCGTTCGGGTTTTGGGAAGGGAAACCGGTCCTAATTGATAAATTTTTGGATAACGCCAAAGAAACCGAAATTGACGCTATCTTTGACGGAAAAATACTTTTGGTTGGCGGAGTGATGGAGCATATTGAGGAAGCCGGGGTGCACTCTGGCGATGCGGCTTGCGTTACCCCTCCTTATTCTTTGAAAAAACCGGAAATTGCGAAAATGATTGACTACGCCAGAAAAATCGCCAAACAATTAAAAATAATCGGCGCCTTTAATATCCAATTTGCCGTTAGAAACGGCGATGTTTATGTTTTAGAAGTTAACCCGAGAGCGTCAAGAACCCTTCCTTATCTAAGCAAAGCAACCGGAGTGCCCCTGGCAAAAATCGCCACCAAAGTGATGTTGGGCAGAAAATTAAAGGACTTGGGATTTAAACAAGGAATTTTAAAAGTTTCAAAATTTGCGGTAAAAGAAGTGATTTTACCATTTGACAAGTTGGAAGGAGATGTTGTTTTGGGCCCGGAAATGAAATCAACCGGCGAAGTGATGGGAATTGACGAAAAATTTGAAAACGCTTTTTATAAAGCAGAATTAGCTGCTGGAAACGAGCTTCCTTTAAAGGGAAATGTTTTTATCAGCATCAGGGAAGATATTGACCCGCGAGAAGTGGCAAAATTATTTTATGCGTCTGGGTTTAAACTTTTTGCCACCCGGGGAACAGCCGGCAGAATTGAGGCCGCCAAAATTCCGGTAAAAATAATCCCTAAGGTTTCAGAGCCGGAAAAGCCGAACATTTTGGATTATATCGCTAAAAAAGAAATTGATTTAATTATAAATCTGCCCTCAGGCGGTGGCGCCAAAACCGACGGCTACAAAATAAGAAGAGGCGCGATTGATTACAAAATTCCTTATATCACTTCTATCCCGGCGGCCCTCGCCGCCGCCAAAGCCATTTCTTTCCAAATCAAAAACAACAATTTAAAAGTCCAACCACTACTTAAAAAATAAATAAAGAAAATAAATAATATCTGACAAAAAAATTGGCAAAAAGCCGATTTTTTTATTTGGTTCAACTTTGACATTTTTAGTATAATTTTTGGATAACACATTTTCCCACGGCCGTGGGAAAATGTGTTATAGGCTGAATAAATTTCTTATAGAGACCCGACCTTTGTAAAATAATTTGACTTCAGTTTTTAAAAGAATACAATGAAATTGTATGAAGAATACGCTTATTATTCCCAAAAAAGAAGAGCAGGAATTGGAGATAAAATATCCCAAAATAACTCTTAAGGATTACAAAACTGCTTGGCAGAAATTGGAAGAATTGGCAAGAGAAATAGATAAAACTTGGAAGGGCAAAAAAAGAGCCCTTGAACTTTTGAGGGAAGCAAGAAAGTAATTTTATGTTAGTCATTGACTCAAGTTTAATTGTAAGTAGTTTTTTAAGTGAAGAGCGCGAGCACAAAAAGGCAAAAGAATTTTTGGAGAACTTAATCAGGAAAGGGGAAACAGTTTTATTGCCGGAAATTCTTTTGCCGGAAGTTGCATCCGCCATTGCCAGAGGTACCAAAAGAAGCGATTTGGCGCTAAGTTTTTGTAGGGAATTGAGGAAATTCCCGAATTTTATTTTTGTTCCAGTTGATGAATCCATCGCTGAATTTTCAATTGAGGTAGCAAGTAAGTACTTTCTGAGAGGTGCAGATTCTATTTATGTCGCTATTGCTTTAAAATACGGAATTAGTCTTGCTACATTGGACAAAGACCAGAAGAAAAAGGGTTCAAAAATTGTAAATATAGTTACTTTGAGTAAAGATAGATTAGAATCATGAAGCAATAAAGGTATGGGGAAAAAGGTGAGATATTTATTATCTGATTTTGATTTTAATAAAGAGGAGGTTTTGGGAATTTTAAATTCGGCTCAAGAAATTAAGAAAAATCCGGAAAAGTTTTTTGACGCTTTGAAAAATAAAACCTTAGTAATGCTTTTTGAAAAAACTTCCACCAGAACTCGGATTTCTTTTGAGGCGGCAATGACCCAATTGGGCGGACACGCCATTTACTGGGAATCAAGGACAAGCCAAATCGCAAAAGGCGAGCCGCTTTCTGACATTGGAAAGGTTGTTAGCCGCTACTGTCAGGCAATAATGGCAAGAATGTACCGCCAACAGGACTTGGAGGAAATAGCAAAAGTAGCGACCGTGCCCGTAATAAACGGCTTGACCGATGTTTTTCATCCCTGCCAGTGTCTGGGCGACCTTTTAACAGTTAAGGAAAAATTGGGGGACTTAAAAGGAACCGTGGCTTTTTTTGGCGACTGCGGCTTTAATATAGGACATTCAACAATGATAACTTTTTCCAAAATCAGAATGAATGTCAATTTAGTCTGTCCCAAAAAGAAAAAATATCAGCCAAACCCTGAAATTTTAAAAAGGGCAAAAAAAGAAGCAGAGGGTAAAATAAAAATAATCCATGAGCCGCTCGAAGGAATAAAAAATGCCGATGTGGTAATGACTGATACTTGGGTAAGTATGGGTCAGGAAAAAGAGTCAAAACCGAGAATCAAAGACCTTCGTCCATATCAGGTTAATTCCGAACTAATGAAAAAAGCAAACAAAGGGGCGATTTTTATGCATTGTTTGCCGGCTTATCGCGGTTATGAAATGACAAAAGAAGTTATTGATGGTCCTCAATCAGTCGTCTTTGACCAGGCGGAAAACCGTCTCCACATCCAAAAAGCGATTTTGCTGAAATTGATGAAATACGGAAAGAGAGGAATAAATTTTTTTGACAAATAAGTTTAAAGTGATAAAATGAAAATAAATAACTATGACTCAATCAACTCTTAGAGAGAAAATTCTAAATTTAGAAAGTGAACTAAAATTACTCAAGCACTATGTCATCGAAACGCCGGATTTTGATATAGATGAGAAAAATTGGCAGAAAATTCGCCCAGAAGTCAAAAAAATCAGAAAAAAGCTCTATCAGAAATTTTATGGAAAGAAATAAAATTTTCTTGGATACGAGCATTTTAATTACCGCTTTGCTGTCTTTTAGAGGCGGTTCTTTTTATATTTTGAATAATCTTAAAGATAAATTCCGATTTCAAATAAATAAATTTGTTTTGGAAGAAACATTAAAAGTATTAGATGAAAAATTTTATCAGCGTAAAGAATTAAAAGACCGTTTATTTATCTTAATTGGACTCGCAAAAATAGAGATTTTGTCTAATCCCTCCAAAGTTTTATTAAAAAAGTTATCGCCTAAAATTATTAATAAAGAAGATGCACCAATTTTAGCCGGGGCTTTAGAAAGAAGCAATTTTTTACTTACCCTAGATAAAGATTTTTTAAATGAGAAAGTAAAAGAGTTTGTTGAATCTCGAAATCTTTTAATTTGCACACCCAAAGAATTTTTAGTTAAATTTAAAAATAATTTGTAATGTAAACCCAAATTTCTTTTAATAAATTCGGGAGAACTTAAAACTATGCCATTTGAAGAATCAAAAATTGGAGGAAAAATTGAAAAGATACAACCGGCGCCGAAAGAAATAAAAGATGAAAAAACAGCTCAGGAAAAAGCATTGGAGGCGTTAACAGAAAAAATATACGCTCGAATAAAAGAAGTGGTTGGAAAAGAGTTTCAAGAAAAAAGGGAAAAAAATCTTGAATTATTAAGGAAGGAAAGTTTTAAAAAAGAGGATAAATACCCCGTAGATGAATTAAGGGAGTCAGCGAAAAAATATGATTTTGACGAAGTTTTGATAAGCGAAGAGGTCCCTAAAATAGCAAGCGCCTTCCCTGGTAAGATTCTTTTTTTCCCGGAGAAATATTTCTCTCCATTAAGGAAAATCAAGGAATTTGCTCCCGATTTTGCAAAAGAAGGAATGGACTCTGTTTTTTCTCACCAGAGCCAATTTTTAAAGGGAGGGGCTTTTGAAATGGGAAAAGAGTTGTATAAGAAAACGGAGGAATATTTTTTAATAACTGAAAGTATAAAGGCTGTGCCAAGATTGTCGGACAAGATGAGGGCAAGAGGAATCTTTTTAGACAAAGAAGTACTAAAAGAAATAGGGAGGGAGGAAAAAGAGAAGCTAAGAAAAATGGATGAAGAGATGAAGCGATTGAATGAAAAAAGGGAAATTAAGGTTTTTGAGCAAGACAAATTAAGCGCCGGAAGTGAGGAAGAGGCGGTTGATAAAATTGCCAATCTTTATGTTTTTTTGGAACTGATGGACGATTATAGGAAGGATAATGATAATATTGAGAGCATTTTAAGAAGAGAGAGTTTAACCTTATTATCTTCCCCATCAAAAGAAGAAGAAAATTTTGGGGAAAAGCTCATATCAAAGACTAAGAAAATCAAAAGCGAATTAAGGAAAAAGTATGAAGAATCAAAAACTGGTTCTATGTATGGTTAATTGGGCGAGAAATAAAATTTGACATAGTTTTAGATAGAATATAAAATAAAATTGTTATGGTTAAAGTAATAGATAATCAAATTATCAAAATTTCAAAACAAGCTCTGAAAAAAGGAGTGGTGATTTTGGATTTGAAGGAGTATGAAAGGTTGCGTGAAGAAACAACCCCGACTTATTATTTGAAAGGAAAGGAGGCCGAAAAGTTAGATAAATTAGTTGAGGAGGGATTAAGAGAATATAAGAAAGGCAAGTGCAGGGTTATTAAATCTTTAGCTGATTTGAATTAAACTTATGAAAATTAGGGTCTTTCCTCATTTATTTTCCTCAACGATGAAGAAATTTTATTTTTAGATGTGGGAACTCACGAGATTTATAGATAAAAGAAATTCAAAACTATGCCATTTGGAGAAGGAAAAAGAGAAAAAGAAATTGGAAGCAAAGAAAAGCCGAAAGACATAGAGTCAATAAGAAAGGAAATAAAAGAAAAATATCCAAATGTATATGAAATATATTTTAATAAAAGAATAGAGTTGCTAAAAAGAGATACCGCAGAAATAAAAGAAAAATATCCAAAATTATTAGAAGAATTAAATGACTATGCCAAAAGGGGTAGATTTAAAGAGATATTAATAATAAAAAAAGAACTATCAAAAATTATTCGTCCACTCATCAGGGTTATTCCGCCTTATATTACTTTCCCAGAAAATTATTTTTCTCCCCTCAGAAAAATAAAAGGTTTTGCTCCAGATTTTTTTGCTAAAGGAATAAAAACCATTTTTGGAACACAAGGAATACGAGAGGAAAGGATTAGCGGCCATGAAAAAGAACACCTTAGGGGGCCGGCTTTCCAATCTGAAAGACAAAAATATGCAATATTAGAAAGAGTCCTAAAAGAAAAAGAAATAAAAGAAAGTTTGAAAAAAGAAGAAAGTTTTAAAAAGCTTACAGAAAAGCTTAGAGAAGTGTTTAAAAAAAACTTACAGAAGAAGAAGAAAATAGATTAGAAAAATTGATGGAAACGGGCGAAATCCAAGCTGAGGTTCAAAGAATACTTAAGGATTCAAAAAATGAAAAAGAAATTATTGAAAATATTGCTATTATGCGTGTTTTTACTCACCTACTTCAGTATGGAAGTCATTATGGAATTGAGGAGGGTTTGGTATTTGACCCGAGCGAAAAACCTGATGTTAAGCAGTCCTACCCGTTTTTGAAAGAAAAAATTTTCAATAAAGCGTTTGAGAGAGAAAAGGAAATTAAAAAAGATTTGAAAGAGAAATATGAAGAGAAATACGGAAAAATGGAAACGGAAAAAACGGACACTTGAAATTGGTAAAGATAATTAGTATAATAGAAAATTATGGCAAAGGAAAAAGTGGTCTTGGCTTATAGCGGCGGTCTTGATACCTCGGTTATTTTGCACTGGCTATTGCAAAAGGGATATGAGGTAATCGCCTATATGGCCGATTTGGGCCAAGAGGAAGATTTTAAAGCGGCAAAAGAAAAGGCGTTAAAAATCGGCGCTTCAAAGGTTTATGTTGAGGACTTAAAAGAAGAGTTTGTCAAAGATTTTATTTTTCCGGCTATTAGAGCAAACGCTATCTATGAAGGGAAATATCTTTTGGGCACCTCTTTGGCAAGACCCTTGATTGCCAAAAGACAAATTGAAATTGCCAAAAAAGAAAATGCCGGCATTGTTGCTCACGGCGCCACCGGCAAGGGCAACGACCAAGTGAGATTTGAGCTCACTTACTGGACTCTTTTGCCCGGGATTAAAGTTATCGCGGCCTGGAAGGATAAAGAATTCTTAAATAAATTTCAGGGCAGGTCAGACGAAATTGATTATGCCCAAAAACAGGGTATCCCGGTCAAACAGACCAAGGAAGAACCATGGAGCACCGATGAGAATATTATGCACGTTAGTTATGAAGCCGGAGAATTGGAAGACCCCGCCAGAAGGCCGAGAGAAAATATGTTTAAAATGACTTTATCGCCAAAAGAAGCGCCGGACGAAGAAACAGAAGTCGTCATTGAATTTGAAAAGGGAACGCCGATTAAGGTTATAAATTTAAAAGACGGAACAATAAAAAATACTGGACTGGAACTATTTACTTATTTAAACAAATTAGGCGGTGAAAACGCCATTGGCAGAGTAGATATGGTTGAGAATAGATTTGTTGGAATAAAATCGCGCGGGGCCTATGAAACCCCGGCCGGAACAATTTTGTTAGCCAGCCATCGGGATTTGGAGGGATTAACTATGGACAGAGAAGTGATGCATTTAAGAGATGGATTGATTCCTAAATTGGCTGAGTTAATTTATAATGGTTTTTGGTATTCTCCTGAAATGGAACTTTTAAAAACCTTTTTTGACAAAACACAAGAATGGGTGACTGGCAAAGTAAGGGTTGCTTTATATAAAGGAAATGTGATAATAACTGGACGAGAGTCGCCTTTTTCACTTTATGACCAATCCCAGTCAAGTATGGATGAAACCGGCAGTTATAATCCCAAAGACGCCATCGGTTTTATAAGAATAAATGCGGTTCGGCTTATCAATAGCGCCCTTAGAAAACAGAGATTTAAAATATGAAACTTTGGAACGAACATAAATTAAATAAATTAGTGGAGGATTTTACGGTTGGCGAGGATTATATTTTTGACCGGGAATTAGTTGAATACGATTGCTTGGCTTCAATCGGACATGTCAAGATGCTTGGTAAAATTGGCATACTGAAAGGAGAAGAAGTTGAAAAACTTGTAAGGGAATTAAATAATATAATTGAGTTAGACAAGAAGGGCAAATTTAAAATTAAGAAAGAAGACGAGGATTGCCACACCGCTATTGAAAATTATTTAACAAAAAAATTAGGGGAGTTAGGAAAAAAGATTCATACTGGCCGCTCAAGAAACGACCAGGCGTTAACTGCTTTGCGGTTGTATTATAAAGATGAATTGAAAAAAGTTGAGCAGTTGTCCAAAGAGTTTATTGAAACGCTCGGCAAATTCACAGAAAAATACGGAAAAATAAAAATCCCCGGTTACACTCATTATCGTAAAGCCATGCCGTCAACGATTGAAGTCTGGGTTGGCGCCTTTATTGAGTCAATGGAGGATAATCTAAAATTGCTCAATTTTGTTTTTGAATTGATAGACCAGTCGCCCTTGGGCGCCGGCGCCGGTTTCGGAGTTCCTTTGGATTTGGATAGAGAATATGCCGCAAAGTTAATGGGCTTTGGAAAGGTTCAGAAAAATCCCCTTTATACCCAAAACAGCCGGGGGAAATTTGAAGGAACAATAATTCATACCTTGAGTCAAATTACTTACGACCTGAATAAAATCGCCGCTGATTTAATTATTTTCACTATGTCAGAGTTCAGATATTTTGAATTGCCCAACGAATTTTGCACCGGCAGTTCAATTATGCCCCACAAAAAAAATCCGGATGTCTTGGAAATATTAAGAGGAAAACACCTCGTGATTTGCTCTTTGGAATTTTGGGTTAAAGGAATTACCGCTAATTTGATGTCCAGCTACAGCCGTGTCTTGCAATTAACAAAGGAGCCGACAATAAGGGCGTTTGAATTAGTAAAAGAGTGCTTAATAATCGCAAAATTGTTATTTAAAAATTTAAAGGTCAACAAGGAAAAGTGCGAGAGCGCTTTGACGAAAGAAATTTTTTCCGCCGAGGAAGTTTTTAAATTGGTGAAAAAGGGGGTTTCCTTTCGCGAGGCATATAAAACAATTTCAAAAAAATATTATGCCCAGTAATACAACTTTTAAAAAGG
>Ga0066637_10002708_pt1 | contig 11832 bp, 13 predicted proteins | sample CryGeyCG2014_020_FD_62737 | JGI IMG/M metagenome (GOLD analysis project Ga0066637, IMG submission 62737) | Groundwater microbial communities from aquifer - Crystal Geyser CG08_land_8/20/14_0.20 | ecosystem: Environmental > Aquatic > Deep subsurface > Groundwater | place: USA: Utah: Grand County...
CCAATAATACATTGGCAGACTTCTAACGGGGTTGAAAAATAATCCAACTATATTAAAATATAATATACAACATGCTTAAGGAATTAATAGACAAATATTACGGAGACAAGCAAAAGGACAAGGAGCAGACCCATTTTTACATTACTGATGCCGGCAAATGCCCGAGGGCCGTGTTTTTTAAGTTTAAAAAGGCCGCCAGAGAAGAAATTGAGCCAAGGGTTCTGCGAATGTTTGAACACGGCGACTATATTCATCGGCTTATTTTAAACGCGCTGTTCAGCATTGGGCTTGTCAGGTCTTCGGAAATTTCTATCCCGCCCCAGCAGATAATTTCCGGCCGGGCAGACGCTGTTATAAGCTTTAACAACGAGCTTTATGTTTTGGACATTAAAAGCATGAACAGCATGGTTTTTAAGGGCTTGAACCAGCCGAAAGAAGAAAATTTATATCAGGTTCAGCTTTATCTTCATTTTTTTCAAATATCAAAAGGAATTCTTCTTTATGTGAACAAAGACACCCAGGAACTTAAAGAATTTATTTTTGAATATGACCCGATTTTAGCCAAGAAATTGCTGGTCGATTTCCATGATTTAAAGGAAAAAATTGATTCGGATGTGATTCCCGAAAGATTGGAATCCTGGCCTGAAAATTGGCAATGCAGGTACTGCCAATTTAAAGAAATTTGCGGCATGGCTGAATCGGGCGAGATGAACTGGGGTGATTTTAAAATTAAATTAGAGTCTCTAAACAATACCCACAATGCAAAAGTTTAAAAAAATTATTTCTCTCTATCTTCCCCCGATTTTATGGTGCGGCTTTATTTTTTATTTATCATGTCAGCCGGATTTGAAAGTAAGCGAGGGCATTTGGGATTTGATTTTGAGAAAAATTGGCCACATCACGGAATATTTTATTTTGACAATTTTGGTTGCAAGAACGGCGAGCGGTTCAATTTTCAGAATAAATAAAAAAAGCCTAATTTTTGGAGTAATATTTAGCTTTCTTTTCGCTGTTTCCGATGAATATCACCAGACTTTTATCCACGGCAGAGAGGGCGTTCCGAGAGATGTGGGAATTGACAGCCTCGGAATGATTCTTGCCGCTTTTTGCCTTTGGCGTTTTAAAGTCAAATAAACTTAATTTAATTATGATTACTTTGATTTTCATAGTTTTGCTAATCTTGTTTTTCAGCGCCTTGATAAATAGCGTTGAGGCGGCTATCCTTTCTACTTCGTTGAGCGAGGTAAAAATAATGGAATTAGCCGGCAGGCACGGAGCAAAAAATTTGCTTCGTTTTAAGGAAAAAATCCAGTTGCCGATTATCGTTTTGGTTGTTTTGATTAATATCATAAACATTGGCGGTTCGGTTTTAATCGGCGTTTACAGCTCAAAAATTTTTGGAGATTTTTTGGTTGGCGTTTTTTCGGCAGTTTTTATATTTTTGGTAATATTATTTGCTGAAATTATTCCCAAGAATTTTGGCGTTCGCCATCATGGAGGAATAGCTTTGGCCGTCGCGCCGATTCTGGGAATTTTGATTAAATTTTTTACCCCTTTTATTTGGTTGGTTTCAAAGACAACTCCGTTAAAAATAATGGGCGGTTCTCTGTCTTTTTCCGCTTCGGAAGAAGAAATCAAGCTTTTAACAATTACCGGGGCAAAAAGCGGAGCCATTGAGGAAGATGAGGCGAAGATGATCCAGGGAGCTTTCCGGCTTAATGACATTACCGTCGCCGATATTATGACGCCGCGCCCTCTTACTTTTTGGCTTGATGGCAACAAATCCCTTGAACAAAAAGGAGCAAAGATTGCAAAGTGCCCTTATTCGCGGATTTTGGTTTGCGATGGAGAAATTGATAAAGTAATGGGAATTTGCCATAAAGATGATCTTCTTCAGGCATTGATTGAAAAGAAAGATAATGTTTTTGTTAAAGAATTTGTTTCATGGGTTTTATTTGTTCCCGAAACTCGCGGGGCGGACGATTTGCTTCGGGATTTTCAGAAAACAAAATCCCATTTCGCTGTGGCAGTAAACGAATATGGTCAGGTTGGGGGAATAGTTACTCGCGAGGATATTTTGCAGGAATTGGTTGGGGAATTAATTTCGGAAAAAGATATCGCCCCGGGCCTTATAAAAAGGATTTCCAAAAATGAGATTTTGGCCCATGGTCAGACCAAACTGTCTTATATTAATCATTTTTTTAATATTAACTTGAAAGGGGGGCTGACTCTAAATGGCTATTTGCTGAAGAAATTTGAAAAATTTCCCGAGGTTGGCGAATCTTCCCAAGCCGACAATATAAAATTTATCATTGAGGAAAAAACCGAAAAAAGCATTGAAAAAGTAAGAATAATAAAGACATAGTTCAAGAAATGCTTTATTATAAAGACGATGCTCGTCATTTTGGGGTTAATACATCATTGCATTGATTAAAAATATCAAAAATCAAATATCAAAATGCAAAATATTAATTTTCAATTTTTAATTTCTAATTTTTATTAAATTTTCAATGAGCCAATCTTCAAACGGAAAAAACAAAGAGTATGACTTGGAAGAACGGACAGCCAAGTTTTCCGAAAATATCATAGAATTTGTGAAAACGATTAACAGAGACGACATTAACAGAAATCTCATTATTCAATTAGTCAGGGCAACGACTTCTGTCGGAGCAAATTATTGCGAAGCCAATGCCTCAAGTTCAAAACGAGATTTCAGGAATAAGATTTATATTTGCAAAAAGGAAGCCAACGAGACGAAGTACTGGTTAAGGATACTGGCTAAACATCATCCCGAACTTAAAGAAAAGATAAAGATTTTTTGGCAGGAAGCTCACCAATTTCACTTAATATTCCAAAAAATTACCAATACCTTGAATCAGAAGGGGGTTTAAAAATTTTCGCCGAAGGCGAATCCGCCCCTGGCGGAAAAGATTAGAAATTTAATAGAAATTGAAAATTAGAAATTAGAAATTTTTCACTTTTGTCTTTTTAATTTTTAATATTTGATTTTATTTTATGAAGGCCCTAATTACCGCCGGAGGTCACGGCACCCGTCTCCGGCCAATAACCTATACCCTAAATAAACATCTTATACCGCTGGCAAACAAGCCGATGATTTTTTACGCTTTGGAAAAAATAGCTGAAGCCGGAATCAGGGATGTTTTTATCAATGTTAATCCCGGGGAGGAAGAAATCCCCCGTGTTCTTGGCGCTGGCAAAGATTGGGGCCTGCATATAACTTATATTGAGCAGACGGGCGGGCCGCGGGGCCTTGCCCATATTTTAAAAATTGCCAAGCCATATATAGGCAATGAACCGTTTGTTTTTTATCTTGGAGATAATCTTATTTTGACTCCAATAAAAAATTTTATTGAGAGGTTTGAAAAAGAGAAATATCACGGACTTTTAACATTGTCAAAAGTTAAAGACCCCCAAAGATTTGGTGTGCCGGAAATTGGCGAAGATGGCAGGATATTGAGGGTTGAAGAAAAACCGGAAAACCCAAAAAGCGATTTTGCGGTTACCGGAATTTATATTTACAGCCCCGAAGTTTTTAAGGCCCTGGAGCACATTAAGCCAAGTTCAAGGGGGGAGCTTGAAATTTCCGATGTTCATACCTGGCTCGTAGAGAATGGTTATAATATCGGATATGAGGAAATAACCGGCTGGTGGAAAGATACCGGAAAGCCGGAAGATTTATTTGAAGGGAACGCGCTCATTCTGCGCCATCTTTTGGAAGCAAAATCTGACGGAGAGATTGAGAGCGGCGTTATGCTTGAGGGAAAGGTGAAAATCGGAAAGGGCTCAAAAATTTCAGGGAAGACGATGATTCGGGGTCCGGTTATAATCGGCGAAAATTGCGAAATCAAAAACTCTTTTATCGGGCCCGATACATCCATTGGCGATAACGTAAAAATTTTAGATTCGGAGATAGAACGTTCCATTATTCTAAATGACAGTTTTATCTGGCTTGACGGCAAAAAAATTACTGACAGTTTAATCGGTGAGGGAGCAAAAGTAACGCCGGCTTCAAAAACCATGCCCCCGGGCCATATATTAATCGTTGGTAAAGAGAGCCAAATTGAGTTATAAAATGACCAATTCCTAATTCCTAATTTCTAATCAACACCCAATTTCTTAATTGCCCAATTAAAGAATTAACGAGTTAAAGAATTCGCTAATTCTTTAATCCGTTAATTTAAATAATTTGGTTATTAGCTATTGGGGTTTGATTAAGTTAATTAGGCTAATTAGGGATTAAAAATTTATGGAATATGTTCAAGAGGACATTTTAAAACAAATTTATCAGCCCAGAGACCTTCAATCTTATAAGTACAATTTTGGCTATTTGATTGTTGTCGGCGGAAGCCAGATGTATAGCGGCGCGTCGGCCCTAACAGGACTCGCCGCTTATAAATCCGGCGTGGACAAAGTGACTATTATTGCTCCTCAAAGGGCGGCGGATATTATCGCCTCTTTTTCTCCCTCGCTTATTACCGTTTCGTTGAAAGGCGAAAGACTGAATAATTCTCATCTTTCCTGTCTTTTGATGATGATTCGGGCCGGAAAGGAAGTTAGCCACGGAAAATGCGCGGTTACGATTGGCGGAGGATTGGGCAGGTCGGATGAAACCTTTAAAGCCGTAAATAAAATTTTGTCTCAAATTGACGTTCCTTGTGTCATTGACGCTGACGCGATTCACGCTATTTCTCAAAGCAAATCTGTCTTAAACAAAAATTTTGTTTTAACACCTCATAATTACGAATTTTATATTTTGACCGGAAAATTGATTAATGAAGTTAAGGAATTTGATGAAAAAATAAAAATCGTCCAGGAGGCGGCTCAAAAATTAAACACCAATATTTTGCTTAAAGGCAATCCGGATATTTTGTCGGACGGGGAGAGCGTGATTTTGAATAAGACCGGCAATCCTTTTATGACCGTTGCCGGCACGGGCGATGTTCTGGCCGGCATTTGCGGCGCTTTGCTGGCTCGGGGAATAAATCCGTTTCTGGCTTCCCAGGCCTCAGCTTATATTTCAGGAAAGGCGGGCGATTTGGCCGCCCAAAATCTTGGGGAGAGTTTAATGGCCGAAGATGTTATTGCTTGCATATCGCAAGCGATAAAATCCTAAATCCTAAATTCTAAATCCTAAACAAATTCTAAATTCAAAATTATCAAAAATTTAAAATCTATGATTCACAAAGCGGTTATATTATTAGGAGGTTTGGGCACTCGTTTTTTGCCGATTACCAAAGCCATCCCAAAAGAGATGATTCCGGTGATTGAGAAGCCGGTTTTTCATTATTTGATTGACGAGGCCGTTGCTTCGGGCATAAAAGAGATAATTATTGTCACTTCCCCGGCAAAGAAAAAAACAATAGAGGATTATCTTGGAGAGGCCCCGAAACTGGAAAAATTTTTAAAAAAAAGAAAAAAAACCGAACTCTTGCGCCATTTAAAAACCGTTCCCCTTGGCATTGATGTAAAAGTTTGCCTTCAGACAAAACCGCTTGGAGACGGTCATGCTATTTTGCACGCAAAAGATTTTATAGGCGGCGAGGCGTTTGGAGTTTTTTTTGGCGACGATATTATTGATTCTGAAGCGCCGGCCCTTTTACAGTTAGCAGAGGTTTATAAGAAATATAAAGCTTCGGTTATCGCCCTTGAAAGAATTCCAAAAGACAGACTTTATCTTTACGGTGTTGTAAAAACTGAAAAAATTGCCAATCGCCTTTACAAAATCAGGGGAATTATTGAAAAGCCCTCGTCCCATGAGGTCCCTTCGGATTTGGCAATCCCGGGCAGGTATGTATTAACCCCCGATGTTTTCTCTGTTTTGGAGGAGATGAAGCCGGGCCCAAGAGGTGAAATAATTTTAGCAGACGCTCTGGCCCTGATGATAAAAATGGGCAAGCCGGTATACGGCCTTGAATACAAAGGACGATGGTTGGCTTGCGGGGACAAACTCGGATTTTTGAAAACAACAGTTTTACTTTCCTTAAAACATCCAAAATTCGGAAAAGAGTTTAAAGAATTTCTGAAGCAATTAAAGATTTAGAATTACACAAATATATTTGCGAATTTATACGAATAGTATACGAAAATTTCGCATACGATTCGCACAGATTCGCATATTTATTAGAGTGTGTCTTACGAGATTGAGCCGCCATCCACTGGAAAGGCGCCTATAAAAGTTGAATTAGCTCGGGTACTGGGGCTTTCCGACGCTGTTTTTATTGGCATAGGTTCTCTTATCGGCGGTGGCATTTTTACTTTGACGGGACTGGCTTTGGGATATGCCGGTCCTTCTTTGATTTTAGTTATTGTTTTAAATGGAATTATCGCTTTAATGACCGCTTTTGTTTATGCCGAACTTGGCGCGATTTTGCCCGAAGCTGGCGGAGCGTTTATCTGGGTTAAAAGAGGATTGGGTGATTTGGCCGGGCATGTGACGGGTTGGATTTCATGGTTCGCCAACGCTGTTGCTTGCGGGCTTTATTCAATAAGTTTTGGATTTTATGTTGGAACGATTTTATTTTTAATAATTTTACCTGTTTTTGGAATTTATATTCCATTCGGGGAGGGAAGTTTTTTTCAAAAATTAGTAGCGGTTATTACAATTCTTTTTGTCGGATATATTAATTTTAAAGGGGTTTCGGGAACAAGCCGTTTTGGAAAAAAAATTGTTTATTCAGAAATTTTGATTCTTGCAATTTTTGGCATTTTTGGTTTAATATCCTTTTTTAAAAAACCGGATTTTGCAGGAAGTTTTTTGCCCATTCTCCCAAATGGCATCACTGGGCTTTTGGCGGCTATGGGTTTGATGTATATCGGCTTTGAAGGGTCGGAGATTATTGTCCAGTCCGGCGAAGAAATAAAAAATCCCAAGAAAAATCTTCCAAGGGCCATATTTATTGCTTTGGGAATAGTCGTTTTCCTGTATTTAGTTACTATTTTTAGCGTTCTTGGCGGCGCGGGGATAAAAGATGGGGGAGATTGGCAAGTAATGGCTCAAGCTGGTCAGGGAGTTTTAATTAAGGCGGGAAGTTTCTTTATGCCCGGGCTTGAATGGATTATGATTTTTGGCGGACTTTTAGCCGCCTTGGCTGCCCTTAATGCAACTGTTTTTTCTTCTTCTCATGTTTCTTTTTCAATGGGGCGAGCCGGATTTTTACCAAAAATATTCGCAAAAGTTCACTCGCAAAATAAAACGCCATATCTTGCGATTTTTATTTCAACTTTTCTTATTTTGATTATTGTCGCCTTTCTGCCATTAAAAGATGTGGCTGCCATTGTTAATCTTTTATTCATTTTTCTTTTTTTACAGCTGCATATTGCATTGATTGCCCTAAGAAAGAAATTGCCCGATATTAAGCGTCCCTTTAAAGTTCCTTTTTATCCCGCTCCTTCAATAATTGCCATTTTGGCCTATCTGGTTTTGACTTTCCAGCTTTTTCATGTAAGCCCTACGGGCATAGTCATTGTTTTATTCTGGGTTTTGTCCGGACTTTTGATTTATTATGTTTATGCCAAACCAAAAGTTTTTGAAAAAGTGGAAAAACAGGTGATTTTTGAGGAGAAAATCAGAATGGCGAAAAAGAAAAAATATCAGATTTTGGTGCCTTTGTCTCTGGATAACTGGCAGAATATTTTAAAGCTCGCTGTAATTTTGGCAAAAGAAAAGGACGCTGAAATTTCCGTTTTAAGGATAAAATTGATACCAAGGCCTCTGCCTTTGCGGGTAAGTTCGGATGAGCTTGAAAGAGAAAAAATCTTATTAGATGAAGTTTCGGCGTTCTGTCGGGACTTCCAGGTTAATGTTGATGTAAAATTAGTGGTGGCAAGGAGTATTTCTGGCGCGGTTTTGGAAATAACGAAAAAAGAGGATCCCGACCTTTTGATTTTGGGCTGGAAGGGTTGGGTGAAAACAAGGGGTAAAATTTTCGGAAGAGATCTGGACAGAGTTTTGCGCGAAACAAAATGCGATTTGATTGTGGCGAGAATTAATTGTTTAAACGATTTTAAAAGCATTTTTTTGCCAAGCGCCGGCGGCCCTCACATCAAATTTGCCGGTAGGGTTGCCAGGGCCCTTGCCGCAAAATTCAATAGCAAGATTAATGTAGCTTATGTTGCTTCGGGAAAAGGAGTTTTAAACCCCAAAGAACGGTTGAGTGAAGTTGTTTCTTCGCTTGAGATGGAAGATTGGCCCCATCTTAAAACAGAAGTTTTATTCGCAAAATCTTCTTCTCCTCGGAGTATCGCCTGTCAGATTGTGCAGCGGTCCCAAGATTTTGATTGTATTTTGATGACCTCCGGCCGGGAAAAATTTTTCCGGGAAATGATTTTTGACAGTACTCCAGAAATAGTCGCCAGAAACTCAACTTGTTCTCTAATTTTGGTCAAGCACCACCGCGATATTATTGAGCCGCTTGTTTCCTATTTGAAATCAAGATTTTAATTATGATATAATAGAATTACTATGATAAAAGTTTTTAGTACTCCAACTTGTCCTTATTGCGTTACTCTTAAGGAATGGCTGAAAGAAAAAAATATTGAGTTTGAGGAGATGGATGTCGCTGAAAACGAAGGGGCCCGGGAAGAGATGATTTCAAAATCTGGCCAAATGGGTGTTCCGGTCATTGATGTCAATGGACAAATTGTTGTCGGATTTGATAAAGAAAAAATTAGCAAGTTATTAAAAATTTGATCGCATACGAATAAAGATGCGAATTTTATGCGAATGAAATGCGAATATTTGCATATAATTCGTATATAATTCGCAGACTAATTCGTATATCATTATGATTAAAGTCGCAATAAATGGATTTGGCCGTATAGGTCGGCCTGTTTTCAGGCGAATAATTGATAACCATCCAAATTTGGAAGTGGCGGCAATAAATGATTTAACCGATACCAAAACCTTGGCCTATCTTTTAAAATACGATTCTCTCTACGGAATTTATGAAAAAGAAGTTGGTTCTGACCAGAACGTTTTAAAGGTTAATGGAAAAGAATTTAAAGTTTTTGCAAAAACCGAGCCAAAAGAATTGCCCTGGAAAGATCTGGGTGTTGATGTTGTTTTGGAGTGTACGGGTGTTTTTACTGATTTTGTTGGAACAAAAAAACATCTTGAGGCTGGCGCAAAAAAAGTGATAATTTCCGCTCCGGCAAAAGACAAAGAAATCCCCACTTTTGTTTTGGGAGTGAACCAGGAAAAATATAATTCAAAGACCGACAATGTTGTTTCCATGGCTTCCTGCACCACCAATTCTTTGGCGCCGGTGGTTAAAATTTTGCATGAAAATTTTAAAATAAAAAGCGCTCTGATGACAACCATTCACAGCTATACTAATGATCAGAAAATTCTGGATTTGCCCCACAAGGATTTAAGGAGGGCGAGAGCCGCCGCTCTTTCAATGATTCCGACTTCAACCGGCGCGGCAAAAGTAATCGGCAAAATTTTTCCGGAACTTGAGGGGAAAATTGACGGTATTGCGATAAGAGTTCCGACGCCGACGGTTTCTCTGACCGATTTTTCGGCAATTGTTTCAAAAAAAACCACTGCCGATGAACTGAACGAAGTTTTCAAAAAAGCCGCCAAAGCAAAAGAATGGCAGGGAATTTTTGCGGTTGAGGAAGCTCCGTTGGTCTCCGTAGATTTTAAGGGCAATTCTTATTCCTCAATTTTGGATTTGGAGCTTACCAAAGTTTGCGAGGATTTGATAAAAGTTTTTGCCTGGTACGACAACGAATGGGGATACGCTTGTCGGCTGGCGGAGTTTTGTGAGTACATTGGGAGAAAATTATAGAGAAGAAGTCTATTCTGAAAAGCTTAATATCAAAAATCAAATATCAAATATCAAAAACACATATTAAATATTAAAAATTTTTGATTTTTGATTTGTATTTTTGATTTTTAATTTTTGATATTTAATATGGTTTATTTAGGGGCCGATCATCGGGGATTTTATTTAAAGGAAAAAATTAAAAAATATCTTGAAGGCTTGGGATATAAAGTTGTTGATTTGGGCAACAAAATTTTTGACCCAAAAGATGACTATCCCGACTTCGCTAAACCGGTTGCCCTTAAGGTCGCAAAAAATCCCGCAAAGGATAAGGGAATTTTATTTTGCGGCTCGGGCAACGGGATGGCGATTGCCGCAAATAAAGCAAGGGGAGTTAGGGCTATTCTGGGATTCAATGAAAAAATCGCAAGAATGTCCCGCGAGCATAACGACGCCAATGTTTTGTGTCTTCCGGCCGATTTTCTAAAATTTGAAACGGCAAAAAAAATTGTAAAAATTTGGCTGGACACATCTTTCAGCAAGGAGGCAAGACACATCAGACGGCTTAAGAAAATAGAAAGAATGGAAAAGCCGAGGAAACAGACTTTTTAAATTTCTAATTTCTAATTTCTAATAAAATACCCAATTCCAAAATGTCAAATTTCAAATTAAGCTTTGATATTTAATCATTGGGCATTTAGATTTTTATTAGACATTGGGATTTAGGAATTAGTCATTTTCATGGTAGAAGTGGTTCCCGCCATTATTGCCAAAGATTTTAGAGAGCTTAAGAAAAAAATTAAGCTGGTTGAGCCATATATTGAATGGGTTCAGCTTGACATTATGGACGGAAAATTTGTTCCCAATGAAACCTGGCGCAACCCCAAAGATTTAAAAAGAATTGAAACGCCGCTAAACTTGGAGGCCCATTTGATGATTCAAAATCCGTTCAGGGTGATTGACGACTGGTTTAAAAATGATTGCCAAAGAGTAATCGTCCATTGGGAAAGTTTGGGTTTTGATAAAAATAAAGAACTGAAAAAAATTATTAAAAAAGCAAGAAAAATAAAAAAAGAAATTGGTTTGGCTCTAAACCCCCAAACCTTCTGGCAAGAAATTGAAAAATTTATCCCAAAATTGGACTTAGTTTTGTTAATGACGGTTTCTCCCGGTTTTGGCGGCCAGAAATTTTTGCCGGAAGTTATCCCCAAAATCAGGTCTTTACGTCAACCTTTCCCAAATGTTAAAATAGAGGTAGACGGCGGAATTAACTTAAAAACAGGAAAATTGGCGGCAAGAGCCGGAGCAAATATTTTAGTGGCCGGTTCGGCGATATTTGAGAGTGAAAATATTGGAAAAACCATTCTTGAACTTGAAAATATATGCCCAGTAATACAACTTCCAGTGTGTTTTTCTGCAAAACGCCGGAAAGCTTAAGAGATTGGATTATTATATGTTGGTTATGCTACAATCAAAAGAGAAGAGCAAAAGAACACAAAACAGCGCTTTGCGCTGGAAGTTGATATACTGGGTATGTTAAAATTATAAGTGGACAATCTATGGATAAAGAAACAAAAGAAATTTTTAAAAGCTTGACAGAAGATTTTAAACGTTATAACAGCGTCCTTTATGAAAAATTCCAGGACGAGGTTAAAACCGTGGCCGAGCAATACGGTTCAATGAAAAATAAACTTGACGCCACTTTTGAATTAGTCGGCGAAATTAAAGAAGATGCGGAAATGATGAAAATAGAACTAAAACAGCATTCAGAAATTTTAAAACAGCATTCAGAAATTTTAAAACAGCATTCGGAATCATTGGAGATAATCAAATTAGATGTTGGATTTATTAAAAACAGTTTAAAAAAGAAGGTTGACTTGGAAGAGTTTGAGGCCCTGGAAAAGAGAGTGACGATTTTAGAATCAAAATTAGCCAGGGTATAAAAATAGCCCCTCATTGAAAATCAAAAATCAAATATCAAAATGTAAAATGACAACGCAGTTTGATATTTGAATTTGGTTTGGTCGGGGGGGGGCTTAAAAGA
>Ga0066637_10002711_pt1 | contig 11823 bp, 18 predicted proteins | sample CryGeyCG2014_020_FD_62737 | JGI IMG/M metagenome (GOLD analysis project Ga0066637, IMG submission 62737) | Groundwater microbial communities from aquifer - Crystal Geyser CG08_land_8/20/14_0.20 | ecosystem: Environmental > Aquatic > Deep subsurface > Groundwater | place: USA: Utah: Grand County...
AAGTCGTCGTAAATCTCGTCGGAAACAACGAGCATGTCGTGCTTCTTCGCGAGTTCCTCGACGACGTCCCAGTCCTCCTTTCCAAGCACGCCGCCAGTGGGGTTGGAGGGTGAAATCGTGATGAGCACCTTGTCCATTTCCTTCGGAACGCTCTCCACCACGTCGCGCAAAACATCCGTGTTATAGCGCCAGTCGTGCCTCTCCTCCATCGGCACGCGGTATACCTTCGCGCCGTAATATTCCGCGTTGTCGATGTAGGGGCCGTAGCCCGGGTCGGGCATTATTACCGCCGTGTTCGGGTTCGTGCGCTCGATTATCGTCTGGGACAGCGCGTTGATGACGGCCTTCGCGCCCGGGCCGATGACGACGCAGTCGGGGTCGATGGTCACGCCGCGCTTTGCTCCGAGGTATTCCGCAACCGCCTCGCGCAACTCGCGTATTCCGTTCGACGGCGTGTAATTCGTCTTCCCGTCGTGCAGCGCCCTCACCCCCGCCTCGACGATGTTGTCTGGGGTGCGGAAGTCGGGCTCGCCGATTTCCAAGTGAATCGCCTTCTTCCCGGTCTGGCGCTCCCATTCCCTCGCTTTCCCAAGCCAGACGAATCCGCCCTCGCCCTCGAGTTCTTTTGCGTTTTTGTTTACGTCAATCATCATGAATCCCCCCTAAACATAAGGCAGTCTATCGTAGCTCCCCCGAACTTTTAAATCTCGTTGAATAGGACGTTTTTGCAGGTGCCCGTTTTTCTCATGGCCGCCAGGATTTTCGCCGCAGAAACGACTCCAATCCGTTTCAGCACCGCCAAAATACCCAACTCCCAACCAGGCAATGCCGCAGTTTTTTAATACAATCCCTCCGCGGCGCGGCCAAGGCGCTCGGTCATAAAACATAGCGCCAAGCTAGGAGATGGTTTTAAAACTCGGTTTGCCTAACGGATTTGCAAGGTGATGGCGATGCCTTTTTGCGACAGGTGCGGAAGCAAGCTGCCAAAATCCAACTCCAGGTTCTGCCCCAAATGCGGCTCGGCCGTGGGCGGCAAGGCAGCGCAGGCGAATCTCCAAGGCGGAACCGGGGCCGTCAAGGCGGCGGGGTCGAATTTAGGGTGGAAGGTTTTGGGGATAACGCTCGGCTTGACGTTAGGATGCATTATACTATTCGGAGTCATGGACAACGAAGGAAGCAGCCCCCTATCGACGACTTCGGACTACGACGGAAACCCCACATCAACGGTCTCTGGCAACGAAGTAACTCCCTCGATAACAACGCAAATCTGCGCCGATAAAGCCGGCTCGGTGACCTGCGGATACTGCGACCCGGACATGGCGCTTTCGGGCAACCCCCACGCGGACAAGTGCAGGTACTGCCCAAGCGGCACCACGTGCTCCGGCGAAATATGCAGCGAGGAGCTCACCTGCAAAAAAGCGTCGCAGTCGCCCGGCGGAACTGCAACCCCCGCAACCGGCGACGGGGGCAACGGCGGTAACGGTGGCGGAGGGGTTCTCACCAACTTTCCGTTCGACGCCAACACCGGATGCCCGGTGCAGGGAAGCACGAGTTCGTGGGGGAGCTCCAACTTACAATGCTCCCAGTGGATCGAGTCACAGCGCTGTTCCATCCAAAGCTGTCAATGCTATTACAGTGACGCGGGCGGCGACACCGCCCGCGCTTATTACCGCACTTCCGACGGCGCGTATTTTCCGTGCACCGGCGACGCGCGCACCGGCATCGACTGCAGGGCAGCTGCGGAAGCGACCGCCCTCCATTGCGCCCCGACTAGCTTTCCCGAGGCGCGCAATAGGGCTCGGCGCGCTGATATCGCTCAAAGTCCGGTAGCCTGCGCCAGACTGCATAAAGCTGAGAATGCCAACGTGAAAAATGAGACTTTAATAAGAGTCGGAGCATACCACTTTGCTGGTCATTGATGGGACGCTCACTCCTGATTGAAAAGATTGAATCCGAGTTCAAGCACGCGTCGGGACTTGACAGGGGCATTTCGTTCGCGCGCAAGATGCAATTGAAAATAGGCCTGGCTAGAACCGCTCAAATAGCCAGGTATTACGCGCGGATGCTTAGGCAGCATGAGTTCGGAACGCTGGATGACTTCCTGTTCGGCCGCGAAACCCTGCCTCCGGGCGGGAAGGAATACTGGTTCTTTGACGTCGTGTCGACAAGCGGGGACAAGACGCAGCTTGTGCTGACTTTCGGTTGTTCGGATGCAAAAACGCTAGTCAATGCACACGCAGCTCAGGCTGGGAACGTAGCCGCAGTTGGCTGGTTCTTCTGCGGAAAGAAAAAGGTGTTCCTTGAAAAATCACTTCCGCTGCAGACTTCAAAGGCAGGGCTGAAAACCGGGTCATTTGAATTCAAGGGTGCCTTCCCGTCCTATGAGTTGGCGGTGGGCCGGAAAACTCGCCTTAAGCTCTCCAAACCAAGAAACGGGCTTGTTTATAACGCCAGCCCAATTTCCGCTAAGAACCTGGGCATAGGCATGTTGACAATGTACCTCGACGTGCGGGGAAAAATTGACGGAAAGAAGTTCGAGGGAGTAGGCTACATCCAGAAGGTCATAGTGGTGGCGCCGTTCATCCCTTGGAACTGGCTCAGGATAACCTTTGCTGACCGCTCGGTCCTTGACGTGTTCGTGGCAAGGTTGGGCATCGGTTCGTTGGATTACACGGTGGTGAACCATGCAACGTACACGCTTGCATCCGGTAGGATTTATCGCCTAAAAGGCGCGCAAATCCGAAGGCTTGCAGCCGACAGGTGGCTGCTGGAAGGGCAAGGCTTCGCCGCTTATCTGACTACCTACGCATTCAAACCGTTCGTTCTCAAAGGGCGCGGCGAATTCCACTATGACGAGTACCTTGTTCAGTGCAAGGACTTTGCCTTCGGGAACTTTACCAAACAGGACGGCATTGGAATGATCGAGAATGCCTACGGGTTCATGCTGTAAATAACCCGCCTCTAGACTAGGTATAAATGCGGGGGGAGAGATTTGAACTCCCGAACCCCTAAGGGAGGGGATCTTAAGTCCCCCGCTTTTGGCCAAACTTAGCCACCCCCGCGCGACAAGAATACCCATAGCTAACGCTGAATATAAAACGCAGCGGAAAGGAAGGAGATCGGTGGAGTAAGCACCGGAGGAAACCTTGGTTTCCTCCCTCGGCTTACTTGCCCTTCGCTTCCTTCTTCTTCGCGCGCTTCGGCCGTAAGTTCGGGTAGTCGCACTTCCTGCAACGAACCGCGCCCTTCGGGTTGCGCGCCTTGCACTTGCGGCAGACGAGCGTTTCCGTGAATGCCTTGTCCGCTATCGGGAATTTTCCCATAAGTATCGAACAGTTTTAATCCGAACGATATAATAACCCTTTCGGAGAGAAAATCTACGTCGTTGCATGACGCCCGCCCTCTCAAGCGGGCGTCGAACAGGTGCCTCTGTAACTCAGCCTGGTAGAGTGCGTGCATGGTAAGGCACTTTTTTGTCGCCTTCGGCGACAAAAACCTGCACTAAAAAACCGTAAAGCACGAAGTCGTGGGTTCGAATCCCATCGGAGGCTTTCGAAACCGCGGGGAGAGGCTCCGCTTCGGGGTTCAGACAGCGCATCCCCGCGCGCTTCAGGGACGACGGCTGAAACTCCCGCGATTCTAGCTTTTTTGCGCGAGGCTAGGGGAACGTACGTCAAAAACGGCATTCTGCGATTTCGCAAACGCTTTAGACTTTTTTCAAGTTCTTTGCGCGCAGTCCGCGTTCGCCCGATTCGACTTCGTACTCTACGGAGTCGCCTACCACGAGCGCGGCGCCGCCTTCAATAGCGGAGGTGTGCACGTACACGTCCTTGCCGTCCTCGCCCGTGATGAATCCAAAACCACGTTCGGCGTTGAACATCTTTACTTTTCCTTTCATCATATCACCACTAGTTCATATTGCTTTTGAAGCGCATAGCTTATAACGTTTGAGTCTCCCCCGTTTTCAGTCACTTCCACCCCCTGGCGCTGACGAACTTCTCCTTCAGGCGGCTGCGGCTGTAGAACGCGGCGAGCAGGCCGACTGCGATTGCAATAGTCGTGGAGATGACGTTCGTCGCGTCGGGCGTCTCGAAGGAATAGACGATGTACTCCGCGAGAACGCCGAACAGGACGAGCCAGAGCAGGCGGAGCTCGATGAGGTATTCCGCGAAAAGCCCGTGCTCCTTGATTTCCCTGGCGGGGTAGTTCCACATGAAGCTCGCTGCGGCGAGCAGCATTATCGCAGGATAGGCGACTCGCGTCATGTCGGGGAAAAGCGCCTCCGAGATAACCGCGAGCACCGCTATTGCGGCGACGTGCGCGACGAAGAACTGGTTCTCCCTGCCGGACAGCCATTTCGTCAGACCTTCCATGAAAACCACCCATCAAACAAATTATTCCGCGTATTTAAGGCGTTCCCCCCGCCGCCTGTTGCGGATGAACTGCAGTATTTTTCCCGCCTCGTCGTAGAACACTGGGTTCTGGGGCTTCACGATGTCGTTGATTTTTTGAATCTTTTCAATCGCGTCAGCCAGAAAAGCGCGGTTGTCTCCAAGCTTCGCATCAAAATGTGCCCTGTGTTTGGCATCCAGCACTCCGATGCTCGCCAGATAATCCAGCAGCGCCCTTGTCTGTCCTTCTTGGTGTTTAGCGAGTTCAAGAGGCCTAAGCATTACTGCGTTCTGCACGTTCCTCGCGAAATGCTCGTCAGTCGAGTTGTTCCTGTCAAGTTCCATGTTCTCGAAAATCCTCTTTTCGTCGTGCGCGCCCACGAGCGACGAATATCCCCTTCGCTGTTCGGGCGTCAGAATGTTGTTCCAGATGTAATGCCCGAATTCGTGGTATAGGTCGTGCACGCCCAGCGAACTTATGCCCACCCCCTTTCCCTTGGTCCTGGAAGACTCCCCGGGCATCCCGCCTGCCGGCCAGATTTTCATGTCGCTTTTCAGGAGCAGTTCTCCCAGCGAATCCGGCATGATTTCGAGGAGATGGTCCGGGTGCGGGGAGCCGTGCATGGGTCTGAACGCGGGGATGCCCGACTGCCTCGTCTCAAAGCGCAGCTTAGTGAGGGACACCCATACCCTCTTCAGATACGGGTGTTTTTCGTAAAAACGCCTGACGAGTTCCTGCCTCATGAAATGATTTGCCCTGCGGGTATTATTAAATTCAACGGCGCGCCCAGCCAAACGCATAAAAGCAGTTCCGCCCATATCCGCATATGCACAAAATAGATTCCGACGTCGAGCGCGCGTTCGCCGTGAAATTCGAATACGTCCCGACGCGGCTGAAGAAGCTCACGGAGATGCTCGATCTGATTCAGGAGTTCGTCCAGTACCTCGGCTCGAACCAGTATTATTCCGACTCGCTCAACAAGCAGGTGTTCCTGCTGAACCTCGACGCCGATGCGCTCATGCTGAAGCTGGAGGCGCTCTCGTTGAACGAGCACCATTTCCAGTCCGCGATGAAGCTCGCGCTCTTCAAGAAAAAACAGCCCGCGTTCGGGAAGAGGGAGTTCGACGAATACAAGAAGGATTTGCTCGCGCTCGAAACGGAAGTCATGGAGTTGCACAAGCGGGCGCTTATGCTCACGGACGAGATACGCGGCGAATACAGGAACAAGTGCTGACGCGGGGGAGTCGGTGGACTAAGCGCCGTGGAAGGCGGGGATAAGGATGCGGAAACCGGACTTGAGGCAAAAGATGGCGGCAAGAGAACGCACCGGCTCCTCGCTCGTGGAGAAAGAGTTCGGGAAGGAGGGCGTCACGTTCGGGAAGGGCGCTGCAAAGGGCGGGGCGGCGACATTCGGGCAAATCAGGAACGTCATTCGCGCGATTCGCCAAATAAAACAGACCAAGCGCGTAAAGAGCGCGCTGCGTGAGAAACTCGGTCTCGACTATGGGACATTTCACAGAATACTCAAAGGAAAGGAGTTTCGGGACTTTCCGACGACGGGGCCGATACCCGAGGAACGGATGGCGGAATTTGTGAATAAATTTAAGGCTGTTGCGGAAGGGCGGAAAACCGAAGAAAAAAGGACATACGTGAAAAAGCAAGGAACCGTATCCCCGCCAAAGATGACGCTTGAGGAGGTAACGAATCTTCTTAAAGATGTTGTTGGGGAGATAAACGATGTTAAGAGGGAACAGCTCGCCCTTGGCATAGAACACCGTGATGCGCGTGTCGCGGGGGATGAAGACAAAATCCACGAAATACAGGAGAAACTCCAGCCGCTTAACGAGAAACGCCGCGTGCTTTACGATAAACGCTTCGCGCTGTTGAACCAAATATGGAGATGGGAACAACAAGAAAAAAAGAAGAAAGGGGCGCAGGGGCGTTCCTGACGGAAATAACGGCTAGGTGCCGTTTGCCCTAAAAAGGCACGCGCGTGCTTCTTTAAGGAAACGGGGTTGTTTCCTTGCCTTTTTCACCCCTTCGGGGGAAGGTTTATTAATGCTTTGCGGCATATGTAGGTTTCCTGATTCGTGAAGGAATCATAATTGGGGTAGTGTTTCATGTATACGTGTCCGAACTGCGGCAAAAAATTCAAGGCTGAGGAAATCGAATCGCTCAGATGCACGTACTGCGGCAGCAAGATACTTTTCAAGGAGACGCCGCCGGTTGCGCGCAAGGTTTCTACCGATTGAGCGATGATTGAAGTGATTATGATTGGGTAAGCGAGGTCCTAAACACGGTTCCCGCGCCTTTTGGCACCGCGGCCGCGCCCAGCGAATAGTTCCGCGCATGCGCGAGTGGGGCTCAGCTGAAAAGGGGGCGAAGGGATTCCTCGGATACAAGGCGGGGATGCTTTCCGTTTCCATGATTGACGACCGCGAAACCCCGACGAAAGGGCAGGAAATCGTGCGCGCCTGCACCGTCCTCGAGGTTCCCCCTGTTTTCATTTATTCGATTGTCGCTTTCAAGAGCACGCCTTACGGCTTGAAGACGTTCGCGGAGATTCCCGTGCAGAACTCGCCGAAGGAGCTCAAGAGGCGCATGACCGTTTCCAAGAAGGCGCGCCTGACCGTTGAACAGCTCGGGCAGCAGCTCGCCGACATGACGGAAATACGCCTGACCGCCTGCACGCAGCCGAAGAAAATCAAGGGCGTCGGAAAGAAGGAACCGGACTTTTTCGAGTTGGGCGTGGGCGGGGACGTGCCTGCGCAGTTCGAGTACGCGAAGGGCGTTTTGGGGAAGGAATTGCGTTTTTCGGACGTATTCCGGGAAGGCGAGTTTGTTGACGCGGTCGCGGTAACGAAGGGCAAGGGCTGGCAGGGAGTCGTAAAAAGATACGGAGTTTCGCTCAACATCCGCAAGGCGACGAAGTCCCGCAGGCACGGAGGAAGCATAGGCCCCGAGAGGCAGGGCAAGGTCATGTACACCACCCCCCGCGCGGGGCAGATGGGATTCCACCGCAGGACCGACGAGCACAAGCGCCTGCTCAAGCACGGCGCGGACCTCGGGACGAAGGAATTCAAGCGCTACGGTTTCGTAAAGAACGATTACGTCATAGTGGACGGCAGCGTTCCCGGACCCGCGAAGAGGGTGGTGATGCTGCACAAGCATCTGGCGCGCACGCCGGTGAAGAAAGTCGAAGTCAAAGTGATATAGTTTGAAGGCAAACGTCATTTCATTGAACGGCACGCGGGAAGGGGATGTCGAGCTGCCGAGCCAGTTCAACGACGCCTTCCGCCCCGATTTGATACGCCGGGCATTCAGCGCCGAGCGCTCGCGGCTGTTCCAGTCCAAGGGCGCGTACCCGCTCGCGGGAATGCAGAACACCGCGGAGTACTACGGCAGAAGGCATGCGTGGAGGCAGACCATAAACACGGGGCGTTCGCGCCTTCCGCGCGAGAAGCTTCCGAAAGGCAGGAGCGGGCGCGTGCTTCAGGTGCCGCACGCGGTAAAAGGACGCCGCGCTCACCCGCCGAAGCCGCAGAAAATACTCATTGAGAGAATCAACATCAAGGAGAAGAACGCCGCCATCAGGAGCGCGATTGCCGCAACCGCGGACATGCGCCTCGTGACCGCTCGCGGGCACCGCTTCGACGGCAGCCTGCCGCTTGTGATTGAGGACGGGTTCGAAGCTGTCAAGAGAGTGAAGGAGGCGAAAGGCGTGCTCGAAAAATGCGGGTTTTCCGCTGATTTGGAGCGCGCGAAGGAAGGAAGGCAGATGCGCAGCGGGCGCGCTCGGCTCCGCAAGGGCGGCTATCGCACGCCGTGCTCCGTGCTCGTCGTATACGCGAAGGACGAAGGGGTAGGAAAGGCGGTGCGCAATCTTCCGGGCGTCGAGGCGGCGAAGGTCGATGCGCTTACGATGGAAGAGCTCGCGCCGGGCGGGGAGGCGGGGCGCCTCACGCTGTGGACAAAGGGAGCGCTCGCGGAACTCGGCAAGGGGCTTTACGGGGCGATGGCATAATGTTCGTACTTTACCCGCTGACGTCGGAAAAATCCGTCATCGGAATAGAGAAGGAAAACAAGATGGTGTTCGCCGTCACGATGAACGCGACGAAGCCGGACATAAGGAAGGAAATCGAGCGCGACTACGGCGAGCGCGTCACAAAGATTACGGTTTGCATAACGACGGAAGGGAACAAGAAGGCGTTCGTGCTTTTCGAAAGACCGGGAGCCGCGGCTGACTTGGCTGCGAAGCTCAAGGTGATTTGATCAAATGGGTAAGCCGCTGACGCAGCAGAGGCGCGGGAAGGGAGGTCCGCCGTTCCTCAGCCCCGGGCACAGGTTCGTAAGCCCGGGACACTATCCCGCGATATCGGGAACGCAGCGCGGCGAGGTCATCGAGCTCATACAGGACCCGTCCAAGGACGTCCTGCTCGCGAGGGTGCTGCTCGAGGACGGCCGCAACATGTTCATGCTCGCCCCAGAGGGGCTCGCAATCGGCGATTCGCTCCAGCTCGGGGACGACGCGCAGGCGCGCCTCGGCAACGTCGCGCCGCTGAAGAACATGCCCGACGGCACGCCCGTATTCAACGTGGAGCTCCGCCCCATGGACGGCGGAAAAATGGCGCGCTGCAGCGGCACCTATGGAATTGTGAGCAGCCACGACGAGATTACCGGCAGGGTGGAAGTGCGCTTCGCAACGAGTTCCAAGGAAATCAAAATCTTGCCGCCCGAATGCCGCGCGACAATCGGCGTTGCGTGCGGCGGAGGCAGGCCGGAGAAGCCGTTCAAGAAAGCCGGCAACAAGCGTCACAAGATGGAAGCGATGAACCGCTACTATCCGAAGGTGCGCGGAACAGCGATGTCCGCGTACGACCACCCGCACGGCGGAAAGAGCCTCGGAAAGTCGAACACCGTATCGAGGAACGCCCCGCCGGGCAGGAAGGTCGGGCTCGTCGGCGCGCGCCGCTCCGGAAGAAGGCGCAGGAGGGAAGAGGTACGTGGCTAAAAAATTCACCTATCGCGGAATGGAAGTCGAGGAGCTGCAGAAGATGCCGCTCGACGAGTTCATCAAGATTATCCCCGCGAAGACCAGGCGCTCGATGAAGCGCATGGGGCACAAGATGAAGACGTTCATCGAGAAGATGCGCAGCCACAAGAAAAAGAACAAGCAGAAGCCCCTCCGCACGCAGTGCAGGGAGATGGTCGTAATTCCCGAAATGATCGGGATGCGCGTGCAGGTGCACATAGGCAATGCGTACGCGGACATCATCATCATGCCCGAGATGCTCGGACACAGGCTGGGCGAATACGCGATAACGTGCAAGAGCGTCAGGCATTCGGGCCCAGGTATCGGGGCAACCCGCGGAAGCAAGGCTGTTGAGTTGAAGTAAATGGCAGCGTACAAGTATTCGGTGAAAATCGGCGAAAAAGACGCGGCAGCCCAGTCGCACGACTCCGACGCGTCTTACAAGGACCTCGGCGAGATTTGCCGCGCTCTTCGCGGGAAGAAAATCCCGGACGCGCGCAAGACGCTCGAGGAAGCGATTGCGATGAAACGCGCCATCCCCTACGTGAGGCACGCCAAGCGCTGCGGCGCGAGAAGCGAACTCCGCGGGCAGAAGGGCAGGTACCCGAAGAAGGAGTGCAGGCTCGTGCGCTCGCTGCTCGAAAACGCGGTGGCGAACGCGAAGCACAAGGGGCTGGACGAGGCGAAGCTCGCCGTGACGCACGCTGCTGCCTACAAGCAGAACGAGTTCCCGCGCTACCGCAGGACGTGGGCGGGCAGCAATACGCTCGGCTACGGGAAGCAGGCCGTATGGGGCAACTATATGACTGCCCGCGTTGAAATCGTGGTTTCGGAGAAGTGATTTGGTGGCGATAGAGAAAAAATTCATCAGAAAGGCGCTCAACGATTTGGAGATATCCAATTTCCTGAACAAGGAGCTGGAGCGCGCGGGGGTTTCGACGATTGAGATACAGAAGACGCCGATTGCGACGAGAATCACGATTACGGTAAGGCGCCCCGGGCTCGTCGTGGGCAAGAAGGGGAAGACGATAAAGGACTTGTGCGACGAACTCACGCGCAGGTTCGGCATGGAAAACCCGCAGATAGAGGTCGTCGAGGTGGCGAACCCGTCGCTCGACGCCAAGCTGATGGCGGAGCGCGTAGGCAAGAGCATCGAGATGCGCCCCCGGGCGAAGGCGGCGATGCGCATCGCGCTGCGCGAGATAATGGAGGCCGGCGCAATCGGCGCGGAAATCCGCGTTGCGGGAAAAATCGTCGGCAAGGGCGGGAAGGCGAAGACGTTCAAGGTGAAGGCGGGCTACATCAAGAAGTCGGGCGACATGATGAACTCCGTCAATAAGGGCACGTACATTGCGAGGCTGAAGGCGGGGTGCGTCGGAATCACGGTGAAGATAGTCCCGCCGGGCACGGTGTTCGCGGACCAGTACCACGCTCCCGACGTAGTTGCGCCCGCGGTTGTCGAGGCGGAGGCGGAACTGCCGCCAGAGGCGCCCGCCGAGGAAGCGGCAGTTGAGCAGAAGATGGAAGAGATCAAGGCGGCCGAAGTCGGCGAGACGAAGGAGGCGGATGCGGAAACGAAGAAGAAAACCGCTTCGCGCCCGAAGAAGAAAAAGGTAGAAAAAAATGGCGATAGTGAAAAAACAAGCGCTTAGGGAGATGAGCGACGCCGACCTGAAGGCGAAGCTGGCGGAGATAGAGTCCGAGCTGCGCATGCAGGAGGGCGCTCTCCACAATACCGGCAAGCCCCAGAGCACCGGACGCTTGCGCGCGCTGAAGAAGCTGCGCGCGAGGATGTTTACGTTCATTTCGCAGCGCGAGAAAGCAAACGCTTTAAAAACGGAGTCGAAGAAGAAATAGGAGGTTTTCCGAAAGTTGTCTGAAATCTGTTCCAAGTGCGGTCTGCCGAAGGAGATTTGCGCCTGCCAGACAATCGAGAAGGAGACCACCCAGAAGCTCAAGATCTATACGACGAAAAAGCGCTTCAACAAGCTCGTCACGATAGTCGAAGGATTGAAGGGCGAGGAGCTGGTGAGCGCGACGAAGGAGCTCAAGCACAAGCTCGCGTGCGGCGGCTCGTGCAAGGCGGGCTACATCGTCCTGCAGGGAAACCATCTCGACAAGACGGTTGATTTCCTCGTCAAGCTCGGCTACCCGAAGGACATCATAAAGGTGGGCTGAGGACGCGCGCCCCGTCAGACGCGTGCTTTTAAAGCAAACCAATAAATACCGTTCATGCGCATAACTAACAATCCGACAGAGAGAAAACCCTCTCCAAAAAGGGGCCGAAGGCAGGGTTGCCACGAGCGCTTTCTCGCCGGCGAGTTTATCGGCGAGCGCGTGCGCGTCGTCAACAGCTCCTGCAGAGGCCTGCTGGGTATCGAGGGAAGGATTTCGGACGA
>Ga0066637_10002712_pt1 | contig 11820 bp, 15 predicted proteins | sample CryGeyCG2014_020_FD_62737 | JGI IMG/M metagenome (GOLD analysis project Ga0066637, IMG submission 62737) | Groundwater microbial communities from aquifer - Crystal Geyser CG08_land_8/20/14_0.20 | ecosystem: Environmental > Aquatic > Deep subsurface > Groundwater | place: USA: Utah: Grand County...
TAACTTTATCTTCTTCTCCGTGGACTACTTCTGGCTCTGATATTTATTACAATACCGGCAACGTCGGCATCGGGACGACGAGTCCGGGGGCGAAGTTGGACGTGAATGATGGCGGAGCAAATGTTGTGAATCTTCGTTCAATAAAAACTCTTGGTGGCTCAAATAATTTTGAAATTGGGAACACTTTTGCTGGCGGAGGGACTTGGGCTTTCAATGCAGGGATTACTGATGTATCTAATGATGGGTTAGAAATCCGTGATGTTACTAATGGAGCCACAAGAATGGTTATTCAACAAACTGGCAACGTCGGCATCGGAACAACTAACATAGAAGCGTGGGCTTCGTCACATAGAGCTTTGCAAATCGGTGGGCAAACTTCCATAATGTCCAATACCTCTGAAGGTGCTGGTTCAGCTGTGTATTTCACTCAAGGTGGATATTATGATGGAGCGTGGAAGTATAGAAACACAGCTAGTGATGAAGCTACTCGTTTTTATATGACTAATGGAACTTTTGCAGTGAGCACAGCTCCTGCTGGAGACCCCGATGCGGCTTTAACTTGGTCGGATAGATTATTTATCAATAATACGGGGGCTGTCGGGATAGGAACAGCAACGCCAACCGCTAGCACAATGGTTACCATCAACGATAACCAAGGTGATAATAGCGCCGGACTGCTTAATATTATTGCGTCAAACGCCTCAGACTGGGCTTTTCGATCCTCCAATGGAACGCAGGTTTTTCAAGCCTACACAAACTCAAGTGGTAATTTTCAAGGAACAGGACAGTTTACCGACGGTTCGAGCAAAGAACTAAAAAAAGATTTTGAACAAGTGGGCTCCAGCGAGTTAATTGATAAATTAAAACTTTTAACTTTCCAAGAATGGACATATAATGCGGATGAAGATGCAACCGAGCGACATTTTGGACCGTTTGCCGAGGATTTTAATACAATTTTTGGTCTGGGTAACAGCAAAGGAATTTCTGCCGGAGATATGGCGGGATTATCATTGGCAATTATTAAAGAACAACAAGCGCAAATTGAAGATTTGCAAGAAAGAATCAAAATACAGGAAGAAAAAACAAAATAAAATCCTAAATCCTAAGCACTAAATCCTAAACAAATACAAATGACCAAAATACAAAATCAAAAAACAAAATTGTTTAAAACATTGGTAATTTGAATTTTGGATTTATTTAGAATTTAGATATTAGGATTTTAATAACAGAAAGGATCATCATGTCAAAAAAAGCAACAAGTATCGTGGTCGTAGCATTATTAATCGTTATCGCTTTGGCGCTCGGCGCAAAGTATAGCGATAAAATTCCGGGGGCAAATAAAAATAGTCAAAAATATATGGCGGTGACTTTGGATAACGGGCTAATTTATTTTGGCAATTTAAAAAATAAAACCAGCCAATATGTGACGCTTGAAAATGCTTATTTTGCGCAACAAAATGCGGAGTGGGTAAAGCCGGAAGACCGCAAAAAAGATCAAGAATACAACCAACCACAATATCTTTTAACTAAAGTCGGCGACACCGAAGTTTACGGTCCCGACTCAACTATGAAAATAAACCGGGATCACATTTTGCTGATTCAAGATCTCAAATCCGACTCGCAGGTCATAAAGACGATTAATAGTCAGAAATGATAGTTCTCTATCCGCCTCTGGATTCCGCATCCCTCCATAGGTCATCGACTCCGAGGCTCAGACTCGAGGAGCGGGCAGGCAAGTGCGGAATGACATATAAAAATAATATAACTGCGAGGAGGTGATTTTAATGGAACAAACAAAATTCAACCAGCTCATTCAAGTCGGGTTGTTGGTAGTCAAGGTCTTAGTAATAGTTTTTGCTATTACCGGATCGGTGCAACTGTTTAAGGCAATATTTAAGACGGTTGCATTTGATGAATATCCACTTGGGTATGTTACCGACATGGCAACCCCAACGCCAGATGGTAAGTTTGAAAAACAATCAGAAAAAGAAATTGCCAGTGCTCGCAAACTGCAGATGTTAGAGGACTATTCCGGCTCAATCTCAATGCTCCTCGTTGCCGGTGGACTTTTCTGGTTAGGGAAAAAGAAAGAAAACTAATTAGATTAATTGTTAAAGACAATGAATCTAATAATTAAAGAACTCAAGACTTTAGCCGACCCCCAAAGAGCGCAAAATCTCCAACGCTTCTTCAAGACCGGCAGGGGCGAATATGGCGAAGGGGATCTATTTTTAGGACTTAAGGTTCCGCAAGTGCGTCAAATTATTAAAAAGTATTGGAAAGATACGAACTTGGTTAAAGCGGAAGAATTATTGCACAATAAATATCACGAGGTGCGGTTGTGTGCTTTGTTAATTTTGGTTGAAAAGTTTAAAAATTCCGAAAAATCGGCAAAAAAAATTCACAATGTCATTGCGAGCGACCACAGGGAGCGTGGCAATCCGCTTGTCGTTGCGAGTCCCGATAAATCATCGGGGCGTGGCAATCTATCAAAGATTGCTTCGTTGCCAGCTCATCGCAATGACGAAAGAATAAAAGATCATATCTTCCAAATCTACATCAACAACACCAAATACATCAACAACTGGGATTTGGTGGACCAATCTGCTGGTTATATTGTCGGACAGTATTTAGCTGATAAGCCAAAAGGTTTACTTTATAAGTTTGCAAAATCTAAAAGTCTTTGGGAGCGCCGAATTGCTGTGATATCAACACTTTACTTTATTGTTTTCAAGCAAGAGTCCAAAGAGACAATAAAAATCGCTAAGATACTACTTCATGACCCGCACGACTTAATTCACAAAGCCGTCGGCTGGATGCTTAGAGAAGTTGGCAAGCGAGTTGACGAAAAAATCCTAACCGATTTTTTAGACCAACACTATAAAACCATGCCTCGCACGATGTTGAGATATTCAATTGAGAGGTTGGGTGAAGATAAAAGAAGGTTTTACCTGAACAGATAATTTGATACCATAGAATTATGATAATAGAAATTGATCAATCGGGGAGGGTTGAATACACCAGTAAACCGACCGTCATTGCAGGATACAATAAAAAGTGGCAAAGAGCGGTTATGATACCGGCTAAGGACAAGCGACAACTACAAAAGATATTCCGCCAAACTGGTCAGCCAAGAATATTTAACTCTAAAGTGTTCGCAGCGCTAATATTTTGTCTAATTGAGAAGAACTATCACAAAATAACTGGGCTTGTGGTTGATAGATAATACACCGGGCACGAAAAGTATATTAAAAATCAGATTAAAGCAATTTTGACCGGACAAGGTTATGATCCGAATAAAATTAGTATTACATTTAAAGAAATTGGCAAAACTTCACCAGCCCACAAAATTGCCATAACTGAATATCGTAAAAGAGAATTTTCTCAACTCGTTACAGTTAAAGATATATTAAAGGTTATCTAAAAAAGACCGATGAATGTTTAAGCACCGACTTTACGGTGGTTCGACATCCTCTCGATCTCTCTTATTATTAATAATACCATTTTTGCCGATTTTGTCAACTCCTACCCCAAATTTTCTCACCAACTTTTCTGCCCGTTCGTCATTCCCGACTAGATAGGGAATCCAGAAAACAAAATTGGATCCCCGATGTCGATATTCGACGAGCTCACATCGGCTCGAGGATGACAGACTAGAAGCGTAGAAGCGCTTTTGCAACCTACCTGCCCGCTCGTGCCTCGCATTGGCAGGCGGGCGAGGTTACTAATTTTGGTTTGACAGAAACGGATAAATTGTGCTTGACATTAAGTTAATCTTTAGATAAACTTTAAATATGGCTTGCATCGAATAATATATCTGAAAGGAGATTTGAGATGGAAAAAGTTATTGGGCTAAAAGAATTACGAGAAAATACCGAGACATATATAAGTGCCGTTAGTGAAGGACAGAGTTTTTTGGTAATTCGCCGTGCTAAACCGGTATTTAAACTCTCGCCAGTAGATGATGAGAACTGGGAAGAAGTTGTCGACTTTACAAAAATACAAAAAGGTGGAGTTGTTATCGACGATATTTTGTCTCGCCTCTAATTAGTTTTATGGACAAGATCGAAAAAGCACTCAAAAAATTGTCCGGCAAAGAACGGCAAAAAGTCAAAACTATTTTAGAACGGTTAAAGGCACATGATCTGACTGGTCTAAATATCAAAAAACTTAAAGATAGAGATGATATTTTCCGGGTCCGTAGCAGTGACCTGCGAATAATTTATCAATCAAATAACAGTCAAATTAACATCCTCGCCATTGAACGTCGAAACGAAAAAACGTATAAAAATATCTAGTCCCCTGAATCTCAAATTCTTCCACAGTGTGGAGGCAGATCGGAGGGTGACCGATGTTTTAAAGGACTACGGATGTGGCTGAATAAAAGAAATCTCTGCAAAAGTCCAATATGTTACTGACTGGTGCAGCTAATTGACAAAAATTGTCTTAGCACGCACAATGAAATAAGGAAATATATGACTGCACGCACAACTAATCAAATCAAAAAAACAGACGATACCGTAACATTCTCTGTTCCCGAGTTTGTTGCGTATGAGCGCACACTCGTATGGTTTGCTATTTTCTTTATTCTGTTCGCGCTTGCCGTTGTTCTCTCTGTATATAGCCACGATGTATTTCTCTTAATTATTGTGATACTCGGTTCTGTCGTCTTCTACCAATTGACGCTCGCACAACCAACAACATCAAAATTTCTGATCTCCCCCCAAGGAGTCACATTTAAACAAAAAGAATACCCATGGAACACATTCCAGTCTTTTAGTCTGTATGAACGGGATAACCATGCGATTCTTCATCTCGAACCGCTTGGCAACAGTAATTCGATTATTGTCCCAATACCGCGCACACAACATAAAGAGGAACTCGTGCATATTCTGCGCTCAATAATTCCTCAACGGCTTCATCCGCGGGCTACTTTTGGTGATTGGCTATTGGGGTTTACTCGGTTTTAGAGGGATGAAAACTGTTGTTATAACCGGAGCCGCCGGGTTTTTAGGTTCTCATCTGGCGCATCACTACATCCACAACAAGTGGCGCGTTATCGGCATAGACAATCTATCGACAGGAAGAAAAAAGAATGTTGATGATCTTTTGTGCAATCCCCATTTTGTATTCATTACACACGATATTACCAAGCCGTTTGTAAAAAAGCTTTCTGCAAAACGCATCGATCTTATTTGTAATTTTGCCTGCCCGGCGTCCCCTCCCCAGTATAAACGGTTAGGTCGCGAAACTCTGCTCGTGAGTTCGCGCGGTGTAATAAACTGCATCGATGTTACGCGCCAACACAGTGCACGGCTCGTCCACGCATCGACAAGCGAAGTATACGGCGATCCCTCTATCCACCCGCAACCAGAAACATACTTTGGCAATGTTAATTCATATGGCGAGCGCAGTATGTATGACGAAGGCAAGCGGTTTGCAGAAGCGCTCATATGGACCGCACAGCACCCACCAGACGGCTCAAAACCCCTCAATGCAGGTATTCTAAGGATATTTAATACCTACGGTCCGCATATGGCGCCAGACGATGGGCGTGTGGTAACCCAGTTTATTAAACAAACGATTGCAGAAAAACCCCTCACAATAGAGGGTGATGGCTCACAAACACGGAGCTTTTGTTATGTCGATGATTTGATAGACGGGATTATACGGTTAGCCAAATCGAACGAGCAATCCCCTATTAATATCGGTAATCCGGATGAATATAGTATTAAAGAACTTGCTCAGATTATCCTGAAACTTACGGGCTCGTCATCGACAGTTACCCATCTTCCACGCACCGAAGATGATCCAACCCAACGTTGTCCTGATATTACCAAGGCACACACACTGCTCAACTGGAAACCGACTATCTCGCTCAAAGAAGGATTGCAAAAAACAATTGCTTATTTTACCAAATCAGAAAATATCAAATAACAGAGACTGTTGGGAAAGTGTTTTTATTGTCATTGCAAGTCCCACCATGGCGGGGTAAACTCCGCGAAGCAATCCGCATGTCATTGCGATCCGCCCAGGGCGGAGTGGCAATCTATCATAGATTGCTTCGGTCGTTTGCAACTTCCTCGCTATGACTATTTTGATAGGTTTTTCAACGATTTCTAGCATTATTTTGACGATCATCGTTTACTCTGATATATTTGACAGGTTATTTACAACTGGAGGTTTTATGAATATCGTTGTTATTGGAACAGGATACGTGGGTCTCGTGACCGGTGTTATCTTTGCAGAATGTGGTAATTGCGTCACATGCGTTGATATTGACGCCGATAAAATTGCGTTGCTCAAAAAGGGGAAAAGCCCTATATATGAACCTGGGCTTAGGGAGATGTTGACACGTAACATCAAAGAAAAACGTATATCGTTTTTGGTGGACGCAAGCGATGCTATCGCCGATGCGCAGGTTATTATTATTGGTGTGGGGACACCGAGTAATGCCGATGGGTCGGTTAATCTTTCCTATGTGCACGCTGCCGCAGAGAGTATCGCAAAAGCGCTTGGTGAGGTGCCAAAAAAAGATCAATCATATAAAGTTATCGTTAATAAATCGACTGTTCCCATCGGCACGGGAGATGAAGTTACTACTATCATTAAAAAAAACTATATGGGTCCCTTTGACGTTGTTTCGAATCCAGAATTCTTACGCGAAGGACAAGCGATCGCCGATTGTATGAACCCCGATAGAATCGTTGTGGGCAACGCATCTATACAAGCACAAAAAGTAATGGAACAGTTGTATGCGCCCTACGATTGCCCAAAATTATTTACTGATATTAAAACTGCGGAGATGATAAAATACGCAAGTAATTCGTTTTTAGCAACATCAATATCATTTATTAATTCGCTCGCAGAACTCTGTGAAGCAGTTGGCGCAGATGTAAAAGAAGTTGCACGCGGTATGAGACTTGATAAGCGTATCGGTGCGCATGCATTTTTAGACGCCGGACCGGGCTATGGCGGGTCGTGCTTTCCCAAAGATGTCAAAGGGCTAATAGATATCGGGTATCAATACGGGGTTAGCTTATCGGTTTTAGAAGCGACAGAAGATGTAAATACACATGCTAAATTGCGGGTCATAGAAAAGATTGCTGCGCTCGTTGGTTCGCCAGAAGGTAAAAAAATAGCAATTTGGGGGCTTGCATTTAAAGCACAGACCGATGATGTGCGCGATGCGCCCGTTTTGCCCGTGCTCGACTGGCTCATTCAAGAAAAAGCAAAAGTAGTTGCGTTTGACCCTGTCGCACAAGAAAATATCGCCACACTCTATCCATCTATACAGTTTACAAACGATTGCTACGATGCAGTTGTCGGCGCCGATTGTGTCATTATTATGACCGAGTGGAATGAGTTTAAATCGATAGATCTTAATAAAGTCAAAAAACTCATGAACAAGCCAGTTATGGTTGATGCACGCAATATATTCGGCACGCAGACGATGAAAAAATTAGGTTTTATCTACACGAACATTGGGAACGTTCAGTAGATCTTCTCTGCCTCTTCTTTTCTCTTTTTCCACCATTTTTGATTATGTGTATACCACTCCACCGTTTGCGTGATCTGCTTTTCTGGATCCCGTTGTGGCATCCAACCAAGTTTTTCCAATTTAGTTGTATCAATAGCATAGCGAAAGTCATGGTCTACGCGGGGATCGGGTATATGGTCGATCCATTCATCTGGTTCTTTACCCATCGCCGTGCATACCATCTCTGCGACCGACCGATTTGTTAATTCTGGCATATTATTTGCGGCAACATTGTAGACCTCTCCAAGTGTGCCATTTTCTAAAATAAACTCAATCGCTTGTGCGTTTTCTGGTGCAAATAACCAGTCACGGATCTGTAACCCTTCCCCCCACAGTGGGATTTTCTTTCCGATACAAAGATTGGTAATCCAACGCGGGAGCGCCTTTTCCGGAAACTGCCACGGTCCAAAATTATTGGTTGTCCGCGTGACGATGATCGGACAGCCCTGTTTGGCAAAATCCATTGCTATGTCATCTGCTAACGATTTTGATTTGGCATAGGCACTGCTTGCTTGGCTATCGCCCGGCAACTTATCTTCTTCTTTATAAGCGCCCTTCTTAATTGATCCATAAACTTCGTCGGTCGAAATCATTAAAAATTTCTTTACTCCGGTTTTAATTGACTCCTCGATCATCACTTTCGTTCCCTCGACATTGGTGCGGTAAAATATATCCGGGTCCTTTTCGCTACGAGTGACATGACTTTCTGCAGCAAAATGAACCACCCAATCGATACCCTTTACTGCTTTTTTGACACTCTCTCTATCACAAATATCGCCTACAATGAGCTCTACCTTACTGTCCACCGCGTAGGTGGACAGCAGCGGTTCTAAATTATCCTTCCCACCGGCATAGGTGAGTTTGTCGAACACCGTAACTACATGACCCTGTTTCACCATATGATAAACAAAGTTTGTGCCAATAAAACCAGCCCCACCTGTAACCAATATTCTCTTTGTTTCTTTTGCCATTGTATATTTTAATTTTGATCTGTTTTTATTATTTTTGACCTGCCTGCCAGTAGGCACGGTTTTTCATTGATAACATACTCTCGCATAGATTCTTTGATTATCCCGTTCACTGTACGAACTTGAAACCCTATCTTTTCTAACTTTTTTGTTGACATAATCATATACATTATTGCATATTTGTAACTATATTATTACATATATGCACGCTTTTGTAGGTCACGGATTAATTATACTGGTGGTAATTATTTTGACATAATTTTGGTGAGTGGACGCAACCGCGTTGCATGTCCACCAGCGAGGATAATACCTTTCATAGTATGAAAATATCACTTACTATCTTGAAATGCAAATTAATATAGGTTAAAATTATAATAATGAAAACACTTGCAATAGTTATCCCAGCGTATAACGAGGCTCCTGCTATCGGCGCGCTTCTCCGTAGCCTTCCCAAAAAGGTCACTGGAATAGATATAATTATTCCCATCGTTATTGACGATGGTTCAAACGATGCAACGACACAAATTGCACAAAAAAGTAATGCATGGGTATGTACACATCCAATTAACTTAGGAGTTGGGTGTGCCACACGAACTGGATTTACTGCTGCAAATAAACATAATGCAGATATTATTGTTACAATGGATGGAGATGGGCAACATAGCCCAAGCGATTTAGAAAAACTTATTGAGCCGATCCTCACCAAGAAAGCGGATATTGTATTCGGAAATCGATTCACCCAATTACGCACTATGCCTTTTCAGAGAAAAATTGGTAATCGTATTTTGACTCTCATGACATGGCTCACTACTGGAATGAGAATAAGCGACTCACAATGCGGATATAGAGCATATTCACATAACGCAGTTAAAAAAATGCACCTTATCCAACCAGGATTTGAAATATGTTCTGAAATTGTAGGCGAAACAAAACGAGCACATCTTTCTTATGCACAAGTCCCCGTGAAAACAATTTACGATATTCATCATAAGAAAAGTCAGAATCCTCTCAACGCAATTAATATCATATTCCGTATGATAGAAAGGTTATTATGGAACTAAATATCTCTCCGCTACAAGGAATTGGCTTGGCGATTGTTGTTTTAGCGCTTACAAAAACAGTTGCTGATTATCACCGAAAACGTGAATCGCGCGTAATGTTTACATTCTGGATGTCAATTTGGATCGCAACGATTATCTTAACTCTTTTTCCTGAAACCACATTTATTGCAAAAAACTATCTCTTAGGACCAAACCAAAGTATCGGCAGTATCATTGGGACTGTAATGATATTTCTCCTCTTTCTTGTATATCGTATATATCTAAAAACAGAACGGGTAGAACGTTTACTCCGAGAACATGCGACGGAACTCGCACTTAAAAATATATATACTCCCGGTAGCAAGTTATCTTGACAAAAAATGATGTACTTGACACAATGCTTCATATCTACCAAACACAATCGTGAGGTGTGTTCATAATGAAAACTGACAAATTAAAGAGTCTTGCTCATCTCTGGCCGTATCAAGGTGATCTTGCTGGCATTGATCTGCGCATACCAAGAATGCCAGTGATTGCATGTGTGATGGCGCGGATCGACTGGGCTGGAGGGTGGACTGACAGCCCATATGTTTATACAAAACGCCCTGCGAGTGTCCTCGCGGCATCTATGTCCTTTGGTACTGCAAGCGGACAGCATGCAATCACTGCCGTTGTAAGCGCTTCACCAGTGTTTCGGTTTAGCGTCGATGATGTTATTGAAGATGTCCCTGAATTACTCGAGTACACACTGCGATACTTAGGTTTTGCCACAGAATCAAATTACCCGGCGATCGCAGTCAACCTGTACAATGTAATACCCAGAGGTAGTGGGCTTGGTGGAAGTGGACTGGTTATTGCTGTCACAATCGCAGCTATATTCGCGTATTATCGGGGCATAGAATATCCCGTCAATAACCTTTTACGCCTCATAGAGTACCCTATCGCAATTGAGCAGATGCAAGGTACCCGTGGGTCCTGGAATGATACCGTGCCTGGACTCTTACCCGGTATCAAGCTTATTCAGACGGATCCAAGCAATATCCACCGGTTTACCGTTACGCGTGTCCCCCAATACATTGCCGATGAACTCGCAAAACGATGCATTTTGGTTAATCTTATACATCCGCGAAAGGCAGCACCGTTTTGCCATTCTATCCAAACAGGATTTGTAAATGGTGATGAACGTGTCATCCAGATGCTTGATACGATTGGAGAAAATGCGCGGACAATGTTTGACCTTCTTCTCCAAAAAAAGTTTAGTGCGTTTGGACGGTGTATGGGCGATTCTTGGAAAGAAGTATGTCGGGTTGAAATGAATTCGACGATTCCGATCGTCGATGAAATAGAGAAGCTGCTCGTACATGAAATTGATGGAATGAAGATTGGTGGCGCCGGTGGTGGTGGGTTTGCCGTCATAGTAGCTAAATCGCCAGAACATCGCGACCAAGCAGTTATGAAATTGCGCAAAGAATTCCCAGACGATGGTCTCAAAACAAAAATTCGCATGTATGCTCCCCAATTCCCATCGATTGGATTGCGCATTGGGTACTTGGATCCAACTGCAACTGTTTCGTACGATGATCAACAAACAAATACGGTTATCGAATAATGAATACGGATCACAAAATTAAGACCTACCCTCAACTTGCCCGTGCTATCGCAAAAGTGCGCCGAGCAGGTCGTACTGTGGTCATGGTGACCGGGTGCTACGATATTATGCACCTTGGTCACCTTATTTTTTTTAACTATGCAAAAAAATATGGTAGCGTGCTCATTGTCGCACTTGGATCAGACGATACAATCCATGCATATAAAGGTCCTTCTCGTCCGATACATAGTGAAGTAGTACGATCTCGCCTCTGTGCCGGTTTTGAAGTTGTTGACTACGTTACCATCTGTCATGAACCGCTTGTAAATTTTAATATGGACCACGCCAAACTCATAGACCTCATAAAACCAGATTACTATGTCGTGCCAAAAACTGATAAAAAACTTGCCTATAAAAAGAAGCTCGTTGAGTCTGCGGGGGGGACGCTTATTGCATGCAATAGAATTCCGCCAAATCATATTAAAGGCGGTATATCAACATCGCAAATAATCGAAAGAAGTAAGGGCATATGAAGATAACGATCATCACACCCTCCTACAATCAAGCACATTTTCTCCCTAAAACTATCGAGAGTGTCATCTCTCAAGAGGGTAATTTTGAGATTGAATACATAATCGCCGACGGTGGGTCAACCGATAATTCTGTGGAAATAATTAAAAAGTA
>Ga0066637_10002714_pt1 | contig 11814 bp, 13 predicted proteins | sample CryGeyCG2014_020_FD_62737 | JGI IMG/M metagenome (GOLD analysis project Ga0066637, IMG submission 62737) | Groundwater microbial communities from aquifer - Crystal Geyser CG08_land_8/20/14_0.20 | ecosystem: Environmental > Aquatic > Deep subsurface > Groundwater | place: USA: Utah: Grand County...
AAATTAAAATTCCCCGGCCACCTTCCCGCCGTCGTACTTGCTTAGCCACTGCTGCGGCAAAGACCGGATAGTCGTCGTTTTTATCAAATTTTTTAGGGCCTAAATCTTCTATATCAAAGCCCATTTTTTTTAGTCCAGGCTTAATCCGCTCTTTTAGAGCAAATCCGGCGTGGTCAGAACCTACAACAAGCATGGTCTTAGTATATCATAAGCTGATTTTGAGGATTACTTCAAAAACAAATCCAAAGCTTTTTCAAACTTGTCCTTTGGAATCACGCCCTGAACTTTGCGGCCGTTAAAAAAGAAAGTTGGCGTGCCGGTTACATCCTGGGCCGCGCCGTCCAAAAAATCTTCATTTATTTCCGCCTTTCTTTCGCCGCTGGTAAAACATTCGGAAAATTTCTTTTCATCCAAACCGACCTGAACCGCATAGTTCTTTAAATCCTCATCCGTAAGATTATCCTGGTTTTGGAAGAGCTTATCGTGATAGGCCCAAAATTTATCGTTGCTCTGGGCGAAGGCGCAGCCAGCCGCTTCAGCCGCGGCCTGAGCCCGCTCGTGAATCTGGCTCAAGGGGAAATCCCGAAAAATAAATTTCACCCGGTCCTGATATTTCATCGATATTTCCCGCAGAGTTGGATAAATTTCTCTACAATAAGGGCACTGAAAATCCCCGAATTCCACCACGACCACGCTGGCGTCTTTTTTCCCAAGATACGGATCTTCCGTGGTTTCTAATTTTGGAATCGCCGGCCGAGAAGCGGCAATGATATTTTCCGAACTGGATTTTGATGAAGAGCCCTGGGTTAATTCGACAAACGAATCGACATTGCTTTTCGATTTTTTGTAATCAATCAAGATGATGCTTGCTAAAAAAACCACGGCAAACAATCCTAAAAGCAACATCAAGGGCTTAAACCAATGTTTTTGAACTTGAGTATCTTGAGCCATAATACTTAAATTTTAGCACAAAAAAACAGCCCCCGAATTTTCAGAAGGCTGTTTTTCTTTGATCTTTGAATATTACCAGCGATTCCCGCTTCCGCCGCTTCTGCGGTTATTGAACCCGCCAGCACCAGCGCCGCCCGTTCTCGGGGCGCGTGGCTGCATTTCGCGAGCTTCATTCACGGTCAAGGTTCGACCTTCGAACTCTTTACCGTTCCACATTTCAATGGCTTTTTGAGCTTCTTCGTCAGAAACCATTTCTACGAAGCCAAAACCTCTTGATCTGCCGGACATTCGATCCATGATGATAGCCGCTGATTCCACATTGCCAGCTTGGGCAAAGGCTTGCTGCAAGCCTTCTTGAGTCGTGGAATAAGACAAACCACCAACGTATAATTTCTTTCCCATATAACACTTGAAAAAATTAAACAATTTGAGAAGGTGTAAGTCGACCCTTCTCGTCCGGCTTTTACCTATGAGGTCTTTATTCAAGAACCTTGACATAGCCCGCGTAGGCGGGAAAACTAACTAAGAAAGCTTACACTGGTTTACAGTATATAGATATTTGGCAATTTGTCAACCCCAAGACCCGCTTTCAAGCCAAAGAGCCGATAATTAAAAACCTACGCCTTAACTTGGTTTTAAGGCTGTTATAAAATCGTCTATTAAACTAAAACATAAAACCAATACAAAAACCGGAGGTTGAAAAATGACTTTAAAGCTTAGTGTCCCTAATGAAATCGTCCTAGTTTACAATGTTAATGGAGCAATCAATGATGTTGAGCCTGAAACCATGAGCGTATCTACAAAGTATCTTGATTTAGAAGTTCAGCTAACAGAATCGACTGACGGCAAAATTGAAACTTGGTCAACGGTCACGACCCGACCCGCTTTTGAAATTGCTTTTCTGAAAAAAGAGGATGGCCAACTTTATGTGGTCCTTATGAATAAGCGCAGAAAAGCAACTGATCTCCCTTTGACTAAATTACCGGGCGGATATTTGCCAGACGGCGGCAATACACAGGTCAATATGCAAGAAAAAGTTTTGCGCGATACTGGGATCAGCTTTGAACCATTATCTTTAAGATACCTAGGAAAGGTCATTGGCCACCCGGAGATTCATACGCCAATCGCTCTTTACTACACGGCTGATTGGAGAAAAACAGGTAAGCCTTGTCCGGGTGTAGAAATATTCGAAGTGCCATTCGAAACAGCCGTGGATCTAGCCACGGATGGTGAAATCGAGAATGACAGTTCCTTTTCTGTGATCATGCGGCTCTTTGTTCTCAACCAAAAAGGAATGCTCATTGTTCATATTTAGCCCTCATCAGGCGGCGCAAATGCGTCGCCTTTTATTAAATTTGACATTATTTTCTGCATGCTATATCTTGAACCGCAGAACATGAAAGACTCCCAACTTCACTTAAAAAGACGCCGCTACCCCGACTGTTCCCTTTTTTTGGGAAACCAACCCTATATTTCACATTCCCGCCACAAAACGCGGGAATTTTTTTAATAACCCAAGACTTATATGAACACCTACATACCCAACTTCAACACCATCAGGTTTGTCGACCTGATGGCCAAAATTGGTGAAACGCACTTGCGCGATCGCGGTTTCCTGCGCGTAACTGTACCACGCATAGTCCCAGCCAGCGGTGCCTGCGAGAATGTTGATACATTATTTGAAATCGCGGTCAATGGCGATCCGCGCTGGTTCCAGGGCGGGCACAAGCGTTCCTACTTTGCCCAAACTGGCCAGCTGTACTTGGAATCTTTACTGGGTGAAGGCGGTTTGCCCAAATTTTACTGCGTCGGCCCTTCAGCTCGAGCGGAAGCGAGCGTGGACAACCGCCATTTAACCGAGTTTGAAATGATAGAAATTGAATTTCGAGGCAGCTTTGAAGAACTATTATCAGAAATTGAAATGTTCATTGGCGCTTTGGTAAAAAGTATCCAAGCCATTCCGGAAAATGAACGACCGGCCTATAGCCTGCCTGCGGATTTGAAACATCTGGAAAATCATCCCGAGGTTTTCCCCAAAATTAAATACAAAGACGCCATTGCCGAACTGGGACTACCTTGGGGCATTGATATTTCTTCCAGCCAGGAACAGCAGCTCATCGCCAACCATGGCAACTGTCCTATTCTCATAACCCATTTCCCCAATCCCATGAGTGAAAAAATGCAACTACTTTTTGATTATAAAGTTGAGAAACTGGCCATTAAATTTTTCAATATGATTCCCGATCCCGAAAATCCAGACTATGTTTTAAGCTGTGACTGCATAGTGCCATTTGGCGGGGAATGCGTGGGTTCAGCCGCACGCGTCCACAACGCCAAAGAATTCAAAAACCGGCTTATGGCCTCACCCATGTTCAAACGGCTAAAAGAAAAAGATACCTATGCTGAAGAAGGCTTTGCCTGGTATTTGGGCATGCTGGAAAAATGCCCGTCTGTGCCTCATGCCGGTTGCGGGTTTGGCATGTCAAGAATTTTTCAATACCTGCTGGCCGAATCAGACATAACCAAAGTCGTGGTCTTACCTTCAAATCGAGCTAGATTATACTAACCTAACAAACCCTCTGAAGCTTTAGCGTAGGAGGGTACCCTCAAATCGAGCCAGACTGTATTAGTTCTTTTATCAAGGAGAACATTTTGTTTTCCATTTTATTATTGCCCGCCTAAGAGATCTTTCTTTTTGGTTTCAAATTCTTGCTTATCAATTTCGCCTTTGGCATATCGCTCTTTTAAAATGTCCAAAGCTTTAAAGCTATCCTGCATTTGGTAATAATGATGTCGGCTCATGCCAAAGCCTCTGACTGCCCAAATAATCAGGCTGATGGCCGCAAGCCAAAACAGCAGCATTAATATGCCGCCAAAAAGGCCAAATCCCGACATATTGCCATAATAATAATGCATCATAATTTTTCACCTCGCTTTTAAAGTTTAAATTGCCAGCGTCTTAATAATAGGGAGTTGCTAACCACGGAAACACTGGATAAGGCCATGGCTAGTCCGGCAAATTCCGGCCGCAGGGTTATGCCGGCAAAGGCGAAGACTCCAGCGGCAATGGGAATGCCGGCAATATTGTAAATTAAGGCCCAGAACAAATTTTGAACTATTTTTCTGAAAGTTGCCTGGGAAAGCCTGATGGCTCTTACCACATCCATTAAATTGCCTTTGACCAAGACGATTTGGCCGGTTTCCAAAGCCACATCTGTACCCGTGCCCATGGCTATGCCTAAATTAGCTTGGGCTAGGGCCGGGGCATCATTAATACCATCGCCCACAAAAGAAACTTTCATGCCCCCGGCTTGAAGTTTTTTCACTTCTTCAGCTTTGTTTTGCGGCAGGACTTCGGCCACAAAATTTTCAATGCCAACCTCTACTGCCACGGCTTTAGCAGTCCTTTGATTATCGCCGGTAATCAAAAATGTTTTGATTTTCATCTTTTTTAAATTGGTAATAGCCTGCTTGGCTTCGGGTTTTGGCAGGTCAGCCACGGCCAACGCCCCGATGATTTGATCGTTTACAACCAGGGTCATTACAGTCTTCCCCTGTTTTTCTAAATTAGATATTTTTTCTTCAAAATTTGAGAAATTAAGCTTGGAGTTCTCCAACATCGCCCTGTTCCCCAAGATAATCATTTGATTGTTAACTTCCGCTTGCACGCCTTTGCCTGAAACGCTTGAGAAATTATTAATTTTCAAAAATTCTATTTTTTTATCTTGTGCCGCTTTTACAATTGCGCTGGCTAAAGGATGCTCGGAATTTTTTTCAACCGAAGCCGCGATTTGCAAAACCTTTTCAGAGCTATATTTTTTGTCAAAAACCAAAATATCCGCCAGCACTGGCTTGCCAAAAGTCAGAGTTCCGGTTTTGTCAAAAACCACGACATCAATTTTTCTGGCGGCTTCCAAAGCTTCCCCGCCTTTAATTAAAATTCCCATTTTGGCGCCCAAGCCAGTGCCGGTGATGATGGCAGTGGGCGTGGCCAGACCCAAGGCGCAAGGACAGGCAATGACCAAGACCGCGATAAAGGCCAGCATGCTTGGCACAAAAGCATTGCCTATTATAAAAAACCAGGTTACGAAAGTAATCAAAGCCAAAGCAATAACTGTCGGCACGAAATAAGCCGAGACTTTATCGGCAAACCTCTGAATCGGCGCTTTACTGGCCTGGGCATCTTCGACCAATTTGATTATGCCGGCAATCAAAGTCTCCGAACCGACCTTGATGGCGCGAAAAGTAAAAACGCCGGTAGAATTTATGGTCGCGCCAATAACCTTGTCCCCTTTTTGTTTTTCCACGGGAATGCTTTCGCCCGTTACCATGGATTCATCCACGCTGGAATGGCCGTCAATAACTATGCCGTCAACTGGAATTTTTTGGCCAGGCTTAACCACGACAATATCGTTGACCTGCACCTGCTCTATTGGTATTTCTACTTCCTTATCATCGCGTATGATAATGGCGCTCTTGGCCTGCAGTTTAGCCAGAGCGCTGATGGCTTCGCTGGCTTTGCCTTTGGCGCGCGCTTCCAGCCATTTGCCCAGCAAAACAAAAGTAATAAGCAGGGCCGCAATTTCATAGTAAAGCTCGCCCTCTACCAGACCCAAAGTTACAACCAAAGAGTATAGAAAAGCGGCAGAAGTGCCGATGGCTATCAAAGAATCCATATTCGCGGTTCTGGCTCTTAAAGCGCCCCAAAAACCTTTGAAAAACTGCCAACCAGCGTAAAATTCGATTGGCGCGGCTAATATCAGCTGCATCCAGGCGCGGCCGGGGATATCCTCAATTTCTTTAATAACAAACATGCCCATACTGATAATCACCAAGGGAATGGAAAGGGCTACTGAAAAAAAGAACTTACTTTTGATTTTTTTTATTTCCTCTTCTCTTCTCTCTTTTTCGCGGCTTTGGCCCGCCCCGGCCGCGCTTTCATATTTTTCCGCGCCATAGCCGATTTTTTTTACAGCCTCTTCCAGAGCGCTGACCTTCACGACTTTTGGGTCATATTCCACAAAGGCCCGCTCTGTGCCGACATTGACGCTTGCTGACAAAACCCCGGGCGTTTTTCGCAAAGCCATCTCAATTAACTGGCTACAGCTTGAACAGTGCATGCCTTTTAATGAAAGTGTGCAGGTTTCCATATTATTACCGATTGATAAGTAAAATAATTACAACAGTCAGCAAAATTACCAGACCGATTGTCAATCCAAAGACAAAAGCGAATTTAGAATTGACGCCGGAAAAGATACTTCTTTTTGCAGGCTGCTCCTGGCTGGCCGGCTGCTGGGGAGAGTCAAAATCAGGATCAAAAGGAATTTGCGGATCGGCCATATATTTGATTTACGAATTAATTACGGTAAAGGAGCTTCGATACATGCCCATGCCACAGCTGAAAGTATAGGTACCGGCTTCAGCGGGCGTAAATTCAATAACATTAATTCCGCTGGCCATGGCTTTGCCCATATTCAGTTTGGGGATTTGGAGAAAAGAACGGCAGCCGCCGGAATAGCCTGCTCCGTCCACTTCCCACCTGACCGGTTGACCGGCTTTAACCGTAAAGGTTGAGGGCGAATAACCTGAAGCCGTAAAACTAGTTTTTACCACCTGGACATCGCCATCCTGCGTAACGCTCTGGTCTGCCGCAGCGTTATCCGAATTTTCAGTCGCAACTGATTTGGAAAAACTTGACAATATTATTGGATGACCAACCAGGGTAAGTCCATTATTAAAATTATAAAGACCCAGAACGATCACGGCGGCGCCGGCAAAACGAAAAAATATCTGGCCCGCCTTGCCCTTTAAGGCATTGGAAGCCCAACCTAAGGCCAATAAGGCCGGCGCTGTCCCCAAAGCAAAAGCGAACATAACCAAGGCACCGGTCCAAATATTGCCCGTGCTTAAAACATACAGTTGCAAAGCCTGGGTAAAACCACAAGGCAAAAAGAAAGTCAGAGCGCCAAAAACCGCAGGTGAAAAATAATGATTATGCTGATTATCGCCTAAAACTTTATGCCCTAAGAATTTAGGCATTCTGGGCATTAAAAGCTTGAGCCACTTTGGGGCAATATGCAGCATGTCCAAACCCATAACAAACATAAAAAGTGCCGCGGCAATGGCAATCAAGCCGGTAACCAAAGCTGAAGGAGATAGGGCTTTGCCAATGCCAGCGACCATTGCGCCAAAAACTGTATAGCCAATTATTCTGCCAATTACAAACAAGCCCACGGGTAGCATCCTGGCCCGACCTGGCAGTAACTTATAGCGATCACTGACTCTTTCCACCACTGACAATAAAAGACCGCCAGAAACAGCAATACAAGAACTGCTGGCCGCAATCAAGCCCAAAATAAAAATAGCAAAAAATCCGGCTGTTCCGTCTATTTCTTTGTTGGTCTGCAAAAGGCCTAATTTGGCAAGCAAATACCCCAAAATTATTACCACTAAAAAAGCTCCAACCAGCTGGGAAAATTTCGGCTTTTGTTGGTGTTCATCTTGAGCCTGCTGGTTCTGATTATTTTTGCCAGCCAGATGATAGCCGTGCTTGACTAATTTGTCGTTCAAAGTTTTCCTACTGGGCAGGCTGGCCGAATCGCAAACTAATCGGACTTGCCCTAAATCAGCGTTAGCCTTGACTTTCTGCACTCCGGGGATATTCTCGAATTCATTTTCTATTAATAGTTCACAGCTTCGGCAATGCATGCCAATAATTCCCACTTTTAATTCGACATTTCTGGCTGGATTCAAATTCTGGCTTCCAGACTCAAAACTTTTCAAAATGATGCCTTTTTCTGCGGCAAACTGTTTTATTTTTTCCTCGGTGATTTCTAAAGACCCAATTGTCCGAATCAGGCTTTTTTCAAAATTAACATCCACCTTTTCCATGCCAGGAATTTTCGTCAGCCAGTCCTGCAATGCAAGTGTTTTGATTGAATCAACAGGACTTTGAATTTCAAACTTATAAACAACTGTTTGGTTTGTCATATCAGACATATTTATTTACCGGCTAATTTTGTTACTTTTAATATCTCTTCAGTCATGGCTTGCTTCCGCTTCTCATCCTTAGAAGCCATGGCGTTTTTGAAGCAGGAATTTAAATGCCCTTCCATAAGCATTTGATGGGCGGACTTCAAAAGGCCGATGACGGCTAAATTCTGCTGCATTATATCAACGCAGTAGACATTTTCTTCCACCATTTTATTTATCTTCTCCAACAAACTTTGAGCTTTTTTAAAGTTTATTAGAGTTTTTCCCTTGTTGGTAACCATAAGTTTATCTTTAATTATTAATAAAAATCGACATGTTTGTACCTATACCCTGGGTAGGGGTGTATGGGAGTATAACATCTCCTTTCCCTGTGTCAAATCGCCAGCCCCAAAAAACTGCCCTAATGATAAGCTAGCAGTTAAAACCTGGCCTTTATAAACATTTAAGCGTCATGATTACACATGACGCTTTTTTAATCGAAAAAACTACTTTAAACCTTACTTTCTGGAAATGGTATAAACCTGAATATGCTTCAAGGCTGCGGCAGCCAGGCTTAAGCGACTGGTGTTGCTGGCATAGCAAGTGTACAGCACTTCACCAGATATGACTTTTTCATTAAGGCGCTTTTTTAAATGCAGGCCGCCGACTTTGTCATCCGGGGCGCCAAGCGACCTGGCCAATTCATCAATGGCTTGATTATTAATTTTAATAATTTTCCCCGAGTGTTTGGCCACCACCCGGAATCGCTTGGCGCCCAAGGTTACATCTTCAGAATCCAAATTCGGCTCACCGCCCTGGCTTTTAATAATCCCCTGCATGGCTTTCCAGGCCCGGCCCGAAACCAATTGATCCCTGGCCACGGAAGAACCAGTGCCTTTTCTGGCCATACCGATTAACTCAATCAGCATGCCTGCCAGCTTCAAAGCTTTTTCCTCCAAATCTTTTGGCCGGTATTCTTTCTGCTGTAAAACTCTTAGCACATCTCTGGCTTCCAAAGCCGGGCCAATGCCTTGGCCAATCGGCTCTAACGCTTCTATCATCGCCACCTTAATTTTAATGTTGAACCTTTTGCCTAAATACCTGAACCTAACAGCTAACCTTTTTGCGGAAGCTAAATCAGGAATTTTGGTCGAGTGGCCGTAAGGCATGTCAATTACCAAATGAGTTATGCCCATGGCGACTTTTTTGGCCATGATGGAAACGATCATCTTGGAATACGGTTCCAAAGACAATGGCCGGGAAACTTTAATAATGCGATCATCGGCCGGAGCTAATTGCAATCCCCCGCCCCAGACTAAACAGCTGCTATTCTTTTTGACGATTTTTCGGATTTGTTCAACGGAAAAAGCAACGGGCGCTAAAACTTCCATGGTGTCAGAGGTACCAGATGGGCTAGTAATGGCCCTAGAGGAAGTTTTAGGAATGCAAACCCCGATGCTGGCTATAATCGGCACGACTATCATGGTTGTCCGGTTGCCGGCTAAACCTCCGACTGAATGCTTGTCAGCCACGATTTTTTTATTAAACCGAACTTGATCGCCATGAACGGCAATCGCTTTGGTCAGATAATAAAGCTCTTGGTTGGAATATTCCCTGACAAAGCTGGAAGCTACAAAGTAAGTCAGCTCCGTGGTGCCGAACCGGTTATTGACAATGTCCTGGACGATCGAGTCAAAATCAGCTTGTCTTAATTTTTTACCTAATAAACTCTTTTTGATCGCCTCGACTGAAACAGGTCTGGCAAAAGGCGAAATCTCCACTGCTTGAAGGTTTTGGATTTTATTTTCTCGCCAGACTTCCCTGAACAAACCTATTTCTCCTTGTTTAACCCGCCGGTGAGTTAAATCAGCCTGGACAATTACTTTTTTTCCGTCAACCTGCAAAACCAAGCGGTCGCCGGCGTGAATGCCAAAATTCTTTCCGTCTTCGTTGCGGATGACCACCACAAAAGGCTGACCCCCGGTGCTTAAATCAAAACGTTTTGCTCGTAAAACAAATGCCATACTTAAAGTATAACATGAAGCTCAAACTTATAAATTTTCGCGTAAAAATAACGCCCCTTTTTATTTTAGAAGCGTTATTTCCATCAGATACTTTCTAAATGCAACCTTAAGTTCCGCAGGTACAGCCTTCTGCTGTACAGGGCTCGCCGGGTTCATGTTCATGCCCGCAATCTGGACAAGCCATATTATTCACCTCCTTTGGATTAGAGCCGACGCTTTGTCGGTTTAAATGAATATTTATTCGACTACCACCTCTCCCTTTTCAGTCGGATTAAGGTGATTATGATAGCCCCAGGTGCCTAGCTTTTTAAAAGTATAGGAATAAGCCTGACCATCAGCCAAGCTGCCAGAATTTAAATCCGGCAAATCCGTATGAGTTGGATGCGGATCAGACGCGATTTGGACTGTAGTGCCTGATGAATTCTGCCAAGTAACGACTGTGTCGGCTTTCACGGTTTTGCTTTTTGGTGAAAAACCAAAAGGGAGAATCTCGATAGCAACAGAATTGCTGGCTGAATTTAGATTGGCTGATTGATTTGAATTGCTAACCGCGGCATTGATGTTTGAATTAATGACTACTGGGTTGGAATTCACAACTGAAGCATTCGAATTACTGGTCAAATCAATGGTAATGGAGTTGGTATTCGTGGGAGCACCACAAGCGCTTAATAACAAAACTCCTGATGTCAGCAGGCCAAATATCAAATATTTTTTAAGCATTTTATATGGGTTGTAGGTGGCCAGCCCCGCCTGCCGTCGTCTGAAGTGCGGTTGGCGGGCAGGTTGCTGGCCCTGTTTAATAAGACAGCTGCCGGACTTAAGGTACCAGCTGTTTTCCGTTTTCGTCTGTTATGATAATCGCCTGGGTTGGACAGGATTTAGCCGCTTCTATAATAGTTGCCTCATCATTGCCGGTTGGATTTTTAATAACCGCCTTGCCTTCTCCGTCCAATTCAAAAGTTTCCGGAGCAATGGCAATGCAGGTCGCGGCAGAAATGCACTTTTCTCGGTCAACTGAAATTTTTATCGACATATTTTTTTGATTAATTGATAGTCAAGTTAAATTAATAATAACTAAAAAATCATTATCTGACAAGTTCAAGTTTTGGTTTTCAGCATTTTCTGCAAAGCTTCAATGCTTAAAGTGGCGCATTTCTGCCGCGAGGGATTCAGATTTTCACCAACTATTTTAAAAATATCCTTATTACCAATCCGGTTTAACTCTTGTAAATTTTTACCTACCAGCATTTCGGAAAGCAACGAAGCTGAAGCTTGGGAAAGCGCACAGCCTTCGCCTTGCCATCTGACCTCTTTGACTTTCCCTGCTTTATCCAGCTGGACAAAAAATTCCACTTTATCTCCGCAGACCAGATTGTCCTCATGAGAATGATAGTCGGGATTTTTTAATTTGCCAAAATTCCGCGGATTTTTGTAGTGATCAATAATTATTTCGCGATAAATTTCAGACATAATCTTCTTTAAAATGGATACTTGTCTTTCTGAAAAAAAACATAATAAAAATCTTTATAAGTTAACCCTTGAATAATTATACCCAGCAATAATCCATAGACAAAAATTATCTTAACTTGAAACAATAAGCAGACAACCAGCTCTATCAAGCCAATTAACCAATGGTGCGGCCAAAATATGTAATTTTTTATATTTATTCGCCAAGAAGGCAGCACTCCGGCTTGACCTGCTTTTTTTCCTGATACTAACTTAGCTAAATAAAATCCTAGGCCAAGAGAAATAATGAAGATTAGCAATTGCACAATCATAGACCGAACACTTTCTTGGCTTTTTCAATTGCTGCCAAAAATTTATCCGCCTCGGCCAGGGTATTGTAAATATAAAAACTGGCCCGGGC
>Ga0066637_10002717_pt1 | contig 11806 bp, 11 predicted proteins | sample CryGeyCG2014_020_FD_62737 | JGI IMG/M metagenome (GOLD analysis project Ga0066637, IMG submission 62737) | Groundwater microbial communities from aquifer - Crystal Geyser CG08_land_8/20/14_0.20 | ecosystem: Environmental > Aquatic > Deep subsurface > Groundwater | place: USA: Utah: Grand County...
ACCCTAAGAGCCAAGAGAAGCAGGCAGTACTGAAAGTATTAGCATACAATATTGAAATAATCGGGAGAAGGATAAAAATAGGATTATTTATAAACTAGGGAGGATTTCTACAAAGCCTGCAAAAGGCAAACTTAGATTAAGTTCATCAGATGATGCAAACTTTGTTACATTAGCTTATGAAAATAGATTTTTCCCTTCATTTAATATGGATGTGAACTTTTTGGTTTTACGGTCTGTTTCCACTCCAGTAGTACCTGGGGGGGAATATCATAGTGGATTGTTTATCCAAGGTGATACCTTTGGAATGGCCCCACAACCAGCAACAGCAGATGATATTAACTTTGGAATATCCTTTGGTGCTTCAACTTCTGCAGTAATGATATTTAATAATAAATCACCATTAAATGGAGGCCAAGCTTTAGATCTTAACCTGATTAGTGGAAATACTGGGGTTGGGGCTATTAATATTTGGGGAGACTTGAATATTGCCCCACAGTCAGATAACAGAGTAGCCTGGATTGATGGAAATATAATGATGAAAGTAGGAAGTACCTGGAAGAATTGCGGGGCATTATCTGATGGGGCATTTGCCTGTAATGGTGCAACCTAATTCAGATTATTCTTGCAATATATTGTTATAAAGTAAGCTGAGTAATATAATTCTTAGCAGGTTTATGCAATCAATAAAACACTCTTTTTTACTGTTTTTAACAAATTTACATTACCTTTTTAAATCATACTTAGAATAATTACAGTATGGCTATAACTGATTTAGTAAAAGCAGCAAGAAGGAATACCCCAACATATACCAGGCCAGTAGAATCTAACTCTCCGATAAAAAATCTTGTTGATTTATCCGATTCTAATGTAGCTACAAAAGCTGCAGGCGGCATGATTGATGGTGAATCAGTAGGGCCAAGATTTGATGAAAAAGCAGATTGGGAAAACTGCAAACACAGGAAGCCTTTGGGCGGAAAAGACATTTGTACCCAATTTTTCATAAACTGCAGAAAAGAAACTTGCAGCAATAAATTCATCAAAAAGTAAATAATAAAGCTAATTTCTTATATTATTTCCTAAGGAAATAATCTTTTTCCTAATTATTTTTACATATTTCTACTATTCCTATTTCCATTAGGTTTATTTAGCTTATTTTATATTATTCTTTAGATACTATGCCTTTGCCTAAAAGACCTGCAAAAAGGTTTATTGAGAGGATACAATTAACAAGACCGAAAAATGTTTCTAAACTAAGATTTAATAAACGTGTAAGAAGGGCAACAGCTAAAAATATTGCTGGTCGCATAATACTTGAAACAAGAGGCCAAGAAAAAGGTAAAGATATGCTAAAAGATTCTGTTTGGGGTGGTTTAGCAACCGGTTCTGCTGATGCACTTACTTCAATACCAAGGATATCTGGATGGATAGGCAAAGACCCAAGAACATTAGGAGAAGCTGCTATTGAAGCAGGCATTATTGCTGCAATCGGGGCAGGAACATTTGTTGCAGCCGGTGGCATAAGATATGGGGCAAATCGTTTCAAAGCAGGGCGTAATTTTAAAAAATTAAAATCATTAGTTTGGGGAGACCCAAAATTAGCTAAAGATATTGCTTTAAGACTTGCGAAGATAGGTCTTGCCAGAGAAAAGGTTGGGCAGATAATCCGTTGGGGAACTAAATTGGAATAATTTTAAAAAAAGTTTAACTAATTTTTAAGAATCTGTTTTTAGAATTTTAAAATCCCTATTGTTTGCAAAACCAAAACTATACTTAATATGCTTAATGCAATTGCAGATATCCAAGCTATAATATTGAACCATTTTCCATTAGTATACTGCCCCATTATTTTTTTGTTGTTTATTATAAGCAGCATCATTATCAAAATGATTGGAAGCATTAATCCATTTATGACCTGCGATAAATACATTATTGGAATTAATGGAATATTTGGAATTAGTATTGTTAATGCACCAATCAGAATCAAAAAAGTAATTAATCCATAAAATTGCGGGGCCTCTTTGAATTTTTTATTTACGCTGGAATCCCAGCCAAATGCTTCGCATACAAAATATGCCGTGGATAATGGCAGAATTGCTGCAGCAAATAATGATGCCATAAATAAGCCCAATCCAAATAATATTGAAGCATATGCACCTGCAAATGGCTCCAAAGCCAAAGCAGCATCTGCTGCGCTATTCACAATAATTCCATTTTTAAAAAGAGTGGCTGATGTTGCCACAATAATAAAAAACATCACAATTACAGTAACTAAGCTTCCAATTATTACATCGATTTTTGAATAATTATACTGCTCTTTCCTTATTCCTTTTTCAACAACCGCAGATTGCAAGTAAAATTGCATCCAGGGTGCAATCGTTGTTCCAATTAGCCCAACAAGCATTAAGATATAGGCATTGCTTAGATTAATTTGGGGCATAACCATATTCTGGCTTATTTCAGCCCAATTAGGGTTTGCCATAAATCCTGCAATTACATATGAAATGTAAAACAAACAAGCAAACAAAAAAGCCCTTTCCATTGTTTTATAATTTCCTTTTACAATCAAAACCCAAACAAATATTGCGCATAATGGCACTAACAAGTATTTACTTAAGCCAAACATTTCTCCAGAAGCAGCAATGCCCGCAAATTCCCCTAATACATTTCCTAAATTAGTAATTATCAGGCCAAGCATCAATAGCATTGTAATTTTTATCCTGAAATGTTCCCTTATTAAATCACTTAAACCTTTTCCTGTAATAATTCCCATCCTTACGCCCATTTCTTGGATGATTATTAAAACAAGGGCAATAGGTATCATTGCCCACAAAAAGCCATATCCAAATTGTGAACCAGCAATAGAATAGGTTGCAATGCCTCCGGCATCATTATCAACAGCTGAAGTTATTATTCCTGGACCCAATGTCATCAAAAAAAGCAGAATCATTTTCTTGCTGATTTTAAATGCCATTTTTACACATCCTTAATTAGATTTAATTTGCCCCATTTTTTTCTAGCTTTTTTCTTCGTATTCTTAATCTTTTGGCAATTACTGGATTTTTTCTCCAAGAATCAGGAACTATCTCCTCAAATACATCGCTCATTGCCACAACCCCGACTAATTTTTCATTTTCATCAACAACAGGCAGTGCATAAACATGGTATTTGGAAAAAGTTTTAGCTACTTTTTTTAATGAATCCTTTACATGCACATAAAGAACATTCGGGCTCATAAATTCCTTTACCTTTGTTTTTGGTTTCATTAAAAGCAAATGTTTGGAAGAAATTACCCCAACCAATTTTTTATCATCATTAATTGCATATAAGTAATATGGTTCATCCACTTTTTGCGGTTTCCTCAAAAAACTAATTGTTTGTGCAGCGCTAAAATTCTGTGGGATAGCAAAGAAGTCTGTTCTCATTACCGCCCCTGCTGACTTATCAGGATAGGCCCAGATATTTTCTATCTTTTTAATTATTTTTTCATCAAGCTGTTTCATCAATGACTTTAATCTCTCTTTTGATACTATCCCTAATAAATCCGCCATCTCTGCAGGGGATAATCTTTTCAGTATTGAGTTAATTTTTTGCTCATGCATATGCTCAATAAGTGATTTTTGTATCTCTGGTTCAGATTCAGCAAATGTTTCTGCAGCTGTCTCTTCACTCAATACATTAAATAAAATATCTCTTTCCGAATAGCTTAATTCTTCCATCAAATCAGCAATATCTGCAGGGTGAACATCATTTATCTTGCTTCTGTGCACCTTCACATGCAAATGTGCTTCAGATAATGATAATGGCTGCACATATGCCCAGGGCACTAAATGCTCTTTTATTTGTGGATTGATTGTGTTGGCTACTGATTCAAGCCCTAATCTTCTCATCAAGCTTCTTGTGCCAACACCAACACTTGAAATATAAAACTTATTTTCTATCTTTGAAAGCAGAATATCATTTACTCTTACTATCTTAAGGCCATCAACATCAACAAGTTGCTTATCAAGCAACACTTCAGTAATAAGCAGATCAGTATCCTGCAATTCGCAGCAGGATAATTTCTCTTTTGTTACATTTAGGTATATTGCATGGCCTAAACTTGCAATATATTTCCAAGGAAATTTCAATATCTTGCCATTCAACTGAACAACAAAATAGGTAATCTCGGCTAAGTCTTCCCCGTCATTAAATGCCAAATCCTTTAATATCCCAATTTTATTTCCAATATCGTCGTAGATTGGCTTTTTATAGATCTGGCTGAAGTAGATTACATGAGACATGTTACCTTAATTTATCCGAGTTTTTTATATTATTTATATTATAGAAGTAGGTTCTTATTCTATATAATATTTTCCTTTTTTGCCTTTCATTTTTTCTTGCTTTTTAGCCCTTCTTTTATCTTTTGTATTTTAGTTAAAAGATCCTGCCTTTTAATCTGCTTTAAAGCAATATCTGCCTTATCTTCAAAGCCATAATCCATGAAATGCAATAATGCATTCTGCAATTTCTTTTCAGTATATGTTTTTGCAACATATATTTTTTCATTTGTAAATGGATCCATTTCAGCATAATACATTGCTGTTGAAGCAGTCATTGGGGTTGGGGTAAATAATTGTGTCTGCTTTATGAACATTTTATGCTGGATCATAAAATCAACTAGTTCTGCCATCTCATTTAAACTACAGCCAGGATGTGCTGAAATGAAATAAGGTATAACATAGTACTCTTTGTGATATTTTTTGTTCAGTTCAGCGAATTCTTCCAAGAACTGCAATAATTCTTTTTTATTTGATTTATTCATCAACCTTGTTACTTTTTCTGAAATATGTTCTGGCGCAATTTTTAATTGCCCCGATATATGATACTTAAATAATTCATCTAAATATTCTGGCTGGTGCAATGCTAAATCAAGCCTTATTCCGCTTCTGATAAATACCCTTTTTATGCCGGGCATTTTTTTGATTTCTTTATATAATTCAATTAGTTTCTTCCCTTCAACTTCAAGGTTTCCGCAGGCATTTGGGGAAAGGCAATTGTTATAGCAGAGTTTTCCTTTACAACCCAAACCATACATGTTTGCTGACGGCCCGCTTAAATCATTAATTATTCCTTTGAAATTTTTCATTTTTTTGATTTCTTCAACTTCCTTTTTTATTGATGCAATTGATCTGCTTTGTATTGTTCTGCCCTGTATCAATGGCAAAACACAGAAAGAACAAGAACCAAAGCAACCTCTGTGGATTTGAATTGAAAATTCAACTGTTTTTAATGCAGGAATTTCTTCCTTATATGATGGATGCGCTTTTCTGGTATATGGCAATTCATAAATTTCATCCAATTCTTTTTCAGTAAATGGCAGAACATTCGGATTTGAAATAAGATAGCGGTCAGCGTGCTTCTGTGCCAAAATTCTTCCGCTGAATGGATCAGAATTAAAATAAATCAAGCGGAATGCTTCATTGAATTTCTTCTTTCCTTCAAAACTTTCAGCTGAAACCTCTTCAAAGGAAGGCATTTCAATTGTATTTTCCGGTTTTTCCCTTGAATTATATGAAATTCCTTTTAATTCTTTCAAATCTTCAATTGTTTTTCTTTGTTTCAAAGCATGTGCTATCTCAACAATTGTTTTTTCGCCCATCCCATGTGCTATCAAATCCGCTTTTGCATCAAACAAAACAGATCTCCTGACTTTATTGTCAACAAAATCAAAATGTGCAAATCTTCTTACTGTTGCCTCTACCCCTCCAAGGATAATTGGCACACCTTTATATGCTTCTTTTACTTTGTGTGAATAAACAACGCTTGCCAAATCAGGCCGTAATCCAATCCTGCTAGCAGGTGAATAATCATCTTTATCCCTTGGCTTTTTCAAAGGGGTATAATTTGCCACTTTAGAATCTAAATTGCCAGCAGTTATCCCAAAAAACAAATTTGGTTTTCCCAATTTTTTAAAATCTTCCAGCTTGTGCCAATCTGGCTGTGCAATTATTCCAACAGAAAAACCATTCTTTTCCAAAACACGGGCGATTACTGCTATCCCAAATGCGCTATGGTCTACAAAAGCGTCCCCGCTAATTAGAATCACATCTAAAGAGTTCCAGCCTCTTTGCTTTGCCTCTTCTAAACTCATTGGAATGTTTGCCATACTAATCAAGTAGTAATAGAGATTTAAAAAAGAATTGAATTTGTAAAAATAACCTTAAAAAAGAATTTAATCTGGGCTTGTGCCCAGATAGTATAATTTAAATTTTTCATTAACACTCCAATATTTTGATGCAGCCCATTTCATCATTTTCTACTTTTTTTGGCTCGGTGTTTCCGGTGATGCATTTTAATGCTTCTTCTGCAATTGCATCGCTAGGCTCAGGGCATTGCTTGCCTTGGCTTTGCTTTATCATTGACTTTGACCATTCTATCAAAGTAACACATTTTTGCTCTATTATGCATCCTTCATCATCCTTTATTTCATCAACCTTCATTCCACTAGTATTGCATGTTTGATTTTCCTCATTAGTTAGCATTTTTGGCGCTTTGCAATAAATTGGTTCCATGCATTGCGGATAAAAGGTTACCCCAGATGATTTTTTCTCAACGCTTTGCAGGACATATTCAGGCATATTTTGTCCGGATACCTTGAATGCCACTATGTATGGCACTAAAATCTCACTTTTATTGTCAGTTACACAGGCAGTCATTTCTCCGCTATAGCTGTTAGTGCTTTTTATGCTTATGGTGAATTCTGTACAATCCTTGGAATATGCTTTAGAAATTCCTTTTTTCATTATTGAAAAGTCCCCCAATAAATTGCCCATTACTGCCCCATTATAATAAGTGTCTTTTAATATGGTTGGGATATCCGATGTCCAAGCATCTGAATCAGCAAATTTCTTTTCTGCTGTAGCGAACAATGAATTCATGAATGATAACTGGTCGTATTCAATTTTGGCAGATTTTATGTCATCAAATGCCAAGTCAGATTTTCCAATGCTTTTTGATGTTCCCAATTCCCCGTTATCCAAATATAAAGTAAACTTGGCCCAAGATGAATTATCCGGAGACTGTTCTTCGTCATAAGAGCTAATTATTCCTGCTATTGCATTGCGGCTTCCGCATTTCAATTCCTTTTCCAGATAATAAACCACATATCTGTTCATCGCTTTGCCTTGTTGGTCATAATTCTTCACAAGGTAAACAAATTTAAGCGGCAATGCGCTTTTTTTCTCCTCAACCTTTGGTTTTTCAACCTCGACCTCTTTTGGAGTATTGTTATCTGCTACAGCCACAACTGGTTTTTCATTAGCTGCATCAGTTTTTTCTGCAGGTTTTTGTTCTGCGCACCCCAATATGAAAAGTGCAACAACAATCAACACTGCTAATAAAATCACATTTTTATATATCATTTACAAACACCCGTATAGTTTATAGAATACTTTGCTTAAGGGAATTCTTCTATTTAAGGATTTCCTTATGCCTTCTTGGTATTAGTGCTAACAAAACATAATTATGCAATAAAATTAGAAATTAAAAAAAATATAAAATTAAATCAGAAATTAAAAAATTAAAAAACAGAATGGATTGCTCCATTCTGCAACCTAATACTTAAATTATTCCTTACTAATTGCTTAGTATTTAATAACTCTTTCTTGGTTTCTTGTGTTTTTGGTAACAATCCCTGCAATATACAGCTCTTCCATCTTGTGGTTCGAAAGGAACTTCTGTTTCCTTTCCACAATCTGTACAAACTGCTTTATGCATGGTTCTTGGTCCCATATTGAAAGCCATTTATGCTCACTCCTATTATTTTTATAAAAGAATAGTTTGAACTTAAGAAGCACAAAAAACCAAAATAAAAATCGGTTAAATAAACCTGTTTTATTGCTCTACTTCAAACTTTTCTTCATGCCACATTATTTGTGGTAACTAAATCACTCGGTACTAATGTTTAAATAGGTTATTATTGGGGAATTTTTTGCCTTTTTTGCTTAAAGTATGGTTAATATCCCGAACTTGCCTGCGCTTACCTGAAGATTCCCGTTATACTCTGAAACCCATCCTTTTTCTATTTTTACCTTGCTTCCTTCCTCTACCTTATCCACATCGTCATTCCAAAGCGTTAATGAAATCTCGCCAGTATCATCCTTTGCTGCACAGTTGCAGATTTTCCCACTGCTTCTCTCATTTGCAAATTTCCTTACTTCCCCCTTAGATACTATTTCTAAAGTAATTTCATCAACTGCCATCTTTGCTTTTAAATCCTTTACTTGCATTTTAATACCCCTTACCTTTTAACATATATCAAAAGACATTAATCATGATATTTTTAAATGTCTTTTGATAGCTATCAAAGGACAATTTTATACAATTATTTTTATCCTTTGATATAAAATTCAAAGTTGTTACTGAATATTATTTGCGCAGAGTATAAAAATAAGTCTGCTGCGCCTTCAGAGCTTCTCGTTTCTCAAAAGCACAGAATTAGTGACAACTGAAACACTGCTTAATGCCATTGCTCCGCCTGCCATTATTGGTGAAAGCAGGATTCCAAAAGAGTAGTAAAATAAGCCAGCAGCAATAGGGATTCCAATTATATTATAGATAAGGGCCCAGAACATATTCTGTTTTATTTTATCCATTGTTTTTCTTCCAAGCTTTATTGCTCTTGCAACATCAACAGGGTCATTTTTCATTAAAACTATGCTGCCTGTTTCCATAGCAATGTCTGTTCCGCTTGACATTACTATTCCAATATCTGCTTGAGCTAATGCTGGAGCGTCATTTATTCCGTCACCAACCATTGCAACAACCTTGCCCCGATTCTGCAATTGCTTAACATATTCTGATTTCTGGTTTGGCATTACTTCAGCAAAGTAATTTTCTATGCCTGCTTGTTTCGAAATAGCGTTTGCTGTTCTTTTATTGTCCCCAGTAATCATCCACACATTTACGCCCATTTTCTTCAATTCTTTTACTGCATCAATGCTTGTTTCCTTCAAGATATCTGCTACCCCGATTATTCCTAATAGCTGTTTTTCAGAAAAGATCGCAATTGTGGTTTTTCCCTGATTCTGCAATTCTTCAATTTTACCTGAAGCTTCATTTATTTTTACTTTTTTATTTGCATAATTTATGCTTCCTAAAAATAATCTTTTTTTATCAATTAAGCCAGTAATTCCTTCCCCAGGAATTGCTTTAAATTCAGAAACTTTTCCGATTCTCAAATTTCTTTTTTTTGCTTCTGAAATTATTGCGGCAGCAAGTGAATGTTCGGAATTATTCTCAAGCGAAGCTGCAATTTCTAAAAGTTCATTTTCCTTAATTTTCCCTAAAGCAATAATATCCGTTACTTTTGGCTTTCCCTCAGTTAATGTTCCGGTTTTATCAAACACAATCACATTTATTTTATGTGAAAGTTCTAATGCCTCTGCATTCTTTATCAGCAAGCCATTTTCCGCGCCTTTACCTGTTCCAACCATTATTGCCGTTGGGGTAGCTAAGCCCAATGCGCAAGGGCATGCAATTACTAAAACAGAAACAGTAGCCATCATTGCAAAAGAAAATTCTTTTGCAAAAATAAAGTACCACGATAAAAAAGTAATTATTGCAATCAAAATAATTACTGGAACAAATATTGCACTTATCTTATCTGCAAACCTTTGTATTGCAGCTTTAGATCCCTGGGCATCTTCCACCAATTTTATTATTTGCGCCAAAACAGTATCTTGTCCAATTTTTACCGCTTTAAATTTTATTAACCCCTGCTGATTTATAGTTCCAGCAAATACCTTGCTGTTTTTTATTTTTTCAACAGGAATGCTTTCCCCAGTTAACATGCTTTCATCAACACTTGAATTTCCTGAAACAACAATGCCGTCAGTAGGAATCCTTTCTCCAGGTTTTGCGATTATTATATCCCCGAGAAGGATATCCCTTGCCTGAATTATAATTTCTTGCCCATTCCTTTCCACAAGAGCTGTTTTTGGGGATAAATCCATCAATTTCCTTATTGCTTCACTTGCTTTTCCTTTTGCCATTGCTTCAAGATATTTTCCAAGTAAAACTAAAGTAATTAGAACAGCAGATGTTTCAAAGTATTGTTCATTCACAAGACCGAAAACTGCAGCTAAACTATAAAAATAAGCAGCGCTTGTCCCTACTGCAATCAAAGTATCCATTGAGGCTGTTTTATTCTTTAATGAACTCCATGCTCCCTGGTAAAATCTTAATCCTGCAATGAATTGTACTGGGGTAGCGAATATCAAAAGAATTAGCATCCTTGACGGCAACTCCATCAAAAACATCCCAATAATCACAATTGGAATGCTAAGCAATGCACTGAAAATCAATGTTTTTTTTATGTCATTAACCTCTTTTTCCCTTATTTTTTTCTCCCTTTCAAGGTCTTCACCAATTCTCGCAGAATACCCCAATTTTTCTATATTTTCAATTATTTCCCTTTCAGATATCTTATTTTCATCAAATGTTATTGTGGCTTTTCCTGCTGCAAAATTGACATTAGCCGATTTTATTGCATCAATCTTCCCTAATTTATTCTGGATATTTGCCGCGCAAGAAGCACAATGCATTTTCCCAATTATTAAATTACTTTTTTTCATCAGATTTTCCCCTATTTTATTATTTATTTAATAGTTTAATACTTCTTAATTTTATTTATACCAATTTTGCAGGGTATGATTTGAATACTTCTAAATCCAATATTGCCTCTTTGCTTGTCTTTATTGGGTCAAAACTGACATCAAAGTAATTAGGAATTGAATATTTTACAGAATTGACGCCGGCTATTTTTTTGATTTCTCCGGATATTAAAGATGCATGCCCTGAACATGGTATATTTACCATTAACCTTATTGTTTCAATACTGGTTTTGGTTTCATTTAAAGTAATAGCGCCAGTGGCAACATTTGATTTATTTGTGTTATTCAAATTTGCAGTTATCGGAGTTATATTCGCATTTATTGGTTCTATATTAGCTGTTATTGGGAATACTATAAACATCATTATCAAACTTACTGCAATTGTTGACCCATACATTAATACCAAGTAACCTTTCTTTCTTTTGATTCCATTCCACGAAAGCAGACCATTGTTATTTAAGTAAAATATTGAAGATAAGGTAGCAAAGCATAATGAAAGTCCCACCATTAATGGAAAGAAAAGCGGATTCAATAATAATGGCTTAAATAATTCTGTTGCAAAGGTTATTCCTAATATTGAAGCAGCTATGAATGCTATGCACCCTATATGAGGCAGAAGGCCATATACTAGGCCTTGCCTCAATGTATTTTTCTTGGAGGGAGTTTTTGGGTCTGTAGTTTCTACAGTATAACCTAAGCTATTTATTTCTTCTTCAATTTTTTTCTTTGAAATCTTCTCAGAATCAAAGGCTATTTTTGCATTTTCTTTTTCTAGATTTACTGAAACCTTTTCAATTCCTTCAAGTTCTGATAACCTCTCTTCTATCTTTTGCACGCAGCTTTTGCAGTGCATCCCTTTTATTCCAATGTTAATCTCGCTTTTCATTTTTTGATCACTGTAATGATTGTGTGCTGAAACCATATATATGAATTTATGAAACCATGGTTTCATGTCTGAAATCGCATCTAAATGCCTTATTAAGACTTTTAACGCAAAGAAGTTCTTGGCATTTTCCTAATCCTTCTAGCTAAAGCGTTTTTTAATATAGGTTTAGTTAATTTTTTCCTGGTTTTTGGCAATAGTTTATTGACTACAGGAACTGCCATATGTAATGTTTCTCCAATTTCAATCCTTCCTGCAATATTTGCTTTTC
>Ga0066637_10002724_pt1 | contig 11798 bp, 11 predicted proteins | sample CryGeyCG2014_020_FD_62737 | JGI IMG/M metagenome (GOLD analysis project Ga0066637, IMG submission 62737) | Groundwater microbial communities from aquifer - Crystal Geyser CG08_land_8/20/14_0.20 | ecosystem: Environmental > Aquatic > Deep subsurface > Groundwater | place: USA: Utah: Grand County...
CTTAAAACGGTTTTCGTGATGGATGATGCGAACACGCTCAAGTAATCCGCCCACGTGGATTCGGGTTCAAACGCGCGTATTTCGGGCGCCGGGCCAAGGCCTCCGAGTTCTCCGGCCAGGTCCTCGGCGTAGTCCCGCGTTTCAATGGCGTCTATCAACCCGGCGTTAAGCGCCATTTTCGGGCTCAACACGCGGCCGTCCAGAACCTCGTAATAAGCGGGGGTGAGTTTGCCTTTGCGGGCTTCCTCCAAATCCGTTTTGAAGTTTTGAAAGGATTCGTCGATTATTTGCTGTAACAACTCCCTTTCCCCGGGAGTCATGTTTCGGGTGGGCGAGCCGACGTCCTTCATTTCGCCCGTCTGAATGCTTTCCTCGCTTAAACCGATTTTTTCAAAGAGTTCCTCGTAATTCAGAATCGTCATCCGCGCGCCGATGCTTCCAAGCAACGCGTTGGGGTTTGCAACTATTTCCCGGCATGCGCTCGCGGCGTAGTATCCGCCGGACGCCGCCGCGTCTTCCACGTAGGCCACGCACGGTTTTTCGAGGCCGGCCAGCGCGTCGAACAATTCCTTGGTTGCGGCCGCACTCCCGCCCCCGCTGTTCACTTCAAGCAGTATTGCCTTGACTTGCTGGTCTGCGTCGGCTTCGCGCAATAATTCAATGGTTTCCTGTACGCCGTGGGGCGAGCCGTAATCAATGAAGTCGTCCACGCGCACGCTTGCAACGCACCCCCCCAGCGAGAAGCCGCTGCCACTGAACGCGGTCAGCACGAGGACGGTGAACAGGAATATTGCGGCGAGAACGATTACGGGCTGGCTGAACTTCATGCCTTTAATTACTTGCGGACTTTTATTAACGGTATGGACTTGGCTCAACTCGTTGTCTTCGTTTTCCCGGCCTGGCTGGCCAACGCAGTTCCCGTGGTTTTCGGCGGGGGGAATAGAATTGATTGGGGCAAGAAATTCTGGGACGGCCAGCCGGTGTTCGGAAAGAGCAAGACGTGGCGCGGCCTGTACAGCGGAATGGCGTTCGGGTTTGCTTCGGGAGCCGTAATCGTCGCCTTCTTCAACGAGTTTTATCTGGCGGGTTATTCTGTTTACGAAAAGCTTTACCTCGCCTTCCTTCTTTCGCTGGGCGCGATGCTCGGCGACCTATTGGGAAGCTTCATCAAGCGGAGGAGGGGGTTCAAGGAAGGCCGGCCCTCGCTTGTCATGGACAAACTCGTCTTCGTGGCAACCGCGCTCGGCTTGTGCGTTGCCTACTCGCCTCCCTTGTGGGCCGAGATAGGCTGGACCGGGCTGGCATTCATCCTCGCCTTGACTTACGCGTTACACGTGTTCTTCAATGCATTGGCCCACCGCCTCAAACTCAAAAGCGTTCCCTGGTGACGAGAGATGCACAAGAAAGAAAAAAGATTCCTGGTGCGGTTCCTGCCCGCCTTCTTCATTCCCTACCTCTTGATTCACTTGCTTCCACTTGCGCCCTTGAACCAGGCGGTTGCCGTCACCCAAAACGCCTTCTTTGAGGCAACCGGATTTGAAACAGAGTTGGATGGAACGCTTTTGACGGTTCGCGGGGGGGTTGAAGCACATTACCGGATCATAACGGATTGCTCGGGCCTCGTCATGGTAATCCTCTTCGCCGCCTTGTTGTATGCCACCAAGCCGTCGTGGCGCGCTTTACTGCTGTATTCGCCGTTATTGATTGTATTCAATTTGTTCCGGCTATACGTCACGCTTTACGCGGGAGTCCAGTTTCCATCCCTCTTCAACGCGACGCATATGGCGTTGTGGTTCGTTGACTCCGCAGTCGTCTTGTTGGCGTGGTCGCACGCCACCAAGGTGAACCTATGGTAATCCGAATCAGGAAACGCGCGTTGTTGAGTGCGTTGCAGGGCGCGCGCGAAACGCATCCCCGCGAGTTCATCGCGTTATTTGACGGCGAGGAAAACAACGGCGAAACAATGTTAACTGACTTGGTTATCCCGCCGCTCGCGCAGAGCAGCGGGCGTTCCGCGTCCTACGTGCCATGGTTTCTGCCGGCTACGAGCACGGGTCTCGCCTCGTTTCACTCGCATCCATCCGCTTCCAACAAGCCGTCGCGCGGCGACTTGCTGCACTTCGGCAAGACCCAGCGCTGGCACTTCATAGCGCGTTATCCTTACCGCGTTGAAGACGTTGCGGCTTACGACAGCCAAGGAGAAAAAGCGGGATTCGAAATAGTCTAGCTTTCAACGCGGGGGGCGAGGAAGTAGGCGAGTTTCGCCTTCCCGATTTCGTAGGAGGTGCGGATGGGTGCGTCCGTCTTCATTTCCAGCGTGATTTCCGCGTCGTCGGGGCACGCGCGCGTGACGTCGTCCAAGTATTCGTATGGGTACATGGCGCTTGCCTCGCCCTTGATTTCAATGATGGTCTTGCCTTTCTTGGATTCCACTTCCAGGTCGCCGGAGTCGCCGTGCGCTTCCACGAAGAAGGAGTCGCCGGAAACCTTGAGCGTGACGTGGGACGAGAGCAGGCCGGCGTCGCGGAGCATGCTCTTGAACTCGCCGCCGTTCAATTTAATGGTCGCCTCAAAAGCGATTTTGGGTTCGCGGGGGAAGGCAGCCGAGGACTCAAGGAGGGGCAGCTTGAAGTTGCGGGTGCTCGCGCCCTTGAATTTGAGTGCGAGGCGCGAATTCTTTTCGTCGAGGGTCAGGGTGAGTTTTTCGTCGGGGCGTGTGCGCGCCAAAACCTTGTTGAAGTCCGCGAGGTTGACGGTGAGGCTTCGCGTTTCCCCGCAATCGAATTTCTTGAAGGCGCCCGACTCGAGCGAGAAGTCCACCATCGCTATTTGCGAGGGGTCCATGGTGCGCAGTTTGAGGCCGTCCTTGGATGCCTCGAAACTGCCTTCGTCGACCAGGTTGACGATTGCATCAACGCATTGCTTGAAAAATTTTGCGTCCTCAATGACCAATTCCATAAGTATTCACCCACCAACCAATATTTTTGGGGGTTGGAGTTAAAAGAGTTTTTGGATTGTCTTGTCGCATCCCTCCGGCTCCGCGAACTGAAGGAACAGGAACAACTTGGCGTATCCTATGAGGGGCACGCGCGCCAGGATTTTGCCCTGGATGCGCTCCTCGGGGACGAGGCGGATGCCGGCCTGCTGGTCGGCGAACCGGTTGTTGTCGCCCTTCGTGACGTAGTATACTCCGTCGGCGGCGTTGATTTTGAGCAGGGTGCGGTGGATTATCAATCCGTATTCGGCGGGTTCGGCCAGGTAGACCACCACGTCGCCGTCCTGCAGGTCGTAAAACTTTTTCCCGTTGACTTCAATGAAGGAGGCGCACGGCTTCTCTGTTGGCGCGTTGCCCCGCTTGGTTTCAAGGCACTTCCCGAAGCCGAACGTGAAAACCTTTTCGCCGTCCACGTACGCGTCCGTGAAGCGGTAGTACTCGTCTCCGACGCGATAGGTTTTCTCAGAGTATTCGGCGTTTCCCAGCGAATAGTTGACGCCGGTTTCCTGCGCCGCGTATTTCCCGCCTTGCAGGACGATGAAGTCGCCGCGTTCGAGTACGGGAACCATGCTGCACGAGGTCACCACGTTCAGGGGAGAGCCAGTGCTCAAAACGAAGCACAATGCGTACCAGGCGGTGATTGCAATTGCAAGCGAAATGATTGTTTCCTTTACCTGGAGTTTGACGGAGTTCTCCTTTGAGGAGGGCCGCCAGAAGTCGAGTATTATGAGGCCGGCAAGGCACAGGAACCCGGTTAAGGCGAAAAACTCGGATACGAAGGCAACGTAGAGCGCGACGCTTAACCCAAGCCCCGCGGTCAGGGCAATGGAAATACTTTTCTCGGTCTCTTTTTTCATTGCGTTGCCTGTACCGCCGCCTTCAATTCTTCCATGGTCGCTTCAAGCGAGTCAACCGCCTTGATCAGTTTTTTCTTGGGCGAATTGCACTTCAAGGACAACACCACCGTTTTTTCCAGTGGGTGCGTGTAATCGCAGGCAGCATAGTCCACGTCCTTGTCGTCAACGAGTTTTCGTGCAACCATGTTGACTATCCCGAGGTCGGCGTTCTCGAATGCGACCTGCAACTCGTCTTTTTCATCAACCAATATCTTCACTTCACATCACCGTATTTTTCCTTTCTCCTGTATTTGGCGTACTTGTCCGCCGGCGAATACTTGGGCGGGTGCGGGTTTTGAGTTGGCTCGCAGCACTCATCGCGCAACGAGTATTTGCCGCATTTACCGCACTTCATGAGTTTCACGTTACTTCACTTTTTCAAGGGACCAGGAAACCTTGGAACCCGTTTTTTCGAGGACCTTTTTCATGGTCGCCAACTCTTTTTCCGCGGATTTGTAGTCCCCGGCCGTCACGCGCACCAGATAGTTGGGCGCCCCCAGGTAGTGTATGGACGCCTTCTTGGAGTCTAGTTTCTTCAAGACGGTCTTCAATTCCTCAACGCCGTTTGAACCGAAAACGCTTATTTTGAGGGCGGCCTTGACTTCCACCTTCTTGGGCTTGATCTCTTTTTGCGCGGTTTCCGTCAAGGCGTCCAGCCACTTCTTCGCAATCCTGCTTTTCGGCTTGCCGCCCTTGGACAAGTCCTCGAACGCGGAATACAGGTCGCCGTACTCCTCCACCAGCTTGTCTCCGGCTTCCTTCCACGCTTCCTCCGGCTTCTTCTTCAACTGGTGCGCCACGCGGTCCAACAGTTTTGCGGCGCGCGTCGCCGTCTTGTGCTCCTGCATCTTGCGCTTCCTTTCGCCTTCGTTCACGCGCTTGCGGCTCACGTCGATTTGGCGCTTATCCTTGTCCAGGCGCACGACTTTGACCACGGTTTTCTGGCCTTGCTTCAAGTGTTCGCCCACGCTTTTGGTCCAGCCGCTGGAAACCTCGGAGATGTGGAGGAAGGCCTCCACGCCGCCGTACTCGTCAAGCATTAGGATGGCGCCGTAAGGCAGAATCTTCTTGACGGTCGCAATCACTATTTCGTTGAGTTCCGGGTAATTCACTTTACTTCACTCACAATCCTTTCCGCTACCTGTTCCGCGTTCAACGCCGTCGTGTCAATCGTTTCCGCGTCCGCGGGCCTGCCCCACTTGATGCCGTAAGCACGCGAATAACGCGACTCGTTGGCTTTGTCGCGCGTCCCCGTCTCTTCAAGGGCTTGCTGAAACGGCTTGCCCTCGCGTTCGGCTATGCGTTGCGCGCGCACCTTGAGGGGAGCGTCCAACCAGAACTTGTGGTCGAACGCGTACTTCTTTTGCAGGCCCAGCTTTTTCAATACTTTGTCCGCGTCCAGCCACACGGCGAGCCGCGTCCCGACAACGCAGTTGTCCTTCGAGGCGAGTTCCACGAGTTTGCGGTCCAACCCGTAGTCCAATTCCGGGAAGCGTTCGTCGGCGAGGCCGTGGAAGTCCTTGAAGGGGACCCCGCGTTCCTCGGCCACGTCCCGCAACGTGTAATTGATTTTCTTCAAGCCCAAGCGTTCGGCGACTAGGCCGCTTACCGTGGTGTTGCCGCAACCGCTGGACCCACTGATGGCTATTCTCATTTCAACTGCTTCAAGAATTTCAAGCGTTTCACGGGAACGTCTTTTTCCTCCATGTACCCGTTCTCCAGCCGCGTCTTGTCCTTGATTATGGTTTGCACGCACTTCGCGCACAACACGCCGCCGAAAACGCGTTCGGGGCGCTTCTCGGTCTTGGAAAGTTTCCTCTTGTCTCGCGGCACGCCGTGCAACTTCGCGTCGCACAAGGCGCACTTGCGGGCGGCTTCCTTGTCGCGCTTGTAAATGCGGACAATCAAGCCCGTAGGGCTCTTCTTCTTTCTCCTCTTCGCCGTCCTGAAACGGGGTTCAACCATTCTTCTTCACCTTTTCAAATATTTTTTCAATCAACTGGAACGACAAACCGAACACCAGCAACGCGTAAATGAAGAGGCCGCGCGCCCCCAGATAATTCTTCCACGGCTCCCAGAACATGATGCTGGACGGCAGGTAAAACGAGAGGTTGTCCACGATGAAGTCCGGGAAGAACGCGGGCAACACGAAGGCGTAAGCCACCCAGAACAACGGCAGGACCACGATTAACGGCTTGAAGGAGAGCATCATCATCTCGCGCGTCTTGTCCATCACCTCGGAGTCCCGCTTCCCCAACTCCTTCAACTTCTTCTTGTCACCTGACTTGGTTGCCTCGCTCAACTCCTTTTGAAAGGCCTGTATCTCTTTGTTGATTTTCTTGAGTTTCTTGCGGTCCCCGAACCTCGTGTTCACCAGCCACGAAACAACTGAGAACGCGAACGAGACCGCCATCACCCCTTCCCACGAATTCGGAATCATTTTCTTTCACTCTTTTTTTCCTGTGGAATGCGAAGGGGACTGCTTCAAACAAGAAAGATGCCTGCGGTTTCTTTCTTTACTATCTTCCCTCCTGCGTTTCCTTTCAATGCAGGGGGAGGGATTTGAACCCTCGAACTCCTAAGAGACAGGATTTCCCTTACTAAAACCCTTTTTCTCATGAAAGTCTTTTTCGGGAAAAAGAGTTTCCTTAAGTCCTGCGCCTTTGACCAGGCTCGGCCACCCCTGCTCAGGCCTTCTTCTTCCTCGCGCGCTTGGACCGTAACCGCGTGTAATCGCACTTGCGGCACTTCTTTGCACCCTTTGGGTTGCGCGTCTTGCACTTCAAACAAATCAAGACGTTGGTGAACGCCTTGTCTGCGACCGGAAACTTGCCCATGACGAATCACTACTCATTAAACGCGGGTGATTACAACCAATTTTAACGAGGCGCGCAATATAAAAGAGTGCTGTTGGGTACAAAACGAAAATGGTTTTATTGCCCTTCCGGCGAACCATATAGGCAAGCGCCTCCGTAACTCAGATTGGTAGAGTGTGTGCATGGTAAGCACAAAGTCGTGGGTTCAAATCCCATCGGAGGCTTCCAGGAAAAAGAAAGACGCACGATAGCGGGGTTTTTCTTGATAAACCCAGCAAAAACTTTGTTTTTGCGGGCCTCGTAAAGCAAAGCTTTACAAGACTTCTTTTTTACAAAAGAAGTTTGGTTGTAAATCCCATCGGAGGCTTTTTTCTTGAGTCGCTGGTTTTATTTGGTTTGGCGCTGAAGGGTTTTCGTCATGATTCCGCAGTTGGGGGTGCTCGTGGGGCTGGTCGCGTCGCTGGTGCTGGCTATTTACGCGTTCCAGAAGCGGCAGCTCACGGAGAGCGGGACGGTTGCCGCCATGTTCGTGGGGATGACTGTTTACGCTTTCGGGGGTTGGCAGTTCTTCCTGTTGCTCGTCTCATTCTTTTTTTCGTCAAGCGTTTTGACGAGGTTCAAGGCAAAATCCAAGGAAAGCGTTTACGAGGAGTTCGCGAAGGGCGGGGAACGCGACTTCTGGCAGGTGGCCGCCAACGGCGTCCTGCCGGCCGCGTTCAGCGTGTTTCACTTCCTTTATCCCTCGCCGCAATCGTTTTACGCGTTCGTGGCGGTTCTCGCGGGCGCGACCGCGGACACGTGGGCCACCGAGTTGGGGATAATCAGCCGGGTGAAGCCGTACCTGGTTACCACGGGCAGGCGCGTGCCGCCGGGCACTTCGGGTGCGGTTAGCCTGTTCGGGTTGGCCGTATCCTTTCTGGGCGGCGCGTTCGTGGGGTTGACGGCGTGGTTGCTCGTGAAAGCGGGTTCCGCGGTGTCGGCCAACGCCGTGTTGTTGCAGGCGTTCCCCGTTATCGGGTGGGGCGTCCCCGTTTTGTGGTTCGGGGTCGCGGGCTTGGTCGGCTCAATGGCCGACAGCTTCCTCGGCGCCACCCTCCAAAAAATGTATTACTGCCCCAAGTGCGGGAAGGAAACCGAGCGCCAGTTGCACAAGTGCGGCACCAAGACGAGTTTCTTGAAGGGTTACAGGCTGGTTGACAACGACGTCGTCAACTTTTTGAGCTGTCTGGTTGCGGCGGCAACGGTTTTTTTAATCCCATTCTAATGCCTTTTAAATCACTTAAACTCTAAATTAATGGATAGTATGGGCGCTTCAGGATTTTACTCCTCGCTGGAGGAGAAATGGTACGGCTTCTGCGATTCGCTGCAGGAGAAGGGTTTAAGGGTTTACGACTGGTTCGTGGACCCCGTGGAGCGGCGCGGCATTCCGTCTTTTCCGGTTGCACTCGCATTAATCGTTTTAATACTCGGCGCGTCATTCCTGTTCCTGACCAGCCTTGCCGGAGGCATGCCCGCCTCACAAGCGTTTTCGGTCAAGGTTTTGAGCGGAGGCCAGGACGTGGATGACGCCTACGTCAAGGTCTACGATTCCGAGGGCAACTACGTTACGTCGGTGAAAACCGAGAAGGGCTTGGCCGAACTAGAGTTGGAGGTCGGCAAAGAGTATGAGTTGACGGTAAGCAAGACCGGTTTTGAAACCGTTACGAAGACGATTAGAACCGAGGACGGCCTGCTCAAGGTGGAGCTGCTGCCCAAGGAAGTCGAGTCCGGCAAAGACGAGGAGGATTTCGGGCTGTTGTGGGGCGAAGAGGACTACGACTCCGAGTCCTCGACCGGGGAATTGACGATTTACGCGCGCGACGAGGACTGGTCCCCGGTTTCGGGAACGGCTTACGTTTACGACGCCAACACGAACCTGTTGATTGAGTCGGTGCGCGTGGAGAACAGCGGAACCCTTTACGACTTGGAGTTGGATTCCGTGCTCTACGTGAATTTCGAGCCGGACGACTTGAAGAAATACAGGAAGTTGCTGGACGGCGAGAACGACCCCATAACCATTGACTCCGGCTTGAACCAGAAAACGCTTTTAATAGAGAAAGTGGGTACGGACCCGAGCCAGGAAGAGTTTCCAACCGTGATTCGCGTAGTCAACGAGGAAGGCAAGACCGTTCCCAACGCGTTGGTGGACGTCTACCTGTCCGGTTTCGCAGCACCCGTGAAAGACGACGAGTTGACCAACAACAACGGCGAAGTGGAACTCGAGTTGCAGGCAGGGAAAACCTATTACGCGACCGCTTTCAAGGCGGGTTACCTGTTCGACATATCAGATTCATTCGGAGCCGGAGACGACGCAGCAATAGTGTTGCGCATGGCGGACTTGTCGAACTCCGCCGACGTTTACGTGACCCTGGTCGACGAAGAGGATAATTCACTGGTTGAGGAAGCGAAGGTAGCCTCCTTCTTCAAGCAGGGCGACCAAGCCTTCCAAATCGGCGCGGCAAAGACAACTGACGCGACCGGCACCGTGAAGTTTGAGGGCCTGGAACGCGGCTCCAACGTTGAACTGCGCGCTTCAAAGGGGAGCCGCCACGTTGAAGCCGTGATGCTCGTGTCAAACCTGGACGAGAAAGTTACCGTGGAACTCATCCTCCCCCTGAACAAGGCAATCCTCCGCCTGAACGCCGAGGACTGGGTCACCGGCGCATCCATTCCCGCCCTTTTCACGACTTACCTGGACGGGGAATACGATGGCACCTGCACGAGTTCGGCGGGTTCGTATTGCGACATTGAGGTGAAGGCGCGCCGCGAGGTAACCATAGTTGCCGAGTCAAGCGGATACATAGAGATGGTGCGGACGGAGACGCTTACCGCGGACGAAACCCGCGAGATAACCGTCAGGATGTATGATGAGGACTTGTTGAAGGGCTCCGCGGTGGAGTTCCTCGGGTTCTACAATTCGCTGGACCAGCCCGTGCAAACCCTGATGCTGGGACACGAATACGAGGCGCAATTCTCTTTTGTTGCCGCGGGCGACGCCCAACTCAGCGGCTTGTTCGTGCAGTTCCACAACGAGAGTTACGCGGGCCTGGCCGGAGTTTACCCGCCGGCTGCAGTTGTTTACGCGAACACCGAGGCAAGCGACGATTTTCTTGAAGCCAATTGTTCTACTGCAAAGCCATGCAACTGGATTGACGCCCAATACGCGGGCTCCAAGGCGGGCTCCATCTCGTTCCGCGTGAAAGTGGATGACGACGTCCCCCTGGACGAGGACCGCAAGGCGTATCTTGAATGGGGTTACCGCTCTTACGTTGCCCAGGACGCTTACACGCTTCTTCGCAACCCCTTTGACGCGGAACTGGGCACGGACGTTGACGAGCCCCTTGCCTCGGGTTACGAAGCCGAACAATACCGGCAGGGCGTGTACGTGTTGAGCCCGGGCACGTCGTGCCAAAACGGTTACTGCATCAGCATGCAGTTCGTGCAAGGCGAGAAATCAAGCAACGAGGGATTTGAAGCAATCAGCATGATAAACATCGGCGAACAAGACGTTGATTACGCGCCGTTACACGCGCGCTTCCGCGTGGAAACCTACGAGGCGCTCGGGGGGAAAACGCTTTTATCCCTGGCATACGACCCCGCCCACTTCCGTTTTGACAAGACCGTATTGAATGCGCAACTTGAGGGCGAGTTGCCCTACATCTGCGGGAGCACGCAGACCACGATTTTCACGGAGGAAGACGCGGAAATTGACTGGGTTCCCGCACTAAGCGTTGAAGGAGTAAACTTGAAGCGCCTCACCTTTGACGTGAGCGGCCTCGTGGAATGCACGAGTTACGCGAACCCCGAATACGTTTTGCAGCCCTTCACGTTCAGCGGCTACCACGAGTTCAAGCCCCTTGCCTCAACTGATTACGCGGATATGCTGGTGCAGGTTAGCACCACTCAGACAGGGAGTTCGGGTTACAGGTCGGGCATCCACGGCTCGTGGCTCAAGGTCGTGAACAACGACGGCGCCTACTCCGAGTACGGCTCGGTGGAGGCTTCATTCGAGCAACGCAACAACCCTTACGACCCAACCGCCGACCCGTGGAAGGCGTACAACAACGAGGAATGCAACGTAACTGAGTTCGCGGACGAGTCCTGCGAGTACGGCCTAGTCAAAATCAGTTTGGCTTACACCGCGGAACGCCGCCGCAGCGAAAACAGAATCACGCTTGAAACAATTCCAACGCACCTCAAGGTAATCGCCGCCTCGTATTACCGCGACGGCGAGCAAACGCCTCTCCGCGTGAGCGAGAGCGGGTTCCGCGCCAGCGTGGGCGCCATGGACGAAGGCGAGACCATCACCGCGATTGCTTACGCAATTGCAACGGGTAACGACGAGTACTCAGAGGTCACGGCCAGGCACGTTGCAGTTGACGACGACGGCGAGCACGGCACCACCTTGAAAAGAAACGTTTTCGTGGCGTTCAAGCCAAAAGGCGTAACCGAATACGAGGACATCACCGTGGCAAACGCTTCATACAGGTACTTCACGCCGAACGAGGACTCGTGCCGCGGAAGCGTGCACCTCGTCTTTGACGAGGAAGCGAGCGGCAGCCAACTGCGATTAGGCGACGAGTGCTACAGCGTTGGAATGCGCGTCTCAACGATTTACCCGGTTGACGCGATACCAATAACCGTGACCGGCGCAAGAAACCTGTTGTACAACGTAATTGAAGACGACGGGTCAAGCGAGTGCTACGAGTCCTGCAACGCTGACGGTTCAAGCTGCGTGCCCGGATTTGACGCGTTCGTCTCGGATGGAGAACACGTGTTGCGCTACAACACCGAGTCAGCGAACTGCCCCGACAAGTTCAAGGTGCTCGGCAACACCATTCGCGACAGCTCAATTAAAATGGAGTTCGGCACGCCCGGCGGGGAAACCGCGACCCTCCAGATAATTGTCGTGAATTACACTGACGCAAAGGGCCTCTACTTCGGGCCCATTTACAGGAGTTACAACGAGGAAGTCAGCTTCTCGGGAGTAGGAGGCATAACAAAAACCGCTTTCTCGGAAGCAAAATACCACCCCCAGTTGTGGTCAATCAC
>Ga0066637_10002733_pt1 | contig 11789 bp, 9 predicted proteins | sample CryGeyCG2014_020_FD_62737 | JGI IMG/M metagenome (GOLD analysis project Ga0066637, IMG submission 62737) | Groundwater microbial communities from aquifer - Crystal Geyser CG08_land_8/20/14_0.20 | ecosystem: Environmental > Aquatic > Deep subsurface > Groundwater | place: USA: Utah: Grand County...
TAAGCCAAATAAAATTAGAATGATTTCTTGGAACCACGGATTTTGGTGGCGGCTTTGCCGATGAGATCGCGGAGGTAGTAAAGTTTGGCGCGACGAGTAAAGCTGGTCTTTTTGACTTCGACTTTTACAACGACTGGAGCATGGAGGGGGAAAATCTTCTCGACACCGATTGAACCGGTTGCGATCTTGCGGACGACGAAAGTAGGATCGTCTTTGGCGTGGATAGCGATGACTACTCCCTCAAAGATCTGGATACGAGACTTGTCCCCTTCCTGGATACTTTGATGGACGGCGACAGTGTCTCCGACGTGGAAAGTAATTTCTTTGTGAGTAGCTTGATTGGCCATGGCGAGAATTATAACACCCTCCTTCGCCTTTGGCTACGGACGGGCAAGGGTAGCTGTTTCTAGAAAAGCGAGGAAGATAGGGTGCGGGGAGAGGGGGCGAGATTTGTACTCTGGGTGGGCTTGGGTAGCGAGAAAGAAGGGATGGATGGACTGGGGGAGCTCGATCATCTCGACAAAAAAATCATCGGGACTGGTAGCGGAGATCACAAATCCTTTGTCAGTCAGTGCTTGGCGATAATCGTTGTTGAATTCATAGCGGTGACGGTGGCGCTCGGAGATCTCGGACTTGCCATAAATCTGGTGAGCAAGAGTACCGGATTTGATGAGTGAAGGGTAAGAGCCCAGACGCATACTAGAGCCATTACCTTTGATACGCTGGTACTTGGGATCAAAGGGAATGTCGTGGACGATAGGATCCTTGGTCTCTGGATCTATCTCTGTCGAGTTGGCGTCTTTGAGCCCTACTACATTGCGGGCAAACTCGACGGCAGCCAACTGGAGACCATAACAAAGTCCTAGATAAGGGATCTTGTGAATCCTGGCATACTCGATAGCCATGATCTTGCCCGCGGTGCCCCTTGCGCCCCAGCCAATGGGGACGATGATCGCCTGGACCCCTTCTAGCTGTTTGATCCCCTCTTTTTCGATAACCTCGGAATTGAGACTCTTGATCTTGAGCTCGATGCCGAGCTCGATACTGGCATGATCAAGGGCTTCAAACAAAGCGTGATAGCTATCTTTCAGGTTGTAATCACCGGTTTTGAAGTATTTGCCCACGATAGCAAGAGTCAAGTGTTTGTCTTTTTTCGCGAGAGCTTTTTTCACAAAACCTTCCCAGGCTGTAAGCTCGGACGCGTGATCTGGAAGACCTAGTTTGGCGAGAATCTTTTGGTCAAAAGCTTGACGGTGGAAATTGAGCGGAACCTCGTAGATACTGGGCAAATCTTGGTTCATGATAATATCACTCTCCTGCACATTGCAAAAGAGCGCAAGACGATCGCGCCGGCGCTCGTCTAGATCTCCTTCGGTCCTGGCTACCAGGAAATCCGGCTGGATAGACATGGCATTAAGCTGTTTGACACTAAGCTGAGTAGGCTTGGTCTTGGGTTCGCCGATGTGGGAGGGAGTGGGGAGATAGGAGACGTGGACGTGGACGACAGTGTCGCGCTCGCGCAGTTTCATGATCCGACTAGCTTCGTAGTAGAGGACATTTTGGTACTCGCCCGCGGTGCCACCTAGCTCGACTAGGCAAATCTGTGCATGGTCGGTTTGCGCGGCAAATTTGATCTTACGAATGATCTCGTCGGTGACATGAGGGATGGCCTCGATATCTTCGCCACCATAGCCATTGTCACGCTCGCGATCGATCACGGCTTTGTAAATTTGGCCCATGGTGATAAAGTTGTGAGTCCCCAAATTCTTGCCCAGGAAGCGCTCGTAGTTGCCTAGGTCCATGTCGGTTTCGGTGCCATCTTCGCAGAGGAAAGCATCTCCGTGCTCGAGCGGATTGATAAGACCGGAGTCGATATTTAAGTAGTTCTCACATTTGACGACGGTGACGGTGTAACCTTTGGCTTGCAGGAGCATGGCGAGACTAGCGGTTGTGATACCTTTACCCAGAGAGGACAAAACACCACCAGAAACAAAGATGTATTTGGGGCTTAAGAGTGGCATAGTTAATTGTACCACGAACTAATGGGTGTTTTGAAGCCGTCCGGCGGATTCGGATTTGACCCGCAGAGGCGAGGGATCGAGATTCTGGAACTCGCTCAAACTGGTGACGCCGCGAAAAACCAACGAGAGGATGATATCTTCGGTGAGGGAGAAAATGTTGAAAGGAATGGTGGGGGCACCGTAGGGTAAGTGGTTCATATAGGAAACACGAGTCTCCCCTTCCACAAATGAAGGAATGCCAAAAGGCAACATTTTGTCGTCTAGATACTTGGTGCGAGAGGAGGCCTCGCCTCCGTAGGGCTTAAAGTACTTGCCATTTTCGTCTATGCAGTAGAGCATACCGCCTGGGGACTCGATAGTGCCTCCACCTACGATACGAGAGACGCCGATACCGGTGGCGCCAAGCGCAAGAGTTGTGGCGATATGGTCGCTGGCTCCCCCCTCGACGATTACGGGAATGTTGATTGCCCCTCGCAGTTGCCACAAGAGAATGGGCCAGTCGATGACCGAGCCACTGCGAACTCCTGTGATACAGCGACCTCCGCCACCGATGCCGATATAGAGCCCGTCGGCTCCAGTGGCCTCTAGCTGGCGAGCTTGCTCGACATCGACTACTTGACCAGCGAAGATCTCGATCTCGTCACCAAAGTGACGACGGAGTTTCTTGAGGGTTCGCAAGACGTTCATCCCTGGCTCAGGTGAGTAGATACGGAAAGTGCGGACACCGACGCCATAGAGCGCTTGGGCACGACGCAAGGCTTTGACTGGGTCACCTTCTAGTACCCCCATGATATTTTTGTGCCAGTGAGAGAGGAGAAAAGTGCGCTCAATTTTGGATTTGCCTTGCAACACTTCGCTCTCTTCTAGCGCATTCCAGACTTGTTTGATGAGTTCTTGCTGACGGGTGATATCGGAGAGCGGGCCATTCCTGGGCACACCAGTCAAACTATGGCACTGCGCCATGGTGGAGAGCGCGTAGACGCTCCCGTAGATATCGGGCATGGCGGAGCCTACAAGTAGTGATCTGGCTTGACGACCGAGCTTGACAAAGGGCCCCTGCAAAAAACGAGTCTTGCGCGAGACTCGCGGATTTTGGGAGCCGACAACAGCAATACCCAAGTCATCAACCGAAAGAGCATTCCCTCGTAGGATGGCTTGTTCTAGGGCTGGACTCTTGACCGCACAAGGGGCAATCCAAGGTTCTTTTTCTGTTTGTTTTAGGTAGAGAAGGCGTTCTGAATGATTGAAGAGCTCGAGGAAATATTGACGAACTCGCAATATTTTTAGCATTTGCTCAAGCGGTAGCATGGCTTTTTTATGCGCAGGCAAAAAATCAAAAGGGGTGGTGAGCAAACCTTGGGAGGGATAGGCGTGGGAATTTTCTCTAGACTCAATATACCAATATTTCAGATACGAGGGAGTATCGGCTTCAAGGGGCGAGAGCTTAGTACTGATGTAGTGTTCCCAAAGTTTGGTATCGCGAAAAGTAGCAAATGCTGGTATATCCATGCCCTTATAGTATCTCACTATCATGCGTATCGCCAGACTCACCAATTACATAGAGATCAGAGCCATAATCTCCGTTTCCTACAAAAATAGCTTGATTTTTGAGTACTTTTTCTAGTGGCTGGCAGTGTTTGCAACCGAGCGCACCTTGTGGACACTTGAAGCGATTGAGGGCGCGAGCGAGCTTGATTTCTTTGCCGACTTTGAGCACCAGTTCGTATGATTTGTCTAAGTCGGGGAGAGTTTTGTCTACAGGCAGATCATCGCGACTAATGTACCAATAGCTGGCTTTTTTGACGGCTCTAGTTTGGCAGTTGTGTGCCAAGAGATAATAAATGGGGAGCTGGAGCGAGTCGACCCCTTCTTCGGAGAGCCCGGTTTTGAAGTCGAGGATGTTGACTGAGTCGTCGTCCTCGTTGCCTGCCTGCGCAGGCAGGTACTCCAACCAATCTAGCTTTCCGCAGAGCATGAGACCCTCGCTCTCTGAGAATGGGTACTGTGGAAGGGGCATCTTGATCTTGACGGCCTTCCTAGCCAGCGGGCCAGGGTGAGCCATGACACGACGCAACATCTCTTGCCCCCGAGCATAGTAGTGATCCTCTGTCTCTTGATCGAGGAAGCCACCGAGTTGACCATGATACTTGGCCCAGACTAGATCAAAACGTTCGATGAGAGAGATCTCGAAGCGCTTGTTGGTGGGCAAAATGGAGAGCGACTCAAGTACTTCGTGGACAGCGGAACCCAAGGTCATGCTCGGGTTAATCACGGAGATTTTGTGGTGAGTGATCGGGTCGCGGTAGATAGAGCTCAAGTAATAGGCGCGGGGGCAGTGTTTGAAGGTCGAGATACTAGAGTGAGAGAGCCAGACAGCTGAATATTTGTCCATGCTATTAGCTTACAACATATGGCAAGTGACGCAAGAGCTTACGCATGGAGGGAGTGGCGGGAAAATATTTTTTGACCAGAGCCCAAAAGCGTAGTCCATGACCGCGCCAACGTAGGTGAGCCAACTCATGGACGACGACATAGGAGACGGCTTCTTTGGGGGTATAGATCAATGCCATGTTGAATGAGAGTAGCCTAGATGGTGCACAGGTGCCCCAATATGAGTGAACGTGTGTGTAGCGAAGACCTGATGGGGTGAGACCCATGAGAGCACTGTACTTGGCTACCTCAGACTGGATAAACACTTGTAGGGAACTCTCGCTAAAGTGGGCGACTTTGGGAGCAACTGGTTGTTTTAGTTCTTTTTGTCGTTTAGAAATCCAAGTAGATTTGGCTTTGACGAAGTGATCGACCATAAATTTGGGCATGTAGAGCGGGGCACGGGCGATCAACTGCCCCTGGGCATTGACCTGAAGGGAGAGGGTGAGTTTGCGCGAGCGGATCAGGGTATAGTTCATTTATTTTCGACGTGGATCTCACTGAGCCAGATTTGGGGTGGCAGGGTGAACATGGAGGCAATAACTTCACCGAGAGCTCTGGCTGGAATAAAGGAAGATTGCTGTTCTGGGGTGAAACCTTCGCCGACTTTGTTGAAAATATCGGTATTAGTTTTGCCTTGGTATACTCCAGCTATGTGAATGTTGGTATCTTTGAGATCTTCTATCAGAACACCCGTAAAACCTCTCACTCCCCATTTGGTGGCTGCATAGACAGTCTGACCTACATGAGCTGATAAACCAGAGCGAGAAGAGATATTGATGATGGCGGATTCAAGTTGTTGTTTGAAGGTGGGGAGCATTTCTTTGGTGAATCTGATTAAACCAGTGAGATTGATTTGGATGACCTCTGTAAGCTCATCATCTGGAATATCTTCGAGATTGTTGAGTTTTTGCCAGACTCCCGCGTTGTTGACGAGACCCACAAGATCAGTCGGATAATCTGAGATGATTTGCTTGGTAGTGGATTTAATTTGGTCAGGAACCGCGAGGTCACAGACATAGAGCTTGGACTGAGCAGAACCGAGTGCGACAACTTCGGAGAGGACTTGCTTGAGATTGGTTTCGTTGCGGGCGACGAGGGCGAGGTTGGCTCCCTGCTTGGCCAGAGCGAGCGCAATCTCTTTGCCGATCCCCTCACTGGCGCCTGTGACGATGATTGTTTTACCTTTGATATTCATGTATTTATGTTATCACATTCCAATTATTTACCAAAGGCGATGGCGTCATGAATGTGACCCGCTGAACCCAACATGGAGCCATAGCTTATGCTGTATTCCCCCCATTTACTATTGAGAGCGTCTAGGGCTGTTGTGAGTGAATTTTGTTTGACAATATCTGTGAAAACTGAGAGCTGGCCATCTTGCTTGGCCAACCCTAAGCAGGTAAAAGCAATTTTCTTCACGCTTCGCTCTGCGAGCTTCGTAGTGACACGGTCATTATACAAATTGAGGACGGAGGCGAGGAGACTGACGTCATCAAATAATAAATTGGGAGTGTTGTGACCAGCGTGCCACGCAGTCCCATCTCCGTATCGGAGCGCGAGATGGACGCCACTAGCACTATATCCTGCACTACGCATACGCCTGGTGGCTTTGGCGACTAGTTTGGCGAGAATTTGATTGGTAGAAACGCCAATTGAGACGCGCAGATAATCACCAATTTCTGACTTGATGCGAGATTTGATGTCTTGTACTATTCCAGTGAGGACAGTCCCTTCGCCTGCCGGCGAACCCTGCTCGAGTTGCACTCGCGCATTCCTTTTAGGAACTGTCCTCTTAGTCACATTAGGCAAGGTAATAACGAATTCGTCAATGGATTTGGAGATCACGTGAGGCGAGTAATTTCGCAAAAGAATGGCGAGCTCTGAGTGAACTTGACGGTATTTGGGTGGGTCGGCGACACGGGCAATGAGCCAAGGACAAAGTGTACGACCGGCGGAGAGAGTCATCCCCGTCTTGACTCCCCATAGCTTGGCTTCGACACTGGGAGCTAGGATACAACCATTTGGGGGTTTGGAATTAAATGGGGGTCCGTCCCCTAGGGATTGAGATTGTACCCTAGGGGACGGACCCCTAGGCTTAGTCTGGCAAGCCATCGCTAACCTCTATAACCGAAGGTATGGCGAAGTCAATCCTTCGGCTACGCTCAGGACTTTAGTCACTATTCCATGTTGGTTGAGGTTTGGAGTAGTTCTTGGATGGATTTTTTTAATTTGGATGAATAGGCGACACCGAAAGGAAGAACGAGTTCGCGAGAGTCATGGGCATTTTGGAAAACGAGCGTTAAGTGGTCTTCTCCCCTATTCTCTTGCAAGAGTTTGTTGAGAGCCAAGAGGGTCGCTTTGCTAGTGCCACGTGGAACAGTGATAGTAGATTGTAGATTGGAGTCATCAGTGTCGGGAACAAGCTCTAGTGAGTCGACGATGAAGGATAGTCTCTCCTCCCGCTCCTCTACCTTCCCCTTGGCGATCACGACACTGTTTACGATCAGAAATGATTTGACCTCCTGATACGTCTTGGGGAAAACTACAGCCTCGATCTCCCCTCCTTCATCTGTCAGGAGTAAAAAAGCCATCTCTTGTTGCTTGGTCTTGGTCACGACAGTCCGAGCTGTTTTGATAATAGCGGCGACAGAGACCTTTTGCCCTTTATAATCTGGCAACTCAAGTATCGGCTTGGTCCAGTCGGTGCGAGCTCGTTTGAGGAGTTTTTGGGAGGGATGCTCGCGCAAGTAGATACCCAAAAGTTCACGCTCCATCTCCATAAGACGTCGGTTGTTGAACTCTTCTTTGGTAGATAGCCAGATATCTTCGAGACTGACCTCTTCTTGGATAAGACCATCAAAGAGTCCACCCTGGTTGCTATCTTTTTCGGCTCCGGACTTGCCGACCTTGGTCCTGATGCGATCGATCTCATCGAGAATGACGGCTCTCTTGCCATAAGCATCAAAAGCCCCGACTTTGATCAAACTCTCGAGAACTTTTTTGTTGACTTTCTGGGTATCAACTCTGGCGATAAAGTCGGTAAAACTCTTGAACTCGCCCCCACCGGTGCGCTCGAGCAAGATATTGTCAATAGCGGCTGTCCCCACATTTTTGATGGCACTAAAACCAAAGCGGATAGCGCGATTGTCAAGGGAAGACTTGTCTGCCTCGATCTTGAAATCTAGATCTGAGGAGTTGATAGAGGGAGGAGCGACTTTGATCCCCATCGTGCGACATTCCTCTAGGGAGAGGGTCATCTTGTCGTCACGGCCCGACTCGGCGGACATGAGAGAGGTCATATACTCGACTGGGTAGTGGGCTTTGAGGTAGGCAGTCTGATAAGAGATCATGGCGTAGCTTGTGGCATGAGCTTTGTTGAAGCCGTAGCCGGCAAAACGCTCGATAAATGCCCAGACCTTCTCTGCGAGTGCTTCGGTGTAGCTTTTACCTACTGCTTGCTTAATGAATTTCTTGTGTTCCTTGTTCATGATCTCGAGTGATTTCTTACCCATGGCACGCCTCAAGATATCGGCTTCGCCCAGACTGTATCCTGCCATGACGTTGGCAATCTTTAAGACCTGCTCTTGATAGACAGCAATCCCATAGGTCTCTGCAAGGATGGGCTTGAGATCGGGGTGGAGATATTTGATGCTGTCAGGCTCTAGCTTGCCTTTGACAAACTCGGGGATCAAGGCCATAGGACCAGGACGGTAGAGAGCAATCAAAGCGACAATATCACCAAAGACGTCGGGTTTGAGTTGTTTGGCGAGGCGACGCATACCAGGAGACTCCATCTGGAAAATACCGGTGGTCTCACCCCGACTCAACATCTCAAAGACTAGTTTGTCATTAAGCGGAAGTCCCGAGAGATCGACTTTGATATCTCGCTCTTTTTGAATATGACCAACGGCGTTTTGGAGGATAGTCAGGTTGCGTAGTCCCAAAAAATCCATCTTAAGCAAACCAATGGCGTTGGGTTTGACGTTTAAATCTATGGCGTACATATCGTATTGAGTTGTGATCTTGCCTTCTTTGGCATCACGCTGAATAGGAGTGTAGTTGGTGAGGGGAGCATCGGCGATGATCACGGCGGCGGCGTGGGTGGAGCTATGACGAGCAACTCCTTCTACTCGCTTGGCAAGATCGAGAAGTTCTTTGTATTTGGGATTCTTGTACAATTCTTGAAGTTCAGAGACACTAGTTAGGGCTTCGTCGATGCTACTACCTAGAGGGATCAACTTGGCGAGCAGATCGGGGTCGGAGTATGGCAGGCCCAAGACACGGCCAATATCACGGATAGCAGCACGTGCTTCCATAGTCCCAAAAGTGATAACTTGGGCAACACGATCTTCTCCGTATTTTTGGGTGACGTACTCAATGACACGGTCACGACCAGTGTCGGCGATATCGACATCGATATCAGGAGGGCTAGGCCGCTGTGGGTTCATAAAACGTTCAAACTGGAGGCCGTGAGCGAGTGGGTCGATGGAGGTGATGCGCAAGATATAGGAAACGATAGCGCCGGCGGCACTACCACGACCTGGACCAATGCGGATGCCAGAAGATTTGGCCCAGTTGATAAAATCCTGGGTGATCAAGAAGTATGAGGCATAGCCCTTGGAGCAGATGACATCTAGCTCATAGTCGATACGTTCCTGGATTTCTTTGCCTGGGTGCGGGTAGCGAGACTGCGTCTTTTCGTAAACCATTTGCTTTAAGTATTTCTCTGGTGTCATACCCTTAGGTACCGGAAACTTGGGATAGATCATCTTGCCGGTTGCGATAGTCAGGTCGCATTTGTCAGCGATAAGTCTAGTGTTGCTGATGGCTTCGGGAAGATCGGCGAAAAGATCGGACATTTCCTCCTGTGATTTGAGGTAAAAGTTGGGGGAGTCGATCATGGTAAAGCGATTCTTGTCGTCGAGGGTGGTGCGAGTCTGGATGGCTAAGAGCGCGTCTTGGGCTTTGGAATCGTCCTCTTTTACGTAGTGAACATCGTTGGTGGCGATCACGGGCACGCCAAATTTGCGCGACAACTTGAGCAACATTTCGTTGAGGGGTTTGAGTTCTTTTTCTAGACCTTCATGGCGCTGAAGTTCGAGATAATAGTCGTCGCCAAACAAGTCTAAATAATCTTTGAGTCTGAGTTCTGCCTTGTCGATCTCGCCTTTGAGTAAAAGTTGAGGGATCTCGCCCTGCAGACAACCACTCGTGGCAATTAACCCCTCGTGATACTTGACCAGTGTCTCCCAATCTAGGCGTGGTTTGTAGTAAAAGCCTTCGAGGTGTGCGATAGAGGTGAGTTTGAGAAGATTGTGATAGCCTACCGAGTTTTTGGCTAGGAGAAGTAGATGATTGGTTTTGAACTGCCGTGATTTGTCGCTGCGACTACCGGGCGTGTAGTAAGCCTCAAGACCAATGATGGGCTTGATCAGCGAATTGCGCATGGTGTTGTAAAAATGAATAGTGCCATACATAGCGCCGTGATCGGTGATGGCGAGAGTGTCCATGCCATATGTCTTGCAGGCAGAAGCCAAGTCCTCGTCTTTGCAGAGTCCATCCAGGAGTGAATACTGGGTGTGAACATGGAGATGGGTAAAGTCTATGGGCATAATTTTAGATCTTCCAGATTGGGCCCTCCTACGCTAAAGCTTCGGACGGGCAAGCAGTAGATTTAGTGTAACAGATCGTGGAGGAGTTTGTTCGTGATACCTGGGTCGGCCTGACCGTGGGTGGCTTTCATGACAGCGCCAACGAAGAAGCCGAGAGTATTTTGTTTGCCAGATTTGAAATCGGATACTACTGATGGATTGTCGGCGATAATTTGCTCAATAATTGGTTTAAGAACTGATTCGTCGCTAATCTGACTGGCGAGGCGAGACTCAAGACCTTTGATGTAGTCACTTGGAGCGAGTTTAGCCGGGTCAATCTTTTTGTTGACGAGATCTTTCGCGACGGACTCTAGATATTTTGGATTAATAGTTTTCACTTGATCAATATATTCCATCATTACTTGATTAGTGACGATGATTTTGGCGGCACTTTCACTGATACCCAGCGCGATCAGAGTGTCAATCTTGGCGCTAGGGAGTTTGGGTAAGCGAGACTTGATCTGAGATAACCACTCATCGGAGATGACGATTGGGGGAATGTCTGGGTCGGGGAAGTAGCGATAGTCGGCGGCATCCTCTTTGACGCGCTGGGAGACTGTGGTGCCCAGATCTGCCCTATAACCTCTGGTCTCTTGGACGGGAGTTTCCCCACGATCCAAGATCTTACTGTGTCTGGCAAATTCGGTAGTGAGCGAATTGGCGAAGTAGCGGAAGGAGTTGATGTTTTTGACTTCAACCTTGTAATTTGGTAATTGCGGGCGAATACATGGATTCGCCCCTACGGGAGCCAATGAGATATTTGCCTCCAATCTCATTGACCCCTTCTCCATGTCACAGTCAGAGACACCCAAAGTACGCACGATGTCGCGCACTTTTTTCAAAAATTCCTTGGCTTGTTCTGGACTCTTGATATCTGGCTCGGTAACAATCTCAACTAGCGGAACAGAGGAGCGGTTGAAGTCGATTAGCGAGACTTTTTTACCATCCACTGTGGTGTGTTGGAGCTTGGCGGTATCTTCTTCCATGTGAACCCTCGTGATGCGGACCGGACCAAAGGAGGTATCTACGCTACCTTTAAAACAAAACGGTTCGTCGTACTGAGAGATCTGGTATCCCTTGGGAAGATCAGGATAGAAGTAGTGCTTGCGATCAAATTTGGAAACTTTGGCGATTTGGCAACCAAGTGCTAGGCCAATGAGGATACAATCTTCGATTGCTTTCTTGTTGGGTACGGGGAGCGCACCAGGCATACCGAGACAGACAGGACATGTGTAAATGTTGGGTTTGTCTGCGTGAAAAGGATCGTTTTTGCAGCCACAGAACATCTTGCTCTTAGTTTTGAGTTCGATATGGATCTCGGCTCCGCAAATTAATGAATAGCTCATAGTTTATGGCTCATAGTATGCCAGTCGGTAGCTTGTTGATATTCATGGCCTAACGCAAGTAGTAGTTCCTCGGCAAATTTTTTGCCAACTAACTGGACTCCGATCGGTAGACCATTTTTATGGAAACCACTGGGAATGACTAAAGCAGGTGAACCAATCAGACTGACTGGGGTATTGTAGAGATCAGCAAGCATATTGGCCAAAGGATCACTAATCAAGTCACCTAATTTTGGTGGCATGATGGGGTTTTCGGGAAGGAGGATTACATCACATTTATCAAAAGCTTTTTGAAAAGTTTTTATGAGTAGAGTGCGGATTTTGAGAGCTTTGCGGTAGTA